>JGI25911J50253_10000052_pt1 | contig 33456 bp, 40 predicted proteins | sample LauGreSBDMM110SD_3_FD_50253 | JGI IMG/M metagenome (IMG submission 50253) | reverse complement strand
TTTTTTTGGCAAGACGTATCTTCCTATAATTGCATAATTAGATGGAGAATTTTTTAAACTAGGTTTTTCAACCAAATCACTAATAAATAAATTGTTATTAATCTTTTTTGAATATTTTATAATTCCATATCTTGAAATTTCAGATTTTTTTACTTTCTTAGAAGCTATCACCGAAGAATGATATTTATTATGAATATTAATTATTTTTTTTGAACAATTTTCTTTAATAATAATATCATCTGGTAGAATCAAAAGAAAAAATTTATTTTTTATTGCTGATTTTGCTGNNAATACAGCATCTCCAAGACCTTTCGGAGAATTTTGATATACAAATTTAANTTTACTTCTGTAGCGATCTAAAATTTTTAGTTTCTGAATTGATCTATAATCTTTCTTTTTTTTTAGATAATTTAATAAATAATGATCAGGAAAAAAGTAATCTTTGATAACTTCTTTTCTATTCGAGATAACTAAGATAATTTTTTTTATACCCGCTTCCAAACATTCATCCAAAATATGTTCCAAAATAGTTTTGTTTCCTAAAGGTAACAGTTCTTTTGGAAGTATTTTGCTAAACGGTAGAAGTCTTGTGCCTAAACCAGCTAATGGTATTATCGCTTCTTTTATCATTAAATATTATAGTTAATTTCTTAAATGAAAATAATTAAAACAGCAAATAAAATAACTTTAGAGTTATTAAATAAAAAAAAAATTGGCTTTATCCCGACTATGGGATGCTTGCATGATGGCCATGTCTCGTTAATAAAAAAATCAAAAAAAAAAAAATTATTAACAATAGTAAGTATATTTGTTAACCCATATCAATTTAATAATAAAAAAGATTATAAAAAATATCCTAAAACTATTTTAACTGACTTAAAAATTTGTAAAAAAAATAAGGTAGATTATGTTTATTTACCTCAAGAAAAAGATATTTATCCAGAAAAAAAAATTATTATTAAAAATAAAATTCATTATTTTAAAAATTTTTTGGAAGGAAAATTTAGACCTGGACATTTTGAAGGTGTTATTGAAGTTGTAAAAAGACTATTAAGTCATGTTAAAACTAACTATCTTTTCCTTGGAAAAAAAGACTATCAGCAATTAATTATTATTAGAAAATACCTGGAAAGCGTTGATTCCAAAATAAAAGTTGTACCATGTGATACTATTAGAGCTAAAAATGGGGTTGCTTTATCCTCTAGAAATAAACTTTTAGATCAAAAATCATTAAATATAGCTGGAGAAATAATTAATTTTTTAAAAAAAAATAAAAATCAAATTATAAAGTCCAAAGATAACTTTTTTTTTTTAAAAAAAATAAANGAATTTGGTGCTAAAAAAATAGATTATTTGTCTGCGTTTAATTTAAAAANATTAAAGAAAACCAATAAACCATCAGTTAATACTAGGGTGTTTCTAGCGTATTATTTAAATAACGTAAGATTGATTGATAACTTTTAATGGAAATTAAAATATCTCAAAAACCTGTAGCTTATAAAAAAGCAATAGATTTTTTNGAACAAAGAGTNGAAAAAGTTCATGCCAACTTAGAAGATGAACTTATATGGATATTAGAGCACGATTCAGTTTATACAAAAGGTATAAGCGCATCAGATAAAGATTTATTACTACCTAATTTATTTCCTGTAATTGCAACAAATCGAGGTGGAAAATTTACCTATCATGGCCCTGGGCAAAAAATAGTTTATTTTGTTATAAATCTTAATAAACGTGAAAAAGAAATAAAAAAATTTGTTAGGCATGTTGAAGAGTGGATTATTTCTATTCTTAAAGATTTCAATATTTCATCATTTGCTGATCCTAAAAATATTGGCATTTGGATAAATAATAATAGTGAAGAAAATAAAATTGCCGCTATTGGAATTAAAGTTAAAAAATGGATTGCNTATCATGGTTTTTCTCTTAATATTAATGTCAATAAAACTGATTATCGTGGAATAGTTCCTTGTGGGATATCTAATAAAGGAATAATTAATATTTCTGATTTACGTGCAATCCCAAATGATGAAATTATTAATAACTCAATAAAAGAAAACTTTTATAAATTATTTAATTCGTAAATTAATTTTTTCTCCTTACAAAAACTTTGAAAGTATAATGAAGGTTCAGCTTGATGAACTGTTTTTTTGCTNTTTANTAAAAATTCAACTTTATAGGCATGTAGCATCAAATGNAGCTCCTTGGACTTATTTANACCCTTATTTGTATATTTCTTTTCTCCTAAAATAGGATGTTTAATAAAACTTAATTGTCTTCTCAACTGATGTTTTCTTCCTGTTTCGGGATTTAGCAATAACAATGAAAGGTCTTTTGTCTCGGAGATAACTCTATAATTAGTGATCGATAAATGCACTTTCTCTTTATTATTTTCTATATAACTAAGTTCATTTTTTAAAGTTCCATTTTTATTTTCTAAAACGCCATCTACTAAAGCTAAATAACTTTTATTTATAGTTTGATTTTTAAAGGCTTCTGAGAAAAATTTTGCACTTTTGTGAGTTTTGCTAATAATTAAAATTCCTGTTGTTTCAGCATCCAATCGATGAACTAAATGTGGGGTTGGATATTCAGTTTCTGAATAGTTTTTTAATATATCAAAAATATTTTTTCCTGTTTTGGTCCCTGATTGTACAGCTAAGTTGTAAGGTTTATTTAAGACAAAATAATGCTCATTTTCAAATAAAATATTATTTTTGATTAACTCGTAATCTTTTTTTGATGGTAAATATGAAAATTTTTTTTTAATTATTTTGTCATCATTGTCTATATCAGCGTAAATTTTAATTTCGTCATTTATCTGTATTTTATAAGAACTTTTTGCTTTTTTGCCATTAACTAAAATTTTTCCTTTTCTTAAAGTTCTTTCAATTAATGACTGGGGTAATGGTTTTACTTTTTTTTTAAACCATTTATCGAGACGGATATTTTCAAAATCTTCTTCAATTTTAAAAATGTGTTTAGGTTCCATTATGAAATAATGTGAATAAACTTATCTCCTAAATAAAACATCAATAAACCAAAAAAAACAGAAACGAAAATATATAAAAAGGCTAATAGGTAATTTGAACTATTAATAAGATTAAAAAAATCTTGAGAAAAGGAAGAAAATGTTGTGAATCCTCCTAAAAATCCAATTGTAATATAATTTTTAAAATTTTCATCAATAGAGATGAATTTTGTATCTAGTACTCCTGAAACTAAACCAATCAAAAAACAACCTAATAAATTTACTGTAAGAGTTCCGATTGGGAAAATAGTTTGAAAAATTTTTGGAGTAATTTGTATAACTGAAAATCTTGCTAAAGTTCCAAAAGCTCCAAATAAAGCAATTAATAAATAAGACTTCATTAATTGTTTATTTACTTAACTGCTGAGCTTCTTCCTTTGGCTGTTCAGGTTTTTTTTGAACTGGACCTGAATCTTGTCCTTTTGCATTGAAATCTTTATCTACTAATTCAATGTATGCCATTGTTGAATTGTCACCAAAACGATTTCTAGTTCTAATAATTCGCGAATAACCGCCTTTTCTATTCTCGTATCTTTTAGATAAAACTGTAATTAATTTTTCTGCTGAATCTTCATCCTGTAATTTTGATATTAAAGATCTTCTAGCTGATAAATCATTCTTTTTTCCGATAGTAATAACTTTATCAATTAATGGCTTTAATTCTTTTGCTTTTGGCAAAGTTGTTTTAATTTGCTCGTGCTTAATTAAAGAATTAAGCATATTTTTAAACAAAGCTTTACGGTGCTCTGAAGTTCTGTTTAATTTTCTACGAGCAATTTTGTGTCTCATTATTATTAATAATTNTCCTCTAATTTTTTAGAAAGTTCNGCAATNTTTTCTGGTGGCCAATTTGGAACTTCCATTCCAAGATACAATGACATTGTTGTAAGAACTTCCTTAATTTCATTCAATGATTTTCTTCCAAAATTAGGAGTTCTTAACATTTCACTTTCACTCTTTTGAACTAAATCTCCAATATAAATAATATTATCATTTTTTAGACAATTCATTGATCTTACAGACAGTTCTAATTCATCAACTCTTCTAAGTAAGTTTCTATTAAATTCTGGCTCGGAAGGTTTTTTCTCTTGAATTGTTGCAACGGGTTCATCAAAGTTTACAAACATTGCTAATTGATCTTGTAAAATTCTAGCTGCGAAAGCAACAGAGTCCTCTGCTGTTACAGATCCATTCGTTTCAACTTCCATGGTTAATTTATCGTAATCTAATGTTAATCCTTCTCTTGCATTAGATACGTTATAAGAAACTCTCTTAACCGGACTAAAAACAGCGTCAATTGCTATTAATCCTAATGGGGAATTGCTAGCCTTATTTCTGTCTGCAGGAACATAACCTTTTCCAGTATTTACTGTTAATTCCATATGAAATTTAGTTTTTTCATCTAAGTTACAAATTACTAAATCAGGATTTAATATTTCGATGTCTGAATTTGGAGCAATCATTTTTGCTTTAATCTCACCAGGTCCTTTTGCATCTAAAATTAATTTTTTTGGTCCGGAAGTCTTTAAGTCCAAAGCTAAAGCTTTAACGTTAAGAACAATATCAGTAACATCTTCTCTAACGCCATCAATTGATGAAAATTCATGTAACACTCCATCAATTTGTATTGCTGTTACAGCCGTACCTTGAACTGAGGACAACAAAACTCTTCTTAATGCATTTCCTAAAGTTAAGGCGTAACCTTTTTCTAAAGGTTCAGCTATAATTTTTGCATGTTTTTTATCATCGCTTTGTGTAATATTTAGTTTTGATGGCTTTATAAGTTCTTTCCAATTTTTATCTATCAAGTTACTTCTCCTATTTAGTTATTATTAAACTCGTCTTTTCTTTGGAGGCCTGCAGCCATTATGTGGCATCGGACTCATGTCTTTAATAGAGGTGATTTTAAAACCTCTAGCCTGTAATGCTCTAAGAGCAGTTTCTCGACCTGAACCAGGCCCTTTAACTTCAACTGTAATATTTTTTAATCCATGCTCTAATGCTTTTCCTGCTGCATCATCAGCTGCAACTTGCGCTGCGTACGGTGTTGATTTTCTAGAACCTTTAAAACCTTTTGATCCTGCAGACGACCAAGAAATTACGTTACCTTGTTTATCGGTAATAGTAACAATAGTGTTGTTAAAAGTAGCATTTACGTAAACATTTCCATTTACAACATTTTTTTTCTCTTTTTTCTTAACTTTTATTTTTTTTTTTATTCCACCTTCTTGTTTAGCATCTTTTGCAGGTGCGGCAGCACTATCGACTTTTGGTTTTTTATCCTTAATATTTTTATCTTCAGCCATCTAATTATTTCATACTAGTTAATTTTTTTCCTGCAATGGCTATAGCCTTACCTTTTCGTGTTCTTGCATTAGAATGTGTTCTTTGTCCTCTAACTGGAAGTCTTTTTCTATGTCTTGATCCTCTATAAGTTCCTAAGTCTTTTAATCTTTTAATATCTAACGATACATTTCTTCTAAGATCTCCTTCAACTGAATATTTGCTATCAATAAATTCTCTAATTTTTAAAACTTCATCGTCTGTAAGAGCGTTTGTTCTTTTATCTTTATCAATTTTCAATTCGTTACAAATGTCGTTTGCTGTTTTGTCTCCAATGCCATGAATGTAAGTAAGAGCTGCTTTGACAACTTTATTTTGAGGAATATTTACTCCAGCTATACGAGCCATAAATTAAAAATCTATATTTTGAAAAAATGCGATTATATGAATCAAGCTATCAAAGTCAACTGCGTACAGCGGCAATTATTGTAAATAATTGATCACTTATAGCATTAATTTCCTGCATTCCGTCTATATTTTTCATTATTCCTTTTTTTAAGTAATAATCCAAGACTGGAAAAGTTTTTTCATCATAAGTTTTTAATCTTTTTACAATTGTCTCTTCATTATCATCAGATCTTGTAATAAGTTTTCTTTGTCCACACTCTTTCAATTCACAATTTTTTGGTGGATCAAAAAAAGTATTAAATGTTTTATTGCATGCTGAACAAGTAACTCTACCGGTAATTCTCTTAACTAAAATTTGATTATCAACTTTTAAATTGATAGCCAAACTCATTTGTTGATTGTTTTTTTTTAATAAAATATCTAAATTTTTTGCTTGCTCAATATTTCTAGGAAAGCCGTCAAAAATTATTCGATTTTTATATTCTGGATTAGAAATTTTATTCTCAATTAAATTATTTATAATTTCATCAGAAACCAATCCTCCAGATTTCATAATTTCTTCAATTTTATTTCCAAAACTAGTTTTTTTACTTACTTCGTCTCTAAGCAAATCGCCTGTTGATAGTTGAAATAAATTAAATTCTTTAACTAATTTTGCTGACTGTGTTCCTTTTCCTGCGCCTGGAGGGCCAAAAATTACAAGATTCATTAACGGTTAAATTTTGTTTTTTTAATTAAACTCTCATATTGTTGGCTCATTAATCTAGTTTGTACTTGCGCAACTGTGTCCATTGCAACTACAGCAACAATAAGAAGTGAAGTGCCACCTAAATAAAATGGGATTGGATAATTTGCAATAATTAATTCTGGTAACAAACAAATTAAAACTAAATACAAAGATCCAATAGCTGTTAATTTGAAAAGTAATTGATCTATAAACTGTTCTGTCTGTTCTCCTGGTCTTATTCCAGGAACAAATCCCCCATATTTTCTTAAATTTTCTGCTGTTTCTTTTGGATTAAAAATTATTGAAGTATAAAAAAATGAGAAGAATATTATGCCGGCCGCATAAATAATCATGTACAAGGGTTTCCCTTGACCAAGCATAGAGGTAATTCCAACAACAATTTCATTTGAAGAAGATGTAAAATTAGAAATTGTAATTGGTAGAATTAAAAGCGCTGATGCAAAGATTGCAGGAATAACNCCNGCCGTATTAACTTTTAACGGAAGATGNGAAGCGTCTCCTCCGTATAATTTATTTCCNATCTGTCTTTTAGGATANTGAATTAGGATTTTTCTTTGTGCGCGTTCTACAAAAACAATAAAGTAAATAGCGGCAATAAGAATAGTTATGATAATTAATATTACTCCAGCAGAAATAGCACCTGTTCTTCCTAATTCAAAAGTAGAAGCCAATGCTCCAGGAATTTCAGCGACAATTCCTGCAAAAATAATCAACGATATACCATTGCCAATTCCTCTCGCTGTAATTTGTTCACCAAGCCACATTAACAACATTGTTCCTGTTAATAATGTGATTGTAGTTACTAATCTAAAGTAAAAACCTGACTCTAAAACAATTCCTTGTGAATTTTCTAAACTAACAGCTACTCCATATCCTTGAATCAATGCTAAAAGAACTGTGCCATATCTAGTGTATTGAGTGATTTTTCTTCTTCCAATTTCCCCCGAATTTTTTAAATTTTTAAAATAATCTGTTACGCCAGTTAATAATTGAATAATAATAGATGAAGAAATGTAAGGCATAATACCTAATGCAAAAATTGCCATTCTTGATACAGCTCCGCCTGCGAATAGATTAAACATTCCAAGTAATGATCTTTGATTGTCAGATATCAGTCCCTTTAGAGCCTGTGCATCAATGCCTGGTAAAGGAACATAAGTGCAAAACCTATAAACAATTAAAATAAATAAAGTATAAAAAATTCTTTTTTTAAGATCATCTAAAGATGAATTTGGCTTTAAGGCTTCTACTGACCCAAAAGAACTAGACATGAAAACTATTTAGCCTCTGCTTGTTTCAATAAATTAACGCTACCGCCTGCTTTTTCAATTTTTGTTTTAGCAGATGCGCTGATTTGATGTGCCTCTATTTGTATTTTTGATTTAATTTCACCGTTGCCTAAAATTTTTAATTTTTTAAAATTATTTTTAATATTTTTAACTTTTCTAAGACTGTCTAATGTAACTTTAGAAGTTGTATCTAATTTCTTCTTTTCTATTAAATGCTGAATATCATTCAAATTAATAATCATTTGATCGTAAGAATGTTTCTTTATAATCGCATTAAAACCTCTTTTAGGAAGTCTTCTATAAAGAGGCATTTGCCCCCCTTCAAAACTCTTAATAGATACACCTGATCTTGCTTTTTGACCTTTTACACCTCGGCCAGCAGTCTTTCCTTTTCCAGAACCTATTCCTCTACCGTATCTTTTTCCTTTTTTATAGAGAGAAACGTTTAATGTATTTAATTTCATAATCTTATCTTCTAGCTACAACTTCACTAATTTTTTTACCACGAAGTATGGAAATGTCTTTAGGTGATCTTTGTTTTGATAANGCTAACATACATGCTCTAACAACATTATANGGATTTGATGAACCAATNGATTTNGCAACAATATCTTGCATACCTAACATTTCACATATTGCTCGGATAGCACCACCAGCAATAATTCCTGTTCCTGCTGGTGCGCTTCTAAGAAGAACTTTTCCTGATCCACTTTTTCCATAAGTGTCATGATGTATTGTTCTTCCTTCTCTTAAAGGAACTTTAACTAATGAACTTTTTGCCTCTTCTGATGCTTTTTTAATTGCGTCTGGCACTTGTTTTGCTTTGCCATGTCCATAACCAACTAAACCTTTTTGATTTCCAACAATAACTAATGCCGCAAATCCAAATCTTCTTCCGCCTTTTACCACTTTAGTAATTCGATTAATCGCAACTAACTTTTCTTTAAGTTCTGATTGAGTGTTCATAAATTAAAATTTTAATCCTTCTTTTCTTGCAGATTCTGCTACTGCTTTAATCCGACCATGATACTTATATCTACCTCTGTCAAAATAAACTTCTTTAATTCCTTTTTCCAAAGCTCTTTTTGCTACTAATTTTCCAACTTCTACTGATAATTCCATTTTTTTCTTCTTATCCATAGCTTTTTCAACTGACGACGCTGAAACTAGTGTTAGATTTTTAGCATCATCAATAACTTGAGCGTAAATATTTTTTAAAGATCTAAAAACAGTAAGACGCAATCCTGTTGGATTGTACTTTTTCATTTTTCCTCTAGTTCTAGTCTGTCTTTTAATATCGCTTGCCATAATTATTTCTTTTTACCTTCTTTTCTTAAAACAAATTGATCAGAAGAAGTTATTCCTTTTCCTTTGTAGGGCTCAACTGGTTTTAAAAATTTAATATCAGCGCATACTTTTCCTACTAATTCTTTGTCAATTCCTTTAACTTTTATTGCTGTTTGTTTATCTATTGCAACTTCAATGCCTTCCGGAATATCATAATGAACATCATGGCTAAATCCTAATTGAAAAATGATTTTTTTTCCTTGTAATGTGGCTCTAAATCCAACACCTGTAAGTTTTAAATCTTTTTCAAATCCTTTTGATACTCCAATAATTCCGTTATTAATTAAGCTTCTATGCAATCCCCAAGTGACTTTGTTTGTATTTTTTTTATCAACGGGTTCAAGGGAAACTTTGTTGTTAGCAACTATTACTTTTAAAATACTCTGATCTACAACTAGTTCTTTCTTACTCTTAGCGCCTTGAATAATAACTTTATTATTCTCAACTTTAACAGTAACTCCAGATGGTAATATAATAGGTGTTTTTCCAATTTTTGACATATCTTAAGAAACCTTACAAAGGACCTCCCCGCCTAGTTTTTTTTCTCTAGCTTCGTTATCAGAGAAAATTCCTTTTGAAGTAGAAATAATAGATATTCCTAATCCATTTTGAACTTTTTGAATACTATCTGATCTGGAATATATTCTTCTTCCTGGTCTTGAAACTCTTTCAATCTCTTTGATAACTGGATCGCCATACATATATTTCAAATTAATTACTATTGTTTCAAAACTTTTGTCTTTTGACACAGCATATTCTTGAATAAATCCCTCTTTTTGAAGAACGTCTAAAACTGCTTTTCTTAATTTAGAGCCAGGAACTGACACTTTTTTTAAACCACGCATTTGTCCATTTCTTATTCTTGTAATCATATCTCCAATTGGATCTGTAATTTTCATATTTCCTCCTTACCAGCTAGCTTTCGTCATACCCGGAATTTTTCCACTAGAAGCAAATTTTCTAAGTGCAATTCTAGACATTCTTAATTTTCTGTAATAACCACGAGATCTTCCTGTTATTTCGCATCTATTTTTAACTCTATTTTTTGCTGAATTTCTAGGAACTTTTGAAAGTTTTAAACTAGCTAAAAATCGCTCATTTAAAGATAACGTTTTATTCATAATAATTTTTTTAAGCTTAGATCTTTTGTTCTCAAATTTCTTAGCCATTTTTACTCTTTTCAAATTTCTCTCGATTGAACTTCTTTTTGCCATTTAATTTAGCTCCTTATTTTTTACTTTATCTTTGCCTTTTTCGTTATCTTCATCTTTTTTAACTTTTTTTTTATCTGCTGAAAATATTCCAACTTTAGCAAATGGAAAATTAAAACTATCAAGCAACATTTTAGATTGCTCTTTAGTTTTTGCAGTTGTCACAACAGTAATATCTAAGCCTCTAATTTTATCTACTTTATCAAAATTAACCTCTGGAAATATAATGTGCTCTTTAACTCCAAAACTGTAATTAGCTTCATTATCAAAGCTATTAGGATTTAAACCTCTAAAGTCTTTAATTCTTGGCAAAGCAATGTTTACTAGACGATCTAAAAAAAAATACATTTGATCTTTTCTTAAAGTAACTTTTAAACCTAAAGGTATTCCTACTCTTGTTTTAAAATTAGAAATGGATTTTTTTGATTTTGTAACTTGAGCTTTTTGACCTGCAATAGCTGAGAGGTCATCTTCTGCACTTTTTAAAATTTTATTATCAGTTCCATCTAACCCCAGACCCATATTTAAAACAATTTTAACTAATTTAGGAGCTTGCATTTTATTANTAAANGACAAGTTCTTACATAAAGTAGGNACTATCTCTTTTATATATTTTTCTTTTAATCTAGGTACTAATTTCATTTTTTACTCTTTGTTTTTGATTTTNCTTCTTTTACAGTCTTTTTTGTTTCTTCCTTTTTTTCAACTTTTTTCTCTACTTTTGCGTCAGATAATTTAACAACATTTGATATGTCAATTGGTCTTTCAACAGTAATAATTCCGCCTTTTTTTTCTCTTGTTGGTTTTTGATGTTTTTTCTTTTCATTAATACCTTTGACTAAAACTTTTCTAGACTCAGGGAATACTTTGATTACATTGCCTGTTTTTCCTTTATCGTCCCCTGTAATAACTTTTACGTTATCTCCTTTTTTAATTTTTAATTTAATCATAGTACCTCAGGCGCTAAAGAAATTATTTTCATAAAGTTTTTATTTCTTAACTCTCTAGTTACCGGTCCAAAAATCCTTGTTCCAATAGGCTCACCATTTGGCTGCACCAAAACTGCAGCATTGGCATCAAATTTTATTGAAGTGCCATCTAATCTTTTAATCTCTTTTCTTGTTCTAACGATTACTGCCTTGTGAACATCTCCTTTTTTTACTTTTCCTTTAGGAATGGCATCTTTAATTGAAACAACGATAATATCTCCTATTGTTGCATATCTTCTTTTAGATCCACCTAATACTTTAATGCACTCTACTTTTCGAGCCCCCGTATTATCAGCAACAAATAATTCTGTTTGTACCTGAATCATTTATTTATCGCCTCCAACAATTGTCCAGCGCTTAAGCTTTGAAATTGGTTTGCTCTCAATAATAGAAACTGTATCTCCAACTTTAGATTTATTTTTTTCATCGTGAGCATGATATTTTTTATAAGTTGTCATTACTTTTTTGTATTTTGGATGAACAAATCTTCTGCTAACTTCAACAACGATTGTTTTGTTGCTTTTGTCGCTAACTACTTTTCCTTTTAAAATTCTTTTTACCATTATTTAGCTCTGTTTAAATTAATAAAAGTTTTAACTGTAGCAATAGAGCGTCTATTAGTTTTAATAGACGATGTATTTGTTACTTGACCATTTTTTTTCTTAAATCGGATATTAAATTGTTCTTTCTTTAATTTTTCTAATTCAGAAAATAATTGATCCTGAGTTAATTTTTTTATTTCTTTAGTTTTCATTATTGCGTTCCTAATCTTTTAATCATTTTAGTTTTAATAGATAATTTTGCCTTAGCTCTCTCAAATGCTTCTTTAGCTACTGTCTCGTCAACACCATCAATTTCAAAAATAATTCTTCCTGGCTTAACTCTAAATACGTAATACTCTAATCCACCCTTACCTTTACCCATCCTAACTTCGATTGGTTTTTTTGTTACAGGAATATTTGGAAAAATTCTAAGCCAAACTCTACCTGCTCTCTTCATGTGTCTAGTTAAGGCAACTCTTGCAGCTTCAATTTCTTTCGAGGTTACTCGATTAGGTTCAATTGCTTTCAATCCAAATGATCCAAAATTCAATTCAGCTCCGCGAGTGGCAACACCATGAATTTTCCCCTTAAAAGCTTTTCTATATTTTGTTCTAGCTGGCTGTAACATTTTCTTTCTCGTTTATATTTTTAATTTCAGCATCATCAATTTTTTTCTTATCTTTTTCAAACACGATGCCTTTATAAATCCAAACTTTAACTCCAATAATTCCATAAGTAGTTTCTGCTTCTGCTTCTCCATAATCAACATCAGCTCTTAATGTATGAAGCGGAATACTTCCTTCTCTTAACCATTCTGTTCTAGCAATCTCTGTTCCTGCTAATCTTCCAGCAACAGTTATCTTAATTCCTTTAGCACCTAATCTAAGAGTTGATTGCATCGCCCTTTTCATAGCTTTTCTATATGCAATTCGTTTTTCAAGTTGCTGTGCTACGTTTTCTGCAACTAAATAAGCGTCTAACTCTGGTTTTCTGATTTCTTTAATATTTACTGAAACTTCTGAGCTTGAGATTTTATTTAGATTACTTTTAATTTTATCAATATCAGAACCTTTTTTTCCAATTACAAAACCTGGTCTTGATGTAAAGATTGTTACAATACATTTTTTAGTTGGTCTTTCGATAAAGATCTTTGAAATTCCAGAATTTTTAAGATTTTTGTGTATGTATTCTCTAATTTTAAAGTCTTCGATTAAATATTGTCCATATTCTTTTTTCTTAGCAAACCACATGGAATCCCAGTTTTTATTAATACTTAATCTAAAGCTAATTGGATTAACTTTCTGTCCCATTATTTAGCGGCCTCCACCGGAGCTTTTTTGTTTTCTGAAACAATGATTGTTAAATTAGAAAAATGTTTTTTAATTCCAGCAGATCTTCCTCTTGCTCTAGGCATGAAACGTTTTAGTGTAATTCCTTTTCCAACGTAGGCTTCTTTTACTATCAAATTATCAATGTCTAATTGATTGTTATTCTCTGCATTAGCAATTGCCGATTTTAAAGTTTTTTTGATCTCACTAGCTACTCTTTTATCTGTAAATTCTAAATCTCTCATAGCCACATTAGCATTCTTACCTCTGATACTTTTTAATATATTGTTAATTTTACGGGGACTTGATCTTAAGTTCCTGTAAATTGCCTTAACTTGATTTAAATCTTTATTTTTTGTCATCTTTTTTCTCAGTTGCTGGAGCAGCTTTTTTATCAGCTGGAGTATGTCCAAAGAATTGTCTTGTTGCCGAAAACTCTCCTAATTTATGTCCAATCATTTCATCTGTAATAGTCACTGGAAAGAATTTCTTTCCATTATGAACTTCAAAAGTCATTCCAATAAATTCTGGAATAATTGTAGATTTTCTTGACCAAGTTTTGATTGGTTTTTTAATATTTTGATCTTTATGTTTTTGTACTTTTTTCATTAAACTTAATTCAACAAAAGGACCTTTCCAGACTGATCTACTCATAATTAATTAATACCTCTCTTCTTCTTTCTTGAGATAATATACTTATCGGTATTTTTATTTTTTCTAGTTTTCTTCCCTTTGGTCTTGATGCCCCAAGGAGTAACAGGATGTCTTCCTCCGTTAGTTCTTCCGCCGTGTGGGTGATCAACAGGGTTCATTGCTATACCTCTTGTTTGTGGTCTAACTCCTAACCATCTGCTTCTTCCAGCTTTACCAATTTTAATATTTTTTTGATCAGGATTTGATACAGCGCCAATAGTCGCTTTGCATAAACTTTGTACTCTTCTTACTTCGCCTGAGGCTAATTTTAATGTTGTATAATCTTGGTCGTGACTCATAATTTGTACAGAAGTACCGGCTGATCTTGCTAATACAGCGCCGTTACCTGGTCTCATTTCCACATTATGAACAACAGTTGCAGGAGGAATATCAATTAAAGGCATACAATTACCAATTTCTATATCTTTTTTTCTTCCAGAATGAATTTTGGTCCCGACTTTAATATCTTGTGGAGCAATTAAATAACTTTGAGTTTTATCTTCATATTCAACAAGCATAATATTAGCTGTTCTATAAGGATCGTACTCAAAACGAATTACTGTAGCGGGCATATCAAACTTATTTCTTTTAAAATCTACAAATCTATATTTTTTCTTATGTCCAGCTGAACGATGTCTTGATGTAATTCTTCCTAAATTATTTCTTCCATATGAACCATTAATTCCTGAAGTCAGAGATTTAACAGGTTTTCCTTTCCAAAGACCTGTTCTGTCCAAGATAATTGTGCCTCTAGTAGATTTTGTATAAGGTTTATATGTTTTTAAAGTCATTTTTATATTCCAGTTGTAATATCAATTGATTGTCCTTTTTTTAAAGTAACAATAGCTTTTTTGTACCCAGAAGTTCTTGCAACTCTTCCTCTAACCATTTTAAATCTTGGGTGAAGATTAATAGTATTCACTTTAATAACATTAACTTTAAAAAGTTTTTCAATACTTTTTTTAATATTCGCTTTTGTTGCAAAAGGAGCGACTTTAAATACTACTTTATTTAATGAACTTAAATTTGTAGATTTTTCAGTCACTACAGGCTCAAGAATAATATCGTATGAGAAATTGTCAGCTCTTTTTTTCATTTTAATAATCTTTCCTGAAGTTTTTTAATTGAAGAATGTGTAAATAAGACATTTTGATATTTTAAAATGTCATAAACATTCGTACCAATCTCTGGAATATTTTTAATATTCTTAATATTTTTTACGTTATTTAATAATACTTCATTTTCGTTATCATAAATTAATAATGCGCTCTTTGAATTAATTTTTGATAAAAATTTACTAAAATCTTTAGTTTTAAAATTTTTAAAATCTTTATCTGATAAAATATTAATTTTATTGTCTAAAACTTTGCTAGATAAAGCATGTTTTAATCCCAGTTTTCTAACTTTTTTATTTAATCTTTTCACTCTATGCTTTCCTTTTGCCTTTGGTCCATGCGCAATACCACCACCGACAAATATTGGAGCTGTAATATTACCATGTCGCGCTCCTCCAGATCCTTTTTGTGGTCCTATTTTTTTTCTAGAACCAGCAACTTCTCCTCTAGTTTTTGTATAACCAGTTTTTTTTGAGTGACGACTTATTTGCCAATCAACAACCATTTTTATAATATCTTTTCTAGGTTTTAACGAAAATATATTGTCAGAAACTTCAATATTTCCAACATCTTTTCCATCAATTCCTAATTCTTTTATTTTCATATAATTATTTCTTTTCCGCTGCTGGTGCTGCTGCTACTTTTGCATCTTTTTTATTAGTTTCTGCACTTTTTTCTTTTTTATTCGATTTTTCTTTTAATCCTTCAGCAATGTCATCTTTGAAAGCTTGAATAGTATCTTTCATAGTTCTTTTGTTTCTTTCTTTAACTGCTTTATTAATTTCAACTACAGTATTTTTTGCTCCTGGAACCGAGCCTTTTACAAATAATAAATTATTTTCTAAATCAGTTTCAATAATTTCTAATCTTTCAACGGTTCGAAATTTATCTCCCATATGCCCAGCCATTTTTTTGCCCTTGAAAACTCTGCCTGGGTCTTGTCTTTGACCTGTAGAACCATGAGATCTGTGAGATACCGAAACCCCGTGAGTCGCTCTTAATCCTGCAAAATTATGCCTTTTCATAACACCGGCAAAACCTTTTCCAATTGTTTTTGATCTAATGTCCACAAAATTTATGTCTTTGAAAATATTTAAATCTATATCCGAGCCTAATTTCAGATCACTATCTGTATCTACTCTAAATTCTTTTAAAATTTTTTTAGGTTCTAAAGATTTTTTTGCAAAAACACCTTTCATTTGCTTTGTAACTTTTGAATTTTTAATATGTCCAAACCCAACTAATACAGCGCTGTAACCTCGTTTTTCTTTAGTAATAACATCAACAACTTTACCTGGCTCAACATGAAGAACGGTTACAGGAACTGATTGGCCATTCTCGTAAAACCTTCGTGTCATCCCAATTTTTTTACCAATTAAACCTAAAGTCATAATTTAAATTTTAATTTCCACATCTACGCCTGAAGCTAGATCTAATTTCATTAACGCCTCAACTGTTTGGGGTGTTGGATCTAGAATGTCTATCATTCGTTTATGTGTTCTTGTTTCAAACTGTTCTCTGCTTTTTTTATCAATGTGAGGAGATCTTAATACTGTAAAAATTTCTTTACGTGTTGGAAGTGGTATTGGCCCTCTTACCTGAGCTCCAGTTCTCTTAGCTGTATTTACAATCTCAAGGGTTGATTGATCTAACACTTTATGATCATACGCTCTTAATTTAATTCTAATATTCTGTTTATCCATAATTTAAGCCATCTTCTTTGTAACTTCGTCCTGAACATTTTGAGGAACGCGATCATAATGATCAAACTGCATTGTGTATTGAGCTCTACCTTGAGACATTGATCTTAAAGTGTTTACATAACCGAACATATTTGCAAGTGGAACCATTGCATTAATAACAGCGGCATTACCTCTTTTATCTGTTGATCCAACCTGACCTCTTCTGCTGTTTAAGTCACCAATAACATCACCCATATAGTCTTCTGGTGTCACTACTTCGACTTTCATAATTGGTTCTAAAAGTTTTGGATGTGCTTGTAGGCATAATTCTCTAAAACAATATCTTGCAGCTAATTCAAATGCTAAAGGGCTAGAGTCTACATCATGGTGTAATCCGTCTAAGATTTGAACTTTATAATCTAGCAATGGAAAACCTGCTAATACCCCTGAATCTGCAACGCTTAATATTCCTTTTTCAACTCCTGGAATAAATTCTCTTGGGATNGANCCACCTTTAATTAAATTTTCAACAANTCTACCCTCTCCTTGAGAAAGAGGCTCAACAGCTAACTTAACTTTAGCAAATTGTCCTGCTCCACCGCTTTGTTTTTTATGTGTGTATTCAAGTTTAGAAGATGAAGTAATTGTTTCTCTATAAGCAACTTGAGGCGCTCCAATATTAGCTTCAACTTTAAATTCTCTTTTCATTCTATCTACGATAATTTCTAAATGTAACTCACCCATTCCTTTAATAATTGTTTGTCCAGATTCGTTGTCTGAAGAAACTCTGAACGAAGGATCTTCTTTTGCTAAACGGTTAAGAGCTTCTCCCATTTTTTCTTGATCATTTTTTGTCTTAGGTTCAACTGCAATTTCAATAACTGGCTCAGGGAAATCCATAGACTCTAATACAATTGGCTTATTCTTGTCACAAAGAGTATGTCCTGTAATTGTATTTTTAAGACCAGCTAATGCAACAATATCTCCAGCACTTGCACTTTTAATATCTTCTCTATTATTCGCATGCATTAATAACATACGACCAATTCTTTCTTCTTTTCCAGTTGTTGCGTTAAGAACACCTGTGCCTGTAGACAATGTTCCCGAGTAAATTCTAATAAATGTTAATGATCCGACAAATGGGTCATTTGCTATTTTGAATGCTAATGCAGAAAATGGTTCTTCATCATTACATTTTCTGATTAACTCTTCTTCTGTGTCTGGCTTAACTCCTTTTACCTGCCCAACATCTTTGGGGCTTGGTAAATAATCTACTACTGCATCTAAAATTAATTGAACCCCTTTATTTTTAAAAGCAGCTCCACAAATTATTGGAACAAAAGCAAAAGAAATTGCTCCTTTTCTGATACAGGCTTTTAATTCTGCTTCCGATGGATCTTTACCATTAAGATAATTTTCCATTACTTTTTCATCTTGCTCAACAGCAAGTTCTACTAATTCTTTTCTATATTTAATCGATTGTTCTTTAAGGTCCGCTGGGATTTCAACATAATCAAATTTTGCCCCTAAACTCTCATCCTGCCAAACAACACCTTTCATTGTCACAAGATCAACAACACCTTTAAATGTACTTTCAATACCAATTGGAAGCTGAAGCACCATAGGAGTTGCTCCTAAACGCTCTTTAATCATATCTACACACATGAAAAAATTGGCTCCAGTTCTGTCTAATTTATTAACAAAACAAATTCTTGGAACTTTATATTTGTCCGCTTGTCTCCATACTGTTTCAGATTGAGGCTCAACGCCTGCAACTCCGTCAAAACAAGCAACAGCCCCATCTAAAACTTTTAATGACCTTTCAACTTCAATTGTAAAATCAACGTGTCCTGGCGTATCGATAATATTAATTCTATGATCTTTCCAAAAACAAGTTGTTGCTGCAGATGTAATTGTAATTCCTCTTTCTTGTTCTTGTTCCATCCAGTCCATGGTCGCAGCTCCATCATGAACTTCACCAATTTTATGGGCTTTACCTGTATAATATAAAATTCTTTCTGTAGTAGTAGTTTTGCCAGCATCTATATGTGCGGCGATACCTATGTTTCTGTATTTATCTATTGAATATTTTTCGCTCATAAATTTACCATCTAAAATGCGCAAAAGCTTTATTAGCTTCCGCCATTTTATGAGTGTCTTCTCTTTTTTTGATTGCTGATCCTTTGTTAGATGCCGCATCTAATAATTCTTTAAGTAATTTTTCTTGCATACTTTTGTCTGTTCTTTTTCTTGAAGCATCTATTAACCAACGAATTGCTAAAGCTTGTGCTCTATCAGCTCTTACATCCACTGGAACTTGATATGTTGCACCACCGACTCTTCTTGATTTAACTTCTAAATTTGGTTTTACGTTTTTAAGAGCTTCATTAAAAACTTTAATTGGATCATCATTCGTTTTAGTTTTAATTAATTCAAGAGTTTTATATAAAATTTTTTCAGCAACTGTTTTTTTTCCTTGATACATTAAAGAATTCATAAATTTAGTAACAACTTTAGATTTATAAACTGGATCTGGACTTACATCTCTTTTAGTTTGTTTTCTTCTTCGTGACATAATTATTTAGGTCTCTTTGCTCCGTATTTAGATCTTTGTTGTTTCATTTTTGTAACACCTTGAGTATCGAGAACTCCTCGAATAGTATGGTAACGAACACCCGGTAAATCTTTTACTCTTCCTCCTCTTATCATGACTACTGAGTGCTCTTGTAAATTATGACCTTCTCCTGGAATATAACTAGTAACTTCAAATCCGTTAGACAAACGAACTCTGGCAACTTTTCGTAACGCTGAGTTAGGTTTTTTTGGGGTCGTTGTATAAACTCTAGTACACACTCCTCTTTTTTGAGGTGATGCTTCTAGTGCAGGAACTTTGTTCCTTACTTTTGGTTTAACTCTTCCTCGTTTCACGAGTTGATTAATCGTAGGCATAAATTTTAAATTTAAAAAATTAATAATTTAAGGATAGAAAATAAGGTCGAAACCTAAAATCTGGTAGGAGTTTAAGTGCTTGAGAGCCTTACTTGCTACCTTAAAAAAGTGTGGGCATAATACTTAAATTACGCGAAAGGTCAAATTGTAGTTGTACAAAAAACTGCTTAATTGATGTTGAAAAACTTAGCTAATTACTACTTAGTAACTGCTAATTGCTCAGGGACTTTTGCTTTGCTGTTTTGAAGCTCCATGTCTCTTTCACGAGCAATTTTAGAGAATTTAAATGTGCTATCTCCCGTTCCCGCTGGAATTAATCTGCCGACAATAACGTTTTCTTTCAAGCCATGAAGTACATCAACTTTACCTTTGATTGCTGCCTCAGTAAGAACTCTTGTTGTTTCTTGAAATGAAGCTGCAGAAATAAATGATTTAGTCTGTAATGAAGCTTTTGTAATACCTAGTAATACTGGATCAACTTTTGCAGGGGCCTTGCCTTCTGAAACTAATTTTTTATTTAATTCATCTAGATCAATTTTATCAACCAATTCTCCAACTAAGAAAGATGTATCTCCTGAAGCTTTAATTTCAACTTTTCTTAACATTTGTCTAACAATAACTTCAATGTGTTTATCGTTAATTATAACTCCTTGTAATCTGTAAACTTCTTGAACTTCGTCTATAAAGTAATTTGCAAGAGCTTCTACTCCTAAAATTCTTAAAATATCATGAGGAGCTGGACTTCCATCTAATAAATATTCTCCTTTTTTAATTTCTTCGCCTGGATTGAAGTTAACTTGTTTTCCTTTTGGAATTAAATAAGTAGATTCAATTCCTGCTTTTGATTTAATTGTAATTTTAAGTTTTCCTCTAACTTCTTTTCCAAATTCAATTTTACCATCATTCTCAGCAATGATTGCTCCTTCTTTTGGCTTTCTTGCTTCAAATAATTCAGCAACTCTTGGTAATCCTCCAGTAATATCTTTTGTTTTTGAAGTTGCTTTAGGTAATCTAGCTAATACGTCTCCTGCATTAATTTTATCGCCGTCTTCAACTGATAAAATTGTTTCTGGAACTAAATAATATCTTGCTTCGTTATCGTCTGCTTTTTTAACGACTTTTCCTTTGCTATCTCTTAATGTAAGTCGTGGTTTAAGATCAAGATTCTTAGATTGACCTCTCCAATCTAAAACAACTTTAGAAGAAATTCCCGTAGCTTCATCTGTAGAATCTGTAATCGATGCCCCATCAATTAAATCTACAAAATTAACGATACCATCAGTTTCTGAAATAACTGGCAAAGTATATGGATCCCACTCACAAATTTTTTGACCTTTTTTAACTGGCTGATCTGGTTTTGCAAAAAGTTTAGATCCGTATGGAATTTTATACATTGCAACGTTCGTGCCATTTTTTTCAATAATAATTTCAGTATTTCTTCCCATCACTATTAGTTCTTTTTTAGAATCTTCAATTAAGTTTTGATTAGAAACTTTTAATACTCCTTCTGAAGGAGCGATTATTGAGGACTCTTGTTTAATTTGCGCTGTGCCTCCAACGTGGAAAGTTCTCATTGTAAGCTGTGTTCCTGGCTCTCCAATTGATTGAGCTGCTATCATTCCAACACACTCACCTATTGATACTAATCTTCCTCTTGCTAAATCTCTTCCGTAACAAGTTATGCAAATTCCATCTTTTGCTTCGCAAGTAATTGGTGAATAAACATCTATAGATTTAACTCCTGAAGCATCCATTAATTCACATTGTTTTTCTTCAATTAACTGTTTTGCTTTAACGATAACATCTCCAGTGTTTGGAGCTTTAATATCTTTAGCAGCAATTCTTCCTAAAGATCTTTCTGTTAAAGATACGATGATATTACCGCCTTCTATAATCTCGCTAATATTAATATGTTTTTTAGTTCCACAGAATTTAAGTCTTACGATAACATCCTGGGAAACATCACATAATCTTCTTGTTAAATATCCAGAGTTTGCAGTTTTTAAAGCTGTATCCGCAAGTCCTTTTCGCGCTCCATGAGTAGATGTAAAGTATTCTAAGACTGTTAAACCCTCTTTGAAATTTGAAATAATAGGTGTTTCAATAATCTCTCCAGATGGTTTTGCCATTAGACCTCTCATACCAGCTAATTGCTTCATCTGAGCTGCAGAACCTCTAGCTCCAGAATCTGCCATCATGAATATAGAGTTAGTTGTTATTGAGCCGTCTTCCTTATTAATTTTAGATGCAGAAATATTTTTCATCATCTCGCTTGCAATTTTATCTGTACATTTAGACCATTGGTCTACAACTTTGTTATATTTCTCACCTTTAGTGATTAAACCCTCAGAATATTGAGTTTCGTACTCTTCAACCATTTTTTTAGCCTCTGATATAATTTTTTCTTTTGATTCAGGAATAACTAAATCATCTTTTCCAAAAGAAATTCCTGCTTTAAATGCATTAAGGAAGCCAATAGTCATTAATTTATCGCAAAAAACTACTGTCTCTTTCTGACCGCAGTATCTAAAAATAATATCTATAAGTTCAGAAATTTGCTTTTTGGTTAATAATTTATTTACTAAATCAAATGAAATTTTATGATGTTTTGGAAGAACATCTGCTAATAAAAATCTACCAACACTACTTTGATACGTTTTAAAAACTGGCTTACCTTTTTCATCTACTGTTTCAAATCGAGATACAATTTTAGAATGAACGTTTATTGATTTATTTTCAAGTCCTTGAGCAATTTCATCTAAGTTTAAGAAGTAGCCCACTGGTTTAGTATCTTGATCTCCAAAAAACTGAGACATATAATAAATTCCTAAAACCATGTCTTGAGATGGAACGATAATAGGTTTTCCGTTTGATGGACTTAAAATATTATTAGTCGACATCATTAATACTCTTGCCTCTAACTGAGCCTCTATACTTAAAGGAACGTGAACAGCCATTTGATCTCCATCAAAGTCAGCGTTGAAAGCAGCTGTAACCAAAGGATGTAGTTGAATTGCTTTACCTTCAATTAATAATGGTTCAAAAGCTTGGATACCTAATCTATGAAGTGTTGGAGCTCTATTTAAAAGAATTGGATGCTCTCTAACAACTTCTTCTAAAATATCCCAAACTTCGGATTTTTCTTTTTCTACTATTTTTTTAGCTTGCTTAATTGTTGTAGCAAGACCAAGTTTATCTAATTTTGCATAAATAAATGGCTTAAATAATTCTAATGCCATTTTTTTTGGAAGACCACACTGATGAAGTTTTAATTCTGGTCCAACAACAATTACAGATCTTCCTGAATAATCTACTCGTTTTCCTAATAAGTTTTGTCTAAAACGCCCCTGCTTACCTTTAAGCATATCTGCTAGAGATTTAAGAGGTCTCTTACCAGTTCCTGTTATTACTCTTCCTCTTCTTCCGTTATCAAATAAAGCATCAACCGCTTCTTGCAGCATACGTTTTTCATTTCTAACAATAATATCTGGAGCTCTTAATTCCATTAATCTCTTTAATCGATTATTTCTATTAATCACTCTACGATAGAGATCGTTAAGATCAGATGTTGCAAATCTTCCGCCATCAAGAGGCACTAAAGGTCTAAGCTCTGGTGGAATAACTGGTATAACAGTTAAAATCATCCATTCTGGTTTATTTCCAGAGTTTATGAAGTTCTCAACTAATTTTAATCTTTTAATCGTTCTTTCTTCAGCAACTTTAGATGTTGTTGTTTTTAATATTTCTCTCAATCTTTCTCTTTCAGCTGGTAAATCAATCGCAGCTAATACTTCTCTAATCGCCTCAGCGCCAATTCCTGCGGAAAATTGATCTTCTCCGTATTTTTCTTGAGCTTTTAATAATTCTTCTTCTGTAATTAATTGATTTTTCTTAAATTCTGTTAGTCCTGGCTCAATAACGATAAAATTTTCAAAATATAAAACTTTTTCAAGATCTTTAAGTTTCATATCCATTGCAAGAGCTATTCTGCTTGGTAATGATTTTAAAAACCAAATATGAGAAACTGGTGTTGATAGTTCTACGTGACCCATTCGTTCACGTCTTACATTTGCTTTTGTAACTTCAACTCCGCACTTTTCGCAAATAATTCCTCTAAATTTCATTCGCTTGTACTTACCGCACAAACATTCATAATCTTTTACTGGTCCAAATATTCTAGAACAAAATAATCCATCTTTTTCAGGTTTAAATGTTCTGTAATTAATAGTTTCTGGTTTTTTAATTTCTCCAAATGACCAAGATTTAATCTTTTCAGGACTGGCTAAAGAAATTTTAATATTATTAAAGTTTTCCTTATTAATATTTTTTTTAAATAAATTTGTTAATTCTTTACTCATAATTTAATTTGTTAATTCAATATTTAAACCTAAAGATCTAATCTCTTTAATTAAAACGTTAAATGACTCTGGAACTCCTGATTCAAAATCATCATCACCTTTAACAATGGTTTCGTAAACTTTTGTTCTTCCAGCTACATCGTCAGATTTAATTGTTAACATTTCTTGCAATGTATAAGCAGCTCCATAAGCTTCTAACGCCCAAACTTCCATTTCTCCAAATCTTTGACCACCAAATTGAGCTTTTCCACCAAGAGGTTGCTGTGTAACTAAACTGTAAGGACCAGTTGAACGAGCATGAATTTTGTCATCGACCATATGAGCTAATTTTAACATGTAAATAATTCCAACAGTAACTTGACGATCAATTTTTTCACCTGTTCTGCCATCATATAAATCGGTCTGTCCAGATTCNGGTAATCCACAAAATTTTAGCATATCAGTAACATCGTTTACGCTAGCGCCATCNAAAACNGGCGTTGCTATAGGAACGCCACTTGATAAATTGTAACTTAATTCGCTAAGTTCAGAATCGGATAAATTTTTAATTTCATCACCTAATTCTCCTTTATAAATTTTTCCTAAATAATTTTTTAATTCTTCTCTTTTAGAAGAGTTTTTTTGAACATCTTCGATTAGTTTTTTAATTTTTTCACCCATCTCAGAACAAGCCCATCCTAAATGGGTCTCTAGAATTTGACCTACGTTCATACGACTTGGAACTCCCAATGGATTTAAAACAATATCAACTGGTCTTCCATCTTTCATGTAAGGCATGTCTTCTGCTGGTACAATTCGACTAATAACTCCTTTGTTACCATGTCTTCCTGCCATTTTATCTCCGGCCTGAAGTTTTCTTTTCATAGCAACAAAAACTTTTACCATTTTCATAACACCTGGTAATAAATCGTCTCCTTTTTGAATTTTATCTACCTGGTCTTCAAATCTAGTTTGAATATCTTTTTTAGCTTTAACAAATTGTTCTTTTAAAATTGCTAAGTTGGATTGAACTTTTTTATCTTCTATGACTAATTTGAATAACTCGTTTGCCGTTAATTCAGATAAATTATCCTCTGATAAAACGGTTCCTTTTTTTAAAGATTTAAAATCTTCTTCAACCTTAGCCGATACAAGCGTTCCTTTAACTCTCGCTTTAATGTTAGATTCTAATATTTCTTCTTCAGCATTTTTATCGTTTTGAACTGATTCAATTTCAGCTCTTTCAATAGAAATTGCTCTTTCATCTTTTTCAATTCCGTGTCTATTAAATACTCTTACTTCAACTACAACGCCATTTGTTCCTGAAGGCATTTTTAAAGAAGAATCTCTTACATCAATTGCTTTTTCTCCGAAAATTGCTCTTAATAATTTTTCTTCTGCATTAACTGGTGAATCTCCTTTAGGAGTAACTTTTCCAACTAATATATCGCCTGGTTTTACTTCTGCTCCAACGTAAACGACACCAGATTCATCTAAATTTATTAAATTTTCTTCTGCAGTGCTTGGAATATCTCTAGTAATTTCTTCAGGACCAAGCTTTGTATCTCTGGCCATAACACTATATTCTTCTATGTGAATTGAAGTGAAAACGTCATCTGTTACACATCTTTCAGAAATTAATATCGAGTCCTCAAAATTGTAACCACGCCATGGCATAAATGCTACCATTACGTTTTTACCTAGAGCTAATTCGCCAAATTGAGTTGAGGGACCATCGGCAATAACATCGCCTTTTCTAATTTTATCACCCACTTTAACTAGTGGTCTTTGATTAATACATGTGTTCTGATTAGATCTTTGAAATTTGCTTAAGTTGTAAATATCAACACCAGATTTTGTAAGATCTTTTTCTGTAGTTACTCTAACAACAATTCTTTTTCCATCAATTTTATCTACAACACCATCTCTTTTTGCAACTAATGTAGCTCCAGAATCTACAGCAACATCTTTTTCTATACCTGTTCCAACTAATGGAGATTCATTTTTAATTAAAGGTACTGCTTGTCTCATCATATTAGATCCCATCAAAGCTCTATTTGCATCATCATTTTCTAAAAATGGAATTAAAGCTGCAGCAACCGACACAACTTGTTTTGGTGAAACGTCCATAAAGTCAACGTTTTCAGGTTTTGCTAATTCAAATCCTAAAGATTTTCTGCAAGAAACTAAATCATCTACAAAAGTATTTTCTTTGCTCAAAGGAGAGTTTGCTTGAGCAATTGTATATTTGCCTTCTTCCATTGCAGATAAATAATGAATCTCTTTTGTAACTTTTCCACTAACAACTTTTCTGTATGGGCTTTCAATGAAGCCATATTTATTAATTCTTGAATAAGTTGCTAAACTATTAATTAATCCAATATTTGGTCCTTCTGGTGTTTCGATAGGACATATTCTTCCATAATGAGTTGGGTGAACATCTCGAACTTCAAATCCTGCTCTCTCTCTGTTTAATCCTCCAGGCCCAAGAGCTGACACTCTTCTTTTATGAGTAATTTCAGCAAGTGGATTTGTTTGATCCATGAATTGAGACAATGGAGAAGTTCCAAAAAATTCTTTAAGGCATGCAGCAATTGGTTTTGCATTAATTAAATCTTGTGGCATTACTGAATCAATTTCAACAGATGCCATTTTTTCTTTAATGGCTCTTTCCATTCTTATTAATCCAATCCTAAATTGATTTTCTACGAGCTCTCCAACAGATCTAAGTCTACGATTTCCAAGATGGTCAATGTCATCTACTTCGCCTTTTCCATCTTTTAAATCCAACATATGTTTAACGATAGTAACTAGGTCTTCTTTTCTAAGAACGGTTAATTTTGGATCGCAATCGAGGTCCATTCTCGCATTCATTTTTACGCGACCTGTTTCTGAAAGGTCATATCTTGTATGATTAAAAAATAGGTTACCAAATAAATTTTTAGCAGTTTCTATTGTTGGTGGCTCACCTGGTCTTAAAACACGATAAATATCCATGCTAGCTTCGTCTTGATTAAGATTTTTATCAACAGTTAAGGTATTTCTTAAGAATGGTCCTCTATTTACACCATCAATATCAAGCAGATAAATTGTTTTTGTTTTAAGATCTGTAAGTTTAGTAATTAAATCATTAGAAATTTCATCTCCAGATTCAGCAATTACTTCGCCAGTTTTTTCGTTAATAATATCATTTGCTAAATACTTTCCAAACAAATCAGGGGTCTTAACTAAGTAACTATTAAGTCCTTCTTTCTTTAATTTTAATGCCATTGGATACAAAATTTTTGTATCTTTTTTTATAATAATTTTTTTAGTTTCGGCATTAACTAAATCATTCTTTAATTTATAGTTTCTAAAATTTTCTGGAGTAAATTTTGTTTTCCATTCGTCTTCAGAAGTTAAGTCGTATCTAATGTTTTCGTAAAAAAGATTTAAAATATCATCCCTATTATAACCAAGGGCCATCAACAATGTTGTTACAGGCAATTTTCTTTTTCTATCAATTCTAAAATTTAAAATATCTTTTGTATCATATTCGAAATCCAACCAAGATCCTCTGTAAGGAATAACTCTGCAGCTAAATAATAATTTTCCACTTGCATGTGTTTTACCTTTATCATGATCAAAAAAAACTCCTGGACTTCTGTGCATCTGATTCACACAAACTCTTTCTATTCCATTTACAACAAATGTTCCTCTTGGAGTCATAAGAGGAATATCACTCATATAAACTTCTTGTTCTTTGGCAGATAAAACTTGTTTAGTTTGTTTTTCTTCGTTGATGTCATAAGCAACTAATCTAAGTGTCGCTTTTAATGCCGCTGAATATGTAAGTCCTCTTTGGTTACATTCTTGAACTGTGTACTTTGGTTTTTCAAACCGATATGAAATATATTCTATAGTTGCAAGTCCTGAAAATTCTTCTATTGGAAAAATATCTTTAAATACTTTTGTAATTCCAGAATCAACTTTATGTTCTGTGTTTGCTTCTAAAAAATTTTTATAAGAGTTAACTTGGACTTCTATTAAATCTGGAATATTAAGTATATTTTCTAATTTACCAAAGCTTTTTCTAACTTTTTTTTTATCTGTAAAAGATAACAACATAGCTTATTAACCGAATATTTTATTATCCGGCTCTAAAAAAAATTTAAATTTACTTAAGTTCTACTTTTGCGCCAACTGCTTCTAGTTTCTTTTTAATATCATCAGCATCTTTTTTGCTAACGCCAGCTTTAAGTTGTTTTGGTGCACCTTCAACTAAATCTTTAGCTTCTTTTAAACCTAAACCAGTGAACGCTCGTACTTCTTTAATTGCTCCAATCTTGTTATCACCNGATGAAACAAGATTAACTATGAAATCATTTTTTTCTTCTGCTGCTGCGCCGCCTGCTGCTGCTGCTGGAGCTGCCGCTGCAACTGGTGCTGCTGCTGATACTCCCCATTTTTCCTCTAAAGTTTTTGAAAGTTCTGCTGCTTCAACAACGGTTAGTTTTGATAAATCTTCTACAATTTTATTTAAGTCTGGCATTTTGAATATCCTAGTGGGTTTAATTTTTTAAATTTTTAGCGTGCATCAAATTAACTATTTTTGCGCTTGGTGCAAGCAAAATACTTACAATTTTTTGAGCTGGGGCTACTAAAATTCCCACAATTTTAGCTCTTGCTTCATTTAATGTAGGTAAAGTTGCTATATGAGCAACATCTGATGGCTCTAAAAGCTTCTCGTCCATTAGACCGCCAAGAATTTTTAACTTTTCATTGCTTTTAGAAAAAGTAACTAAAGTCTTTGCAAGCGTAATTGGATCTTTTGAACAGGCAATAGCTGTTGGTCCTTTAAAAAATTTTTCTAACTTTTCTGCTTTTGATCCTTTAAGTGCAATTTTTGCAATTCTATTTTTTGTAATTTTTAAAAATGCACCGCTTTCTCTCATTTTAGCACGCAGGCTTTCTAAATCTTTTACAGTAATACCTTCATAGTGATAAACTAAAATTCCTTCATTAGCTGCTATGACCGTTTTTAAATCATTCACATATGTAGTTTTTTGCTCTCTATTCATTATATGCTCGAAAGTTGAAGTTTAACTGAAGGTCCCATAGTTGTAGATAAGTAAATTGAATTTATAAAATTTCCTTTAATTCCAGCTGGCTTTTCTTTTGCAACAACTTCATAAACACTTTTAAAATTTTCAGATAATTCTTTGTCAGAAAATTTTACTTTTCCAAATGATAAACCTAAATTTCCATCTTTGTCACATTTAATTTCAATTCTACCTTTTTTTATTGCTTCGACAGTAGATTTTATATCTTTTGCGACAGTGCCTAATTTTGGATTAGGCATTAATCCTTTTGGTCCCAAAACTTTTCCTAATTTTCCAACTTTTGCCATCATGTCAGGCGTTGAAATCAATACATCAAAATTTATTTTTCCTAAATTTATCTCATTAATTAAATCTTCTGATCCAGCTATTTCAGCTCCTGAAGATTTAGCTTCGCTAAGTTTGTCGTTACCACAAATAACTGCAACTTTAACTTTTCTACCGTTACCATTTGGCAAATCTACTACTGTTCTTAAATTTTGATCTGTTTTAGCTTTATCAATATTTAAAAAGAAAATCGCTTCCATTGATTCAGGAAACTTAGTATTTGATTTTGTTTTTAACAATTTAATAGCCTCGGGTAATGCAAGTTCTTTTGTCTTATCGTGACCCTTGATTAAAGCTAAATATCTTTTTGAATTTTTTTTTGACATTAATCTTTTACCTCAATACCCATTGATCTTGCTGAACCAGCTATAATTTTTATCGCTTGCTCAATATCAAAAGCATTTAAATCTTTCATTTTAATTTCTGCAATTTTTTTAAGCTGAGCCTTACTAATAGATCCAGCTACAACTCTTCCTGGTTCTTTAGAGCCACTTTTAAGTTTAATAGCTTCTTTAATTAAAAAAGATGCAGGTGGAGTTTTAATTATAAAATCAAATTTTTTATCTTTATATATAGTAATAACAACTGGAACTGGCTGCCCCATTAAAGATTTTGTTTTATCATTAAATGATTTGCAAAATTCCATTATATTAACCCCTCTTTGTCCAAGAGCAGGTCCAACAGGAGGAGCTGGATTAGCTTGCCCGCCTTTGATTTGTAATTTTAAAATTCCAGAAATTTCTTTTGCCATACTTAAATCTTTTCTACCTGTCCGTATTCTAACTCTACGGGTGTGGGCCTACCAAATATCGAAACAGAAACCTTTAGTCTAGACTTTTCTTCATCAACACCCTCAACTAAACCACTAAATGATGCAAAAGGTCCGTCGCATACTCTAACTTGTTCTCCAATATCAAAACTTATACTAGTTGAGGGTTTAAGAGCTCCATCCTCAATTTTTCCCATAATCTTTGTAACTTCAGCTTCTGAAATTGGGGTAGGTTTTCCTGGAACACCTAAAAACCCTGTAATTCTTTTTATAGATTTAATTAAATGATAAACTTGATCATTCATATCTAATTTTGCTAAAAAATAACCTGGAAAGTATTTTTTCTCAGAAGTTGTTCTCTTGCCTTTTTTTACTTCTGTAACTTCATGCGTTGGAACTAATGTCTCCTCAAAGTGATGTGCTAAACCTTCTTTTTCAAGTTTTTCAGGAATGAGACTAGCTACTTTCTTTTCTGCTCCTGAATGAGCCTGAATTATATACCATTTCATCATAAGTTAAATTCCGAGTAAATAATTTAGACCTAGTTTAAAAATTTGATCTAATAACAAAAAAAATAAAGCCGCTATTACAGACATAACAAAAACTGTAAATGCCCCAATGCTGGTTTCTTTTCTTGTTGGCCAAGATATTTTTAAAGCCTCCTGCTTAACAGATCTTAAAAATTGAATAGGGTTAAACATATTTAATAATCTGTGGCAGGAGTGGAGGGACTTGAACCCGCAACCTCCGGTTTTGGAGACCGGCGCTCTACCAATTGAGCTACACTCCTAAGATTTATTCTATAATCTTAGTAACTACTCCAGCTCCTACGGTTCTTCCTCCTTCTCTAATCGCAAATTTTAAATTATTATCCATCGCAATTGGAGTGATTAAAGTAACAGTCATTTTTGCATCATCACCAGGCATAATCATTTCAACACCAGCAGGCAATAAAACTTCTCCTGTAACGTCTGTAGTTCTAAAGTAAAACTGTGGACGATATTTAGTAAAGAATGGAGTGTGTCTTCCACCCTCTTCTTTTTTCAGAATATAAGCTTGAGCTTCAAATTTAGTGTGAGGCTTAATTGATCCTGGCTTAGCCAAAACTTGTCCTCTTTCTACTTGCTCACGCTCAATACCTCTTAAAAGAATACCAACGTTATCTCCCGCTTCACCTGTGTCTAAAAGTTTTCTAAACATTTCAACACCAGTACATACAGATTTTTGTGTAGCTTTGATTCCGATGATTTCCATTTCTTCACCGGTCTTAATTACACCAGCTTCAATTCTGCCAGTAACAACTGTTCCTCGACCAGAAATCGAAAAAACATCCTCGATAGGCATTAAGAATGGTTTTTCTTTTGGTCTATTTGGTTGTGGAATAAATGAATCAACCGCTTCCATCAAAGCAAGGATTGGTTTATCTCCAAGTTCAACGTCGCCTTCAATTGCTTTTAATGCTGATCCTTTAATAATTGGAGTTTTGTCTCCTGGGTATCCATAAGAAGTTAATAATTCTCTGATCTCCATTTCAACAAGATCTAAAAGTTCTTTGTCGTTAACAGTGTCAACTTTATTTAAGAAAACAACTAAAGCCGGAACTCCAACTTGTCTTGCTAAAAGAATATGTTCTCTAGTTTGTGGCATTGGACCGTCAGCTGCATTCACAACTAAAATAGCTCCATCCATTTGGGCAGCACCAGTAATCATATTTTTTACATAGTCAGCGTGTCCTGGACAATCAACGTGAGCATAGTGACGTTTTGCAGTTTCATATTCAACGTGAGCTGTAGAAATAGTAATACCTCTTGCTTTTTCTTCAGGTGTTTTGTCAATCTGATCGTAAGCAACAAATTTTGCTCCACCAGCTTTTGCAAGAACTTTTGTGATCGCGGCTGTTAAAGTTGTTTTACCATGATCGACGTGACCAATAGTACCAATATTACAATGTGGTTTCGTTCTTTGAAATTTTTCCTTAGACATTTACTTTTTCTACACCTCTCAGTTTATTATTAATTTTTAATCTGGAGCGGGTGAAGAGAATCGAACTCTCACAACCAGCTTGGAAGGCTGGAGTTCTACCATTGAACTACACCCGCGTAACCAAACCTTACTCCTAATTTTATTTTGTTGCTAACAATTCTTTTCTTTAAACACTCCCTCTTGGTGGAGGGGGAAGGATTCGAACCTTCGTAGGCCGGAGCCAACGGTTTTACAGACCGTCACCTTTAACCACTCGGTCACCCCTCCAATTTTTCACAAAACGACGGAGGTTTTGCTTTGAGTGGCTTTCAAGTGTTCTAAAAAAGAAAAATTTTACAACACAACTTCCTAACCACACTATTGCGATTTTGAAGCTTAAAATTATGCGGAATATAATTAGTGAGCAATATTAATGCAATACATTTTTATCACAAATTAAGGTAGTTATAACCATTAAATCAATGAAAACAGGCTCATTTTGGATAGGTGGCAAACATGCAGTTTTATCTGCCATCAAAAACCCTAAAAGAAAAATATATAAGCTAATTATCACTGAAGAAAATCAAAAGGATTTTGCTCCTAAAAATTTTGATAAAAAAATTATAATTGAAATTAAAGATAAAAAAGAAATAGATAAAATTTTTATTACTGAGACTATTGTTCATCAAGGAGTTGCTGCTGAAATAGAAAATATTCCTGCTGTTGAATTAAAAGAATATTTAAAAAATAAAAATAATTCAAAAAATACAGTAGTTGTGCTTGATGATATCACAGATCAAAGAAATATAGGATCAATAATAAGATCATGTAGCGCATTCAATATTGATGCCGTCATTATTTTAGAAAAAAATTATAATCCTAAAAACAAAATGATGTACAAAAGTGCTAGCGGAGCAATGGAACTTATAAATATTATACCAGTTTCAAATATAACTAACGCACTAGAGGTTCTTAAAAAAAATAATTATTGGGTTTATGGACTAGATGGTCATGCAAAAGAAAATATTGAAGATCAAAAATGGTCTAATCACAATGCTTTTGTTTTTGGATCTGAAGGAGAGGGACTTAGAAGGTTAGTAAAAGAAAATTGCGATCATCTTATAAAAATTCAGATTAATAAACAGATAGAAAGTTTAAATGTTTCTAATGCAGTCTCAGTAACTTTAGGTATGTTTAGATTGCTTGAAAGAAATAATTAAAATCCAAAGCTAGATTTTATTCCATCGACAATAAATTGAATTGCAAGGGATGCTAAAATTAAAGCTATAACTCTTGAAAATACATTAAAATATTTTTGCTGGTATAATTTGCAAGAATTGCAGAAAA
>JGI25911J50253_10000042_pt1 | contig 35633 bp, 51 predicted proteins | sample LauGreSBDMM110SD_3_FD_50253 | JGI IMG/M metagenome (IMG submission 50253) | reverse complement strand
GGCATCAAACGAGTTGTGGTGGGCATCGTCGACCCAGATGAAAAAGTTTCTGGTCGCGGCATTGCTCACCTTCGTCAAGCGGGTGTCGCTGTCGAAGTTGGCGTGCTCGCCGATCAGATTGACGCGCAACTCGCTGCATACATTCATCACCGCAAAACAAAACGACCATTCGTGGTTTTAAAAATGGCTATGACGCTAGATGGTCGCACCGCCGCCCCAGATGGCACCAGCATGTGGATTACCGGCGACATCGCCCGTAAACGTGTTCAAGTTTTGCGTGCGCAAAGCGACGCCGTGTTGGTTGGCGCGAACACAGTNCGTNTGGANGACCCACAACTCACAGTGCGTGACGTTGATGGCGATTCGCCGCGTCGCATNGTGCTCGGTGAAGTTTCACCCCAAGCACGCGTGAACCCGTGCACACAATGGCGTGGCTCGTTGGTCGACCTGCTCGACGAACTTGGCCGTCAAGACGTGTTGCAACTACTTGTTGAAGGTGGGCCAACAGTTGCCGCCGCATTTCACCGCGAAAAACTAATTAATCAGTACGTGTTGCATCTTGCGCCAGCAATAACTGGCGGCAACGACTCGCTACCCGTGTTCGAAGGCCACGGTATTGCCACGATGTCTGAACTTTGGCGTGGAAAATTCAAATCTTCAGAGCAACTCGGCGACGACATTGAAATTATTTTTGAACCAAACTCGCAACTACAGGAGATACCCAAATGAACCAGCAAAACAACACTTCAAATAACGACGCAGATTTCGCTTCAATTGAAGAGATTATTGCGGCAATCGGTCGCGGCGAACTTGTCGTCATGGTTGACGACGAAGACCGAGAGAACGAGGGCGATTTGATCATGGCGGCACAGTTCGCCACCGCCGAAAAAATCGCTTTCATGGTTCGCCACACGTCTGGAGTTGTTGTTGCCCCTCTCACTGGCGAACGTTGCGACGAATTGCGTCTACCCCTGATGGTCGACAACAACACTGAGAGCCACCGAACGGCGTTCACGATTTCAGTCGACTTGCTTGAAGGCACAACAACTGGCATTTCTGCGGCTGATCGCGCGGCCACATTGCGCGCGCTCGCTGATCCAAAAATTGTGCACAGTGCTTTTGCTCGCCCGGGTCACATCTTTCCGTTACGAGCCCGTGACGGTGGTGTTCTCAAACGTGCTGGCCACACCGAGGCATCGGTTGATCTCGCTCGCCTCGCAGGTTGCGAACCCGCTGGCGTGATCTGTGAAATTCAAAATGACGACGGCACGATGGCTCGTGTTCCTGAACTTAAAAAGTTTGCCAAACAACACGGGTTGTTGATGTCGTCGATCGCCCGATTGATTGAATATCGCCGTCACCACGAGCGACTGGTCGAGCGCATGGGTTCGGCAAATGTGCCGACTGAATGGGGCAAGTTTGAGTGCGTTGCATATCGCAGCACGATTGACGGCATCGAGCACTTGGCATTTGTGCTCGGCGAGATCGGCAATGGTGAGCCCGTTCTGACTCGTGTTCACAGCGAATGTCTCACTGGCGATGTGTTCGGTAGTCGCCGTTGCGACTGTGGCCCNCAACTTGCAACGGCGATGCAAGCCGTNCAACAAGAAGGTCGCGGTGTGGTCGTCTACTTGCGNGGTCACGAGGGTCGCGGCATNGGCATCGGCCACAAGATNCGTGCCTATTCATTGCAAGATNAAGGNCTTGACACCGTTGACGCCAACTTAGAACTGGGTCTACCCGTTGACAGCCGCGAATACGGAATCGGNGCACAAATCTTGGCCGATCTTGGCGCGAGTAAATTGCGANTGATGACAAATAATCCCGCAAANTACGGCGGCATCGCTGGCTACGGGCTCACAGTTGTTGAGCGCGTTTCNATCGTCACTGACAGNACNCCCGAGAANGCCTCGTATCTCGCGACAAAACGAGATCGCCTCGGCCACTTCTTTGATGCCCGAAAAGAACANACAGATTCGAAAAAGAAATAACATCTTCAGGAGCAACTATGACTACTTACAGTTTCGACGCCACAAAAACAGATAATTCGGCAATGCGTGTCGGTATNGTCTGCTCGCGCTTCAACGAATTTATTGTTCAGGCNCTTCTTGACGGTGCCCATCGTGGCTTAGCAAAGTGCGGTGTCAACACAAAAAGCGTCGACGTCGCTTGGGTACCTGGCGCATATGAAATTCCACTTGCTGCCCGCACCATGGCAACTTCTGGTCGCTACGAAATTCTGATCACCCTTGGCGCAGTCATTCGTGGNGATACCGCACATTTCGAATACGTTGCCGGNCCATGTGCCGACGGCGTTGCTCGCGTGCAACAAGACACCGGTCTGCCAATCGGTTTTGCTGTACTCACAACTGAAAACATCGCGCAAGCCACCGAGCGCTCGGGCCCCGGTGCCGGTAATAAAGGTGAAGAAGCCGCGATCGGCGCCATTGAAACTTGGCACGTGTTGCAAGCAATTCGCGCGCCAAAGTAAAACACCGCGTACACATCTCGGCTCACTGGTGCGCAAACNGCACCATGAAACGGAGACCACATGGGCGTNGCCCAATTTGCTCTCGTTGCAGTCTCGAGTTTTTTGACCGCCATCGCTTTGCCAACCACATCGGCAATCGCAACTACCAGTGAACCAACTCTCAGTCGCGACGTCGCCTTTATCGAATCAATAGTGTTTCAAACTTCATTACGCGACTTCGATCGCTCGCGTTTCGTACTGCGGCGCCAGCACAAATGGTTTGATTGGACAAGCGACGGCTGCTCGTTTCCAGTCATCGGTGGCACTGGCAGGTCGTTTAACTTTGGTGCAGCTTGTCGCCGACACGACTTCGGCTACCGAAATCTCAAGCTTTTAGATCAGCGCTACAACTGCAGCAACCTCTCGCCTGGTTCAATTTGCAGCACCAACACCTGGACATACGGCCAGTTCTGGAACCCAGCGCAACGCCTGCGTATTGACGAACAATTCAATCGCGACATGCTCGACAATTGCGCCAGTCGCCTGCGAACTTTTCGTGTGCGTTGCGAAGCATGGGCATTTGCTTTTTTTCAAAGTGTGCGCACGCTCGGTGGACCGTAACAAAAACTATTAATTGTGCTTGATTGCCAACATCATCACTTGAAATAAGATTCGTGCGGTTGCACCCCAAATCGTCTCGTCATCTAAGTAAAAGAAATTGATCTGAAACTCGCGGTCATCAAAGACCCAATGCTCTTGGCTATATGTATCGGCCCGCACTAGCTCAAGTAACGGCACACTAAACACTCGATCAACTTCGCTGTTTGCAGCATGCAGTTTCGGCGATGTTCGATACCTTCCAACAATCGGCACGATGTGTGAATTACTTACAACTGTCGCCATGCTGTTCAACTCTCCAACAACTTCGACATCTTCGGGGCTCAAACCAATTTCTTCNTGTGTCTCGCGCAATGCCGCTTGCAACACGCTTTCACCCGCATCAAGTCGCCCGCCGGGAAACGAGATCTCTCCCCGATGATTCGTCAGGTTTTGTGACCGACGCGTCAAAATCGCTTCAACGCCTCGGGCCGACTCAAAGAGCCCAACGAGCACGGCTGACGCACGAACATTTTCAAGTGGTTGGCGCAAAGCCTGATCGGGTTGAAACGCCGCTACGGCTTGGGTGACAACTTCAAGCGAACGCAGCGCGCTGGTGTCGAGATTAAGCCACGGATTGTGATCGATGATTCGAAAATTCTTTGGCCGCGGGATTACTTGCGAGCCACCTGCGCGCATCTGACTACTTCGCGACCGGCGCCCAACCACGCTCAGCCAAATCTTGCAAAACTGTGGCCATTCCTGCAGTCTTCAACGAGGCCAGTGTTCGCCCTGGTTGCTCTTCACCCTTTTCCCATAACTCCCATGCGGCGAGAAGTTTTTTCAGNTCTGGTGCTGGCGTGTCGAAGCTCATTGCGTCAGCCTACGGTGCGCTAACTGCGACCAAACACCTTTTTGGTGTAGTTGGTAGTCAACGCGATAACGATGATTGCAATGCCGACGCCGAAAAGAGTTGTCCGCGTGGATTGATCAACGTCCAACACGAATGATCCCGCGATCAACGCCACAACATAGAGCCAATCAATCACACGATGCACCGATCGTGAAATTAATTTGTAGGCGCTCAAAGCGCCGTCAACTACCGTCACGTTAATCAGCAATACAACTCCGAATGTTGCTAAAACAAACGGATGTCTTGACTGCGCGCTCATCAAAATGAGCGCGGCAGCGATCAGATATTCAACGATCTGATGTAACCAAAAACCTCTTTGTAAAGAAGCTATGGCTTACATCATCCCCATTCCGCCACCTGGCATGCCACCGCCGCCTGCTGGAGCAGAGCCTGGCTTCTCAGGCTTGTCTGCAACGAGACATTCGATGGTGATCACAAGTGCGGCGATTGATGCTGCGTTTTGCAACGCTGCACGAGTCACCTTTGCTGGGTCGATGATGCCGGCCTTAACAAGGTCGACATATTCGCCAGTTGCAGCATTGAGACCAATGTTGCCCTTGGCTGCTTCAACTTGTTGCACAGCAACAGCGCCTTCAATACCGGCGTTGTCGGCGATCGCACGAGCAGGTGCTGTCAACGAGTCGTACACGCTTCGTGCACCAGTCGCTTCGTCACCCTCAAGAGCCTTAATCACCTTGAGCACACTCTCGCGGCTGCGCACCAATGCGGTGCCTCCGCCAGCAACAACGCCCTCTTCAATTGCGGCGCGTGTCGCAGAAACTGCGTCTTCAATGCGGTGCTTCTTTTCTTTGAGCTCAACTTCGGTTGCAGCGCCAACTTTGATGACAGCAACGCCACCAGCAAGTTTCGCCAAACGCTCTTGGAGCTTCTCGCGATCCCAATCAGAGTCGGTGTTGTCAATTTCAGTTTTGATTTGGCTAATGCGACCCTTGACTTCGTTCTTGTCGCCAGCACCGTCAACGATTGTTGTCGTTTCTTTGGTGATGATGATGCGCTTGGCGCGGCCGAGCAGATCAAGAGTTACGTTTTCGAGTTTCAAACCAACTTCTTCGCTGATGACTTGGCCACCAGTAAGAACTGCCATGTCTTGCAACATCGCCTTGCGACGATCGCCGAAGCCAGGGGCCTTGACGGCTGTCGAATTGAATGTTCCACGAATCTTGTTGACAACCAAAGTCGCAAGCGCTTCGCCCTCAACATCTTCGGCGATGATTACAAGCTGCTTGCCTGTCTTCATCACGCTCTCGAGAACTGGCAACATTGACTGCACAGTTGTGATCTTTGATGAGTAATACAAGATGTATGCATCTTCAAGAACTGCTTCTTGACGATCTTGGTCTGTCACGAAATATGGCGACAAATAACCCTTGTCAAACTGCATACCTTCTGTGAAATCAAGTTCGATACCAAAAGTGTTCGACTCTTCAACAGTTACGACGCCGTCTTTGCCGACTTTGTCGATCGCATCGGCAATAACTTTGCCGATTGTTGCATCGCCTGCCGAGATAGTTGCAACGCTGGCGATATCGCTCTTGTCGTCAACTTCTTTGGCCTGACTCTTAAGTGATTCAACAACAGCAGCAACAGCTTTTTCGATTCCGCGCTTGAGCGCCATTGGGTTTGCACCGGCAGCCACATTGCGCATGCCGTGTGTAACCATCGCTTGTGCCAAGACTGTTGCAGTCGTCGTGCCGTCACCAGCAACGTCGTTTGTCTTTGTTGCAACTTCTTTTACCAGCTGAGCACCCATGTTCTCAAACGGATCTTCGAGCTCAACTTCTTTTGCTACCGACACACCGTCGTTAGTAATTGTCGGCGCACCGAATTTCTTGTCGAGCACAACGTTGCGACCTTTTGGTCCGAGCGTAACTTTGACCGCATCGGCCAACTTGTTAACGCCAGCCTCGAGTGCGCGGCGTGCTTCTTCGTTGAATTTAAGAATCTTTGTCATGTTTTAAGTCCTGTTTTTGAGTTGAGGTTTTGAATTAATTATTTTGTAACGATCGCAAGAACGTCGCGACTCGTAAGAATCAAAAGATCATCACCCTTGTGTGAAACCTCTGTGCCGCCGTACTTTGAGTAAAGAACGACATCGCCAACTTTGATATCAAGCGGTGTGTGCTTGCCAGTGTCATCACTCCAGCGACCTGGTCCGACAGCAACAACNGTGCCCTCTTGTGGCTTCTCTTTTGCTGTATCTGGAATTACGAGGCCTGACGCAGTTGTCTTCTCGGCTTCGTTTGGCTTGACCACAATGCGGTCATCAAGTGGCTTTAAGTTCATGTGTTTTTCCTTGTTCTTTTCGTTGGTTGATTTCGTTGATCTGTGACTCGGATTTTCGATTAGCACTCGAACAGTGCGAGTGCCAATGCTATTGACAAGGGGCTATTTTTCCAACCTAAATCACTTACCGGAGCCCGAGATCTCGCGTAAATCAAGCCCAATTCGCCCCAACAGCGTCTCTAGGAGCCGCACTGGCAAACCGATCACTGTGTCGAGTTCTCCTCGCACATCAGCAGTCAGCGCCGCACCTTGACCCTGCACGGCATAAGCCCCCGCTTTACCCATCGACTCGCCCGTGGCCAGATACCACTCGAGCAATTCACTCGTGACTTCGCGCATCGTCACTTTGGATTCATCAAAACCGTTTGCACTGAGACCGTCCCAACGAACACTGACTGCAGTTAAGACACTGTGAGTGTTTCCAGATAATTTTTGGATCATCTGCCTCGCATGTTTTATGTCTTGCGGTTGACCAAAGATTTCGCCATTCAAAGCAACAGTCGTATCGGCGGCAATGATCAAATCTTTTTGATCGTGCCGCAACGCAACCAAATCTGCTTTTGCAGCAGCGATTCGCTGCACATACTTGGTGGGCTCTTCGTCAACTCTTGGCGTCTCATCAATCTCTGGCGGATCAATTACAAACTTCAGATTCAGCTTTTCTAAAATTTCTTTACGTCGCGGTGATCGCGACGCCAAAACTATTTTGTTCGCCACAAACAGTTTTTCTAACCACCACTCATATGCGTGAGTGTTGCGTCATCTGGTGCGACCAAGTCGTCTAGATTTTCTAAAAATCCGTGCGGCAAAACAATATTTATCGGGCCGTTACTATGACCGCGCACAAATCTCTCACCGCCTTCGACAATTCGTGCTTCATGGTCGCACTGGGCAATCAATTGTGCCAAGTGCTCAATGCTTGAAGTCTCACCAAACTGTCGACGCAACTCTCCTCCAACTGGATACCCAGTCAGATACCAGCCTGCATGCTTACGAAATTCGCGAATACCGCGACCAGGTGGAAAGTGCGCTTCAAGTGCGATCGCGTGACGCATCATCACTTCAAGCACCCAACCAAGTTTTGGCGTCTCAGGAATCTGATCGCCGTTAAACATCGCCACCATGTCACGAAACAACCATGGCTTACCGAGACATCCACGACCGATAACCACGCCGTCACAACCAGTCACGCGCATCATTTCTTGGGCGTCATTTGCATCCCAAATATCACCGTTACCCAAAACAGGAATATCAGTCACTGCATTTTTCAATTCAGTGATCGCTTCCCATCGTGCAAACGGTGCGTAGTGCTGCTGTGCGGTGCGGGCATGCAAGGCAATCGCCGAAACTCCGGCATCTTGACAAATTAAGCCTGTGTGAATATGTGTCAGCAAATCGTCGTTCAGTCCAATGCGAAACTTACAAGTCACCGGAATGCCAAAAGATCCGGCAGTTTTTACGGCTGCTTGCACGATTTCGCGCAACAAATTCTTCTTCAAAGGCACCGCCGCACCACCGCCACGACGCGTCACTTTTGGCGCAGGGCAACCAAAATTCAAGTCGATGTGATCTACGGCGTTGCGTCGACCCAGTTGCGTAATCGCATTCGTCATGATTGTTGGGTCACTGCCATAAAGTTGCAAACTGCGAAACGATTCGTCCGGACCAAACGCGATCATTGCTTCGGTCTTTGGGTTTTTATAAACAAGCGCCGCAGCCATCACCATTTCATTGACATAAACAAGGCCCGGCCCAAATTCGCGACACAACGTGCGAAAAGGCTGGTTCGTCACCCCAGCCATCGGTGCCAAAACAACCGGCGGCCAAATGCTGTGCTCGCCAAGTTTCAATGGCTTAGCCGTTACTAGCTCTTTCATGCGCTTGCCACCGTCAATCCAAGATTTGGATACGCACCGGCATCGAGCGCCGTGTCGCCGGTCAAAGCCAAGCGGTGCCATCCAGCAGAAGCAATCATCGCCGCATTATCTGTGCACATCGCTAGTGAGGGTAACACCACATGAAAATCTTTTTGAGCGCATGCTTTAGATATTTCACCGCGCAACAACGAATTTGCTGCAACGCCACCGCCGAGGGCAACTGTTTTTGCACCAAGATTCTCAGCCGCCTTGATCGTCTTTGCAACCAAAACATCTACGACGGCACTCTGAAACGAAGCCACGATGTTTTTCGTCTCGGCGTTCGGATTCTTGCGAACGTGATTAATCACAGCCGTTTTTAATCCGCTAAAAGAAACATCTAAGCCGTCATGCATCATCGCCCGCGGAAAATCAATCGCTTTTGCGTCACCGGTTTTTGCCAACTTGTCGATTGCCGGCCCGCCCGGGTAACCCAAATCTAAAAATCGTGCGACTTTGTCGAACGCTTCGCCCGCAGCATCGTCTCTTGTCTGACCAACTATTTGATATTTGCCAGGCTCGCGAACTTCAACCAACATCGTGTGTCCACCCGAGACGAGCAACACGAGCATCGGAAATTCAACATTCGGATCATCCAGCATCGCTGCATAGAGATGAGCTTCAAGATGATTCACCCCCACAAACGGAACATCCAAAACCAGAGCCATCGCTTTTGCCGCCGAAACTCCAACTAGAAGCGCACCGATTAGTCCTGGCCCCACGGTTGCTGCGACTGCATCTACACGATCAAAATTCAATCCAGATTTCGTCAATGCTTGGTCGACCACGGGAGTGATCGCTTCAAGGTGGGCACGACTTGCAATCTCTGGCACTACTCCACCAAAGCGTGCGTGCACTTCAAGTTGCGAGGCCACAACCGACGAGAGCACGTCGTTTCCACCCATTACAAGTGCTGCCGCAGTTTCATCGCAACTTGTTTCGATACCTAAAACGACAGTCGATTTATCGACAGTCAAGTTGCGATTGCTCGCACGTTCAGAACGTTGGTTTGACGAATTCACATTCGACTCAGTTCTATTTTTCGCAAAAGCTCGACGAATTCGGGTTGCTGCACCCCGGCACACCACATAACGATCGCGTCGTCTCTGTTCTCGTAATACTTTTTGCGCACACCTGCAGGCACAAAGCCGAAGCGACGATAAAGCTGTTGCGCTGCAATATTCGTGTGTCGCACCTCGAGGGTCATCGCCTCGCAACCCCGACGATTCGCTTCCCATGCCAAGTCGAGCAACAGTTCGGTGGCAATTCCACGACTTCGCCACATCGGATGCACCGCAACATTGGTGACGTGCGCATCACTGTCGACATAAAGCAGACCGCCGTATCCCACGAGCTCTTCGCCAATCGTGCCAACAAGATAGTGACGTCGCCCAGCCCGAACTTGTTCAAGCTCTTCAACAAAAACTTGCGCCGTCCATGGTCGCGGATAAATTTGCTGCTCGATCGGCATGATCTTGCGAATATGCGCCCGTCGCATCGGCACGATCACAAGTTCTTGCAACTCGTCACCTTCGATACTTTGACTCGAATCGCGCGACTCGCGCAAGTCTTGTGCTTTCGAGCGAATGAAGCGATCCAAAATGCTCATGAGTTCACTCGTGTCTGCCAATTGATTTCAGCATCTGCCTGACGCAAATAAAGTGCCTGCAATTCTGTTGCGGTCTGCCACTGCTCATGCAACGCCAACTCGGCGGCGATCAGTGCCAATACGGCGGCGCTTGGTTGGGCAAGTTGTTCGCTCGCCCATTCAATCGACAGACCAGTTGTTTCAAGCAGACTCGCTGATTTGTGCGCGATATCGCAGTGCGCCATTGCCGACTATCAACGCCGCCTGACCTCTATCTACGACGTCGACAATGCAGTCAGATATTTGACCAACTCGCGGCGGTTTGACTTCGATACTTGGGCCAACGTCATTGCGGTACATCGACCAATAAAGTTCGCCACGTCGCGCGTCGATTGTCGACAATACAACTCGATCAGTTGTAGAAACAGAACGCGCCAAGATATCTAGGCTTGAGACACCAATTATCGGCACGTCTAAAACTTGAGCGATCGACTTTGCTGATGCAATGCCCACTCGCATTCCCGTAAATAAACCAGGACCAATATCTACAGCCACGACATCAATCTCACGCATCGCAATGTCAGCCTGGGCACAAACATTTTCGATCATTGGCGCCAGCAACTCAGCATGACGACGATCACTCGTGACATGAGCACCGGCCAACAACTGCTTTGAGTTGTTAACCGCCACACTCACGGCATCAGTCGAAGTATCTATCGCTAAAACGATCATCGCTCTCAGCCTCGCGCCAATACTTTGAAAGTGGCTACCAACTCTTCACTGAACTTATTAAATCGGCTCGCCCATTGGGCTCCACGGCTTTCAATGGTGACAGTGCGTGGTGCGTCTGCGCTGTCTTCTGCTCCTGCAATTTCATGGGCAAAGCGCATGATCAACGCATCCCCAAGTTCATCACCGACGATGTCACCCCATTCGACTGCGATTACCCCACCACTGTCTTGCAACTCATCAAGACCCAAATCCGCCAGTTCGCCAGTTCGCTCAAGACGATAAAGGTCGGCGTGATGCAACGACATTCTTCCTGAACCGTAATTGTGCAACAGGTTAAACGTCGGCGAGGTAATTAGATCAGTAACGCCAAGCGCTCGGCCAAAACTTTGTGTAAACGTCGTCTTTCCAGCGCCCATTTCACCGGCCAAAATAATCATGTCGCGCGGTCGAACATGCTTGGCAACAATCTGCGCCAGACGATCGGTGTCAACCAACGAGACAAGCAGAATTTTCATCGTGTTTACTTTTTGGCGTCAAGATACTTGCGCGGTACGCGTGCGCTTATGCCACAAACAATTTCATAGCCAATTGTTTCAAGTTTGGCTGCGATTTCATTTGCTGAAATTGACTGCGAGCCCTGAGCGCCAATCAAAATTGCATGGTCGCCAATTTGCACATCGGCATCACCGCAATTGACCATCAACTGATCCATCGTTACCACGCCAACAATCGGGCAACGCTTGCCACCAATCAAAACTTCGCCACCCACTTTCCAAAGACGACGTTGTACTCCGTCGGCATACCCAATTGGCAGCGTTGCAATCGTCGCCGCTTGGCTCAACTTTGTTCGCAAACCATATGAGACGCCTTCACCCGCAGCAAGATGCTGCACATGGCTGACTCGGGCGTGCAGCGAAAGTGCTGGCTGCAGATCTTTAGCCATAGATTCAAGTTCACCACTCGGCGCAATTCCATAAATTGCGATTCCAACGCGAGCAATGTCGGTTGTTGCACTCAAGACACGCATCGCGGCCGCTGAATTCGAAGTGTGCACATACTTTGGTCGCAAAGACTCTTGATCTAGTTCGGCAACTACGTTGTCGAATCGTTGAACCTGCTTGGCCGTCTCATCATGATTTGGTAAATCAGCCGCAGCAAAGTGCGTGTAGACGCCATCAAGTTGTAGTGACGCTAAAGATTTGATCTGTCGACATCGAGTCATCGCGCTGGCAACTGGTGCGCCGACTCGATGCATCCCCGTATCTACTTTCAGGTGAACTTTGCCGACTATTCCAAGATCTGACGCAGTTTTTGCGTAACTATTTATAGTTGACTCGTTATAGAGCGTTGCCACGACATCGTCGCGCAACATTTGCTCGAATTGTGTTGCTGGTTGCTCGCTAACGATCAAAATCGGCGCTGTAATTTTCGCTTGACGAAGTTCGTGGGCCTCGTCTGCAAGCGCCACGCACAAACCTGTTGCACCAGCACCCAAAGCAGCCTGTGCTACTTGAACCGCTCCATGCCCATAGCCATTGGCTTTTACGGTTGCCCATAGTTGGGCCTTCCCCGCTTGCTTGGCCAACAAAGCAACGTTCTTTTGAATCGCTCCAAGATCTACTTCAACCCACGCCCAACGATTGTCGGTATTCATCGCGGCCGACTTTTAGTTGCTCGCGACAACAGCAACAGCTGTGTCGTCAGTGTGAGAAAGCGAGACAAGCCACGATTTCACACCTTGCGCTTTTGCAATTTCAGCGGCACGACCTGTGACGACCAGTTCGGGCGCACCAGANTCGCGACTACGAATTGAAACGTCGTGCAGATCGAATGCGCCAAGCCCAACNCCGAGNGCTTTCATCGTCGCTTCNCGCGCGGCNAATCTCGCTGCCAAACTTGGGGCACTATCAGCACGACCTGCAAGCGATTCAAGTTCTTTTGCGGTGAATACGCGCGAACGCAGCGAAGGCGTTCGGTCTAGTGCATCACGAAACCGCTGCACATTCACAGCGTCAATTCCGATTCCGATCATGTGGGCGTTTACTTTGCGCGCCAGTGATCAGCCATGTCGCTGATCGGCAAAATCAATAAGTCAGCAACCGAAACTTCGGCCAAACGGTCTTCTCTAAATGAACCTTCAGTTTCGGTCACCCAGTCCACAAGTCGGTCGTAGCGACGGTCGTAACCTTGCAACACTGCGCGCATCGCAGTCGCTGGCAAACGATCATGAAACATCACATGCAACAAAGTGATGCCTGTTGTCTGGCCACCTTTTGTTTCAGGCACCATGATCACGGTTCGATTATCGCTTCGCCCGCGCGCCACGAGAACTTCTTGATCGCTTGCGACACGTCGCTTGGTACCCACGAGTTGTGAGTTGCGGTCAACGCGCGACGTGAGATTTTTTGACATTCCCCCACGGTCGACAATTGCGATCGTGGCCTGAGAACTGGCAATGTCACCCTCGATTTGATATCTCGTAAACCCGGTTACGGCACTGACTGCAGCGTCAAGATCGGCAACAATTTTTAGCACGCGGTATGAAAGTCGCTCACGCGCTACACCAGCCTCAAGCAGTGCCTTAACTAGCGGACGATCAAACAAGCCTTCATCGCTGCGCGAGATACCCACCGTCACGGTCTTTGCTTGATGCTTGATCGCGTCAACCGGACGAGTCAATTCATCTACACCGCGAGTCAGTGCGCTTGTCAGATCATCTAACAACAACTCTGGCGAGGCGATCTTTCCCGAACTGCGCTGATACGCCTGAACAGGGTCGCTCGACAAAGTGTCGCGCAACATCGTGACGATTCGCACCGCTGTGCTGGCCTCTAAGTTGCCGTCGTAGTTGCCTGTTGCCAATGCATCGGTGAATCGTGTTGCCGGCGCACCCAACTCGGTGCGAATCTTGACCAACAATTTATTTGCATCCCCGCCACGCTCAACTGCGTGCTCGACAACTTCGCGCGCCTCACGCAATGGCCTAGCCAAAGCATCAATCGCCAATGCTGCCTCATAACCAAACAAGTGACCCACCATCACGCTCAATATGAACGACAGATTCGTCTCGACATTTGGCACCAGCAATACTGCTGCCGCTGCATCAAACCTGGTCTGACCCGCAGTCGCAACAACAATCGGCAGTGCTTTGTGAGCCCGATAGATCGCGATCTCTTTGGCTACATCCGAGGCCGTACCTTCTAGAAGCCCAGTTGCACAAACGAAAATCAGTGGCTCGCACGATAGGTCGATGTGTTTTTTGTCCTCAGTCGAGTCACTTGAAATTGATTTGTAGCAAAGTTCAGAAAGTTTGATGCGCACTTCTTGCGCTGCGATCGTATTCATGCCGTTGCCAACAACTGTCCAATATCGCCGTGACGACGCAAACTGTTTTGCCGCCGCCGAAATTTGCGGACGTGTCGCAAGAACTTCAACCAACGCATCTGGAATTTTGCGCAGTCCAGCAAGCAATTCGTGTCGCGCACGATCAGATGCTTTACCAACTGCCTTCGAAAGAGCGCATGCATAAAGAGCGCCGGCTGCAACCTGCGCGTAAAAAGCTTTCGTGCTGGCAACACTCATCTCGACGTCGCGACCATCAGACGTATACATCACGCCGTCTGCTTTGGCCGACAGTTCACTGCCGCGACGGTTGACGATCGCCAAGACACTTGCTCCTCGTGCTCGAGCCAAGTCCACTGTGCGGTTCGTGTCAGTTGTTGTTCCACTCTGACTGACCGCCACAACAAGCGTGTCGCTCATATCAAGTGCCAAACCAAAACCCGAAAGTTCACTGGCCAACAACGCCTCGACGCTTAACTCAATGCCCACAAGTTCACTGAGCAACCTCGCCAATGCTTGCCCCGCAACAGCAGCCGTACCCTGACCAATCACACGTACTTTTTTAATTTCACCAGTCGCCAATCGATCACACACAGATTTAGGCAAGACCTTTTCACCCAAATCTGTAGTCAATAAGCCGTTCACTTCGACAATTCGACCTCGAATCGTTTTGCGAAAACTCTGCGGTGCTTCAGCAATTTCTTTGGCTAAAAAGTGTTTGTGTTCACCACGGTTGATATCTCTGGTTGTAATCTCAGCGGTCAAAACTTTGTCTTGGCTAAGTGCAAGTCGACGACCATCGTATGAAACCAACTCAATGCCCGAGAGTTCGCCGGCATTTTCACCAGAGAGCGCGACAACTTGCCCACGGCTTGACGGATTATCAACATCAGCAAGAGCTTCGCCGTCCATGCGCACATAATTAAGCGTCTCTTCAACCACACCGTATGGTTCACTCGCGACAATGAAGCGATCTTCAGCAAGACCGATACACAAACCTTGGCCGCTTCCGTGCAATGCAAGCAACAACTTGTCTGGCGCCGTTGCGCTTGCCGCAGCAATCGCCACCGAGCCTTCAAACTCGGCAACTGTTTGACGAAATGCATCTAAAAGATCTGAGTTTGTCGACAACCTTCGTGACACCAAAGCGGGGATAACTTTTGCATCGGTTGTGATCGGCCCTGCGACGCGCAATCCGTATTGCACTCGCAAGTCTGCGTGATTATCAACATCGCCATTCAACGCTGCGACAAGATATGCGTCATCGTGCTTGCCTTCAAGTTCTTCGCTATTCACCGGGTGCGCGTTCGGCTCAGAAATAATGCCGACGCTCGCCCAACGAGTGTGGGCCAAAACTGCAACTCGAGAATTAGTTTGCGACAGACATAGACGTAAAAGATCGTCGGCCATCACTGCGTTGCGCATTACGCGGGTGTTGTCACCAAGTTCGCCAATTTCTGCTGCTGCTTTATAAACAAAAGACCATGCGTTCTCTGTCATTCGTACGGAGCCAGACATGAACAATGCATCTTCGCTGCGATTTGCAAGCAACGCCTTTACGTTTTTGTCCGTCGGCTTCAGGCCATGATTTGAAACGAGCACGTGAATACCTGCAGAGTCGCGTCCGCGAACTTCAAGCCGATCAAGACCCGAGAATGCTTGTTGAATCGAAAAATATCCGCTGCGCGCCGAACTTGAAGCCCCCTGCCCAGCCAGTGCATCTACAAGTCGCGCGGTTCGAATTCGATCGTTACGCAACTCCCAGATCGCATCTTTAGCGCGAATAATCTCCTGCAATGCGTGCTCTGAGGTCTCTGTCTGCAAACTCGCCGACTTCTCAAGCGTCAATTCGTAGGCATCGACAATTGCATCAAGTTGATCAATTCGTGACGTCATTGCAGCAACTAATTGATGATTGTCGGCCATGCAGAATTGACCGGCATCACCCCGCAAAAGTTTGTCGGCTGTTGTCACCGCCAAAGCAAGTTGATCGATATCGCTCTTCATTCCGGCTTCGAGTGCGGCATCCAACAGGGCCAAGATCTCTTTGGCAGTTGGGGTGGCTCGCCGTGTCGGACGACTGAGCACGCAGATTATTCCGCACATGGTGACAAGTCTACTTTCGCATCGCTATCAGCCGAGTCGCGTAGTTATGGCTTGCGCCAAGGTGGCAGCGACTGATTCTGCTGTGGCTTGTTGTGACGCTTCAACCATCACCCGGACCATCGGTTCAGTCCCACTCGCTCGCACGAGCACACGTCCATTTGCTTGCAGAGACTTCTCTGCTACTGCAATCTCTGACTCAAAAAGTTTTTCGATATTTTCAACACGTTTGCTGACTCGCAAATTAATTAGCACTTGCGGAAAACTGGTCATTGCTGCACTGGCGATTTCGCCAAGTGTCTTTTTCGCCCCGGCGACAATTGCTGACAACATCAGGGCAGCCAAGAGACCGTCACCCGTTGTGGCCAAATCGCGATAAATGATGTGACCACTCTGTTCGCCACCAAGCACAAGCGAATTCTCTTCAAGCGCGGCAAGCACCGATCGGTCTCCGACTGGTGTGGTGACCACTTCAATCTCTGCTTTTTTCATTGCCTGGTGAAAGCCAATGTTTGTCATCACCGTTACGGCAACTTTATTGTTGCGTAAAGTTCCACGACGCTTCATCTCAGTTGCACTGATCGCGATCAAGTGATCTCCGTCAACAATTTCACCCGTTTCGTCTACGGCGATCAATCTGTCACCATCACCATCGAAAGCAATTCCAAAATGTGCACCAACACTTTTGACGACCGAACACAGCATCGCTGGGTGTGTGGCGCCACACTGCTCGTTTATATTTCGACCATCTGGTGTCGCATTGATAGTCGTCACCGTTGCCCCGAGTTTCGTAAAGACTTCTGGTGCAACGTTGCTGTAAGCACCGTTCGCACAGTCAAGAACGACGTGCAGCTTGCTGAAGTCTGTCGTGTCGACTATCTGAGACAACCAGTCGCAATACTCTTTGACAAGTTCAGGTTTGGCAGTTTTTGCCAAATCGCTGCTCGCACCAATTGCGCCAGAAGCCGATTTACGGGTGCGTTCGAGCAACTGTTTTTCGATCTCTTCCTGTTCTGAGTCAGAGAGTTTTCGACCACCGGCACCAAATATCTTGATTCCGTTGTCTTGATACAAGTTGTGCGAGGCGGTAATCGCAATCGCCACGACATTTTGTCGCATTGCCGAAAACGCAATCGCCGGAGTCGGAGCAACCCCCATTAGTTGGGTTTCTATGCCTTCTTTGACAAGCGCATTCGCAATCGCTGTTTCTAGCAGCACCCCAGATTCTCGAGTGTCTCGACCGATCACCACTGTTTTGCATTGCAGAACTTGTGCTGCGACAACTGCCAGATCGGCGGCGTAACTCTCGGTCAGCTCTGTGCCAAATTTGCCACGCACACCGTCGGTACCAAATGTCAACATCTAACCACCAATGCCTTGTCGTAACAAAGAGTGTTGAACGCGATTCTTAAAACTGACGACGCGCACAGCCGTGAGCCATGCCGTACAAAAAGAATTAACGCTTTGTGTACTGTGGCGCTTTGCGCGCTTTTTTGAGACCGTATTTCTTGCTCTCTTTGCGACGTGAATCGCGAGTCAACAAGCCAGCCTTCTTCAAAGCAAGTCTTTGAGTTGGATCAAGTTCTACGAGCGCACGTGCAATCGCCATTCTCAGCGCACCTGATTGACCGGCAATACCGCCACCCACAATGTCTGCGTCTACGTCGTAGTTCGCCTGAGTGTTTGTAATTCGCAATGCTTCGGTTGAAGAGTTGCGCTGAACCTCTGATGGAAAGTATTCGGCGAACTCACGGTCGTTAATTTTTACGACACCAGTACCTGGTCGAAGTCGCGCGCGACAAACTGCATGCTTACGACGACCTGTTGTCTGTGTTAATGGCTTTGTTCCCACGAGTTATGTTTCCTTTTTCTGTTCAGCGACTCAACGAGCCTTGGCGTGCGGAATCTCAAGCACCTTTGGTGATTGCGCCGCATGTGGATGTTCTGCACCTGGATAAACCTGCAACTTCTTAATCATCTGTCGACCAAGTGAACCTTTTGGCAACATGCCACGAATCGAACGGCGAATTGCATCACCTGGTTTACGACCAAGCAAGTTTGCGTATGTTTCAGATTTGAGACCACCTGGGTAACCCGAATAGTCGTAGACCATTTCGCGGTCAGCCTTGCCTGAGGTAAGAACAATCTTCGATGCGTTGATGATCACAACATGATCACCCGTGTCCATGCTTGGTGTGTACATCGGCTTGTGCTTGCCGCGAAGCAATGTTGCGACTTCTGTGCAAAGACGACCGAGAACTAAACCTTCTGCGTCGATGATGTGCCAAGCACGCTGCACATCCGTTGGTTTTGCTGAATAAGTACGCATAAAGAAATCCTCAAAAATTAAGTGTTGCAACCGCCAGAGAGCATTTCGCACCCGTTTTAACGGCCTAGTAAGGATAGGGCCGAAAACCCGAGATTCACAATCGGCCCAAGCAAAATATGGGCTTTACCCGCCGGTTAAACGCCCCGATCAGTTATTTCGCTTGGATACCCAACTTCTGTCAGAAATAAACCTTGTGGCGGGGCTAACTGCGACGCCTCGGCGCGATCGCCCGATCGAATCAGCGCCATCATGTCACTGCTGGGTCTCTTTCGCGCACCGATTTCAACAAATGTGCCAACCAGCGACCGAACCATCTGATGACAAAACGCGTTGGCCCGAATATCAAACCTGAACACTGAGTCGTCCATTAGTTTCCAACTTGCTTGCATCACGCACCTCCGCAAAGACTTCTCACGCACAATTTCGCCCGTCGCGTCTTGCAATTCAGAACCCTCGAGGTCTGGTTCATTATCGGGTTTTGGTCTGCGACAAAATGCAGAAAAATCATGGGTGCCGATTATCGGATCGCAAGCCAACTGCATCGCATGCAAATTCAATGGAGCAATCACATGCCAAGCCGAAGACACTTTAAACGGATCTGGAAAGTCGGCGTTGTAAACGAAATATTGGTAATGACGCCAAATTGCCGAGAAGCGGGCGTGAAAGTCGGCGCTCGCCCACGCAATTTCTTTGACGATGATTTCTGGGCCGCAAAGTGAATTCAATTGCTTACGCAATGTCAACAAGTCACAATGTGCAGGCACATCACAACTAACCACCTGAGCTTTCGCGTGAACCCCAGCATCAGTTCGACCAGCCGAGACAAGTGGAATCGGCTGTTGAAATATTTGTTGCAACGATCCGCCGAGGCTGCCTGCGACCGTGCTTACTTTCGGGTTAATCGCAAAACCGTGAAACGGCGTGCCGTCATAGGCCACGATCATTCGTACACGACGCATCAACTTTGACGCAGTCACTTTGCTGAACCGTTTTGGTCGAGTCTGAATTCGACGCTAAGAAATATTTGCGAACTAAATAAGTTCGATGCGCGCCATTGGAGCGTTGTCACCATGGCGTGGACCAAGCTTCATAATGCGAAGGTATCCGCCGTTGCGCTCCAAGTATCTTGGGGCGACAACATTGACAAGTTTGTTAGTCATTTCTTTGTCGCGCAAGTAACTCTGAATTTGACGAATGCGGTGAACTCGCATCGGGCTGGTGCCCTGCGCTTTCTTTGCTTTCGTGATCAACTTTTCGGCAATCGGGCGAAGTGCCTTTGCCTTTGACTCTGTTGTCACAATGCCTTCGGCAGCAAACAATGACGATGCAAGGTTTGCCATCATCAGTTTTTCGTGCGACGAGCTACCACCAAAACTTGGTCCGCGGCGTGGTCTTCCTGGCATATTGAATCGTCTCCCTGTTTAATTTATTTCAGTTCGTTAATTAACTTTGGTGCTCAGATTCGCAATGAGAGACCGCGCTCGTCAAGCTTTTGCTTGATTTCGTCCAGGCTCTTCTGACCGAAGTTAGTGATGTTCATTAAGTCTTCTTCTGAGCGAGTAAGCAACTCGCCAATTGTGTTTACTTGACCGCGCTTCAAGCAGTTGCGTGGACGCTCTGACAAGTCAAGATCTTCGATTGGCAAGTCCAAGTCGCCTGCGCCACTTGAGTAACCAGAAACTTCACCAAGTTCAAGAGCAACTGGCTCTGCGGTGAGGTTTGCCACAAGATCTACAAGTGAGCGAAGTGTCGCACCTGCTGAAGCCAGCGAGTCAACCGGTGTGATTGAGCCGTCTGTCTCGATATCGATAATCAAGTTGTCGTAGTTGGTTGATTGCTCAACGCGTGTCGGCACAACTTCAAAAGTCACGCGACGAATCGGCGAGAAAATTGCATCGATTGGAATCACACCAATTGTCTTGCGGGCACCGTCACGATCTGACGACATATAACCCTTGCCGCGCTCTACTGTCAGGTCAAACACAAGCTTGCCCTTTGCTGAGAGAGTGGCGATCTTTTGTGACTTGTTCAAAATCTCGACATCTGATGGAGCTTGAAGGTCGCCAGCGGTGAGATCCATTGGGCCTTTCACGTCTACATGAATGACAACTGGGTCATCTGATGTTGACTGCAAAACGATGTCTTTCAAATTGAGGATGATTTCAGTTACATCTTGCGTAACGCCCTCGATGGTGTCGAATTCATGCAATGCTGATTCGAACTTGACCAAAGTGATTGCCGCACCAGGGATCGACGACAACAACATTCGGCGCAACGAGTTGCCGATTGTGTGGCCAAGACCTGGCTCGAGTGGTCCAACCGAAAACTTCTGACGGTTGTTTTCTGGTGAGCCGATTGGTTCGACTACTGGACGCTGGATTACAAGCATGATTTCTCCTCAGACCATTCTTTTTGGGGATTACTTTGAATAAAGCTCAACGATTAATTGTTCACGTACAGGCACATCAATTTGCTCACGAACAGGCAACTCACGCACCGTGATTTGCTTGCCGGCTTCGGCAACATCAAGCCATGCCACAACCTTGCGGTCAAGCGTGTCGATGTTGTGCTGAATGACGATCATGTTGCTGCCCTTTTCTGACAGTGTCACGACTTCACCCTTTTGCAATGTGTATGACGGGATATCTACTCGTTTGCCATCGACCTTGATGAGCCCATGACTTACGAACTGACGCGCTTGCGGACGNGATGCCGCCCAACCTGCNCGATAAACCACGTTGTCGAGGCGTGTTTCNAAAAGGCGCAACAAATTTTCGCCTGTCGGACCAGTCAAACGAACTGACCTCTTATATAGNTTGCGGAATTGACGCTCAAGAAGACCGTAGATGAACTTTGCCTTCTGCTTTTCTTGCATCTGGGCTAGGTATTCGCTGCCTGCACCCTTACGGCGTGAACGNCCGTGGTGACCTGGTGGAAACGGACGACGCTCAAGAGCTTTTGAGCCCTTGGTGTTTTCAAAAATGTTCACACCAAGACGGCGCGAAATACGAACTTTTGGACCTGTATAGCGAGCCATGAGTTATGGTCTCTTTCTCTTTGGCTGACGACAGCCGTTATGCGGAACTGGTGAAAGATCTTTGATTCCAGATACTTCGATGCCAAGATTTTGAATCTGACGCAACGCTGTGTCACGACCAGAGCCTGGACCTTTTACATGCACTTCTGCGCGACGAAGACCAAGCTCCATCGCTGCTCGACCAGCCTTCTCGGCCGCCATCTGTGCGGCGAACGGTGTCGACTTGCGCGAACCACTGAAGCCAACGCCACCAGCAGATGCCCATGAAATTACATTGCCTTCAGTGTCAGTCACCGAAACAATCGTGTTGTTAAAAGTGCTCTTGATATGGACAATGCCCGATGAGACATTGCGACGCTCGCGCTTGCGCTTGCGACTTCCGACTTTTGCTTCAGCCATGGTTACTTCCTCACTGCAATCTTCTTGTTAGCGACTGTCTTCTTCGGGCCCTTGCGAGTGCGCGCATTTGTGTGCGTGCGCTGACCACGAACCGGAAGGCCCTTGCGATGGCGCGTGCCCTGATATGAACCAATTTCAATCTTGCGTTTGATGTCTGTCTGCACATTGCGACGGCGATCACCTTCGACGCTCAAATTATTTTCGATAAACATACGAATCTTGTTGACTTCAGAGTCTGTCAAGTCACGAACACGNGTGTCTGGATTGATGCCAGTTTCGCTGCAAAGTTTCTTNGCGGTCGTGCGACCAATTCCGAATATGTAGGTAAGACCAATCTCGAGGCGCTTCTCGCGCGGAATGTCTACTCCTGAAATACGTGCCATCTTGTCTCTCTCGCTCAGCCTTGACGTTGCTTATGACGTGGGTTTTCGCAAATCACCATTACGCGACCGTGCCGACGAATGATCTTGCACTTCTCGCATATTTTTTTAACACTGGTTCTTACTTTCACTGCACGCCTTCTTATTTAAATCGATATGTAATACGACCTCTTGTGAGGTCATANGGTGTTAGCTCTACTTGCACTTTGTCCCCGGGAAGAATTCGAATGTAATTCATTCGCATCTTTCCTGAAATATGAGCCAAAACCGTGTGTCCGTTTTCTAACTCGACTCGAAACATTGCGTTGGGTAGGGATTCAGTAATCTTGCCTTCCAGCACGATTGCATCTTCCTTATTTTTGGGCAAAGTTTCTCCGAACGAATTCTGGTTTTTTCTCTTATTACCCGACGGTCCGAAGACCGTTTAGGGCGACTAGTCAGGCTATCGGCGAAGGCCAGTTTCAACCACCGTTTTTATGCGGTCAAAGACCTCATCTGGCGTGCCCAACCCGTCTACAACATGCAAAGAGCCCCGTCCCCCGTAGTAAGAAATCAGTGGTGCCGTCTGGTTCTCATAGACATCTAATCGATGGTTTATCGCCGCCGAAGAGTCATCTGTGCGCTGAACCACTGTGCCGCCACAATTGGCGCACTTCCATGGACTTGGCTCTTTGCCTGTTGCCGTATAGATCGCATCACACGACTCACAAGTACGTCGAGATGAAAGTCGCCCGACGACTACTTCGCGCTTGACATCTAGATCAACCACAAAACCCACTGGCCTGGCTTGAGTCAACTCGTCAAAGGCCGTCGCTTGACCGATTGTGCGTGGAAAACCGTCTAACACGAAGCCTGCGGTGCGCGCATCTTCTTGGCCGATTCGTCCTTGAACCAAAGACACCATCAAACCGTCATCAACTAATTCGCCACGGTCCAAGACTGTTTTTGCTGCACGACCAACTACTGAGTCTTGCTTTACCGCGTTGCGCAACATCTCGCCAGTTGAAATATGTGGGACTGCAAAATATTTTGCGAGTCGAGCACTCTGCGTGCCTTTGCCGGCGCCTTGACGACCGAACATTATTATTCTCACTCCAGCACTCATGAGTTTTTATTCCGATCCTGTGGCCAATAAAACGTTGTTCGTCGCTACGTGATTCGCAATTATTGCTTTAGGAAACCTTCATAATTTCGTTGCATCAGCTGACTATCAATCTGGCGCATCAGTTCAAGTGCAACACCAACCGCAATCAGAACCGTTGTGCCTGCAAATGGGAAAGAACTAACGTTTCCGACCCACAAAACTATGTACGGCAAGATTGCAATGACCGCAACAAATGTTGCACCTGGCAACGTGATGCGATTGACGGTCTTGGCCAAGAATGATTCGGTCTGCTGACCCGGACGAATACCGGGGATAAACCCACCCTGCTTACGCAACTGATCGGCTTGACGAATCGGGTCAAACGCAATCGAGTTGTAGAAATAAGCAAAAGCAATAATCAAAAGTGCAAAAACCGTTACATACAAAAGGTTCTGGCTGTTGATCAAGTATTGATCCACGAAGCGAGCTATCGAACCACGCCAGCCTTCACCGCTGCCCAACATGTTTGACATCAAAACTGGCAACAACAACACCGAGCTCGCAAAGATGATCGGCACAACACCCGATTGGTTTACTTTCAACGGAATATAAGTGCTTTGCCCACCATACATTTTGCGACCAACAACTCGTTTGGCAAATTGCACCGGCAGACGACGCTGACCCAACTCAACTCGTACGACAGCGAAAATAATTCCAATGGTCAACGCGACCAAGATTGCGAACACCACTGTCTTGCGTGTCTGCAAAAGCGAGTAATAGCCGTATGGCAAGTCGCTAACTACCGAGGCGAAAATAACCATTGACATACCGTTTCCGATACCGCGTTGGCTAATCAATTCTCCAAGCCACATCAAAAGCGCTGTACCTGCAACCAACGATGGAATCACAAGCAATGCTCTTGGCATAAACGGATCGAGCAAAACAACATCTGGTGTGTTGCCGCTTGCTCCGAAAAAAGCCGAGCCCCGACCTTGGCCGAAGATAAACGTCAGACCGGCACCCTGCAACGTGGCGATACCAATTGCCACATAGCGAGTCCATTGCGTAATTTTGCGTTGACCAGTTGCTCCTTCTTGCTGCCACTGTTCAAGCTTCGGAATCACGACCGTCAAAACCTGCATGATGATGCTGGCGGTGATGTACGGCATGATGCCGAGAGCAAAAATCGAGAAACTGCCAAACGCACCACCCGAAAACAAGTTCAAGAAACCGAGTGCACCTTGAGACTTTGAGGCTTCGCGCAATTGGCTCACGGCTTGGGCGTCTACACCCGGCACTCGCAGCGAAACACCAAGTCGATAGATGAGCAGCATCGCCAAAGTAAACAGAATCTTGTTTCGAAGTTCTGTGACCTTAAAGATGTTGCTAATTTTTGCCAAGATGATTCCTCTTTTTATATAAGCAGGACGATTCGAACTGTACTAGCGGTTGGTGAACTGACTGCCCTTGGCTGGAGGTCGCACGCCCTTGAATGATGGTGGCAAGATAACTACTGACCCACCTGCAGCGACAATTGCTTCTTGTGCCGACTTCGAAACCGCGTGAGCCGAAACTTTTACAGCACGAGTGATTTTGCCACGACCCAGAACTTTAATCATCTGGCCTTTGTGCGCAACTCCGCCCGATACAAGTTTCGCTGGATCTACTTCGCTTGCGCCAAGTGAATCAATCGCGTCAAGGTTTACCGCGTAGTACTCAACACGGAAGGGGTTATTGAAACCCTTCAACTTTGGTACGCGTTGCTTAAGTGGCATTTGTCCACCTTCGAAACCGCGAGCAACTGTGTTACGTGCGTATTGACCTTTGGTACCACGACCTGCAGTTTTTCCGCCCTTGCCGCCGGTTCCACGACCGACACGCTTTGGCTTCTTACGTGCTCCGTAGCGAGGCCCGATTTGATCTACGCGCATGATTATGCTCCTTTTCGCGTTACTTCAATAAGGTGAGGAACTCGCGCGATCATGCCACGAATTTCTGGACGATCTGGAAGCGTGTTGACATCACCGATTTTGCGCAAACCGAGTGCGCGCATTGTCGCTTTTGTTTTTGGCATGATGCCAATTTGTGAGCGCACTTGCCGCACAACAACCGTTGGGCCAGTGTGGGTCTTGCGAGTTGCTTTAACTGCAACCGCTTTTGTAGCCACAGCTTTTTTCGCTGGTTTAGTTGCTTTTTTTGTAACGGCCATGATTACTTGGCTCCAAGACTTGAAATTGTCTTCTTGCGTTCTGTGTAAGCACGCAACATTCCTTTTGGTACGAAATCTTCAGCTGGCAAACCACGACGCTTTGCTACCTCGTCAGGACGTTGCAAGCCCTTCAAGCCATTGATAGTTGCTCGAGCAACGTTGATCGCATTTGGCGAACCTAAAACTTTTGCCAAAACGTCTTTGATTCCTGCTTCTTCAAGAATGATTCGTGCTGCACCACCGGCGATAACACCGCAACCAGGCGCTGCTGGCTTCAGCATTACGCGACCAGCACCATTAACGCCGATTGTTGCGTGCGTGATCGTTGTTCCAGCAAGAGCCACATGAAAAATATTTCGCTTTGCCTCTTCGGTGCCCTTTTGAATTGCCAATGGCACTTCTTTTGCTTTGCCGTATCCAAGACCAACTCGGCCGTTGCGATCGCCAACTACAACAAGTGCGGTAAACGAGAATCGACGACCACCCTTAACAACTTTGGCTACACGATTGATGTGCACAACGCGAGACTCGCCGATTTCTCCGACCTTTGCTGGCGGACGTGGCTCACGCTTCTCGCGTGGTTCACGACGATCGCGGCGTTCACGACGACCGGTCTCTTCTGTGCCAGGAATTGCAGGAATCTGATTTACATCGGTCATTTAGAACTCCAAGCCTTCTTCTCGGGCAGCTTGCGCTGCTGCTGCAATACGACCGTGGTACAAAAATCCACCGCGGTCATAAACAACTTTTTTAACTCCGGCCTGTTTGGCGCGTTGCGCAACGGCCTTGCCGACTCGCGCTGCAGCCTCGACTGTTGAACCAGATCCTGATTTACGAAAGTCAGCTTCAAGCGAAGATGCAGCCGCAATAGTTCGGCCGGCATCGTCGTCGATCAACTGTGCTGACAAGTGCTTGTTGCTACGGAAAACTGCCAAACGTGGACGTTCTGCAGTGCCATGAATCTTTTTGCGCACGCGTCGCTGACGACGCAAGCGTCCTGAGTGTCGTTTTGCTGCTGTGTTAGCCATGGTTAAGTCAGTCTCCTATTTACTTCTTGCCGGTCTTGCCGGCCTTGCGACGGACACGCTCGTTCAAGTAACGAACACCCTTGCCCTTGTAAGGCTCTGGTTTGCGCATGTTACGAATGTTTGCTGCAACTTGGCCGACAGCTTCTTTGTCATTGCCCTTGATAACGATTTGTGTTTGTGCAGTTACTTCAAAAGTCACGCCTTCAGGTGCTGTGTAGACGATCGGGTGAGAAAAACCAAGTGCCAACTTCAACTTGTTTGGACCCTGTGCTTCTGCACGGTAACCAACGCCTTGAATGTCGAGCGCCTTCGTGTATCCCTGAGTTACACCAATAATCATGTTGGACAACAAAGTGCGGGCCAAACCATGTCGTGATCGAGCGTCGCGCTCGTCATTTGCTCGATCAACGAACAAATTGTTTTCTTCGCGACGTGCAGAAACACCAACTGGGAGGTCTCGCTTCAAAGTGCCTTTTGGACCTTTGATCGTCACTGCTGCGCCAGAGATCGTTACTTCGACCCCTGTCGGCACTGCGAGTGCTGATTTTCCTATGCGTGACATTTTGTTTCTCCGTTCGACTTTCTAATTACCACACGAAACACATGACTTCGCCACCGACGTTGCGCTTGCGCGCTTCGCGGTCCGTCATGAGTCCGTGACTTGTTGACAAAACTGCTACTCCAAGACCACCAAGTACACGTGGTACTTCGGCTGCTGCACGATAAACGCGCAAGCCTGGTGTTGAAATTCGCTTGATTCCAGAGATCGTGCGTTGACGATCCGAACCATATTTCATTGTGATCTTCAATGCCTTGCCAGAACCTTCAGTGTCTTGGACCACTGCATAATCTGCAATGAAACCTTCACGCTTGAGAACTTCTGCAAGAGCAGACTTTTGTTTCGACGCAGGCATAAGCACTTCATTGCGCATCGCAACGTTTCCGTTACGAATGCGTGTGAGCATGTCGGCGATTGGGTCAGTCATCATGGGCGTTTACCAACTTGCCTTTGTGATACCAGGAATCTCACCAGCGTGCGCAAGCTCGCGGAAGCACAAACGACACAAACCAAACTTCTTGTAAACCGAACGAGTTCGGCCACAACGTTGGCAGCGGGTATAACCGCGTACCTTGAACTTTGGCTTTGCCTCTGCTTTAATCCTGAGTGATTTTTTTGCCATATAAATTGGTCTCCGTTAGTTCCGTAAAATTATTTCTTCTTCGACTTCTTGGCTTTAGTTACAGATGCTGGTACTTCGCCCTTGCGGAATGGAAAGCCAAAAGCATCAAGAAGTGCCTTTCCTGCTAAATCGCTATTTGCGCTCGTCACGATCGTGATGTCCATACCGCGAGGTACGTCAACTTGATCGATGCGAACTTCGATGAACGCGAGTTGCTCTGTCAAACCAAATGTGTAGTTGCCGTTTCCGTCCCACGACTTACCCGAGAGACCTCGGAAGTCACGAATACGTGGAATCGCAACCGACAACAAGCGGTCGAAGAACTCCCACATACGGTCGCCACGCATCGTCACTTTGCAACCAATTGCTTGGTCTTCGCGCAACTTAAATGACGCAATCGCGATTCGTGACTTTGTGATCAATGGTTTCTGACCGCTAATCGCAGTCAAGTCGGCAACCGCACCATCAAGCAACGAGGCTTGTTGAGTGGCACGACCAACACCCATGTTGATCACGATCTTCTCGATCGTTGGGACCTGCATTGGGTTGGTCAATTCAAGCTGCTTCATCAAGTCAGCTCGAACTGCATTCAAATAGTGCGCTTTCATGCGCGGCATGTATTTAGTTGCTGCAGCCATTAGATCTCTGCTCCGGTTTTCTTGGCAATTCGTATTTTCTTGCCTTTTTTGTCGACTTTGTAGCCAATCTTCGATCGCCCGCCACCGTTGTTAATCATCACGTTTGAAGCATGAATTGGCATTGGCTTTTCAACAATCTCNCTCTTGGTGTTTTGACCACGAGCAACCGTGTGGCGCTTGGCCACATTTACTTTGTCGATGATTACTTTGTTCTTNGCTGGAAGTACGGCCGAAATTGTGCCGGTCGCACCCTTGTTTTTGCCCGCGATCACAATCACGCTGTCACCTTTTTTAAGCTTCATGTCACAACACCTCCGGAGCAAGCGAAATAATTCGCATGAACTTTTTGTCGCGCAACTCTCGTCCGACTGGTCCGAAAATTCGGGTTCCACGCGGGGTCAAATCTTCTTTGATCAAGACTGCAGCGTTCTCGTCAAACTTGATGTAACTGCCATCAGGTCGACGCTTTTCTTTCGCCACGCGTACAACAACACAGCGAACAACTTCACCTTTTTTAACTGCCGCACCTGGNATTGCATCTTTTACAGTGCCAATGAAGACATCGCCGATTGATGCATAACGACGACGTGTACCGCCGAGCACCTTGATCACGAGAACTTCACGCGCACCGCTGTTATCAGCAACGCGGAGTCGGGTTTCTTGTTGAATCACTTTGCACGCTCCAAAATCTCGACTACGCGCCAACGCTTGAGTTTTGACATTGGGCGAGTTTCCATAACGCGAACGCGATCGCCAATTTTTGCGTCGTTGGCCTCATCGTGCGCGTAAAGCTTCTTTGTTCGTGTAACAAACTTTTCGTACTTCTTGTGACGAATGCGCTCAACAATTGCAATCACAATCGTCTTGTTCATCTTGTTCGACACGACTACGCCCTCTCGCGATTTGCGAAGGTTGCGCTCTGGTGTAACTGGTGTTGCTTCGGCCATGATCTTGCTCACTTCCCTGCAGCTTCTGCAGCGACAATTTCTCGCTCACGAATCAACATGCTGATTCGGGCGATTTGACGACGTGCTTTCGTGATTGCCGCAGTGTCATCAAGTTGACCCGTTGCATTACGAAAACGAAGATTAAGTGCTTCTTGCTTTGTGGCGCGCAACTCTTCTACAAGTGTTGCGAGATCCATCTCACGAAGTTCGGTCAGTTCGCGTGCCATGTCAGATCGCCTCATTTCGAGAAATAATGCGGGTTTTGATCGGCAATTTCTGCGCTGCACGACTCAAAGCCTGATGCGCAGTTGCGGCAGTTGGGTAAGAGAGCTCAAACAAAACGCGACCTGGCTTCACAACAGCTACCCACAACTCTGGGTTACCTTTGCCCGAACCCATGCGAGTTTCTGCAGGCTTCTTGGTCACCGATTTATCTGGAAATACGTTGATCCAAACTTTTCCGCCGCGCTTAATGTGACGTGTCATCGCAATACGTGACGCTTCAATCTGACGCGCAGTGATCCAACCCGGTTCAAGGGCTTGAATGCCGTATTCGCCGAATGCGAGTTCGTTCGCACCCTTTGAAACGCCGTTCATACGACCGCGGTGTTGCTTGCGGTGCTTAACTTTGCGTGGTTCTAACATGACTCTTTATACCTCTCGCTTAAAGTGAGGAGTTTCGTGGCTGTCATGACTACGACGTTGAATATCTTCTTCTTCGTCCAACAAGCGCTCGAACTCTGGGTCAGCTTCTTTGACCAACGGAGCCAATGCCACGTCGTCAACTTCAGCGGCTTTCGGACCAGCTGATGTCACTACTTTGCGAGCAGCATCAGAATGACCCGATGTCTCACCGGCTGCCATCGCTGCTTCTCGCGCAATGCGATCGTCAGTCTGTGCTTTGTAAGGAAGAATCTCGCCCTTGTAAAGCCAAACTTTGATTCCGATTCGACCAGCAGTTGTTGCAGCTTCACGGAAGCCATAGTCAATGTTCGCGCGAAGTGTGTGTAGCGGAACGCGGCCTTCGCGATACCACTCACGACGGCACATTTCTGCACCACCAAGACGACCTGAACACTGAACACGAATACCTTGAACGCCTTGCTTCTGCGCGTTTTGTACCGCACGCTTCATTGCACGACGGAAAGCAATTCGGTTCACCAACTGGTCTGCAACACCCTGAGCAACAAGTGCTGCATCAAGTTCGGCGTCGCGAATTTCGGTGATGTTCAATTGAACTTTGTTGTTTCCTGTCAACGCAGTGAGACCGGCGCGAAGTTCTTCGGCTTTTTGACCTTTGCGACCAATCACAATTCCTGGACGTGCGGTGTGAACGTCAATTCGAAGCTTGTCACGAGTGCGCTCAATTTCAATACGGCTTACAGCAGCATCTGAGAGTTGCACTTTGAGATAGTCGCGAATCTTCCAGTCTTCGGTGAGATACGCCTTGTAATCCTTGGTGCTGAACCACTTGCTCTTCCAGTCGGTTGTTACACCAAGGCGAAAGCCGTATGGATTGATCTTTTGGCCCATTTACTTCTCCGTCGCTGTTTCGTTTTCGGCATCATCTGACACTTCAGCGTCAGTCGATGCTTCTTTTGATTTTTGAGCCCGTGCACGGCTTGCTTCAACACGGCTGCGACGTTGTGAAGCCTGAGCTCCACCGCGTGATTCACTTTGTATTTCGCGAACTGCAAGTGCAGCATCGCTCAATTTGTCAACCACGATTGTGACGTGACTTGTGCGCTTGAAAATTGCGGCCGAACTACCTTTAGCGCGAGGACGGAATCGCTTCAAAGTCGGGCCACCATCGGCGTAGCAAGCCTTGATGTAGAGCTCTTCGGCGTTTTGCGAGAAGTTGTTGGTTGCATTGGCCACTGCCGATGCCAAAAGTTTGCGCACGATGTGAGCCGAGTCACGATCTGTCAATTGCAACAAGTTGTCGGCAGAACGAACGTCCATGCCGCGCACAAGGTTCAACACAACGCGCACCTTTGATGGCGACAAACGAGCAAAACGCGCTGAAGCGCGATAGCCACTTGAGACACCAGCAACGCGAGTTGCTTCGTTGAGTTTTGGACCGGTCATGGTTTACCTGCTGCCGCGGCTGCTGCTGCAGCTGCTTTTTCTTGGCTCTGGTGAAACTTGAAAGTACGTGTTGGTGAGAACTCACCAAGTTTGTGGCCAACCATCGACTCAGTTACATAAACAGGCACGTGTTTGCGTCCGTCATGAACGGCAAATGTGTGACCGAGCATGTCTGGAATGATCGTGCTACGACGTGACCAGGTCTTGATCACTTTGCGATCGCCACTGGCGTTCATCTCGTCGAGCTTCTTGAGAAGGTGCTCATCAACAAATGGACCTTTTTTGAGACTGCGTGACATTTAGTTAACCTCTTGACTTTCCTGATCGGCGACGACGAACAATCATCTGTTGTGAAGACTTGTTCTTGTCGCGAGTACGACGTTCTGGCTTACCCCAAGGTGAAACAGGTGGACGACCGCCCGAAGTTTTACCTTCGCCACCACCGAGTGGGTGGTCGACTGGGTTCATTACAACACCGCGTGATTGTGGACGAACACCCTTCCAACGATTACGACCGGCTTTACCAATCTTGATCTGCTCGTGTTCTGCGTTACCGATCTCGCCAACAGTTGCACGACAGTCAATTGGAATCCGACGCATTTCGCTCGAAGGCATACGCAAAGTTGCATAAAGTCCTTCTTTTGCCACAAGCTGCACTGCCATTCCGGCTGAGCGGGCAATTTTGCCACCTTGACCAGGACGCATTTCAATGTTGTGCACTGTTGTACCAACTGGCATGTATCGAAGTGGCAACGCATTGCCGACAATGATGTCGGCCTTTGGGCCGCTCTCGACTTTTGCGCCGACTTCTAAACCTTTTGGCGCAAGAATGTATGCCTTTGTTCCGTCGGCGTAATGCAACAATGCAATTCGACAAGTGCGGTTCGGGTCATATTCAATTGCGGCTACTTTTGCAACGCAGTCATCTTTGCCGCGCTTGAAGTCAACCATTCGATATTGCTGTTTGTGACCGCCACCTTGGTGACGCGAGGTAATTCGACCTGCTGAGTTGCGACCGCCGCGAGATGGCTTCGGTGCCAACAATGATTTTTCTGGTGTCGACTTCGTGATCTCACTGAAGTCTGAAACAGTTTGAAAGCGGCGACCAGGGCTGGTCGGGCGGCGTTTACGAATTGGCATCTTGGGTCGTCCTTTTAATTAGTTCTCAAACAACGGGATCTGATTTCCCGCTTCCAAAGTCACAAGTGCATGCTTCGATCCGTCACGAACACCAATGCGGTTCGTGCCACGAGTAATGCGGCGCTTGCCCAAACGGTTGATCGTGTTTACGCGTCGAACCTTCACACCCCAAATTGATTGAACCGCATCGCGAATCTCTGGCTTTGTGGCCAATGGGTGAACTTCGAATGTGTATGTTCCCTTGTCGATCAACGAGTAACTCTTCTCGCTAACAACTGGGCGCAGAATAATGTCGCGTGGGTCTTTCACTTTGCAGCCTCCATCGTTGGCAAGCTCGCCTTGGTGAAGACGATCCAGTCATTGCACAAAATGTCGTAGGCGTTGAGTTCGGCAGTGCTCAANACTTGAACTTNTTTGAGATTGCGGAAGCTCTTCCATGCGGNCTCGTCTTTGCGCTCNAGCACGATCANAACGCGCTCTGAAACACCGATGCTCTTAAGGGCTGCCGTTGCCGACTTGGTGCTTGGCTCTGCAAAGCTCCACTCTTCAACAACCACTACTTTGTTTTCGCTCATGCGATCTGAGAGAGCTGAACGCAAAGCAAGTTGAACCATCTTCTTTGGTGTGCGCTGCGAATACTTACGAGGTTTTGGTCCGAGTGCGACACCGCCACCACTGAAATGCGGTGCACGAATCGAACCTTGACGGGCGTTACCGGTGCCCTTTTGCTTGAACGGCTTCTTACCGCCACCACGAACTTCTGAGCGAGTTTTTGTACTCTGCGTGCCCGAGCGACGGTGCGCAAGCTGAGCAACAACAACTTGGTGCAAGACCGGAATGTTTGGCGTGATGCCAAAAACCGAATCAGAAACTTCAACTGAAGATGCTTTCTTGCCTGCAGCATTTTTCATTTCAATCTTTGCCATGACTACTCCTTGGCCTTGCCCTTGACGGCGTTACGAATAATCACGACGCCACCGTTTGGACCCGGAACCGAACCTTTGACGAGCAACAAGTTGCGCTCAAGATCTGCTTGCACTACTTCAAGATTCAAAGTCGTTACTTGTTGGTGACCCATGTGACCCGACATTCGCAAACCTTTGAACACTCGGCCTGGGAATGTGCAAGAACCAATTGATCCAGGAGCACGATGGTGCTTGTGGTTACCGTGACTCGCGCCTTGACCACCGAAGTTGTGGCGCTTCATCGTTCCGGCGAAACCTTTACCGCGACTCACCGCTGTTACGTCAACTCGCTCGCCAACTGCCAAAGTNTCGACTTTGATCTCTTGGCCAATTTCNAAACCGTCTACTGAATCAAGACGCAACTCAACAAGTCGACGTCCGGCNGCAACATTGCGCGTGCCGCTCTTTGGTGCGTANTGCCCCGCTTCGGCCTTGTTCATTTTTTTGNCATCGCGTTGGCCGTAAGTTACTTGCAACGCTGTATAGCCGTCAGTCAAACCTGTTTTTACCTGCACGATGCGAGCTGGCTCAATGCGCAGCACAGTTACAGGCACGACTCGTTGGTCGTCACCCCAAACTTGTGTCATGCCGACCTTTTCGCCGACGATCGCTTTTTGTGCCATAAGGCCAAACCCTTTTTATTCAAAATTGTTTATGAAATAATTCGTTTATTCGCACAAATGCTCCGCAGGCCATGGCCGCGCGGAGCACTCTTATATTTTTCGCTGTGAGGTACCCGCGAAACTCTCGGGCGCACACAGACATCAATTTTTTGAATTGATCTCTTCGTTTAAAAACCAATCGGCTTGCGCCAATCGGGTCTTCTAACGAAGTGTTTACTCTATCCCCCTAGATCGCAGTCCCCAAACGACAAAACCCGAAAAAATTGAGGAAAATCAAGGATTTTTGAGGGGTCCTGACAAATTTGGACTATTCAGATCGAGCGATCAAAGTCGCCTCAAAAGTGAGCCTTTTGCCGTCTCTGAGTATCTCAATTTTGACCGTTTGGCCGGGTTCTGCGTCTCGAATCGCAGCTACTAAACCTGCTTGTCCATCAATTGGCTCACCGTCAACGGCCAAGACTACGTCGTCTATCAGGATTCCAGCTTTATCCGCGGGTGAATCCGCTTGAACGTCAGTAATGATTGCTCCTTGACCGCCGTCTTCGCGAGCGGCAAGTCCTACGCCTAGAAATCCATCGTCACGCACAACTCCGCTTGCTTGTTTGCGCAGCTGTTCTACAACAATTAAAACTTCGTCTACAGAAATTGAAAAGCCAATGTTGTTCGCTGCTGAAGTTGAATCACCCCGGGCGACTGCTGTGTTGATGCCGACCACTTCACCCTTGAGGTTGACCAAAGGCCCGCCTGAGTTACCAGATGAAATCGCTGCATCGGTCTGAATCAAACTATTGAGAGCTCCTGAATCTGTTTCAATCGTGCGCTTCAACGCCGAAACAATGCCCGAAGTTACAGTCGGCCCACCATCAAGCGCCAAGGCATAGCCAATTGCAATTACTGCGTCACCAATTTGCACGCTGCCTGGCTTGGCGAAAGTCGCTGCAACCAAACCGGTCGCATCGATTTTCAACAGTGCAAGATCATTACCCAAGTCACTGGCCAAAATTTTTGCCACGCGCGGTTCAGTTTCGCCCGCGAAACGAACCACTACTTCACTCGCATCTTCAACAACATGCGCATTCGTCAGAATCTGGCCATCAGAAGTCAACACAACACCAGTGCCTACTCCACGACCGCCACCAAAGTCTTCTTCAATTGTTGTCGAGATTGTTACGACACTGTTGGCTAGACGCGCTGCCACTTTGGCGATCGCCGATTCAGTAAGTTCATTTTCGCCAGACGAGACAACTACTGGTGCCGAAGTAATCTGCGATGACGAATCGTTGCTCTGCAATCCACGAGGTTTGCATCTTGTGCGATATAAGTTCCGATAATGCCGCCGAACAAACCAAAAACAGCTGCAATGAGAACCAACCCGAAGCGTCGACGTGGGCGTGGCGCAGAATCGCTGCTTGAACTTTGCGACTCGTGTTGATTTGGCTGTTGAGCCGGCAACTGTGGTGGTGGAAAAGCCGACGAGTTCTCGTTGAAGTCGCTCATGACTAAATACTAATGCTGCGTAAATTACTCGTCTCAGAGACGAATTTCACGGACTAACTTTGCTTAGGCGTTTTGAATCTTGATTTCGATGTCAACGCCAGCAGGCAACTCTAAACGCTGAAG
>JGI25911J50253_10000028_pt1 | contig 40553 bp, 26 predicted proteins | sample LauGreSBDMM110SD_3_FD_50253 | JGI IMG/M metagenome (IMG submission 50253) | reverse complement strand
AAAAAAAACAACGTATGAAATTATTGCTTTTACTAGTCTTATGCTCTGTTAGCTTGGCATTTGCCCAAAAGAAATCTACTGCTGCACCAGAAAAACTTCCTTTTGATGCCGCAACGGTAGGTGCTTTGTCTTTTCGGATGGTAGGGCCAGCGCTTACCTCAGGACGGGTTATCGACCTGGCTGTTCATCCTGCCAATAAAGATATGTGGTATGTAGCTGCAGCCTCAGGTGGCCTTTGGCTTACCAACAACCACGGCATCACTTTTGAGCCTATCTTCGACAACTACGGTTCTTATTCTTTAGGTTGCGTTACCATTGCAGCGTCTAACCCGAATACCATTTGGGTTGGCTCTGGAGAAAATAACAACCAGCGTTCGGTTTCTTACGGCGATGGCGTATATAAGTCGTTAGATGGCGGAAAGTCTTTTACGAATATGGGCCTCAAAAACTCTGAGCATATCGGTGAAATTATTGTGCACCCTACTAATGAAAATATCATTTGGGTAGCGGCATATGGCCCACTTTGGAGCAGCGGTGGCGAGCGCGGGGTGTATAAAAGTACCGACGGCGGCCTGACCTGGACCCGCACGCTTTTTGTTTCTGACCACACCGGTATCGCAGAAATTGCTATTGACCCGAACAACCCAGACATTTTGTACGCATCTGCACACCAGCGCCGCCGCCATGAATACACTTACATTGGAGGGGGCCCAGAATCAGGTCTGTATAAATCTACCGACGGTGGTCTAACTTGGAAAGAAATCAATAACGGCTTACCCAAATCAGATATGGGCCGCGTAGGCCTTGCAGTCTCGCCTGCCGATGGCAATGTGGTGTATGCAATTGTAGAGGCACGGTACAGCAAAGGGGGTGTTTTCCGCTCTTCCAATAAAGGCGAGAATTGGTCCAAGCAAGGATCCTTCTCTACGAGCGGCAACTACTACCAAGAAATATTCTGTGACCCCAAGGACGTCAATAAAGTTTTTGCTATGGACACTTACATGCACCACAGCACTGACGGCGGTAAAACATTCGTACCCACTGGCGAGAAAAACAAGCACGTAGACAACCATTGCATCTGGATAGACCCCAGCAATACCAATCATTGGTTGGTGGGCTGCGACGGTGGTTTGTATGAAACCTATACGCATGCCAAAGAATGGAGCTTTTTTGGCAACTTGCCGATCATTCAATTTTATAAAGTTGTAACCGATAACGCGGTGCCTTTTTATAATATTTATGGAGGCACCCAAGACAACAACTCGATGGGTGGCCCTTCCGGTACGCCAAACGTTTCGGGCATTCTCAATACCGATTGGTTCATCACCAACGGCGGCGACGGCTTCGAGTCAGCTACAGATTGGTCAAATCCAAACATTACTTATGCGCAAGCACAGTATGGTTGGCTCGTGCGCTATGACCGCGCTTCAGGTGAAAAAGTACCTATTCAACCCATGCCAGCGCTTGGGGAGGAAGCGTATCGTTGGAATTGGGATGCACCCTTAATTGTATCTAAGCACGATGCCAGTACGCTTTATTTTGCGGCCAATAAACTTTTTAAATCGAGTAACCGTGGTGACGACTGGCAAACAGTTAGCCCTGACCTCACCCAACAAATCGACCGCAATGAAATTGAAGTCATGGGCCAAGTCTGGACCATCGATGCGGTCATGAAAAATGCGTCTACCACCATCTACGGAAACATTGTGGCGCTAGACGAATCGCCAAAGAAGAAAGGTCTGCTGTACGTGGGTACCGACGACGGTTTAGTACAAGTCTCCGAAAACGATGGCCAAACTTGGGCCAAATACCAAACTTTTCCTGGGGTGCCATTGAATACAAGAGTCAATATGCTCACGGCGTCGGTACACCAAGAAAATGTTGTTTTTGCATGTTTCAATGCGCAGCGCCAAGGCGATTTCAAACCTTACTTACTGAAGTCTACAGATAAAGGCAAAACTTGGATCAGTATTGCTGGAAACTTACCTGCTCGTGGAACAGTTTACTGTCTCAAGCAAGATCCAATTCAAGAAAACTTGTTATTTGTCGGGACTGAATTCGGCGCTTATTTCACAACTGACGGCGGCCTCAACTGGACCAAACTTTCGGGTTTGCCAACCACTGCGGTCTATGACCTCGATATTCAAGAGCGCGAGGTAGACCTCGTAGCCGCTACCTTTGGCCGCGGTTTTTATGTTTTGGATAACTACAGCCCGTTGCGCACAATTTCTAAAGAAAACCTTGACAAAAACGCACACTTGTACCCAATAAAAGATGCACTCCTCTATATCGAGGCTGATCCGCTGGGCTTGGAGGGTACTGGCTTTCAAGGGCACAACATGTGGTCAGCCAAAAATCCAAGTTTTGGCGCTACGTTTACATTGCACCTCAAGGAAGTTCCAAGTTCTTTAAAAACAGACCGTCAGACCAAAGAAAAAGAGTTAGAGAAAGACAAGAAAGATGTGGTCTATCCAAGCTTTGAAGCGCTAAAAGCAGAGGCTTTAGACGAGCCCGCTCAGCTCATCTGGATCATTTCTGATGCAAACGGAACAGAAATTCGCCGCATGAGCAGCAGCCCCCAAAAAGGGCTGGTTCGCCAGCAATGGAACCTGCGTAAAGCCAGCACCAACCCCATCGGAAGCGGCGGCCGAGGACCATTGGTGGTCCCGGGCATCTATAATATGCAAGTCGTGATGGTTCACAATGGAAAAGTAGAGCAACTCATTGCCAACACACCATTTGTAGTGAAAGGCCTCAATAACCAAACGCTGTTGGCCAAGGACCAGCCCGCTTTAGATGCCTTTCGCGCAAGCGTTGCCGAGCTCAATCGAAAAGTGAGTGGTTCCGAAAAACGTTACGAGGAGCTCAATGCCGAATTGGAGATTATAGAAAAAGCTGTTTTGAACTATCCGAATACGGACCTATTGCTATTTACAGAAATTCGAGAACTCAAGTTACTCAAAGCGCAACTCCGCGAGCAGCTCTACGGAGACGACATCAAAACAAGGCACGAATTTGAAACCACGCCAACCTTCACGAGCCGTTTGGGCATGATCGACTACCAGCTTTCTGAAAACACAACAGGCGTGAGTGCAACGCACAAGGCCAACTTACAAATGGTCGAACAAGAATATGCGCAATTCATGACCAGCCTCATAACTTATCAAACACGCGTATTGAAGCTTCACGAGGCGCTCGATAAAGCAAATATTCCGTACACGAGGTCGAGATTAGATTGGAAAGAAGATTGATCCAAATCTTTAACGAATAAAAAAGGCCGCTGCTGCGGCCTTTTTTATTTCATGTGAAATGACTTATTGATCGCCGAAGCGCTCGATGACTTGTTGGGTAACGCCTGTATTGGAGAAGCCTCCGTCGTGGAAGAGATTCTGCATAGTGACGTATTTGGTGAGGTCAGAGAACATGCTGATGCAGTAGTCTGCACAAGCGATGGCACTGGCGTTTCCGAGTGGAGACATTTGCTCAGAGAAGTTGATGAATTCTGTGAAGCCTTTGATCCCTTGACCTGCTGTAGTTACAGTAGGAGATTGTGAAATGGTGTTGACACGTACTTTCTTTTTGATACCGTAGTGGTAACCAAAAGAACGCGCAATTGATTCTAGCAAAGATTTGGCGTCAGCCATGTCGTTGTAGTCAGGGAAGATGCGTTGTGCAGCGATGTAAGAAAGCGCAACAACAGAACCCCATTCGTTCATGGCATCGTGCTTGTAGAGGGTTGCTAATGTTTTGTGCAAAGACATTGCGGAAACATCCATGGTTTGGCCATAGTAGTTGTAGTCGTTCTCAGTGTAGTGCTTTCCTTTGCGCACATTTGGCGACATACCAATAGAGTGCAATACAAAATCGATTTTACCACCCAAAATTTCTTGGGCTTGGGTAACGAGGTTTTCGAGATCGGCAATACTTGTTGCATCAGCTGCAATAACCTGACTGCCCGTTTCAGCTGCTAATTCATTGATTTCGCCCATTCGCATGGCAATAGGAGCGTTGGTGAGCACAAAAGTTGCACCTTCTTCGTGGGCTCTTTGCGCTACTTTCCAAGCGATACTTTGATTGTTCAATGCACCAAAGATGATGCCTCTTTTTCCTTTAAGTAAGTGATTTGACATTTGATTCAATTTTTAACAAAGGTAACAACTTTATTTTTCGAGGACGCGCTTTCTATTTTTTACCTCAAATACTTGCGTTCGGCCCAAAACGTACCAAACGGTAAAAAGGCGGTGATAAATAAGATCAAACACTTGACAAATGGCCATTTTTCTTCAAAGAGAAAGTAGGCGATGTAAAAACAATAAATGATAAATAAGAAGCCGTGGATATAGCCGACCCATTTGTTGGGTTCTGGCATATCAAAGCCGTATTTCAAGGCCATGGTTACCAGTAAACCCAGCCATGAAAAACCTTCGGCGATAGCGGCGATTCTGAATTGTTTAAGTGCGTTATTATTAGACATATATTAGGATTTATCGATTGTTTTGATGATATCTCGGATGCGCGCGGCTTCGATGAAGTCGAGGTTTTTGGCAGCGCTTTCCATAGCTTTTTTGAGGGCTTTTATTTCTTTTGCTCTTTCTTCCGGATTTTGAAACTTGGCATCTTGCTCAATAGACTGCTGCAGTTCTTTTTCATTTTGTAGGAGTTTGACCAGACGTGTGGCTTGGTCGCCATCGGCTACTTTTGTCGATTCCATGATTTTATCTTTGGACTTGACAAGCGCGGTGGGCACTTGATTGTGGGCCAAGTTGTAGGCTTCTTGGGTAAGCCTTCGGCGCGCAGTTTCGTCGATGGTGCGCTGCATGGAGTTGGTCATCTTGTCGGCATACATGAGCACCCGGCCATTCACGTTTCGGGCGGCGCGCCCTACCGTTTGCACCAAAGAACGCTCGTTGCGCAAGAAGCCCTCTTTGTCGGCATCTAAGATGGCTACCAAAGAAACTTCGGGTAAATCAAGGCCTTCGCGTAAAAGGTTGACACCAATGAGCACATCAAAATCACCTAAACGCAATTGGCGTAGTATTTCTACGCGCTCAATTGTGTCGATTTCTGAGTGTATGTAACGGCACGGAATACCCAAGCGATCCAGGTATTTTTGAAGCTCTTCGGCCATGCGTTTGGTGAGGGTTGTGACCAACACGCGTTCGTCTTTGGCCCTTCTTTCTTGGATGTTTTCGATGAGGTGGTCGATTTGGTTTTTTGACGGATATACTACAATTATGGGGTCGAGCAAGCCAGTGGGCCGTATGAGCTGCTCTACAATGACCCCTTCTGATTGCTGCATTTCGTAGTCGGCGGGTGTGGCCGAAACGTAAATAACGTTCGATAAAAAGCCTTCGAATTCGTCGAATTTAAGGGGGCGGTTGTCTATGGCCGCTTGTAAGCGAAAACCGTAATCTACTAGATTGATTTTGCGGGAGCGGTCGCCGCCGTACATGCCGCGAACTTGCGGAAGGGTCACGTGGCTTTCGTCAATGACCATTAAGAAGTCTTCGGGGAAGTAGTCGAGTAAGCAGAAGGGACGCTCGCCGGGCTCGCGGCGGTCAAAATAGCGNGAGTAGTTTTCGATGCCAGAACAATAACCGAGTTCTCGGATCATTTCNAGATCGTAATTGACGCGTTCTTCTAGTCTTTTCGCTTCTTCGATTTTACCTTCTTCTTTNAAGTTGGCTACNTGCTCCACGAGGTCGTCTTGAATTTGGATAATGGCCTGGCGCGTGTTGTCTGGGCTCGAGACGAATAGGTTTGCCGGAAAAATATCGATTTGTTGGAACTGCTCGAGTGTCTTGCCAGTTTCGGGGTCAATGGCCGCAATTTTCTCGATTTCGTCGCCCCAAAAACTAATGCGCAAGGCGTAGTCTGTATAGGCAAGGAAGATATCAACGGTATCGCCAGAAACGCGAAATTGTCCGCGTTCAAAATCATTGCTGGNCCGNTGGTATAAATTTTCAACCAAGCGAAATAAAAATTGATTGCGCACAACNGTNTCGCCAACTTGAAGGTGTAAAATACTGTTCTTAAACTCAGTAGGGTTCCCAATACCGTAAATGCAACTTACCGACGCCACAACGATGACATCTCGTCGGCCTGAAAGTAGGGCAGAGGTAGCTGCCAAGCGCAGTTTTTCGATTTCGTCGTTGATTTGTAGGTCTTTTTCGATAAACGTACCAGTAGAGGGAATATAGGCCTCAGGTTGGTAGTAGTCGTAGTAAGAAACAAAATACTCTACTGCATTATGAGGAAAAAACTGCTTGAATTCACCGTAAAGTTGTGCTGCAAGGGTTTTGTTGTGTGACAGAATGAGCGTGGGGCGCTGCACCTCTTGAATAACGTTGGCAACTGTAAAGGTTTTGCCGCTCCCGGTAACACCCAGCAAGGTTTGCTGCTGTATACCGTTGTTGAGGCCACTGACCAATTGGCGGATGGCTTCAGGTTGATCACCCGTTGGTTTATAGTCAGAAACCAGTTCAAATTGCATGGGTTAAAATTACCAATAAAAAAAGCGCCCGAAGGCGCTTGGCTAATTTTTTCCTACTATAATTGAAGCGGACTTCCCTTTGATTACTTCTATTGATTTACTGTACATTTTCAGAAATTGAAGAACGCTTGGGTGGGGTAGAAATGTGGCGCTTGTGGTAGGTTGTGCGGAGTAAGTGTTTTTAATCATAGGCCTTTAAAATGTTTTCTATATTAACGATCAAAACCTGAAATTATTATATCGAGGATAATTTCTAATTTTGATCTATCAATCAACAACAACAAACATGCAAATGATCAAGCCCGGAGTCGCCACTGGCGAACAAGTTCAAGCTATTTTTCAACTCGCCAAACAAAAGGGTTTTGCACTCCCTGCAGTAAATGTAACGAGTACCAGCACTGTCAATGCAGTGATGGAGGCAGCAGCCAACCTTAATGCACCTGTCATTATTCAATTTTCTAATGGTGGCGGTCAATATTTTGCTGGCAAAGGGCTTTCAAATACCGCTGAAAAGGCAGCCATTTTGGGTTCCATCTCAGGCGCTCGCCATGTGCATGCACTTGCTGAGGCCTATGGTGCTACGGTCATTTTACACACCGACCACTGCGCCAAGAACTTATTGCCTTGGATAGACGGCTTACTAGATGCAGGCGAAGCCTTTTATAAAGAAACGGGCAAGCCACTTTTTAGCTCTCACATGATTGACCTCAGCGAAGAACCACTCGCTGAAAACCTTGAAATTTGCCAGCACTACCTGCGCCGGATGTCCAAAATGGGCATGACGCTCGAAATCGAATTAGGAATTACCGGCGGTGAAGAAGANGGCGTTGACAACACGGACGTCGACAACGCCAAACTGTACACCCAACCNGAAGAGGTTGCCGAAGCNTANGAAGCGCTATTGTCAATTTCTCCTCGTTTTACGATTGCNGCATCTTTTGGCAATGTGCACGGTGTTTACAAACCAGGAAACGTTCAACTTACGCCCGTCATCTTGAAAAATTCACAAACTTTTATCCAAGAAAAATACAAGACCGCAGCAAACCCCGTCGACTTTGTATTCCACGGNGGGTCCGGATCAAGTGTGGCAGAAATTAGAGAGGCTATTGGCTACGGCGTTGTCAAAATGAATATTGATACCGACTTGCAATTTGCATTTACGGAGGGCGTCCGTGATTATATTGCAGCAAAAATGGATTATCTTCGCACTCAAATTGGAAATCCATCTCATGCAGAGGAGCCCAACAAAAAATACTATGATCCACGCAAATGGTTGCGNNATGGCGAACTCACTTTTATCAAGCGCCTCGAACAATCTTTTGCCGATTTAAATAACATCAATACTTTGAACTGAAACTATGGCATGGTTTAAAAGAAATAAAGAGGGAATTACGACTTCCACTAACGATAAAATGGATGTGCCTCAGGGCCTCTGGGTACGTTGTTCGAATTGTAAAACGCTCTACACCGCAGACGACCTCATGCGCAATAGCTACGTTTGTGACCGCTGCTCTCATCATGAGCGCATTGGTGCAGCGGAGTATTTTGAGCTCCTATTTGATGCGCAAAAATTTGATGAACTCAATGCAGAACTTCAATCTGGTGACCCACTTGGTTTTGTGGATACCAAAAAATATACGGANCGCGTAGTAGCCACTCAAAAAGCAACAGGGCTTAAAGACGCTATTCGTACTGCCAAAGGGACGCTTGATGGCATACCTTTGGTAGTGGCAGCTATGGACTTCAATTTTATTGGAGGTTCTATGGGCTCCGTAATGGGAGAAAAAATCGCCAGAGCTATAGACGTTNCNATNGCAGANAAAGCGGCATTCATGATCATTTCTAAGTCTGGTGGCGCCCGCATGATGGAGGCTGGGTTTTCGCTCATGCAAATGGCGAAAGTTTCAGGTAAATTAGGTCAGCTTTCAGAGGCCAAGTTGCCTTATATTTCTTATCTCACGGACCCAACTACAGGCGGCGTTACTGCTTCATTTGCCATGCTAGGCGATATCAATATTGCCGAGCCAGGAGCCCTTATTGGCTTTGCTGGCCCGCGCGTTGTAAAAGAAACCATAGGTAGAGACTTGCCCGAAGGTTTCCAAACTTCCGAGTTCTTGCTTGAGCACGGCTTTCTCGATTACATAATTGAGCGCACTGAGTTGCGAACTACCCTCGGGCTGTCCCTCAAATTGTTTTTCAATTAAGCACATTTAGTTGTATTTTAGAGGGCTACTAAGTTCTTGTTATGAAANACCTACTATTTGCGCTTTTGTTTGTATCCAATACTTACATTTTTGCTCAAGATACCACTTGGGTTCAGACCTTTACATTTGACTCCATTACGACGCGTCGGGCTAACTTTCAGTTCCCTGCCTCGCTAGATACAACGCGCTTTGAGAAGGTACAGATGTACTACAAACTCAAGTGTTCTCCGTTGACCACCTGGGATCAATACAACTGTGGCGAATGGGATTACCTCACCTATACGCGTGTTTTTGACCACACCGGTCAATTCGATTCAGTAGCTACAAACGGTATGCAATTTTTGGCCAATTTTGCGAGCCCAGCTCAGATCAACTACAAACCGTTGCCATATCAAGATGCCAACCAATACCAAACGCAAGAGTTTTCCAGAGATGGTTCAGGCCTGAGTTACCAATCCATTAATTCTTTTGGAGGGTTGTCAGCTATTCCGTTTCAAACTGATCAGCAAGGAAGCAAGTATCAATTTGTGGTGCTTGCCTCAGAGCTTATTGCTGCAGGAATCCAACCTGGGGCTATTCGCTCGCTGCGTTTGAACACCCCTACAGGTGGTCAATTAGCGCATTTAACTATCCGTATTGCACCAACCCAGGCGGCAACACTTTCTCAATTTTTAGCGCCTACCTTCACTGAGGTATACCGTGCATCTCACGCTCCGGGTATGGCTCAAATGCCTCTTTTAGTTGGCTGGAATAACTTTGTGTTTTACGAAGATTTTATTTGGGATGGCCTTAGTAATCTTCTGATTGAATTCACAGTTAGCAATGACTTTCCAGCGCAAACGGCTATCGATTTTGAGATGGATGCCAACACCGCGCCAATTGCTGTGAGTTATGGTACACGCAATGGTCAATTGGAATTAAGCGGCAACAATTACACGATGTCTTCTTTTGCCAATGAAGAAATTGGCGACCAATTCACCATTGAATTTTGGGCGAAGGGCAATGGCAATTTAGCGCAAAACACCACATTCATGGAGGCCCTAGATACGGCAGGTCGTCGGGTATTTAACATCCATATGCCATGGAGCAATAACAACATCTATTTTGATGCTGGCGACGAAACCGGCTACGACCGCATCAATCAGGCGGCAAGTAGCGCAGAAATAGACGGCCAATGGAACCACTGGGCTTTTGTAAAAGACCAGTCAACAGGCCAAATGTTTATTTATAAAAATGGCCAATTGTGGCTTTCTGGCAATAATAAAAACAGAGAAATGGGCTACTTTCACCGCCTTATTATCGGTGCGAGTGGCAACCAAGCGCTCACCTGGAAAGGCAGTTTGGATGAACTCCGCATTTTTAAAAGTGCCCTGAGTGCTGCAACTATAGCCGCTAACTATCTTCAAAAAATAGACCCAACCCATCCGAATTGGTCGAGTTTGATTTTATACCACGACTTCGACAACCTTTCTTATGCCAGAGACTTAAGCCCGAACGGACATGTCCTTATGCCCTCTGAAGCCGCCATGATTACAAGTAATACCGCTAATTATGTGGGTCAAACCATTCACAACCAGCGCCCTTTGCTTGAATTTGGGCAGGGGAACATGGCCTTAAATGTAACCACTCATTTGGTCAATGAATTCAAACTCAAAGAACCGGTAGTCATTTTTGAACAAGTGCCTTTACACCACCATTTTGAACTTGTCAATACTTTTATTGGTGTACAGGCGGGCACCACCAATACCTATGACCTCAATGGCCAATTAACTGGCAGTGTGCCAATTCTGACTACCCAAACGCTACAAAACCAGTCACAAACTGTTTACAATCCACCCTTCGAAATCATCCGAGATGTCGAAATTGCACGCTACATCACCCCTTACGGCATTCAGTTTGACCTCGGGCCAAACGGCTTTACCTGGATTTACGACGTTACGGACTATCAACAATACCTGCATGGTTTGGTCGACCTCGCTGCCCACAACACCCAAGAACTCCTGGATTTAAAATTTGCATTTATCAAAGGGATTCCACCGCGTGATGTCGTTAAGCGCGAGCCCATTTGGTCAGACTTCAAGTCGTACAATTTTGGTCAAATGTCTGCAGACGCTGTTTTGCAAGCCAAGCCTGTTGTGCTCAGCGACAGCGCAGACATGTTTAAAATCAAAACCCGAATGTCTGGTCATGGCCAAGTTGGAGACTACGCCTGTTGTGAGTGGGTCAACAACAGCCATCAAATCAAAGTAGATGGTGTTCCGCGCTTTAATTGGAGCATCTGGGATGCAATGATTTGCGGCGACAATCCAAATATAGGACAGGGCGGAACATGGCCCTATGCCCGAGAGGGTTGGTGCCCTGGCGATATGGTTAAAGAATTTGAATTTGAACTCACGCCATATGTTACCCCCGGCGACACCGTTACCCTCGATTACGCAGTTAATGCGGTGCCCACCAATGATCCCGGCCAGTCAGGAGGCAATTACATTGCTGCATACGACCTCATTTCTTATACCGAACCAAACTTTCAAAACGATGCCGCAATTGTCGATGTCCTGAACCCCAATAATTATGAGTATTACTCAAAATGGAACCCCACATGTCAGAACCCGCGTATTGTCATCAAAAATACGGGTGCCCAAGCCCTGACTTCTTGCCGAATATTCTGTTGGTTAGACTACGGCACCAATTTGGTGTTCGACTGGACTGGAAACCTCGGTTTCCTCGAACAAACAGTGGTTGAGATTCCTGTTACCGACATGAACTGGTGGTATGAACAAGACAGCTCTTACACCTTTACGGCCTGGATTGCCGACGTCAATGGTATAATTGGCCCTGACGAATATAATTTAAATAGCCTCAAAACCGTTAAATACGATGCACCAGAGCGCATCGATGGCCCTTTCTTTATTTGGCTTACCACCAACAACAAAGCCAGTGAGAATAGTTATCAATTGCTAGACCATGCGGGTACGGTTCTTTTTGAGCGCTCGAATCTTCAAAATACTACACAATACAAAGATACTTTTGACCTCGCTCCGGGTTGCTATTCCATCATTATAGAAGATACAGATCACGATGGTTTGGCTTTTTGGTATTCCGCCCAAGTTGAAGGAGAGACCTCAGGGCAGATGCGCTTGCGCCAAGTAGGGGGCAGTTACATCGAATTTTTCCCGGGAGATTTCGGTCATTACCACCGCTATGACTTCACCGTTGGTTTTACCTTGGATATACCAGAACATGACATGGCATCAGAAATCTCCATTTATCCAAATCCAGGAGCGGGTCTTACCACAGTAGAATTAAGCGGCCCAATAAACGGGTCAGCAACCCTTAAACTTTTAGATTTGACGGGCAGAATTTTATATCACGAAGACATGCAGGCAACTGCTCATTTTGCAGAAAGCTTCATCGATATGCGTAGTTATCCCTCTGGAACCTACCTCTTTCAAATAGAAACAGGAAATGGTACTTATTCCCAAAAATATATCCGACAATAGCTATGACTCATCTGAAATTACTGGTTTTTTTCTTTGCTACTATTTTTCATTTCCACCTTTTGGCGCAGTTTTCTATTGATTCACTGTCGCATATCGATTATCAAGCGCTGCACGGTGCCAACCTGAATGACGTATGGGGCTACACGGATGAACTCGGCAATGAGTATGCCATAGTAGGTACTTCTAAAGGCACCTCAATTGTAAATATTACCAATGGTGCGCAAGCTCAAGAAATATGCTGGTTTGCTGGCACCACCTCTATCTGGCGCGATCCGTGTGTGTACGGAAATTACGCTTACGTAACCACTGAGGCTGAGGACGGCCTGCTGATCATCGACCTAAACCCTTTGCCTCAGTCGACAAATTTGCCTACGGCCATTTACACCGGCCCATCCTCTAGTCCATGGCAGAGTGCCCATACTTGTTTTACCTCAGAAAGTGGCTATGCTTATATATTTGGTGCAAACAGGGGAGAAGGAGGCGTCATTATTCTCGACTTAAACGCCAACCCCATGCAACCCACGGAAGTAGGCGTTTTTGATATTTCTTATGTTCACGATGGCTTTGAGCGCAATGATACCCTTTACACCGGACACATCTACGATGGTTATTTCAGTATTGTCGATGTATCGGACCACAGCAATCCGATTTTGTTGGCCACGCACCCAACGCCAAATCTATTTACCCACAACATTTGGCCGAGTGCAGACGGCAGCGTTGTGTATACCACCGATGAAATCTCAGGGGCCTTTGTTGCGGCCTATGATATCACCAACCTGCAGCAAATAAAAGAAATTGACCGTGTTCAAAGTACCCAAGGCACTTCTGTTATACCCCATAACGTGCATGTAAATGGGTCTTATTTGGTCACGAGTTATTACAGCGATGGCATTGTGGTTCACGACGCCCATGACCCTTCCAATCTGATCAAACTAGGTGCTTTCGATACCTACCCCGGGCAAACCCCAGGTTATGACGGTTGTTGGGGCGTGTTTCCTTTCTATGCCTCTAACAAGGCGGTCGCCGCTGATATTACGGAGGGTTTATTTGTTTTACAAATCAACTACGCGCCAGCAGCAAGCTTGGTGGGTGTGGTAAAAAATTTAATCAGTAGTGAGGTTTTAGAGCAAGTCAATGTAGAACTCATTGGTGCAGCCATGACCGAAAAAACCGATGCACAAGGATTTTACAAAACCGGAATGGCCAATAGCGGTTCCTATGTGGTCAATGTCAATAAGCCCGGCTATTATCCTCAAACCTTACCCGTTACACTCGTCGAAGGTCAAACCACGACCCTAAATGTTAATTTATTGCCCATTCCGCCTTTTAATTTAGAAATAAAGGTTCTTGAAGAGGGCACCAACCTTCCGATTTCGAATGCTCAAATTCAATTGAAGCACCCTCAAATTGCGCACCAAGGCCAAACCAACGGCTTGGGTCAAGAGAACCTCACCTTATTTTATCAAGACACCTACGAATTAACCATCGGGAAATGGGGCTATCAAACAACATGTTCCGAGCCCTTGATTGACGCAAGTACACAAAACCTAGAGGTCTACCTCAAAAAGGGTTATTACGATGACTTTACTTTTGATTTTGGTTGGTCAGTAATTGGCAATGCTGAAACCGGGATGTGGGAGCGCGCTGATCCGAATCCGACTTCTGCCACTGTTTTTGACAACGATTCTCCGTTAGACTGTTACATTAACGCTATGATTACCGGTAACGGATCTACACCCAACACCGATCAAAACGATGTCGACAACGGTTTTACAACCTTGATTTCTCCTGTTTTTGATTTGGTTGGCCTAAGCACGCCGCATTTGAATTATGCCCGTTCGTTTTATTGCTATCACGGCCCGGGTAACTTTGACGACACTTTAAGCATCATATTGAGTAACGGCTTAACCCAAGTGGTTTTAGAAGAACTCATTGCGCCCCAAGGCTCGCCTATGACTTGGTCCTATCAAAGTATTGCCTTAAATGGATTGCTTCCATTTACCAACTCTATGCAATTATTTATTCGAACCGCCGACTACGCCTCGCATCCAAATATTACCGAAGCCGCTTTTGATCATTTTAGTNTTACTAATGAGCCTATACTTGAGCTGGCCCAAGAAGCAAATGCTACCCAAATTGTAGTTTATCCCAATCCTGGTCAAGATCAGTTGTTTATCCACGGAATCGAAGCGGAGACAACCCTTACTATTCAACAATTGGACGGTAAGTACTGTTATCGAGGAACGGTGGGTCCGGGCCACTTCAACGTCAATACGCAGGGGCTTCCTAATGGCATTTATTTCGTTACAGTAGAGGGCCACTGCTTTACATGGGTCAAAACAGCACAATAAAATGTATCTTTGATTTTCAGAATTAGCCAATGCAACTTTCGATCGTCATTCCACTTTACAACGAGGCAGAGTCTTTACCAGAACTCCACGACTGGATTACCAGGGTCATGGATGCCTCGCAATTGAGCTATGAAATCTGGTTTATCGACGACGGCAGTAAAGACGATTCCTGGAAAGTCATCACGGCTTTACAGCAACAGAATAAGGCAGTTAAAGGCTTGCGTTTTCAGCGCAATTATGGAAAATCAGCTGCATTGCAAGTTGGTTTTGAAGCTGCACAAGGTGCGGTTATTCTTACTATGGATGCCGATTTGCAAGATTCCCCAGACGAAATCCCGGCGCTATACCGTATGGTCACCCAAGATGACCTAGACGTTGTGTCGGGCTGGAAAAAAGTGCGTCACGACCCGCTTTCTAAAACCATCCCCACCAAACTCTACAATTGGGCTGCCCGCCGCATTACGGGCATCTATTTACACGATTTCAATTGCGGTTTAAAAGCCTATAAATTAGAAGTGGTTAAAAGTATTGAACTCTACGGCGACATGCACCGTTACATTCCAGCACTTGCCAAATATGCAGGTTTCCATAATATCGGAGAGAAAGTTGTGGAGCATCGTGCGAGGCAATACGGCGTCACCAAATTTGGTCTGAACCGGTTTTTAAATGGCCCACTTGACCTCATGACCGTTGCCTTCATGGGTAAATTCGGTAAAAAACCCATGCATTTCTTTGGTGCCATTGGGGTATTTATGTTTTTTCTAGGTTTTGGCCTTTTTGCCTACATGGGCATCGATAAACTCTTGATACACCGCACCGCTGAACGTCTTGCGACGCGCTCTGACTTTTATGTGGCGCTTGTAGCAATGGTCATTGGCGTGCAATTCTTTATGGCAGGTTTTATTGCCGAGCTCATTGGGCGCAACTCCAGTACCCGCAATCACTATTTAATTTCGAGCCGCCTCGGCGAATGACAAACTTTCCTCAAATAGGACCCGGCTGGACGCTCTTCCTCGATCGCGACGGCGTAATCAACGAACGCATCTTTGACAATTATGTACTCGATTGGTCGGCTTTTCGCTTTACGGAAGGGTTATTAGATAGCGCCAGTAAAATTGGTGCAGCTTTTGACCACGTTATTGTGGTGACCAACCAACAATGTGTCGCAAAAGGTTTGTTGAGTCAGCNTGCCCTGGATGCCATCCANGAGAAAATGTGTTGGCAATTAAATGAGGCTGGTTTAACTATCGATGTGGTTTTGGCTGCTACTGAATTNANAAATGGCCAGCCACAGCGCCGTAAACCANCTCCGCAAATGGCTTTGGAGGCACAACAAATCTATCCTTCAATCGATTTTNCNAAATCAATAATGGTTGGCGATACCAATACCGATATTCAGTTCGGACAGCGCCTCGGGATGTATACCATACGCATTGAATCTCAAGAAATAGTGAAGCAGACACCCGATTTAAGCCTGTCAAAACTTGCTGATTTAAGTTTGTACTTATGATGAATCAACTTCTTCTTTTTTTGTTCACTTTAGTTTTCACTTCCACCTTTGCGCAAGTGAATCAGACCGATGCGCAAGGTAGAAAACAAGGCCTTTGGCAAAAGAATTTTCCCGGTTCAACCATTTTGCAATATAAAGGGACCTTCAAAGACGATAAACCCGTCGGGAAATTCATTTATCATTTTGAAAGCGGTCAGAAAAAGGCAGAACTCCAGCATGGTTTACCCGGTGGCGTTTCGTCGGTTTTACTCTTTTTTGAAAATGGACAGCTGCTTTCAGACGGTTTTTATAAAGGAGAGAAAAAAGATTCTTTATGGTATAACTATGCCCCATCTAGCGAGCTCATGAGCGCCGAAAATTACAAGTTAGATCAGCTTCACGGTAAATGCATCTATTACTTTAAAGAAGGGCAATACCTCGAACAAAAATTACAAGTACAAAGGGAGGTTTATTATTTGAACGGAAAGTTAGACGGAAGCTTTCATGAATTCTTTTACAACGGCAAACCCAAGACAGAGGGCACCTATTTTCAAGGAGAGCGCATTGGCTTATGGACAGAATATTACAACACAGGAAGGGTCATGACCAAAGTTCATTATAAACATGATGCACTTCATGGGTGGGCCTATTTTTACGACAAAGCAGGCGCATTAAAATCGAAGGTAATGTACCGCGATGGTTATGCACTCAACGACAAAGAACTCAAAGCATTTCTCGACAAATGCAAAGCGCAAAACTTGGATCCGAATCAAAAATGAAACGCACTGACAAATGGGTCTTTTTCTCAGCTTTACCTCCATTTAGGGGAGGTATTGCCAAATTTAGTGCCCGGACCCTTCAGGCCTTGTCTCAATCAAAAGATGTCAAGTCTTTTACCTTTCGAAAACAATACCCAGATATTTTGTTTCCCGGAACTTCTCAACTTGAGCCCGATGTAAACGACGAGCTGGCAGAAAGAATTGTTTCTACCTTCAATCCGATCACTTACCTCACCTCATTATTGCGAATCAGGCAAGAAAGGCCAACCGTATTTGTGACGAGCTACTGGATGACGTTTATGTCTCCATTAATGGTTTTTTGGGCCCTCTTTTTACCCAAACGCACCAAAAAAGTAGCCATTATTCACAATCTTATCCCGCACGAAAAACGTTTTTTTGACGCCCTGTTTAATCGTATTTTCTTGAGTGCCTACGACATTTTTATTGTACTTTCTTCAGCTGTACAANAAGACGTATTAAGTTATAAGCCGAGTGCGAATGTTGTTTTACTCAGTCATCCTCCGTATGAAGCGGAGGGAACGTTACTATCCAAAGCGCAAGCGCGCACCCAACTTGGTCTCGACCCACACAAAAAAACGTTGCTTTTTTTTGGTTTAATTAGAACCTACAAGGGTTTGGCAGAACTGATTAACGCTTTTGGACGGCTCGATGATAGCTACCAATTACTGATTGCCGGAGAAGTATACGGAGATGCCCAATTTTATATGGAGGCATTGAACGAACTACCCAACCCAAATTGGAAATTTGTGAACCGTTACCTACCCGATACAGAGGTAGATATGTACTTTGCTGCTGCTGATTTGGTGGTGTTGCCGTATTTGAGTGCTACTCAGTCTGGAATTCGATCTTTAGCCTTGAGTCAAAAACGCGCAGTNTTGTGCACAAATGTTGGGGGCTTGGCCGAAGGTTTGGTGGCAAGTGGTCAGGGCTTTGATCTCCTATCTACAGACCCAAACTCTTTTGCTGATCGGATTCAAAGTCTTTTTAATCAGGGAGATATCGAAAAGTGTAATGCCTATTTAGCCACCTTGAATATCGATCACAATGATGCTTGGCTTTCATTTGCTTTAGGCCTGATACACTTCACAGAAGAAGCCTAGATTTTTTATTTGAATTTAAGGATCCAAAATCCTATATTTGCAACCTTAATTCAAATTCAAATATTCAAAAAATGCGTTTAAAAGGATTTTTTTGGTTCTTGTCCATTCTACTTACAGCCGTTTGCGTTTATCAGCTCTCTTTTACTTGGGTAGCGAGCAACGTTGAAAACAAAGCAGCAAAAGAAGCAGATCTTAAAGTAAAAATGCTTCGCGACGAAGCCAAGAACAACGGTGGGGTTGCNCTGCTTCCCAACAATACCGAAGTCAACTTCAATGACCCAGAAGCTGTNGAACTCGCAAAAGCGGCTTTCATCAACGAAATCCTTCGTGAAAAAGGAGAAAAACCAGTATACCCTGTACTTGGATCTACCTTTGCTCAAGTCAAAAAAATGTCTTTGGCTTTTGGTCTAGACCTTGTTGGAGGGATGAGCGTTACAGTAGAAATCTCCTATCCAGATTTAATTCGTGGCCACGTCAAAAGTGTCAACGATCCCAAATTCACCAAACCATTTAACCGTGCAGTGGCCACCTATAATCAAGAAGGTGGTGATTTCATTGCAACATTTATTACTGCCTACAAAAAAGCAAACGGGTCCTTGCCCTTGAGTTACATCATCAAAGGTGCATCTATTGGTATCAAAACCTCTGATGCAGAGGTAGAAAACTACCTCAGAGATCTCGTTGCTTCCTCCATGAAAGGCATCGAAGACATCATCGGACGNCGCATCAACCAATTTGGTGTTGCACAACCAAATATCCAACGCGACCTCGCTACAAATAGACTTTACATCGAACTTCCTGGNGTTCAAGACGAAGAAACTGTATCACGCAAAATTCGATCCACGGCCAATCTTGAGTTTTACGAAACTTACATGCCAGAGCAAATCCAAATGCAATGGCAAGAGGCTGCGCGCTTGAGTAAAACCAACGAAATCATCATCGACGACCTCGCTGTTGCAGATTCTACTGCAGATTCCACTGCAGTAACTCCTGATACTGCCGCAAGTACGATAGCNACCGATACGCAAAATTCTATTTCAAACGCTGCCAAAAAGAGTCTTGCAGAATTTGTAGTACCGGTAGGAGGTTACGCTATGGGGTATGTAAATACCAATGAGAAATCTGCAGTAGAGGCCATTTTACGACGCAAAGACATCCGCAATGCATTTCCAACAGACCTCAAATTTATGTGGTCTGCCAAACCAGAAAGTATTGACAACAAATCCAAAAAGACAGCCTATTTTCTTTACGCATGTCGCATCCCAGATTCTGGTAAAGCACGCGTTCGTGGAGAGCACGTTAGCAATGCAAAAGTCGATTACGATCAGACAGACGGCAGCATCATTGTCAGTCTTTCCATGACAGATGAAGGTGCTTCTGAATGGGGCCGCATGACTACCGAAAACAAAGACCGCATTATTGCCATTTCTATGGACAGCGTTGTTTACAGTGCGCCACGTGTCATCAACGCCATCACCAACGGCAACACTCAAATCTCAGGTAGCTTTACCTTCCAAGAAGCCGAAGACCTCGCTGGTCTACTCAATGGCGGTGCGCTTCCAGTGCCTTGTGTCATTAAAGACCTCCAAAAAGTAGGTCCTACCATTGGTGCCGAGAACTCCAAAGCAGGTCTGATCTCTTTTGGTGTTGCCTTCATTGCCGTACTTCTTTACATGATGTTCTATTACGGTAAAGCAGGTCAGGCTGCTAATATTGCACTTATCGTCAACGTAGTATTCATTTTTGGTTCTCTCGCTTCTTTCGGAGCGGTACTCACCCTTGCCGGTATTGCCGGTATCGTACTTACCATTGGTACGGCCGTAGATGCCAACATTCTCATCTTTGAGCGCGTCCGAGAAGAACAAGCATTGGGTTCGGATACAGAAACTGCCATTAACACGGGTTTCCGTAAGGCTCTTCCTTCTATCATCGATGCGAACGTCACGCACTTACTTGTTGCTATTATCCTCAAGATTTTTGGTACAGGTGAGATTGAATCTTTTGCTACAACGCTAATAATCGGTATTTTCACCTCGATGTTCTCTGCCATGGTGATTGCCGAGTTGGCCATCCATACCTGGTTATCTAAAGGTAAAAAAGTAACTTTTAATACAAAGTATTCAGAGGGTCTCTTCCAAAACTTCAATTTCGACTGGATGGGTAAAAGAAAGTACTTCTATGTATTCTCTATTGCGGTTACCATTGCAGGTGTTATTTCCTTGAGCACACGCGGCTTAAAACAAAGCGTTGAGTTTACTGGTGGTCGTACTTTTGCTGTCAAATTTGAAAAGAAGGCAGACATCGAAAATATCCGCAAAGAACTCACCAAAGTCTTTGTTGAAAACGGTGAGCCTGCTTCACTAGATCTCAAAACAAAATCGAACGACTTCAATGTGGAGATTGTCACCAACTACTTGCTCAACAACGACGGTGCTACAGATGAAGTAAACGCCAAGTTAGCGCAAGGTTTGGACGCTTGCAAAGACAAAATGGGCAACTATCAAGTACTAGAAACTCGCGCTATTTCAGCTTCTATTTCTAGCGAGCTCTGGACCTCTTCGACCATCGCAATTACTCTTGCATTGTTGGCTATCTTTGCTTATATCCTCATCCGTTTTGGTCATTGGCAATACTCTTTGGGTGCTATTGTAGGTTTGGCTCACGATGCTTTCTTTGTGATCTCTATCTTCTCTTTGCTCCACGGTTACTTACCTTTTACTCTAGATGTTAACCAAGCCTTCATTGCGGCCATTCTAACAGTTATTGGTTATTCTATGAACGACACCGTTATTGTATTTGATCGTATCCGCGAGAACCTCCGCAAAAGCAAGCCAGAAGACAACCACGGCGATATTATCAACAGCTCTTTGAATAGAACACTTTCAAGAACCTTTAATACCTCAATGATTTTATTTGTGGTTGTCTTGATCATGTTTATTTTTGGTGGCCCGGCCATCAAAGGCTTCTTGTTTGCCTTGCTTGTTGGTGTCTTGATCGGAACCTACTCTTCATTGTGTGTAGCTACACCAATCTTACTTGACTTCTCTAAGCGTCTTCGCGCTTAATAAAAGAAATAGATGACAACAAAAAAGCCGCTCCTTGGAGCGGCTTTTTTGTTGCATCGTATTGCCATCTTTTAACAATGCTTATTGTTTCACAAATTGCATAACAGTTCCTGTGGTTTGCTCATAAACACCGAGATAGTAAGTTCCGGCTGCAATTTTCGGGCTGAGTTCGATGGTTTGTTTTACTTTTCCGTTGTTGCTTTTAAGAACGAAGTTGGCCACTTGTTGCCCTTGTGCATTGAAAAGTTTAGCGTCCAAGCTTGCACTATTTACGCCTTCGATTTCGAGTTCAAAAACCCCATGGTTCGGATTTGGATAAAGGCTAATGAGCTCAAANGTNAGTTCTGCTANGCTTGAACTATTGACCGTTACTTCAATCGAGGTGACGCAACCGTTGTTGTCTTTTACATAACAAGTATAGGTGCCGATAGCTAAATTTGAGAAGAAGGAACCTGAATAGTAAGTTTGGCCGTCCATAGAATAGGTATATGGAGTGTTGCCACCTACACCTGATAACGCAATCGTTCCATCATTTCCATTTGAAACAGTAGTACTCGCAACTAGTGTAAGCTCAGTTGGTTCTGTAATGGTGCTCGTGAATGCTTGTTGGCAGCCATTGGCATCGGTTGCCATAAGCATGTAAGTTCCGGCCATCAAATTATTGAATACTGGATTACTCATTGTTGTTCCGCCATTGAGTGCGTAAGTATAAGGACTTGTTCCGCCGTTGACTTGAGCGGTCAGAACGCCGTCGTTGGCGCCATTGCAACTGATCATAGTCGGAATCATGTTTACACCTAGTGGCGCTGGTTCGGTTACTGTATAAAGCACACTCGTCGTGCAGCCGTTGGCATCAATGACGCCAATGGTATATGTGCCCGCACCGAGATTATTGAAGGAATTACTCGCTTGGTCAGCGCCGTTGTTGATCGAGTAGTTGTATGGTGCGCTACCTCCAGAAGGCGTAACCACTAGGTTGGCTGTTTGGGCCCCCGCACAAGCAATTGTGCTGGTTTGTGCTAGCGTAGCCCCGATAGTTATGGTAGCAGTAATAGTTATACTTCCGGACGTCGTACACCCTTGGTTATCAGTTACCGTATAATTGTATATTCCAGCGCCTAGGTTCGTAAAGGTATTGGAACTTTGCGGTGTATTGTTATTGACCGAATAAGTAAATGGGCCGTTGTTTCCTGTTGCGAGCAGTTGAATCTCGCCATTCGTTGCATTGCAACTTGGTTGTTGACTCACCACAGGATTGACAATGGCTCCTGAGGCGCCGATAACGTTAATGCTGAGGTTGTATTCATCATTGCAAGTATTTTCATCATTTGTACTTGAATTGATGGTTGAAAGCTGGAGCGTAAGCGTGTTGTTGCCGGTTTGTAGCCCTGCTACCGTTATCAGGATAGTATCGACCTGTTGGTAGCTTGTTAAATTATTACTTGTGTAATTTTGAGTGAGCGAGGGAGAACTTCCTACTTGAGTGGAAACCGAAAAAGTATTGACCGCGTTAGCTCCTCTATTTTCAACTACAACGGCAATTTGTGTACTCGAACCACAGATACCACCTGTTTGTACCGTAAAAGCATCTAAAATGGCTAAATCGAGGCTGTCAGGGTTCATTTTAAATGCCGAAACATTTGTGACAATATTGTTGTTTGCGTTCATTACAACACCAGTATAGTAGAAAGTAAGGCCATCAAAGTCATCGACGCACATATGGTGGTAGTCGCCCCAGCGCGTATTAGAGGTCCGTGAAGACATACCTTGCTTGATCATGGTCTCGGGCAGTGTCATTTGACCGAGCGGATCACATGCTTTTCGACCAGTCATTTGAATCGAGGGGTAGTCTGGTGCTGTAGCGCTAGAGGTAGAGTAGGCCATCATAATATTGCCGTACTTATCGATATTAATAGCGGGCATCCAGCGGTTGAGTGTCGTGCCTGGCGCATAGGTTCCTTCTTGAAATAAAGACCAAGCACCGGTGCTTCCTGCTGCTCTGCGCAGTTCTAACCAACGCACACCAGCTCGGTTAGAGCCATTGACGTCAGTTGCCAAACACAGCGCCATAGCCTGATGGTCATTGAATACGCGCATAGGCGCTTTGTACATAACACATTCGCGCAGTGGATCTAGTTTTACGGTGGTGCCGGGTTGCGCAATACAAGAAAAACTGGTGAGCCCGCACAAATCAGAATCAATTTCTGTGATGGGTACATCTTGAATTTTGGCAACACTTCCCGTGTTGTTGGTCCAGTTGATGGTCATTTCCCAAATTTCAATCCAATCATTTGAAGGGCTGTCAGGTGCTCCGTTGCTATGCTTTTCGTCGTCTCGGTGGCGTACAAATAAAGGTTTTTGACCAGCTGGAGCAGCTAAATCGCCTTCTAGATCTACGGGTGTGATCGATTGAAATCCAAAACCGTTGAGGGTGTAGCCAATTGGTACGCCAATAAAAGGAGAGTTGGCCCCGGATATTAATGCGCTGAGCTTCATAGCGTAGACCCTTGGTGGCCCGCCTTCATTAGTGGTTGCAAGCAAAGCATCAGAAGTTTCGGAAATGCTCCATTTTGGATAGTCTGGAAAATTTGGACAGGAAAATTGATAAAAATGGTAAGCTCCTTGGGGGTTACTGGTTTGAGAAACATAGACCAATAACTTCTTTTGTGCTTGCGTAGCAAATTGCGTTATGATCCAACGTTTGGCACTTTTATAATATAGAATAATGGGATCGCCAAGTCCGCCAACTGTAGGGCTGGCAAGTGTAGTGGCCATCACGAGGGTTCCACTTACACTAGCTCCGGTATTCTTATTGAATATTTTATAGGAACCTCCGCTTCCTGAGTTTGTGCCTTGGATGTAAACGCTAGAATCGGCCTCACCAGTTGGATCAGGCGGAGAAATACCATTTCCAATGCCTTGAACCTGCCAAATTAGGCTTGCTGAGGTCGTTTTTTGCGTGTTTTGGTGCTGTTGCCAAACCCAGTCTGGTTGGTGCTCGTTTGATCCGAACTGAACAGGTAATTCTCGTCCTTTGAAATTAGGAATAACGATGTCTTTTGAATTCGCAGCTTCGCTTGGTGCTGGAACCAGGTGCGCAATAGTTGGGCTAACATAGCCATAAAAGGTCGCTTCTTGTGCAAAGAGTTGGAAGCTGAGCAAAAGGGTTCCGATAAGGTAGAAAATTTTCATAGATGATATTTTGAGTTTAGCACCTTGAAATTAGGAATTTTTAATGATAATCGTTTCTGAACACTTAATTTTGAGGCAATGAAAATCATTTTATCCCCAGCTAAGCTCATGCGCCCTCATCAAGTGCCGTTCACTGGCAAGCCTATTTATTTGAANGAGGCTAAAGCATTGATGAAAAATTTAAAAGTGTGGTCTGCCAAGGAACTNAGTACNCGAATGAAGCTNTCTGAGACCAAAGCAAAGGAAACCTACCAAATCATTCAATCATGGGGTGCTAAAAAGAATCAAGTCAATACGAGCCCTGCGCTGTTCGCCTATATTGGAGAAGCCTTTAAAGCACTTGACGCCGATACGTGTTCGCAAGACGAATTGGCATACTTGCAGCGTCACTTATTCATTCTATCTGGAAATTATGGCATTTTAAAGCCTTTGGATCGGATAGAAATGTATCGCTTGGAAATGGCACAGCGAGGTGTGGCTTCTGAAGGCTTATCACTTTACGAATTTTGGCGTATCAAAGTTGAAAATTATATGTCGAAGGCCCTGGCAAAAGAGGAGTTTTTATTGAATTTAGCGAGCTCCGAATACAGTGACCTCATTCAGGCGCCCAAGTTGCGTTCACGCATGGTAACACCGCAATTTTTTGAAGAGAAAAACGGGCAACTCAAAGCAGTTTCTGTATTTTCTAAACAAGCCAGAGGAACAATGGCACGTTGGTGTGCTCAAAATTCAATTGATAACCCGGAAGAAATTAAAAATTTTACAGCATTAGGATATACATTCGTGGCTGCGCAATCTAGCACTACTGATTGGATATTTATCCGTTGAAATTAAAGTCCGGATTTTGTTCGATCACCTCCCAAGTATGATCAGCGAGCAGTTTTACGGTAGCTAAAAAGGTCAAATCTTGACCTGATCTTCCCCATGAAAGCGGGCCGATTAGTGAAAGCATTAATTTTTGATCTGCTTTTCTGTAGAGGTGATAGTCGTGATTGATGAGCGGTTCAAAGCGCAGTTCAGTCTGATAAATATAATCTGATATCGATTTTCGCGCTTGAATTTTCTGAGCCTGTGTGGCCAATAATTGCATTTGCTCGTAAATTTGCGAGAGCTGCATATCGGTTTGCTGGTTCATTGCGCTGAGGGCCCTACCTTTNAGTTTGCCGGTGTCTTCGGGCTTAATGACCGCACCGCCAACGGTNTGTGCATAGGGAAGCAAATGCGGATTTTCAGCAATTTTATCCGGGTCAATCGGATTGAAAAATGCTATTTTTGTTTTTTTCTTTTGCTCCATTTTACACGAGTTTGCTCAGCGCATCGCCAACGGCAGTACCTATTGCTATGCCCATTCCTCCCATTCGAACACCTGCATGCACGTTTTTGTTCAGCGAACGAATAATTGGTTTTTTTTGAGCGCCAACACCCATTATGCCAGACCATTCTTGTTCGATTTCAAAGTGCTGTCCGGGGAGAATCTCCCGTGTTAGTTTATCGACAAGGGCTTGTCTGACGAGCAGGTTTTGCTCAAAATGGGTGGTGGTCTCTGTATCGAAATCGAGATGACGCCCACCACCGAGTAAGATGCGCGGGCCAATATCCCGAAAATAATAATAACCGCGGTCCGCGTGAAACGTACCGCTGATGGAATGTTTCAGGGGTTTGGTGAGCAGCACTTGGGCCCGCGCAGGTCTCAGCTCGTCTGCAAAGAATTGCTGTGCAAATCCGTTGGTACACAAGAACAGATGTTGGGTTTCAATTTGTCCGTGCGCTGTCTGGATCAAAACATTTTGTTCAGAAGCGCTCCAGTTTTCTACTTCGGTAGCAAATAAAAATTGAATATCCGCCAGTACACATTGTTTATAGAGTGTGGCCATAAGCAAGCCAGTATCAATACTGCCTTCATGTGTATTGAAATAGGCGGTATGGTAACCCTGAAATCCAAATTTCTGCTGAAACTCAGGATCGATTTTGTAGACCTCTTTTAATCCGAAACGATGCAGCATTTCTAAGTTGAGCTGCGCTAAAAAATCTGCATTTAGCGCGATGTCGTTCGGGCCGATTAAATCCCATGAACCACAATTTTTGTAGTTCATTTGACTGAGGCCTACACGGTTTTTGAGAAGTTCAAGACCTTTTAGCCGAAGTTCAACGGTTTCCCATACCTTTTCTTTTGGTATGTGTTGCAGGTCATCATTTAGTTCTGTAGGGCTACCAAAACAAGCAAAACCAGCATTTTTAGTACTAGCACCCGTGGGTAAATACCCCCGCTCCAAGATCAATATTTTTTCGTTCGGAAAACGACTTTTTAAACTGAGTGCTGTCGACATGCCAACGAGTCCTGCACCAACAATTACAAAGGTGTTGTTGTGCAGATATTGCTGGTGTTCCCAGAAACTTAATTGTTCGAAGCGCAGCATTTTTTTTACTCGTTGATTTTTAGCAATTTTGTGACTGAAACAAATGTACCAAATTGTGTTGAATTGGTTATTTGATAAACGCTAAATGCCATGACGAGATTCTTTATCGTAGTATTGTTATTCCTTCCTTTGGCAGCTCTTGCTCAGCGAGACTTTCTAGTTGTTATTGAAGGCAAGGCACAAAATCTGTTGGATCAGCAAGATGTTTATGGCGTCACTATTGATATCATACAGCAAGAAGCTGTTTTGACCAAAGTCATTAGCGATCAAAACGGACAATTTTACATATCTGCAAGAATTGCGCAAGGAACCCCGATCCAACTCAGGTTAACAAAAGGAGGTTACCAAACCAAATTGATTCTTTTTGACCTCACCACCCTGCAAGGGCAAAGAAACAGTCCAAATGGCTTGTCTTTAATTCGGGACCTCAATTGTGCACTATACGAGCTCAAACCAGATGTTGATCTCAGCTTTTCAAAAAATCAAATTACCGACAAATATGTATGGTCCGCGAATGCTATAGTACAGGTTCCTCTCACCAAGACCGAAGCTGATCAAAATGCACTTTCAGCGTATCAACTTGCTCTAGATCAAAAGCGCTATAATCTTCTCTTAAGTGCCACCAACCAAGCTTTGAGTTCTGCTGATCAAAATCAAGCACTTATTTTGCTAGACTCCATGTTACTGCTTCGACCAACAGATCCATTTGCCTCACAAAAGAAACTACAAATAGAAGCCGATCAAGCTGCAGCGCTCAAGCGCAGCCAAGNCGAAGCTCGGCAGTNCGTTTTGTTAAACGAAGCTATTTCTGCAAGAACAGCAAACGACCTGGTTTTGGCGAGCACTAAAATTAAAGAAGCCGCTGCTGTTTTGCCTAACAATCCGAAGGTTGTAACAGAGCAAAACCTGATCAACAGCCTAATTACAGATGTTGAAAACGAAAAAGCCAAAACACAGGCATTTCAGAACGCAATGAAAGCAGCTGCAGCATTTGTCACTTCCAAGAAGTACGACGATGCAGAGGCCAAATTCAAAGAAGCACAACTCATCAAACCCTCTGAAAAAGAGGTGGTAAATGCCCAACTTGCCGCACTCAAAGCATTGAAGTTCGATATCCAGAACGAACTTGAGCTCAAGGCAACACTTAAGTTAGCCAATGAACAATTTGTTCAAAAGAAATACGAAACTGCACTTGAAACCTACAAAAAAGCAGACCAACAAATCGCGCTTTTTAGCAAGCAAAATCTGATCGATAAATACTCAAAAGAATTGCAAGAAGGTGTCCTTCGCGTCACCGAAGGAATCAATTCTATGTCTCAGGTTTACCAAAATCAGCTGGCCAAAGCAAATGAAAATTTCTTGAAAGGCCCCGTGTTTTATGGCACAGCCAAATCAATTTTAAATTCTGACCCTATGAAAAGCCGTCAGAACGAGCCAGAGGTCATTGCACTCAAAGAAAAGATTGCTTCCATGGAGAAATACTACTCGGACAGAAAAGAAGCGTATCGGATTACAAAAAGCAAAGAAAGCACAATGGCACTAGGTGCGCTTGAAAAAATCCATGCTCAGGCCCTAGTTCAGCAGCAGTATCTGAATGCGGCCGAGATTCCTGCACTGCAAAAAAGCATCGACTCTCTTAAACAAATACTCAAGCCTGTTCAAGCGGTTCAGGTAAAACCAGATGTAACGGTGGAACCTGCAGGTATTCGCCTTACTGCGCCAGGAGAGCCGCTACGCAATGAGAACTCGATGGTTTTTAATGACCTGCTAATCACTAGAGAGGCCAAGCAAGAAGCACCTTACAGAATCCAGCAAGAAATCAAAACAGAAGTTGATTACCAAAATTATTTTGCGCAACAAAGTGCACAAGTGGGTTCTTTTGAAACCAATACCCAGCTCGAAATGACGCGTTCCCAACGCGAGCTCTCGGCCAAACAGTACGCCGATAACCAAGCTATTTTGCAATCCGACAAAATTCAAAATACCCAAGAATATGAAGTTGCGCTTAAAAATCGAGAGGCAGCAGCAGCAGACCGACAACAAGAAAATATGGACAATCTTACCGATTGGAAGGATGCCAAAGACCATCAAAATCAGACGGACAAAAACCTTTCTGAGCAGCGCCAAGAAGCTGAACTCAAAAGACTGAATGAATTTCAGAATGTTTTGGAGCTCCAGGATCAAAAAGATTTGATTGTAGCGGAGCAAAACATGACGGCAGCGAATGCCCGCGCGCAAGAGGTTACAATGACCAAACAACAGCAGCAAGAGGCCGCCACAATAGAAGGTCAAATACAATTTGAAAAAATTCAGCAAACCGCTGCTTCTGCCGTTCAGCTCAAAACCGCTCCAAATTACCTCCGCGATGAAGACGGCGTCTTATTTGCTCCCAACTCCTTTACTGAAAAGACTTATCAAATCAAAAATAGCGAGGGGTATGTCATTAGGGTTATCATCAGAAGAGTAGTTGTTGATTCAAACGGATACGGTGTAGTTTATGAGCAAACCACCGATGAAAATGGCAAAACTTATTTTACAAGAGACGGACAAGTGAGTACTGAATATGTTTGGTTCAATGACTCAAGCGGCGCAAACGTCCTCAAAAAGTAAGTCAATGCAAGTACATTTTATCGCCATAGGTGGAAGCGCCATGCACAATCTCGCCATTGCCCTTTCTAGAAAAGGAATGCAAGTGTCAGGATCAGACGACGAAATCTTTGAACCTTCCCTTTCTAGGCTGCAAAAGCAAGGTATTTTACCGCAGCAACTCGGTTGGGATCCTACCCTTATTCACAACGGTTTGGCAGCGGTTATTCTCGGGATGCATGCTCGTGCTGATAACCCTGAACTTCTCGCAGCAAAAGAGTTAGGTATTCCTATTTACAGNTATCCAGAGTACCTCTACGAACAGAGTAAAGAAAAAATAAGAGTCGTAATCGGCGGTAGTCATGGCAAAACGACGATTACATCGATGCTTTTACACGCTGTGGCTAAACTCGGCCTAGATGTGGACTACATGGTGGGTGCCCAGCTAGAAGGCTATGACTGTATGGTTAAGCTTACTCAAGAGGCCAAATATATGATTCTAGAAGGGGACGAATACTTGAGCTCCCCAATAGATCGCCGTCCTAAATTCCATTTGTATAGGCCCAATATTGCCCTGCTTTCAGGAATCGCCTGGGACCACATCAATGTGTTTCCAACTTTTGAGAATTATATTTCTCAATTCGAAACCTTTGTAGCGCTCATTGAGCTTAACGGCTCGTTGGTCTACAACCTGGAAGACCCCGAGATTCACAAAATTGCCCAAAACGCAGCTGGTATTCATTTATTTGCTTATCAAACGCCGAGCTTTGAACCCACGGAAAATGGAACCCTGCTTACTTATAATGGTGAGCAGTACCACTTACGCGTCTTTGGCGGGCACAACTTACAAAATTTAATGGGGGCTATGCATGTAGCTATTCAAATGGGCATTTCTTCCAACGATTTTCTGACGGCAATGTCTGATTTTACCGGCGCAGGCAAGCGTTTACAAAAAGTGGTATCGCAAGACACTTTTGTGATGTATAAAGATTTTGCACATTCTCCATCCAAACTCAAAGCAACTACAGCCGCTGTTAAAGCGCAGTATCCAGACCGTAAAGTGATTGCCTGTATGGAACTTCATACGTTTAGTTCGCTACAAAAAGGATTCTTGCCACAGTATAACGGTGCTATGGACGCTGCTGATCAGGCACTGGTTTATTTTAGTCCGGATGTAGTAGAACATAAAAAATTACCCGCGCTTCAAACCGAGGAGGTAAAGGCTGGTTTTGGTGGGGCTGTACAAATTTGTACGCAAACAGAAGATGTGTTGGCATTTATTGAAGCCCAGGATTGGCACAATAAAGTACTGCTCATGATGTCAAGCGGAAATTTTGATGGAATTGACTATGATGCCCTTGGGCAAAAGTTGTGTGCGCGTCTGGCGTTTGATGCTAGTCTCTAAATACAACTCTGCGATAAATCACAGCTATGAGCAGGCTATTTAAGGTGCTGTAAACTAAGAGTGCCAAAAGACTTACACTAAGTGTAAATTGTGGGTCGTACATCATGGCGGTATTTTTGCGTGCCATAGCGATAATCTCGGCATCACTCTTATTTTCTAATGCGCTACTTGCTTTGCGAATCTCGGCAATTTCTTCTTTGCTATCCATCTTGCGCTCGTAGGCTGCCCTTTTATTCGCATTGAATTGTGGATAGATATCATGGTAATAAAAAAACAAAAAGAAACTCACCACAAGGGTATAAGGTAAGCCAACAGTGAGGCCTGCTTTGATATCAGTTAGGATGTTGCTTTGCGCTGTATCGAATCTTTTTTTGCGGTACATAAATAGCGCTATGGCACATGTCAAGAGTGCCATATTGAGCAGTACAAAAATTTGGATTTGATCTAGGCGCCAATTCAACCAAAAGGCAAGCATTTTGAGCGCAACCCAAAGCCCACTAAAAAAGAGTCCGTTCAGCCAACCTTTGTTCATTAGCTATTCATTGAAACCAAAAACTCTTCGTTAGAAAGTGTGTTTTCCATGTGAGACTTGATAAATTCCATGGCCTCAACGGGGTTCATGTCGGCAATAAACTTGCGAAGAAGCCACACACGTTGTAAGACATCTTTACCAACAAGGAGGTCTTCTCGGCGTGTTCCTGAAGCCGTGATATCAATAGAAGGATAAATGCGTCGGTTCGATATTTTACGGTCTAGCTGGAGTTCCATGTTGCCTGTTCCCTTGAATTCTTCAAAGATGACTTCATCCATTTTGGATCCTGTTTCTGTTAATGCGGTAGCAAGAATAGAGAGTGAACCACCATTTTCAATTTTACGCGCAGAACCGAAGAATCTTTTTGGTTTGTGTAGGGCATTGGCATCAACACCGCCAGAAAGAACTTTTCCTGAAGCAGGAGAAACCGTGTTGTAAGCACGTGCCAGACGCGTAATGGAGTCAAGTAAAATACAGACGTCATGACCGCATTCGACCATTCGTTTTGCTTTTTCGAGCACCATGTTAGCCACCTTTACGTGGCGGTCTGCAGGTTCGTCGAAGGTAGAGGCAATAACTTCTGCCTTTACAGAACGTGCCATGTCTGTCACTTCTTCTGGGCGTTCGTCAATAAGCAAGACAATCAGATAGGTTTCAGGATGATTAGCCGCAATTGCGTTGGCTACATCTTTTAACAACATTGTTTTACCTGTCTTTGGCTGTGCGACAATCATACCGCGTTGACCCTTTCCAATTGGCGCAAAGAGATCCATCACTCGGGTAGAGAGTGATTCTTGGGCATGACCAGTTAATTTAAATTTTTCGGAAGGGAAAAGAGGTGTTAGGTATTGAAAGGGCACGCGGTCTCTGATATAAGAGGGGTCGCGGCCGTTAATGGATTCTACTTTGACAAGTGGAAAGAATTTTTCGCCTTCTCTTGGTGGGCGAATGGTGCCTTTGACGGTATCGCCTGTTTTCAGTCCAAAGAGTTTGATTTGGTTTTGCGATACATAGATATCGTCCGGAGAAGGCAAGTAATTGTAGTCGGAGGAACGTAAAAAACCATAGCCATCTTGAATTACCTCCAAAACGCCTTCTGCTGAAACAATACCAACTAGGTCAAAATTATCTTCTTTGAGGACTTCTTCGTTCNGCGCAACGGNAGGTGTGTGTTGACGTTGCTGAGGATTTTGATTTGGGTTTCGCTGCTCAAAACGTTGGTTTTGCTGCTGCTGGTTTTGTTGCTGATGTTGATGTTGATGTTGAGGTTGGCGCTGGCGTTGTTGAACTTGGCCTTCTGTTTGTANTGGAGTGCTTTGTTCAGCTCGAGTGCTTTGCTCAGCTCCAGAGCTGACTTCTGCCGGGCTGATTTCAGCAGCGATAATTCTTGGCTTTCGGCCGCGTTTGCGTACCTCGGGTGAATCCGTATTGGTAGTGGCGCGCTCATTGATAGAAGGCTCTACAGCAACCACTGGCGTTTCGGCTTGTTGCGTGTTTCCACCGATTGCAGCGATTAATTCGTTTTTTTTGAGGCTTCCGGCATCGATGCCGAGGCTTTGCGCGATAATGCGCAGGTCCGAGATTTTTTTTGTCTCTAATGTCTTTAAATCCATTAATGGTATGTTATAAGCTGAGTTTGGAGAAGGCCCTGACATGGGCGATTAGAAATCCGGTGCAAGTTTAAGTAAAAATTTGCAAAAAAAAGCGTTAATGATGAAAAACTATGTTTTGCGTTTTTGTTTTTTTGCAGCGGGAAATAAAATATTATTTAAGATGAGCCGGTATCCTGGAGAATTCGGATGCAGATTGAGATCTGTAGGTGGGTCGCCAACAAGATGTTGGTAGTCCTCGGGATCATGACCTCCGTAAAAGGTCCAGGTACCCTGNCCATAGGAGCCGTGCACATATTTTGCTGTATTTGCTGCTTTGTTTTCGCCGAGTATCAACACATTGGGTTTAATGAATTCTTTGTGAAAGTCAGTTGTTTGACCCATGAATCCATTAACGACATCTACATGGCATTGGGTAAGCATGGTAGGAATGACATCCCATTTGGCTGAAAAATCAAACAAGGTAAATTGATCTGTTTTTTCGGTAATTTGACGCTGTGTGCGTAGTTCGGTGCCGTCGATATCGCTGTATTCATAAACCATTGGGTCTTTAATGATATGAAAATCTTGAAATGCAAAAGTTTGGNTAAAGTCCAATTTNNTTTGGGCATTTGGATCGGAAGGGGAGCCGTCAAAAACAGCTTCTTGTATGTCGATATTTTGTGCAGCGAGTGCGATATCGAAAGAATCAGTACCCGAACACATCGTGAATAAGAAGCCCCCGCCTATGACAAAATTTCGAATATTTAAAGCAACTGCGCGCTTGAGTGCTGCCGTGGAGGCATAGCCTAATTTGGCGGCTGATGCCTCAGAGCGCTGCACTTCTTGTTGGTACCAACTTTGCATGCGTGCAGAACTGTAGAATTTGCCGTATTGCCCCGTAAAATCTTCGTGGTGAAGGTGCAGCCAATCGTATTTAGGCAAGATACCATTCACAATAGCGGAGTCGTAAATTTTATCGTAGTTGATTTCGGCATAAGTCAAAACGAGTGTAACTGCGTCGTCCCAGGGTAATTTATTGGGTGGGGTATAAACGGCAATTTTGGGTGCTTTTTCTAGTTGCACCACTTCCATGTTGACTTCTGGATCGGCAATTTCGCTTTTAATTTTATTGACTTGCCCGTCTGCTAAAACTTGATAGCTGATGTTGCGCAACAACAGTTCTTCTTCGATTCGCTGTAAATGGGGAATTAAAAAGCTGCCACCACGGTAATTGAGTAACCATTCAATGGTGATTTGATTTTCGAGTGTCCAATAGGCTAGGCCATACGCTTTGAGGTGGTCGCGTTGTGCGTCGTCCATGGGCACTAGAATTTGACTAGACCAACTTTGAAAACCAATACAAAAAGAGAAAAATACAAAGAGAATATTAGAACGGATCTTCATCATTGTTGTCTTTGCTGAAAATATCCTCGTTGCTTTCATCCATTTTACTTTTGATGGTATAGGTAGCAAACTCTTGGTTGAACTGATTGAGCCCAGCATTGGTGGTCCCTGGTAGGTCTAANCCTTCTACTTCGTCGAGGTTTTCAAAACGCGCAAATTCTGGAACAAAGCGCAGTTTGACATTTCTGAGGGCTCCGTTACGGTGCTTTGCAATAATGATTTCTCCGATTCCCAATGTGGAGTTGCCATCGGAATCTTGGGTGAGGTCGTAATATTCCGGACGATAAATAAAAGAAACGATGTCGGCATCTTGTTCGATGGCGCCGGATTCACGCAAGTCTGATAGCATTGGACGCTTGTCTCCACCTCGGGTTTCTACTGAACGGCTCAGCTGAGAAAGTGCAATTATAGGCACATTTAATTCTTTGGCAATTTCTTTGATAGATCGAGATATCGTAGAGATTTCTTGTTCGCGGTTACCACCACTCTTAGAATCTTTGGCGCTCATTAATTGGAGGTAGTCAATAATGATGAGGTCGATGTTGTGTTGGGCTTTGAGGCGGCGACACTTGGCTCTAAAGTCGAAGATATTGATGCCGGGTGTGTCGTCGATAAAGATGGGTGCTTCTGCAAGTTTACCTATACGGCTGTGCAGTTGTTGGAATTCATGCTCTTTGAGATCTCCTTTACGGAGTTTTTCTGCAGAGAGGCGAGACTCGCTGGCAATGAGGCGCTTGACGAGTTGCACAGAAGACATCTCTAAAGAGAAAACAGCCACAGCTTTTCCATATTCTACCGCTGTATTGCGCGCCATGGAGAGTACAAATGCAGTTTTACCCATACCTGGGCGGGCCGCAATTACGATCATGTCAGAGCGTTGCCATCCTGAGGTCACTTTATCGAGGTCGTGGAAGCCCGTTGGTATTCCTGATACGCCATCTGTATTTTTGGAAGCCAGTTCGATTTCGTGGATGGCTTCTTGTACAATGTACGACATCGTACCCACTTGCTTCGACATGTTGTTTTCGGCAATGCTAAATAAATCTGCTTCGGCATCATTGAGTAAATCAAATACATCTCGGGTGTCGTCGTAGGCATCTCGGATAATTTTGGAGCTGACATTAATGAGCTCGCGTTTGATAAATTTTTCCGCCAAAATGCGGGCGTGGTGCTGAACGTGAGCTGCACTNGCAACCCTTGTGGTTAAGGAGCTAACGTAAGCCGCTCCACCGGCGAGTTCGAGTTCTCCACTTTTTTGCAAATGCGAGNTNACGGTAACTAAATCTATAGGGTTGGTAGCTGCAAAAAGTGCACGAATTGCTTTGAAAATATATTGATGTCGGTTGTCGTAGAAAGTTTTTTCAGATAGAATATCTATGGTATCATTGATGGCTTTGCTTTCGAGCATCATAGCCCCAAGTACAACTTGTTCGATGTCAGTTGCTTGCGGTGGAATTCGCCCGAGTTCAGCTAAAGGCTGAGCTTGGTTTTTGATGCGGGTGATAGGTTTGCGATTGTTGTCAGGGGCGTCCATTGAACAAATATAGGTAAAGGAGCGTGGAAATCGAAAATCTTGAAGCGCTTAGTTATAAAAAAGTTGTAAAGGGTAGTTATGAACAATTGTTGAAATTCACGACATCTCCTTGATCGCTTTGGAGGTCCCAATTTGTCTGGTAATAAAGTCTATTTCTAGCTTTGGAGACCGCGCTGGCGAAAACTCCCGACCGTAAAAAATAATTTGCAGATGCAGTTTATTCCAGGTTTCTTCTGCAAAATATTTTTTAGCATCCCGCTCTGTTTGTTCTACATTTTTACCGCTCGTTAGTCCCCAACGCGTGAGAAGCCGATGAATATGTGTGTCAACAGGAAAAGCCGCGAATCCAAAGGCTTGAGACATGACGACAGAGGCGGTTTTATGGCCCACACCAGGCAGGGCCTCTAGGTCTTCATAATTTTGTGGAACTGCTCCGTTGTATTTTTCTACGAGTATTTTTGACAATGTAGAGATAGCAGCAGCTTTTTTTGGCGACAGTCCACAAGGCCGTATAATTCCTTGAATATGAGCGACAGGTTGCAGTGCCATATCGAATGGGTTATCGGCTAATTGAAATAAAGTTGGCGTAACCGTGTTTACTCTTGCGTCGGTGCATTGTGCGGAGAGTAAAACTGCAATGAGCAGTGTATACGGATCTTTGTGATCCAGCGGTATGGGTGTTTCTGGGTACAACTTTTCCAGCGCCTCAACAATGAACTGTGCTTTTTCTTTTTTACGACTCATAGGTAGCCCAGACTTAGGAAATGAAGATAGCGATTTTCACTGATTAAAAACCACAACATGACTGCAAAAATTGCATACCGTGCCAAAAAGGAACCTGCAACAAAAATGATGTCAGCACTGGCAAAGTACCAACTTACGACGGGAAGCAAAAATAGTAAGCTTATCCAAATTTGAGCCCAGTAAAAACTAAAATGGACTGGCCTAGTTAGTTGATATGCACCCTCGTTAAATTGTAAGGCTTTTACTTGTCGAAGCCAAGGTGTTTCTATAGCGGTCAGGTGCTGAACTTTCGGGAGGTTTTGGCTAAAGTAGTCACTCACCCAAAATGCGCGGTTATCTATGCTTTTCATGAGTTGTACGCGGTGGCCGTCGACGCTTTCATACGTGTGAATACCGTAGGCATTTACGATAATTGGTGTCTGTTTGTTGGGTAGTAGAAAATCAATCCAAACGACAAGAAATAGTAATAGACCCATGTAGGCCACTATTAAATGCCAACGCCCTATGACACCACTTTTTAATTTCTTCAAATATTCGAGTTGATAAGCAGCTTCTTTGCGTTTTTGTTCCCTTAGTTTTTCTCGTGCTGCAGCGCGTTGCTTTTTATAGTCGGCCAGGTCTCGGTCATATTGTTCTTGTGTGGCCCGGTATTTTTGTGCTACTGTATTTGGATCAAGTTGAATGCTACCATTGCAAATTTGTTCATACGCATTTTGGATCTCGATAAATAATGCTGCAGCTTCTTTATTTGGGTTTTTATCGGGGTGGTATTTTTTGACTAAGGCCCGATACGCCTTTCGGATTTCCTCAGGGCTTGCATCCGTATGAACTCCAAGTATTTTATATGAATTGCCAGTCTGCATCAGTCAAAGATAGAAGAATTTCTTTGCGTTGAATTTTGTGTGTGCTCGTGCGTTTAAACACCGGAACACAAGCGTATTTTTTAGGAATTTCTGCCGTAGTAAGTCCAATACCGTCAAAATGTAAATAATCGCTTGGAATGAAGCCTTCAAAAATAATCACGACAATTTGGCCCCATTTTTTGTCGGGAAGCCCTGTCGTAAAAAAGGGGTTCTGAAAGTGCCCAGCGAGTTTTTGCTCTAAAAGTTCTGGAATGATTTTGAATCCGCCGGAGTTGATGGCATGATCAGCGCGCCCTAACCAACGGAATGACGTAGGAGTGAGAAGTTCGACGAGATCTTTTGTGTAGAGCGGTTGGGGTTGTAGTTGCGGGTAATGAATAACCAAACAATTGTTTTTGCTCGAAAAATGAATGCCGGCCAGCGCCGTAAAGCATGAGGCGTTAATTGGGCTGATTTGTTTGAGTGCAACATGAGAAAGTGTTTCGGTCATGCCGTAACTAAGCCAGACATTGATCCCTGCATCTTTGCATGCTTGCTGAAGATCTGTGCTGAGTTCACCGCCACCAACTAAAATTTGTCTGATTGCTTTGAGTTTATGGAGGTCGTGCTGAAGGCTTTGCTGAAGCTGTGTTGGCACAAGCGCAATAAAATCGATTGGGCCTTCAAAATTGGCTAATGGTCTGGCGCTTGCCTCCTGTATGGTCAATTGAAAGTCCCCGACAATGGCACGTGCTAGGAGCATAAGACCCCCAATACTACTCAAGGGCAGGCAAAGTAGTGCCTTAGTTTGAGCATCTAAACCAAAGGCATCTATACTGTTTTGTGCAGACAATATCAATTGCGAACGACTAAATTGAAAGCGTTGAGGTGTACCCGTTGTGCCTGAACTTTTGATTTCAAAAAGGGCATCATTTTGCCATTTATTGATGAATTGCTTGACCTCTTGTTGGAGTTGCAGTCCGGGGCTTGTAAATTTCCATTGAACCGCCATTAGTAATCGATATCTAAGTTGAAGCGATTTTTCAGTGTATGCAAATTGGGATTTTTACGGGCCAAAGCGGCAAATTTATCTTTACCAGTTAAAAATTTGACTTCTTCTTCGTCGGCTGTGGTCTGAACGAGTATAATATCTAGATAGAAATTTTGCAGCTGCTTGCGCATGAAATCTTTGAACGTAAGTAAATGTGTTTGGATATAATTGAACTGAACAAGATTATCTACGATCAGTTCAAGGGTTTCCTCTCCCTTCAATACGGGGTCTCGCTTGATGAGCGCGTTGTAAAAGGTTTCCATACCATCTTCTTTAACCTGAAAAGCAAATTGTTTCCAATACATCTTGACATGATCTAAATGAAAACGTTCTCGGGGTAGGTCTTCTTGGCGTACTTGCTGCTGACTGGCTTGGTCCTTTTCTAGCGTTTCTCGAATAGAGATGATGTTCGCCTTTGCGCTAATTTGTGGTTTTATTGGTTGTGGTGCTTTTTCTTCGATAGCGGGTGTTATCGGAGGCGTGTTGGATTTTGGTTTTCGCAGTGAAGATTTGGGTGAGGGTAGGATGTCTATGCGCTCAGTCAGGCCTTTTTTTTTTCTTGCTCTTGCTTGAGAGAGCAGAGCTGCATGAGTGCTACTTCAATGAGTAACCTTTGGTTTTTGGAGGCTTTGTAGTCGACATCGGTTTTGGAAAGTACTTGCAAGCCACGTAGCAAACGCTGCGCTTCTATTTCATTAGCTTGCTGTGTAAAACGCTGTTTAATGCTATCTGGTGTTTCGAGTAAGCTAGCCGTTCGGGGGTCTTTACAGACGAGAATGTTGCGTAAGTGCGCTGCGAGCCCAATGACAAAATGATGACCATCGAATCCTTTTTCGTAGATGTCGTTGAGAATGAGTAAAGCCGATGAAATGTCTTCTTTTTCGGCAGCATCTACCACCTTAAAATAATATTCGTAGTCGAGGATATGCAGGTTTTCTAGCACATCTTTGTACGTTAGTGTATTGCCAGCAAAGGTCACCAACTGATCAAAAATGGATAGTGCGTCTCGTAAAGCGCCGTCTGCTTTCATGGCGATTTGATGCAAAGCTTCTGGATCTGCAGACACCCCTTCTTTGGTTGCAATGGTACTGAGATGATCTGCGATGTCTTTTACTCTAATTCTTTGGAAATCAAAAATCTGACACCTCGAGAGAATGGTTGGGATAATTTTATGCTTTTCGGTAGTGGCTAGAATAAAAATAGCGTGTTTTGGTGGCTCTTCGAGTGTTTTAAGAAAGGCGTTGAAGGCAGAAGCAGAAAGCATGTGCACCTCGTCAATGATATAAACCTTATGGCTGCCTAGTTGTGGTGCAATACGCACTTGATCGATGAGGTTTCGGATGTCGTCGACAGAATTATTTGAGGCGGCATCTAGCTCGTAAATGTTGAGAGAATTACCCGTATGAAAAGACAAGCAGGAGTCACATTGGTCACAGGCTTCTACTTCTGAAGTAGGGTTGAAGCAGTTGATGGTTTTGGCAAGGATGCGCGCCGTGGTGGTTTTGCCCACACCCCTTGAGCCACAGAATAAAAATGCTTGGGCGAGGTGCTGATTTTTAATGGCGTTTTTGAGCGTATTGGTAATAGACTGCTGACCTACAACTGTATCAAAAGTTTGTGGGCGGTACTTCCGTGCCGAAACAACAAATTCACTCATAGCTCAAAGATACCGCTAATTTTTAAAAATGTGCAGCGAAGATATCAACACAGCGGTTAATTTTTGAGCAATTTAAATTGTTGGGGCCCGACCGATAAAAAGTATGTTCCTGCAGCAAAAGGGCTGAGGTCGATCTGTTGTTCAAGAGTGCCCTTTAAAACTAGTTTTCCTTTTTGGTTCTTGAGCGCATATGGTTGACCAAAATACATTGTTGGCACCTCGAAAATTCCCATACTTGGATTGGGGTAGAAAGGTAAGGATATCGGTATTTGTTGCACGATATTAGTGCTGTCGTTTTGATTGTATTTGTTGAGGTATATTTTCAAACTCCCACTTCGGACGTCTCCCCACAAAGTATAAAGTTGGTTGTTTTGAAATTGCACGTTCAAGAAGTCGTTGCCATTTTCAAGTAAGATGGAATCGTGTTCCACTATTGGGCTAATGGTAAATTCTGCTCCCCAAGCCTGGTTGCTTTGTATGCGGCAAAAGATTTGGCTGGCGCTACTATAAGTTCCTGGGATGCCATTGCGGCGGTCGCGCCAGCAAACGGCAAGGTCGCCATCGGTGTCGTAGTCGGCCCAAATCAAATCTTGTA
>JGI25911J50253_10000014_pt1 | contig 47208 bp, 47 predicted proteins | sample LauGreSBDMM110SD_3_FD_50253 | JGI IMG/M metagenome (IMG submission 50253) | reverse complement strand
CCCGGAAAAAGTTACCCGTTGTGCAGCTCCCCCGCTGACCGGTACACGATAGATTTGGGGTGACCCGCCTCTGTCGCTGACAAAGTAAATAGTTGAACCGTCAGGTGAAAACACAGGCTCTGTGTCAATACTCGGGGATTGGGTAATGTGCCTGGGCTCACCGCCCTTGGCGTCCAGAATAAAAATCTGAGTGCCGCCGTCACGGCTCAATGCAATAGCCAAACTCTTGCCATCAGGTGCCCATGCGGGCGCACTGTTGGAACCTTTGAAATTGGCCAGAACCCGGCGTTTACCTGAACCGACATCGTGTACGTACACCACGGGCTTACGTGATTCAAACGAAACATAGGCTAACTCATTCCCATTGGGTGCCCAGCACGGAGAGATGATGGGCTCTGGACTGGTGAGCGCGGCCTGGGCGTTTTCACCATCGGCGTCAGCCACCCACAGCATATGCCGGTTGTTTTGTTTGGTGACGTAGGTGATACGGGTAGAAAAAATGCCTTTGTCACCCGTCAATTTTTCATAGATCTGGTCAGCAATCCGGTGAGACACCAAACGCAAGTCACCAGGCATGGCAATAAAACTCTGCCCCCCGAGATCCTGGCTCTTGACTGCATCCCATAATCTGTAGCGGATATCAAAGCGGCCGTCGGCCAACTTGGTGATACTGCCTGTCAATACTGCGTCGATATTGTTTTGCTTGATGGTGTTGAAGTCAGGGTGGCTGTTTTCATCCAGTAAAACGCCGGTTGGTGAACTCTTGAATTGGCCGCTTCGCTTTAGATCTGCAGTGATGATGGCAGAAATTTTTTGCGGCGAAGTTTCTTGACCGCGGAAATCAGAAACAGCGATAGGTATTTGAGTGATACCTACACCCGAAATTTCCACTTTGAATTCGGCATGCGCCAGGTTGCTGCCTGCAAAAATAAAAAACACGANCGTGAATAAAAAATTAGCAGACCGTGACATATNTTTTCAAATTAAGTGGAGTATTACTATTCTAACAAGCAGACCGGCGGCAAAGGTGATAATTGAAGTTGACAATGTTTGAGTAGCCAATGCGCCTTCAACCCCTTTTTTTAAGTCGCCTGATTCGCTGTGGTCGGTATTTTATTCATCCGACCTATGCATGGGTCACCGCAGTAGCCTGTATGGCTTTGGTGGCGGTTTGCGAACCCATGGTGCCGGCATTGCTGCAACCTTTGCTGGATAAGGGCTTCCAGCAAACTGATTTCCCTGTCTGGCTGGTGCCGGTCGCACTGATCGGCTTGTTCGGGGTGCGCGGCATGGGCATGTTCATCGGCCAGGTCGCCATCACCAAAGCCACGCAAACCGGCTTGCTGGCACTGCGAATGCAAATGTTTAACCGTTTGCAGGATGCTTCCCTGGGCTTGTTCAGACAACAAAACGCCAGCGCTCTCGGCAACACCTTGGTGTTTGAAGTGCAAATCGGCGCCCAGACGTTGGTCGGCTCAACAATTGGCGTGGTTCGAGACAGTTTGACGCTGATTGCACTGATTGGTTATTTGCTCTACCTGAACTGGAAATTGAGCCTGATCGTGGCCCTGCTGATCCCGTCTGTGGCCTGGCTGATGAAGGTGCTTAGCAAACGTTTGTACAAATTGACCCAAAACACCCAACAAGCCACTGACCATTTGTCTTATGCGGTAGAAGAAACCGCCCTTGCCCACCGTGAAATCCGTTTGCACGCGGCGCAGCCCATGCAAATTGAACGTTTCAGGCAACGCGGCCAGTCCATGGTTCGGCTGGCACTCAAGACCACCATCGCCAATGCCGGTATCACGCCATTGACCCAATTGCTCTCGGCGGTGGCGCTGTCTGCGGTCATCAGCATCGCCTTGCTGCAAAGTCAGGAAAGCCATATGAGCGTGGGCGGCTTTGCGGCTTTTGTGACCGGCATGCTCATGCTGGTCAACCCGATCAAACATTTGTCCGAGGTGGCCGGCCCGTTGACCCGCGGACTGGCGGCCTTAGAGCGCGCCCTCGAACTGATAAACGATACCCCGGTTGAAACCGGCGGTGAGTTTCATTGCGACAGGGCCACAGGCCATATACGTTTGCATGACATCAGCGTCAGGTACCAACCGGACCTGCCCCCGGCTTTGGATCGAGTCAACCTGGAAATTCAACCCGGTCAAATGGTTGCACTGGTCGGCAGTTCGGGCTCGGGCAAAACCACGCTAGCCAATTTGTTGCCAAGGTTTGTTGACTGGTCGCAAGGAGATATTTCGCTGGATGGTGTTTCCATCCATGATTGGCAACTGGGCGACTTGCGCCGCCAGATCGCCATGGTCAGCCAGACCGTTGTTGTCATGAACGACACACTGGCTGCCAACGTGGCCCTGGGTCAGTTACCGGATCGGGACAAAGTGATGCAATGTTTGCTGGCGGCCAACCTGGGCGATTACCTGCAAAGCCTGCCCCAAGGCATAGACACGCTGGTTGGACATAACGCAGCCACCATGTCAGGCGGCCAACGCCAGCGACTGGCCATTGCCCGTGCTATGTATAAAAATGCGCCGGTGTTGATACTGGATGAAGCCACCTCGGCGCTGGACAACGAATCAGAGCGCATGGTGCAGGACGCCTTGCAAAAACTCCAGCAAGGCCGCACCACCCTGGTCATCGCCCACCGCCTGTCCACCATTGAAAAAGCAGATCACATTGTGGTCATGGACGCCGGGCGTGTGATTGAAACCGGCACACACGCGGTATTGATGCAAGCCGATGGCGCCTACGCCAACATGTTCAGACTCGGTCAAGCCGGCCAAAGCACTGAGCTAAGCGCCTGACTGCACAACTACAACAACACGATATTGAATTGCTCGTCGCCAATACCGAACTCAGCTTGCAGCGATATAGGCTTGCCTATGAATTCACTCAAGCCGGCCAGGTGCAAGCTTTCCTCTTCCTGTAATAAATCAATCACTCCAGGCGCGGCAAGCACACGGAATTCACGCGGACTGAATTGCCTGGCCTCGCGCAAAATTTCACGCAATATGTTGTAAGCCGTGGTTCTGGCGGTGTTGACAATGCCGCGTCCCTGGCATTGNGCACACGGTTCGCATAACAGTTGCGCCAGGGACTCGCGCGTGCGCTTGCGTGTCATCTCAACCAGACCGAGTGCTGAAAACGGACTGACAGTGGTTTTCACCTTGTCACGCTTGAGATGCTTGCTGAACTCGGCCAGCACAGACTCGCGGTGATCCAAAGTTTGCATGTCAATGAAATCGGTGACGATCACCCCGCCCAGATTGCGCAAGCGCAATTGACGTGCAATCGCACCGGCCGCTTCCAGATTGGTTTTGTAAATCGTGTCTTCAAAATTGCGCGCGCCCACAAAGCCGCCGGTATTCACGTCCACCGTGGTCATCGCTTCGGTCTGGTCAATGATCAGATAGCCGCCCGACTTCAGCATGACTTTGCGCCCCAGCGCCTGTTTGATCTCCTCATCGACATTGAACAAATCAAAAATCGGGCGCTCACCTTTGTAATGCGCGAGTTTGGCGACCGCTGAAGGCATGAATTCCAGGCCGAACTGTTGCAGCATGTGATGCTGCTCCTGAGAATCAATGCGTATGGTCTGGGTGAATTCATCCACCATGTCGCGCAATACACGTTGCAGCAGATTCAAATCCTGGTGCAACAAAGATTTAGGCGCCAGTTGCTGCGAAGCCACTTTGACCTTGGCCCAAGTCTTGCGCAAGTAATCGATATCTTCCTGCAATTGCGCGTCGCTGGCATCTTCGCCATTGGTGCGCAGTATGAAACCGCCTTTTTCCTCGTCGCGGTGCGCCAGACTGACCAGGCGGCGGCGCAAGGCTTCGCGTTGTTCTAAAGGAATTTTTTGCGACACGCCGACGTGGTTGTCTTGCGGTAAAAACACCAGCAGTCGACCGGCAATGCTGATTTGTGTCGACAAACGCGCACCCTTGCTGCCAATCGGGTCTTTGATCACCTGCACCATCAGCGATTGGCCTTCGAACACCTGTTTTTCTATGGGTACGACAGGGACATGCTGAGCATCTGCATCTGAATGTTTTGCATTCGCACCTGTGAACACATCGGCNACATGTAAAAAAGCAGAACGCTCCATGCCTATGTCTATGAACGCCGATTGCATGCCGGGCAATACGCGAACAACCCGGCCAGAGTAAATATTGCCCACCAGGCCGCGTTCCAGTGAACGCTCGATATGGATTTCTTGCAAAGCGGCGTTTTGCACCAATGCCACGCGGGTTTCCTGGGGCGACCAGTTGATCAGGATGTCGTGTTGCATGTCTGCTCCTTGGCGATGCGTTGAAGCAAGCGACTGGTTTCGAACACCGGCAAACCCATGATGCCGGAATGGCTGCCTTGTATGCGTTTGATGAACACAGCGGCACGTCCTTGAATGGCATAAGCACCGGCTTTGCCCATGGGCTCACCGGTTTGTACATAGGCTGCAATGTATTTGAGGCTGAGTGTGTCAAACGTGACCCTGGAGCGCTGCACACTGCACCANCGGCGCTTGCCTGCACTCACNGCCACGGCCGTGTAAACATGATGGGTTTGACCTGACAAAGCGCTCAGCATGCGAATGGCGTCTTCTTCGTCAAGCGGCTTGCCCAGAATGTTGTCGTTCAAAGCCACGGTGGTGTCAGCACACAGCACAGGTCTTGGGGTCAATTGATCCTGCTGCATTTGCGCTTTAGCGGCCTGGAGTTTGAGCAAGGTCACGCGTTTAACGTAGGCATGCGGGAGTTCACCCGGCAATGCGGTTTCCAGTTCTTCTGCAGCATGTGAGTCGCGCGGCAGCAGCAATTCAAAAGACACACCGATTTGCGTCAGCAGTTGTTGACGGCGCGGGCTTTGGGAAGCCAAGTAGATCAGCGGCAGGTTCATTACTCGCGATGGTAAGGGTGATTGGTCAGCATAGACCAAGCGCGGTAAAGCTGCTCCACCAGCAACACCCTGACCATGGCGTGCGGCAGCGTCAGATTGGAGAGGGCCAGCAGTTCATAACCGCCTTGTCGCAGCACCGGATCAAAACCATCAGGCCCGCCGATGATGAAAGCCACGTCTTGTGCATTGTCCTGCCAGCCACGCCATTTACCGGTCAGTGCTGCCGTGGTGATTTGCGGGCCTTTTTCGTCCAGCCAGACGCGCTGGCAGTCTTTGGGAATGGCAGCGTCTATGCGGCTGCGTTCAGCAGCCCAAATCTGGGCCAGGGTTTTGGAAGCGCGCGGCTCGGTCTTGACGGTTTTTAGCGTGAGCTTGATGTCAGGCGGGAAACGTTTGGCATAGTCGTCCCAGGCCGTTTGGGCCCAGGGCGGCACCCTTTGGCCAACGGCTACCACCCAGAGTTTCATGCACGCGGCTTGCGGGCAGCAGTTTTAGCGGGTGCTGATTTTTTCGCTGCGGGTTTTTTGGATGCCGGTTTTTTCGCAGCCACAGGTTTGGCCTGAATGACTTTTTTGACGGGTGCTTTGGCCGCCAGTTTTTTAGCTGTTGTAGGTTTTGCACTTACCGCAGGTTGACGGACCGGTGCGGTTGGTTTTGCAGAGCCTGTGGCGCGAGGGGACCTGGCTTTGCTTTTGTCGGTTGATGATTTGCCGGCTGATTTACGGGCAGGTTTTTTAACCACCGGTTCAATCACTTCCACGGCTTTGGGCACAGACTTGGGAAGCGGAGCGCCGAGCTTGATACGCACCGGTTTGTCACCCCAGATTTCTTCCAAGTGGTAATAAAGACGGATGGCAGGCTGCATGATGTGCACCACCACTGAACCGCAGTCGACGATGATCCACTCGCCGTTTTCTTCGCCTTCGATACGCGGTTTGCCGAAACCGCCGTCACGCACATCGTCGCGCACATTGGCGGCCAGCGCCTTGGTCTGGCGATTGGAAGTACCGCTGGCAATGATGACCCGTTCAAACAACGGGGACAGATGTTCGGTGTTGAAGACGGAGATGTCCTGAGCCTTGACATCCTCCAAGCTGTCGACAACGATGCGCTGCAATTTTTGTACGTCTTTTTTTTCAGAGACTTCTGTCATGGCGGTCCAAATAAAGGTGGTGGTGTTGAATATATTGAAAGACGGATGGCTTCAATGCCTGCCCGGGCAATAAACCCTGTTCTAAGCCGCAACGTATGTCGGTGGCGCTGACGATTTCCAGTGGCATGTTCAAAAGCGTAGCCTTTACCAAGGGGTGATTGTGCCACTCATGCAGAAAGCCACCGGATTGCACCTGCATTTGACGCGGCGCCACAGCCAATTGAGCCAGTTGCGCAATCTGCTGCCAGTCTTTCCATGTGTCGAAACGGGCGGCTTGATCTGCACCCATAAGCAGAAAAAATCCGGCACCGGGGTATTGATCAGCGAGTTCGCGCAAGCTGTCTACCGTGTAGCTCGGCCCGTGCCTTAGCAACTCGCGGTCATCAATCAAAACCTCTGGCAAGTCAGCGAAATTCAGCGCGGCCATGGCCATGCGGTGAGTAGCGTCGCTGAGCGCGCGGGTTTTGTGCCAAGCGTCACCAGTGGGCAGCACGTGCAATACATCGAGTTGCAATTGACGGATGGCGCAAGCAGCAAGCGCATGATGGCCTGTGTGCGGCGGATCAAAAGCGCCGCCATACAAACCTATGCGCCTTTGGCTTGAATTATTCAAATCCAGGCTTTGGGTTTGAGGAAATCGGTGTAGAGCCGGTGTTCAGCCGACCCTTCTTCAGGCTGGTGGCGGTAAGACCAGGTCACCAGCGGCGGCATGGACAGCAATATGGATTCGGTGCGTCCGCCTGACTGCAAACCGAAATGCGTACCCCGGTCAAACACCAGATTGAATTCGACGTAGCGCCCACGGCGGTACAACTGGTGATCGCGTTCGCGCTCGCCGTGAGGCGTGTTCATGCGCTTTTCGACTATGGGTAAATAGGCTTTGACCAAATGGTCGCCGACACTTTGCATCATTTCAAAGCTGCGGTCAAAGCCGAGTTCGGAAAAGTCGTCGTAAAAAATACCGCCTATGCCGCGCGGTTCGTTGCGGTGCTTTAAAAAGAAATACTCGTCGCACCAGGTTTTAAAACGCGGGTACAAATGTTCACCAAAGCCGTCAAGTGCCTGCTTGCAGGTGCTGTGGAAATGCACGGCGTCTTCTTCAAAACCGTAATACGGCGTCAAGTCCATGCCGCCGCCAAACCAGGCCACCGGTTCACCGGCTTCGGTTCTGGCCATCAACGCGCGTACATTCATATGCACAGTAGGCACATAAGGATTGCGCGGGTGAAATACCAGCGACACGCCCATGGCTTCAAACGGCGAGCCGTTCAACTCCGGACGGTGCTGGGTGGCAGAAGCCGGCAGCTTAGGGCCGGTGACATGAGAAAAGCCTACGCCGGCCCGCTCAAACACATTGCCCTGCTCCATGATCATGGTGATGCCGTTGCCTTGCAGTGTTTCGCCTTTGGGCTTTTCCCAGCTGTCAGACAAAAAAGGCTTGCCGTCCAGTTGTGTCAACGCCGAGGTGATGCGCTGCTGCAAGTCCATCAAATAAGTGCGCACTGGCGCAAATGCGGGATTCATTGTTTAAGTCCTTGAAACAATTGGGCCGACGTCAACGCTTGACACCCCGGTGCCCGATGTCGCGCCTGACCTGTGCGCCGTCAAAATGGATGGCGTCCACCAGCTCGTAAGCATGTGCCTGCGCTTGGCGCACCGTGTCGCCCAAGGCCGTGACGCAAAGCACGCGCCCGCCGGAGGTCACGATGTCAGTGCCTTGTGCCGCTGTGGCCGCATGAAACACCATGGCATCGATTTTGTCGGCTTTGAGCCCGTGTATGACATCGCCTTTGCGAACCGTGCCCGGATAACCATGGGCAGCCATGACCACGCCCAGCGCCACACGGCGATCCCATTCGAGTTCGGTTTTGGCCAGGTTGGAAGTTTCGGGTTCGGTAGCGGCCAGCAGCAGTGCCAGCAAATCGCTTTTGAGACGTATCAATATGGGCTGGGTTTCAGGGTCACCCATGCGGCAATTGAACTCCAGCACTTTGAGTTGGCCAAGCGGGCCAATCATCAAGCCGGCATACAAAAAACCGGTGTAGGGAATGCCGTCAGTCTCCATGCCCTTGAGCGTAGGCTGAATCACTTCGCGCATGACGCGTGCATGTATTTCAGGTGTGACCACCGGCGCGGGTGAATAAGCGCCCATACCGCCGGTGTTCGGCCCAAGGTCTGCGTCGAGCAGACGTTTGTGGTCTTGCGAGGTAGCCAAAGCCACCGCCACCTGACCATGCGCCACGACCATGAAGCTGGCCTCTTCACCCTCAAGACATTCTTCAATCACCACCCTGGCTTTGCCGCCTGCGTGTTGAATACCGGTTTGGTCAGGGGCAAGCATGTGGTCAATCGCATCGTGCGCTTCTTGCAAAGTAGCAGCTACAACAACACCCTTACCCGCTGCCAAACCATCGGCCTTGACCACGATAGGCGCGCCTTGTTTTTCCGCATAGTCATGAGCGGCTTTGGCATATTCAAAGACCTGGTAAGCCGCTGTGGGAATCTGGTGGCGTTGCATGAAGGCCTTGGAAAAAGCCTTGGAGCTTTCCAGTTGAGCGGCAGCACGGGTCGGACCGAAGATGCGCAAACCATGGGCACGAAATTCATCAACCACCCCGGCGGCCAAGGGCGCTTCGGGGCCGACGACGGTCAAACCTATGTCATTGGCTTGCACCCATTCCCGCAAAGCCACGACATCGGTCAGAGGCAATACCTGTAAATTTTTATTCAGCGCAACTCCGGCATTGCCGGGTGCGACATACACCATTTGTACTTGAGGAGACGCTGTCAACTTCCAGGCCAGTGCGTGTTCCCGCCCGCCGGAGCCTATGACCAGTATTTTCATAAGCCGGCGTTGTGATAGACCTCTTGCACATCGTCCAGGTCTTCCAGCGCATCAATGATTTTTTGCATTTTGATTTGGTCTTCTTCGCTTAAATCAATGGTGATGTCTGCGCGGTAAGTGATTTCAGCCATGGCAGGTGGCATTCCCGCATTGTCAAGGGCGGCCTTCACAGCCTCATATTCAGCCGGGTCGGTCAACACTTCAATGGCACCGTCCTCATCGGTCAACACGTCTTGCGCGCCGGCTTCAAGCGCAATTTCCATGACGGCATCTTCAGAGGTACCGGGTGCCAATATCAGTTGGCCGCAGTGTTTGAATTGAAAAGCAACCGAGCCATCAGTGCCCAGGTTGCCGCCGTGTTTGCTGAGTGCGTGGCGAACCTCGGCAACGGTACGCACCTTGTTGTCGGTCATGGTGTCGACCATCAAGGCGACGCCACCTATGCCGTAACCTTCGTAACGGATTTCCTCGTAATGCACACCTTCGAGGTTGCCGGTGGCTTTGTCGATATTGCGCTTGATGGTGTCGGCCGGCATATTCACAGCTTTGGCTTTTTCAATCGCCAGGCGCAAACGGGGATTGACCTGCAAATCGCCGCCGCCTGCGCGTGCCGCCACCATGATTTCCCGGATAACCCTGGTCCAGACCTTGCCGCGTTTTTCGTCCTGACGGCCTTTGCGGTGCTGGATATTGGCCCATTTACTGTGTCCTGCCACCTTAATTGGCCTCAGCTTCTTCGGGTTCAGCCGGTTCGGATTTGGACGCGCGGCTTTCCTTTTTCGGCAGCGGCTGAATGTCGAGCAGCACTTCTTCCTTGTCGTCCAGGCCCACAGTTAAACGGCCGCCGTCGGTCAAACGACCAAAGAGCAATTCATCTGCAAGCGCACGACGGATCATGTCTTGTATCAGGCGCTGCATAGGACGTGCGCCCATGAGCGGGTCGAAGCCTTTCTTTGCCAGAAATTTGCGCAACTCATCAGTGAATGTGACATCGACTTTTTTCTCGGCCAGTTGCGTTTCCAATTGCAGCAGAAACTTGTCGACCACGCGCATGATGACGGTTTCATCAAGGGATTTAAAGCTGACAGTAGCATCCAGCCGGTTGCGGAACTCTGGCGTGAACAAACGCTTGATGTCAGCCATCTCGTCACCCTGCTCGCGGGCATTGGTAAAGCCTATGGTCGACTTGTTCATGGTCTCGGCACCGGCATTCGTCGTCATGATGATGATGACGTTGCGGAAGTCAGCTTTGCGACCATTGTTGTCAGTCAGCGTACCGTGGTCCATGACTTGCAACAAGACATTGAAAATATCCGGGTGAGCTTTTTCAATTTCATCAAGCAACAGCACTGAGTGCGGTTTTTTGGTGACGGCTTCGGTCAGCAAGCCGCCCTGATCAAACCCGACATAGCCGGGAGGCGCACCGATCAAACGGCTGACCGCGTGGCGTTCCATGTATTCAGACATGTCAAAGCGCAGCAATTCAATACCCAGGATGTAGGCGAGTTGCTTGGCGGCTTCGGTTTTGCCCACACCTGTAGGACCGCTGAACAAAAACGCGCCGATCGGCTTGTCGGCTTTACCCAGGCCCGAGCGCGCCATCTTGACAGAAGAAGCCAGCACTTCAAGCGCCTTGTCCTGGCCGAAAACCACGCTTTTCAAATCGCGCTCCAGCGTTTGCAATTTGCCGCGATCGTCGTTGGACACACTGGCCGGCGGGATGCGCGCAATCTTGGCGACGATGTCTTCGATCTCGGATTTGGTGATGGTTTTCTTGCGCTTTGACACCGGCAAAATGCGTTGCGCTGCACCGGCTTCATCAATCACGTCAATGGCTTTGTCGGGCAAATGGCGGTCATTGATGTATTTGGCGCTGAGTTCAGCCGCAGCTTGCAAAGCAGCTAACGCGTATTTGACGCTGTGGTGTTCTTCAAAGCGCGACTTCAGCCCTTTCAAAATATCTACTGTCTGCTCAACTGTGGGCTCAACCACGTCGACTTTCTGGAAACGGCGCGACAAGGCCGCGTCTTTTTCGAAAATGCCGCGGTATTCGGTGAAAGTGGTGGCGCCAATGCATTTGAGTTGGCCGCTGGACAAAGCGGGTTTGAGCAAGTTGGACGCGTCCAAGGTACCGCCGGAGGCCGCACCCGCACCGATCAAGGTGTGAATTTCATCGATGAATAAAACCGCGTTGGGTTTGTCTTTAAGAGACTTCAATACGCCTTTGAGGCGTTGCTCGAAATCGCCGCGGTATTTAGTGCCGGCCAGCAATGCGCCCATGTCCAGCGAATACACCTGTGAATCAGCCAAAATTTCGGGCACGTCTTTTTGCGTGATGCGCCAGGCCAGGCCCTCGGCAATCGCGGTTTTACCCACACCGGCTTCGCCGACCAGCAGCGGATTGTTTTTGCGGCGGCGGCACAGAATTTGGATGACGCGCTCGACCTCGTATTCACGACCGATCAAAGGATCAATCTTGCCGTCTTTGGCCAACTGATTCAGGTTTTGCGTGAATTGCTCAAGCGGCGAGGCTTTTTCGGATTTGTCGGTGTTTTCTTCAGCCTCGGGCGCGCTGGATTCAGCGCCTTTGACAGGCTCTTGGGGGTCGGATTTTTTGATGCCGTGAGCAATGAAATTGACCACATCCAGACGCGTCACGCCTTGCTGATGCAAGTAATACACGGCGTGAGAATCTTTTTCGCCAAAGATGGCAACCAGCACATTCGCGCCGGTGACCTCTTTTTTGCCGTTGCCGGTGGATTGCACGTGCATGATGGCGCGCTGAATGACGCGCTGAAAACCAAGCGTGGGCTGGGTATCGACTTCGTCAGTGCCGGCGACTTGCGGCGTGTTGTCTTTGATGAAGTTCGACAGCGATTTGCGCAAGTCATCGATGTTGGCCGAACAGGCGCGCAACACTTCAGCGGCGCTGGGGTTGTCAAGCAGTGCCAGTAGCAAATGCTCGACGGTGATGAATTCATGACGCTGCTGTCTGGCTTCTACGAAGGCCATGTGCAAGCTGACTTCAAGTTCTTGGGCAATCATGATTTCTTCCTTGGTGCGATCTTGGGTTCAACTGTATATGGAAACGAATGGGATTTATTCAACGGGTTCGGCCAAACATTGCAAAGGATGGCCTGCCTGGTGGGCGGCGTCCTGTACTTGATCAACTTTGGTGGCTGCGACGTCCTTGGAATAAACGCCGCAGACGCCTTTGCCGTCAAGATGAATTTTGAGCATGATTTGGGTGGCCGCTTCACGGTCCTTGCTGAAAAACTCCTGCAAAACACGCACCACAAACTCCATGGGCGTGAAATCGTCGTTCAGCATGACCACCTGGTACATGTGCGGAGGCTGGGTTTTCAGGGTTTTGCGCTCCAAAACCACAGAATCCCCGTTGGAATCGCGGGCTGGCGCGAGAATAGGTGTTTTCGGTGATTGGGTTGCCATGTCAGGATTCTATCGGGGTCAACCGTCAGAAGGAACGCCAAGGAAATTACAGAAAGATGTTTGGATAAATGTAATAAGTACTAATTTACATATAATAATTATTCATTGTTAATAATCCATTTTATTTCTTATAGTAGGTATTTGAGTTACATTATTTAAAAACACAGGGGGTTTCATGGCATACGGCATTGTCAAATGGTTTAACAACCACAAGGGTTTTGGCTTCATTGAATCCAACGAATTTGATTCCGATATCTTCGCCCATTTCAGCGAAGTCGATATGGTGGGATTCAAAACCCTGCAACAGGGTGCCACCGTGGTTTATGAGCCCATGCAAGGACCGCGCGGCTGGATGGCTAAAAGCATCAAAGTGATTGCCGCTCCAGCCATGGCTGAAGTAACCCGCCCAGCTGCGGATTTCAAAGGCTCGCGCCTCAGAACCCCGCAATTCCGGGCCAATCTGATACCGCAACAAGGCTACTGAAAGCCTTATTGCCGCTTCACATGTGATCGATCATCACTTGACCGAAGCCGGAACAGCTGACCTGGGTCGCGCCCTCCATCAGGCGGGCAAAGTCATAAGTGACATGACGACTCAAAATGGATTTTTCCATGGAGGAAATGATCAAGTCAGCGGCTTCAATCCATCCCATGTGACGCAACATCATTTCCGCCGACAAAATTTCCGAACCTGGATTCACGTAATCTTTGCCGGCGTATTTAGGCGCGGTGCCGTGGGTGGCTTCGAAGCAAGCCACCGAGTCTGACAAATTGGCGCCGGGCGCAATGCCGATACCACCTACTTGTGCGGCCAACGCGTCAGAGATGTAGTCGCCGTTCAAATTGAGAGTGGCAATCACGCTGTACTCGGCGGGTCGCAACAAAATCTGTTGCAAAAACGCGTCTGCAATGCTGTCTTTGACAATGATCTCGCGGCCGGTGCGCGGATTTTTGAAACTGCACCACGGTCCGCCGTCGATCAACTGAGCGCCGAATTCTTTTTGCGCCAGCCCGTAAGCCCAGTCACGGAATCCACCTTCGGTGTATTTCATGATGTTGCCCTTGTGCACGATGGTGACGCTGGGCTTGTCGTTGTCGATAGCGTATTGAATGGCCTTGCGCACCAGACGCTCGGTGCCTTCGCGTGACACAGGTTTGATACCGATGCCGGAGGTGTTGGGAAAACGAATCTTGGTGACGCCCATTTCCTCGATCAGAAACTTGATAAGTTTTTTTGCCTTGTCAGACTCTGCTTCGTATTCGATACCGGCGTAAATGTCCTCCGAGTTTTCACGGAAGATCACCATATGGGTTTTTTCAGGTTCCTTCAAAGGTGAAGGTACGCCTTTGAAATACTGCACCGGGCGCAAACACACATACAAGTCGAGTTCCTGGCGCAATGCCACGTTCAATGAGCGTATGCCGCCACCCACTGGCGTGGTCAGCGGTCCCTTGATGGACACCACATAGTCTTTAAGCGCAGCCAGCGTCTCCTGGGGCAGCCACACATCAGGCCCGTAAACCTTGGTGGATTTCTCACCGGCATACACCTCCATCCAATGAATCTTTCGCTTGCCGCCGTAAGCCTTGGCAACCGCGGCATCGACCACTTTGAGCATCACCGGGGTGATGTCCATGCCGGTACCGTCACCCTCAATAAAGGGAATAACAGGTTGATCCGGGACTGTCAAAGACATGTCTGCGTTGACAATGATTTTTTCGCCCTGGGCGGGCACCTTGATATGCTGGTACAAGTGAGAATCTCCAGAAAAAAAGAACGGTCTGCTGGATGCAAAATGCATTCTTGACCAGTCAATTCATTCTAACCATCGCTGCTGACCCGAAAATGACCATCTACCTACTGCCCGTGCTGCTGTCGCTTTTATCCGTGACTGCCCGGGCGCAAAACGCACAAACAGAATTACCCCGTATCAACATGCAAGCCGGCATATATCAAATAAATGCGCAAGTGGCATCTACGCCAGACCAACGCGCTATTGGCTTAATGAACCGGCCTGATATGCCGCAGCACGAGGGCATGTTGTTTGTTTTTGAAAAACCTCAAGTGCAATGCTTCTGGATGAAAAACACGCTCATGCCTTTGACTGCGGCCTTTATTGCGGACGACGGCAGCATCGTGAATCTGGTGGACATGAAACCGCAAACCACAGATTCCCATTGCTCTGACAAGCCGGTGCGCTATGTGCTGGAAATGAAACAAGGCTGGTTTGCCGCCAAGCAAATCCGCAAGGGTTATGTGATCAAGTCCAGTGTGTTCAAAAACACCTCAAGCAAATAAAACTGTCCCGGACTCAACCCGGCCGAGGTTTAAATTTTTTTGCTGGTGTTGACCGTCAAATCAACCTGTCCGTCAGACAACCTGGCAGTGACTTGCTGACCGCTTTCAAATTCTTTGACCGACACCAGCGCATGGCCTTGCTTGTTTTGCAACCAGGCATAACCGCGTTTCAATACCAATGCCGGGTCGAGCGAGCGCAGCAACCATTCGGATTTATCCAAGCGATGGGACATCAGCCTGGGAACACTGGCCGCAGCCTGGCGCAGTCGCATTGACAAGGGCTGCAGCGCCAACTGTCTGCGTTGCAAGCTGTTGAAAACACCGCGCTCAAGCCGGTTAACCAAACCGGCACACGCCAATTGCTGCGTGTGCAACCAGGCCGAGGGCCTGCCAAGTTGACGCTCAGCACGGTCCAGCCGCTGCCAGTTTTGCTCGACCCGCGCATGCATCAGCGCCATGAGTGCCGCTTGCCAGTCATCCAATTCAGACAAATCAGCGGCTTGTTCGATGGCGCAGAGTTCTGCTGCCGCGGTAGGTGTGGGCGCGCGCAAATCGGCGCAGTAATCGGCGATGGTGACATCGGTTTCATGGCCTACGCCGACCACCACAGGTAGCTTGCTATCAACAATTGCATGCGCTAGGGCTTCGTCGTTAAAGGCCCACAAATCTTCCATTGAACCGCCGCCACGAACCAGCAATATCACATCCACCTGCGGCAACTTTTGCACTGCGGCAAGCGCGGCGATCAATCCTGTCGGCGCATCTACACCCTGCACCGGACTCGGAACAATGCGCACCGGTATGTGCGGCACGCGCCGCTGCAAAGCGGTGACCACATCGTGCAATGCGGCGGCTGACAATGAAGTCACTACGCCAATGCAACGCGGTCTGGCGGGAATCGGTCGTTTGCGGTCTGCATCAAACAAACCTTGCGCTTGTAGCTTGGCTTTGAGTTTTAAAAAAGCCTCGTGCAATTGCCCGGCACCGGCGGGTCGAATGGACTCAATCACCAATTGCATTTCGCCGCGCGGCTCATACAAACCGACGCGGGCTTGCACTTGCACCAAGTCGCCGTTGTGCGGTTCAAAGTTCAATGTCTCGGCGACCCGACGGAACATGGCGCAACGCAATTGACCTTGTTCGTCTTTGAGTGTCAGGTAGCAATGCCCGCTGCCGGCCCGCGTCATGCCGGATATCTCGCCTTGCACCAGCACCAGACCGAAGCGCGCTTTGAGTTGATCGCTGATGGCATGGCACAGCCCGCCGACAGTCCAGACCCGGTTGCTGCTTGCTTCTGTGACAGTATTGAATCCGGGCATGGCGTGTTGTTTTGAAAATTCGGTGATGCCCAACTGGGCCATAATTGAATGTGTATCTGAGGGGAGAACACTTTTGCTAGGCATCATACAAGCGGCCGGTTGGCCGATCTGGCCTTTGCTCGCATGCTCCATCGCGGCTTTGGCGCTGATTTTTGAACGCACATACAGCTTGCAAACCAAACGGGTGATTCCACCGCAATTGCTGGACGAAGTGCTGATTTTGTCGCACCCTGCGCTGCTCAAGCCCGAGTCCATTGAGCAATTGAAAAGTCATTGCGCCCTCGGTGAAATCATTGTGGCGGGACTCAATCACATGCAACGCAAACCGGCTTCGATAGAGAGCGAACTGCGCGCCGTTGTCGAGGCCAGCGGACGCCGGGTCAACAGCAAACTTGAGCAATACCTGAGCGCGCTGGGCTCGATTGCCTCGGTGGCGCCATTGCTGGGATTGTTCGGCACCGTCATCGGCATGATAGAAATTTTCGGCGCCCAAACCCCGGGTACCGGCAACCCCGCTCAACTGGCGCACGGTATTTCAGTGGCTTTGTACAACACCGCTTTCGGTTTGGTGATTGCCATTCCCAGCCTGGTGATGTGGCGTTATTTCAGAAACAAGGTCGACCATTTCACGGTAGAGCTCGAGATTGCCGCTGAACGCCTGGTGCGCCATTTTTACGTTGCAAAAAGCGGCAAATAAAACATGCGTTTCGGTCGCCCCAAATCCGCCGAACCCGAGATCAACCTGATCCCGTTCATCGATGTGCTGCTGGTAATTCTCATCTTTTTGATGCTAACTACCACCTACGGACGTTTGACGCAACTCGACATGCGATTGCCCAAAGCCGACAGCGCACAACAGGAAAACCGCCCGGACGAAATTCGCGTGAGTGTCAGCAGCGACGGTCATTACATGGTGCAAAAAACTGCTGTTCCGACATCTGACATAGGCTCATTGACACAGGCTTTGTCCCTTGCGGCTAATCACAATGCCGACGCGCTGCTGGTCATATCGGCAGATGCACGTGCCAGCCACCAGGCGGTGATGCAAGTGTTGGAAGCGGCGCAAAAAGCCGGTTTGCAGCACATCACTTTTTCTGCACAGGCGCGCACCAGCAACACCGCTCTTCCTTGAAAACAGATGCGCTTGTCGGCTTACCTTTCACAACAGGTCTGGGCCTCACGCGGACCATTGGCCTGCATGCTTTGGCCGCTGACGCTGATCAGCCGTGTCTGGCTCGCGCTCAACGCCATGGCCTATGCCAAGGGCTGGCGCAATACTGCGCATTTGCCGGTACCGGTGCTGGTGGTCGGTAATGTATTGGCAGGCGGCACCGGTAAAACACCCATCGTCATCAGCCTGGTCGAGCATTTTAAATCGCTAGGCTTGCAAGTCGGCGTCATTGCCCGTGCTTACGGCACCGGGGAAGAACCTGTGATGGAAGTTTCAAGCATCAGCCTGGCCGCACAAGCCGGTGACGAGCCCTTGCTCATCAAACTGCGTTGCGCTGTGCCTGTGTTTACCGGGAGGCAACGCGCAAAAGCCGCACAAGCTTTGCTGCAAGCCTATCCGCAGACACAACTCATCATCAGCGACGACGGCTTGCAACACCGTGCGCTTCACCATGACCTGGCCGTGTGTGTGTTCGACGACAGGGGTCTGGGCAACGGCTGGCTGCTGCCCGCCGGGCCTTTGCGCGAACTTTGGCCGAGACAGCCAATTACAAGCACCAAGCAGTTTCTTTTGCACACCGGGGACAAAGCTTTCGAACAGAGTCTGGCGGCCAAACGAAGCTTGTCACAGATTGCGCGCAACGGCAGAGGCGAAGAACGCGATTTATCCAGCTGGCAAGGACAAACGATTCAAGCGCTGGCGGCGATTGCCCGACCGGCCTTGTTTTTTTCCGCCTTGGAACAAGCCGGTTTACAGCTTAAGCAAAAACACGCCCTGCCCGACCATGCCGCGCTGGACAACTGGCTGCCCGTAGGCCATGAACCGCTGTTGTGCACAGAAAAAGACGCGGTCAAACTTTGGCCGCGTTTGCCGTCGGCCTGGGCGGTACCGCTGGTCTGCGAATTGCCCCCCAAGTTGCTGCAACAACTCAGTGCCGAGGTGCAGCGACTATCATTGCTTCATGGACAAAAAACTACTTGAACTGCTGGTTTGCCCGGTCACCAAAGGCAGCCTGATTTACCAGCGAGATACCCAGGAACTGGTGTCTCGCAGTGCCCGGCTGGCCTACCCGGTGCGCGACGGCATTCCCGTGCTGCTCGAAGTTGAAGCCCGAACTTTGAGCGACGACGAAGTGGACAAATTGCATGAGTGAAACGCCTTTTGTCGTGCTGATTCCGGCGCGCCTGGGTTCTTCGCGATTACCGGACAAACCACTTGCCGATATTGCCGGTCTGCCCATGGTGGTGCGGGTGGCACAACAAAGTTTGAAATCTTCAGCCCTGCGGGTGGTGGTGGCCGCTGACGATGAACGCATACTTGCCGCCTGCGCGTCCCATGGCATTGAAGCCATTCTCACGCGCCGCGACCACCCCAGCGGCAGCGACAGACTGGCCGAGGCCGTGGCGCTGTTAAACCTGTCGCCTGACACCATTGTGGTCAACGTACAAGGCGATGAACCGCTGATAGACCCGCAACACATTGACCAAGTGGCGCAAGTCCTCGACGCAGACAAAGATGTGAGCATGAGTACGCTGGCGCATCCGATCACCAGCTTGCAGGATTGGCTCAGCCCGCACGTGGTCAAAGTCGTGCTGGATGCTCGCTCGCACGCCAGTTACTTCAGTCGGGCTGGGATCCCCTGCTGGCGAGACGCTCAAACCGGTCAATTACCGCCCTACCCGGTCTACCGGCACGTGGGCTTGTATGCTTACCGTGCCTCTTTTCTGAGCCTGTTTCCGGTGCTGTCACCCGCACCTACAGAAACCGCAGAAGCCCTCGAGCAGTTGCGGACACTATGGCACGGATACCGAATCGCCGTACATGTCTCTTCACAGGCCAGTGCTGCGGGGGTAGATACGCCCGAAGATCTGCTGCGGGTTAACCAATGGATCAAGTCCTGAGTCCCTCAGACTTTGTCAGGCTGTGCATGCTATTCTTAAGTCTTAACAAGCGACAAAGCGCTGCAAAGACAGTGGCTGTCATTCAAATGCAAGGACGACAATGAGATTGATTCTGCTGGGTGCGCCCGGTGCCGGTAAAGGCACCCAGGCCACATTCATTTGCCAGGCTTATGGCATTCCCCAAATTTCCACCGGCGACATGTTGCGCGCCGCGGTGAAAGCCGGCACCGACATGGGATTGGCCGCGAAAAAAATCATGGACGCAGGCGGTTTGGTCAGTGACGACATCATCATCGGCCTGGTCAAAGAACGCATCACCCACGCCGATTGCGCCAAGGGTTTTTTGTTTGACGGTTTTCCCCGCACCCTGCCGCAAGCCGATGCATTGAAACACGCCGGTGTCAAACTCGATTGCGTGCTTGAAATCGACGTGCCGTTTGACGCCATCATCGAGCGCATGAGCGGACGCCGCGCCCACGTGGCCAGCGGTCGCACCTACCACGTGCGGTTCAACCCGCCCAAGGTCGAAGGCCTGGACGACATCACCGGCGAACCCTTGATTCAGCGTGATGACGACAAAGAAGACACCGTGAAAAAACGGCTTGAAGTCTATAGCTCGCAAACCCGTCCGCTGGTCGACTATTACACGCAATGGGCGAATAACGATGCATCTAACGCACCCAGATACCGCGCCATCAGCGGCCAGGGCAGCGTCGAGGAAATCAAAGACCGCGCCTTGAAAGCCTTAAGCAGCTAAAGCTTGTTCGTCCTGTGCCATCAGGTGCAAAGCCAAGCCCACGCAGGCCTTGGCGGATGACAAAGGACTCAATTCACCGCAGTTTTGTTGCGCCTGCACCTGCGCCTCGCCCCAGGTGCAGCGGCTGGTCAGCCAGACGGTGACGCCTAGCGCCATGGTCTTCTGTAACGCAGCTTCCCAGGAAGGTTTGACCGTACCCGCCCCGGTACCGGCCACCACCAGTCCCCGAAGTTGCGGCGCGCCTGCAAGTGGTTGCAGCAAAGCCTGTATCAAGGCTGGTGTGCTGCCTGAGTGATGTGTCAGCCATTCCACCCTGGGCCAGGCGCTTTGCTGCAAAAAATAATCCGGGCTCGGTATGTTTTGTTGAAGTGTCGGCACAAGCGGCACCTTGAGTGTCCAGTCCGGTCCGTTTTTTTCAGCCGATAAACCAGCCATACCGCTGTTGAACGCTTTTGCATGGTCGGTAGATGTTTTTTGCACATGCATGGCGTGGTGCGCACGGGCGTTGAACACCACATGCACGCCGCTTAAGCCAGGGTAAGCGGCAAGTAACAAAGCGTCGCGCAAATTGCCGGGGCCGTCGGCTTGTGGGTGGTCGGCCGGTTTCATGGCGCACGTCATCAGCACAGGCTTGGGCCAAGGGCCTAAAGCGTGTAGCAAAAAGGCGGTTTCTTCCAGCGTATCGGTGCCGTGGGTGATTAAGACGGCGCCGACATCGGGGCGTTTCTGGGCAAGCGCCACGGCCCGGTACAAGTCCTGCCAGACCGGCAAAGTCATGTTTTTACTGTCTATGCGGGCCACATCCTGAAATTCGAGCAGGCTCAAATCTAACCCTGTATTGCTTAATATGTCAGTTATTCCTAACTGGCCGGACCTGTAGGTTTCTGGCTTATCAGTTTGCTGACGCAAGCCTGCAATCGTGCCGCCGGTGCCAAGAACCACAGTTTTTAAATTATTTTTGAGCGACATGCTTGCCAAACCTTGAAAACTGGTTAAAAATACAGTTACTGGATATACAAACAGTTATCCAAAACGAAGCAGACAACTTTTTCAACCAACCTATTGTGCAGGAGCCCCATGGAAACAATCAAGCTCACGGCCCGTCAGCAGCAAATCCTGGAACTGATACAGACCGCCGTGCACAACACGGGGGCCCCGCCCACACGCGCAGAAATCGCTGCCGAACTAGGCTTCAAATCTGCCAATGCTGCTGAAGAGCATTTGCAAGCCCTGGCCCGCAAAGGCGTCATACAACTGGTCAGCGGCACCTCCCGTGGCATACGTCTGAAAAATGCGGCCACAGACACGTTCACCAATTCCACAGTCAAACAGTTCCAGCTGCCGCTGCAAGCCCTGGCGCAACTGTGTCTGCCGCTGGTCGGGCGTGTAGCAGCCGGTTCGCCCATACTGGCGCAAGAGCATATTGAACAAACATACAACGTCGAAGCATCGCTGTTTTCGCAGCAGCCCGACTACCTGCTCAAGGTTAAAGGCCTGTCCATGCGCGACATCGGCATCATGGACGGCGACTTGCTCGCGGTCAAAACCACCCGCGAGGCCCGCAACGGACAGATCGTGGTGGCCCGCGTAGGCGAAGAAGTCACCGTCAAACGCTTACACAAAACCCCTCAAGGCATCAGTTTATTGCCTGAAAACCCCGACTTCTCGCCTATCCGGGTGCAAGACGGCGACATTTTTGAAATTGAAGGTTTGGCCGTCGGCCTGATCCGCAACCAGTTCTAACCCCAGGAGATCACCATGTCACTCGCCCTTTGGAGCAGCCAGCAGGTTTTTCAGCGCGTCGATTCCGCTGTTCGTTCACTGTTGCAAAACAAACGCGTACAAACGCCGTCCCAGTCCTCACGCTGCATCTCAGACCGTCCTTTGCGGGTGGTTCATATTGCAGAAGAGCAGCGCCCGCCTTTGCATACCGCCGGTCGCATGGTCATCTCAGGTCGCATGGCCGATGTCTGCGCCGAGCTCGACCGGTTGATAGACCTTGACAATCAGCGCCAGATCTACCCCAACTGAGTTTTATGTTTTTGCAGCCCGCAAAGCCGCCCTCAATTCACCATTGGCTTTTCGTTCTGCCTGAATTTTCTGCATGTGCGGGTTGTCAGCAAATTGCTGTGTGTAGGTTTTGATAGGAATGTTCGCAAACAAGTCCTCTTCCAATACCAGTTTGCAAGCTGATGACACGATAGGCAGATGAAACGCTGCTGCACAGTCAGCCAGTGTGAACGTATCCCCAGCCAAAAAGGGCGAGAACTTCGCCAGCTTGGCAAAAGCCGGCAGGTTGCGCGCCAGTTGTTTGCGAACCTTGTCCTTGACGGCGTCGCTTACCTGTCCACCGAAAAAAGCCTGGCTGTAAAGTTCGCGCACCACGAGTTCAATGTGTAGCTCCAGGTAAACAATCAGTTCTCTCACCTTGGCAGCGGCAAACGGGTCGGCAGGCATCAAAGGATGCGCCGGGTATTGCTGTTCTATGTATTCAGCACAAGCCATGGACTCTGACACACATCCGTGCGCAGTCTCCAAAAAAGGTACCTTGCCCATAGGTGAACGGTCTATCAGTTTGGGGTTGGTGTTACCTGTCCACACCAGCTCTTCCTCAAACGCCACCCCTTTTTCCATCAGTTGCCATTTAAGTTTGTTGTAGTAGTTACTGAGCGCAAAACCGCAAAGTTTGAGTGCCATGGGTGTATCTCCGTATTGATATTTACGCCTGTCATTTTGCAGCACTTTGTCACCACTGAGACTGTGGCGATGTCGGCCATAATTCTCGGGTATGAATAAACACTTTCAACAAGTCGCTGTGGTGGGCGCTGGTGCCATGGGCCAGGGCATTGCTCAAATGGCCGCTCAAGCAGGTGCCTCAGTGCTGGTTCACGATGTCGCCGCTGGTGCTGCTGACAAAGCCTGCGCTGCCATCCTTGCCCAATGGAAAAAAATGTTGGACAAAGGCAGGTTGAGCGTGGCGGAACTTGACACCTTGCAGCAACGCCTGTCAGCTGCCAAGCAGCTGAATGAGTTGGCCGAATCTGATCTGGTTATCGAAGCCGTTGTGGAAAACACTGGCATCAAACAATCCTTGTTTGCCGAACTCGAAAAACTGTTGAGCGCCGAAGCGGTGATTGCCAGCAATACCTCCTCGCTATCCATCACCGCGCTGGCGGCAGGCATGAAGCACCCCGGCCGGTTTGCCGGTTTACATTTTTTCAATCCCGTGCCGTTGATGAAAGTGGTTGAAGTCATCGCCGGTCTGGCCACTAATGAAGCGGTCTGCCAACGACTGAGTGATTTCGTCAAAGCCATGGGACACCAGTCCGTGCGCGCCAAAGACACACCCGGCTTTATCGTCAACCATGCGGGTCGCGCTTACGGCACGGAAAGCTTGCGTATCGTGTCAGAGGGCATTTCTGATTTCGCCACCATAGACCGGATTCTCAAAGACCAGGTCGGCTTCAAACTCGGCCCTTTCGAGCTCATGGACTTGACCGCCTTGGATGTGTCACACCCGGTGATGGAGTCGATTTACCATCAGTATTTCGAAGAACCCCGCTACCGCCCCTCGGTCATCACGGCGCAACGACTGGCCGGTGGCTGGCTGGGTCGCAAAACCGCGCAAGGTTTTTATACCTACACAGAAGGCAAAGCCCAGGTTCCCGCAGAACCGCCAACGCCGACTGTGAATGAATTGCCGCCGGTATGGGTCTCATCCCGCGCAGCTCGACGCGCCGAGCTTTTTCAACTTCTCAAGGATCTGGGCGCCCAAGTAGAAACCGGTACTTCACCATCCAACCATGCGCTGTGCCTGGTCGCGCCCTTGGGTTTTGATGTGACCACCTGCGCCATCGTCGAGCGGCTGGACCCGGCGCGCACGCTGGGCATAGATTTGCTGATGCCTGACGCAGCCACCCGGCGTCGTGTGCTGGCCACCAACCCCGCCACCCGCAGCGATATGCGCGACGCCGCGCACGCCTTGTTTGCCCAAGACGGCAAGCCGGTCAGCGTCATACAAGACAGCGGCGGCTTTGTCACCCAGCGCGTACTGGCGCAAATCGTCAACATTGCCAGCGATATCTGCCAACAAGGCATTTGTTCGCCAGCTGATCTGGAGACTGCGGTTACCCTCGGGCTGGGTTATCCCAAAGGCCCGCTGGCGCTGGGCGACTCACTTGGTGCCGACAGCCTGCTCGAGGTATTGTTCAATATGCAAACCGTGTACGGCGACCCGCGTTACCGCCCCAGCCCCTGGTTGCGCCGTCGCGGCGCGCTGGGTTTGAGCCTCACACATACCGGCACCTGATCCATGACCGCACAACTCAAAAGCCACAGCGTCGGCCAGACACTGGTCCTCAGCCTCTCCAACCCGGAGTACCGCAATGCGCTGGGCCCGGAGATGTATACGGCGGGGATAGAGGCTTTGAATGCGGCTGAAAGCAATACCGATGTGCGCAGCGTCATCATCACCGGCGAAGGCGCACATTTCAGCGCGGGCGGTAACCTGAACCGCTTGCTGCATAACCGCAGCCTGCCGCCTGAACATCAGGCCCAAAGCATAGACGGCTTGCACGCCTGGCTGGAGACCATTGCCACTTTTCCCAAGCCGGTGCTGGCTGCGGTCGAAGGCGCGGCTGCGGGCGCGGGGTTTTCATTGGCACTGGCTTGTGACTTTCTGGTGGCCGCGTCCAACAGCGTGTTTGTCATGGCTTACAGCAGCGTCGCCTTGTCACCTGATGGCGGCGGCAGCTGGCTATTGGCCCGCGCCCTGCCGCGCTCACTGGTCAATCGCTGGCTGATGCTGGGCGAAAAAGTCCCTGCCTCACAACTCTTTGAACACGGTCTTGCCAACGAAATCACCGAGCCCGGCCAGGCCTTGGCAAGCGCATTGGCATTGGCCGAGAGGCTGAACCAACGCGCACCCAATACACTTGCCAGCATCAAAGAACTCGTCAACGCTGCCGCTTCGCAAGACCTGTTTGCCCATTTGCAACTCGAAAAACAGCACTTTGTGAAGAACCTGCATCACCCGAACGCCGGCATAGGCATACAAGCGTTTCTGGACAAGCAAACCCCTCACTACAGGCCCTGATCACTGCTATTTTCAAGTCGCCGGTCCCGCCGGAGACATTTTTCAACCCACTGGTCACCGACAAGACAGACGATGGACGAGCCAATCCTTACCATAGAAGAACGCGAGGCAGTCAATGCCGGGCGCTGGTTTTCTTCACTCTCACCTTCACTCCGCCACGACATACTCCGATGCGCTTACGTCAAACGACTCAAAGACGGCGACTTGATCACCGCGCGCGGAGACACGCCGGAAGACTGGATTGCCTGCGCCAAGGGCGCGGTGCGTGTCAGCTCAACTTCGCTGTCGGGCAAGCAGATCACGCTGACCTATGTCGAGCCGGGGATATGGTTCGGCGATGTGGCGATTCTGGACGGCGACAGCCGCACCCACGATGCTTATGCGCACGGAGAGACCACCATACTCTGCGTGGCCAGACACGATTTCGAACGCATATTGGCGGCCCACGTCGAGTTCTACCAAGCCATGCTGCGCTTGCAGGCACGGCGCATACGTCAGTTATTCGGTTTGGTCGAGGACCTCAACACCTTGCCTTTGCGCGCCCGTCTGGCCAAACAATTGCTACATTTGGCGCGCAGTTACGGCGTGCCCTCGCTCAACCACGGCGAAGAAATTCGCATCGGGCTGCATCTGGCGCAGGAAGAGCTTGCACAGTTATTGGGTGCGTCCCGCCAACGTGTCAACCAGGAACTCAAGGCCATGGAGCGCGAGGAGGCCTTGCGTATAGAGCCCGGTGGTCTGGTCATTCGCAACCGGGAGGCGCTGATGAAAATCAGTGCGGCGGAGTAAAGCCATGAGTAATTTTGATAACTTTGTCGGCACCCGTGAAGTCAGCGACACGCACCGCTTTAACATAGCCGCTTTGCAAGCCTGGCTGACATCTCACATGGATGGATTCAGCGGCCGCTTGCAAGTCGAGATGTTCAAAGGCGGCCAGTCCAACCCCACCTACAAACTGATCACACCGTCCAAGAGCTATGTGATGCGCGCCAAGCCCGGGCCTGTCGCCAAGCTGCTGCCTTCCGCACACGCCATCGAGCGTGAATTTGCTGTCATGCGCGGTCTGCAAGGCACGGGCGTGCCGGTGGCGCATATGCATGTGCTGTGCGAAGACGAATCGGTCATAGGCCGGGCTTTTTACGTCATGGAATTTGTGCAAGGCCGCGTGTTGTGGGACCAGGCCTTGCCCGGTCTGACGCGCGAGCAACGCCGCGAGATTTACCTGGAAATGAACCGCGTCATCGCAGCTTTGCATGCGGTGGACCACAAAGCGCAGGGGCTAGAAAACTTCGGCAAGCCCGGTAATTACTTTGACCGCCAGATCGGTCGCTGGAGCAAGCAGTACCGCGCCTCGGTCACCCAACCCATCGCAGAAATGGACAAGCTGATGGACTGGCTACCGGCCCATATGCCTGACAGCGCACGCGCCGACTTGACTTGCATCGTGCACGGCGACTTCCGNTTGGACAATATGATTTTTCACCCCGACGAGCCGCGCATACTGGCGGTGCTGGACTGGGAACTCTCAACGCTTGGCCACCCGCTGGCTGACTTCAGTTACCACTGCATGTCCTGGCATATTCCGCCGGGCAGCTTCAGAGGCATAGGCGGTCTTGATCATGCTGAGCTCGGCATACCGCTGGAAGACGAATACATTGATTTGTATTGCAAACGCAGCGGCATCACCACGCTGGAAGCTTTGAAGAAAGACTGGAATTTTTACCTGGCCTACAACATGTTTCGCATTGCCGCGATTTTGCAAGGCATTGCCAAACGTGTGGAAGACGGCACCGCCTCCAGCGCTCAGGCCAAGGCTTCAGGCGCAGGTGCACGACCCATGGCTGAACTGGCATGGCTGTTTGCACAGCGCCATTGATTTTTTCTTATCCATTCAATACACACTTACTAACTGGAGACCCACATGAACTTTGATTACACCGACAAGGTCAAAAATATGCAGGCGCGCTTGATCGCCTTCATGGACGAACACGTTTATCCCAATGAAAAACGCTTTTACGAAGAAATCGCCGCCAACCGCGCCAAGGGCAACCCCTGGATCCCCACAGAAATCGTTGAAGAACTCAAACCGTTGGCACGCAAAGCCGGTTTGTGGAATTTGTTTTTGCCGCACAGCAAGCGCGCGCCCGAAGGCCTGAGTAACCTTGAGTACGCACCTTTGTGCGAAATCATGGGCCGCGTACCTTTCGCCGCCGAGGTGTTTAACTGTTCTGCGCCGGACACCGGCAATATGGAAACTTTCGAGCGTTATGCCAGCGAGGAACTCAAAGACGAATGGCTGGAGCCTTTGCTGCGCGGCGACATACGTTCTGCGTTTTTGATGACCGAGCCGGATGTGGCTTCGTCTGACGCCACCAATATCCAGTGTTCCATCCGCCGCGAAGGCAATGAGTACGTGATCAACGGCCGCAAGTGGTGGTCGTCAGGTGCCGGAGACCCGCGCTGCGCCGTGTACATCGTCATGGGCAAAACTGACCCTGATGCGCCCCGCCATTCTCAACAAAGCATGATCATCGTGCCAGCCAATGCGCCTGGTGTGGAAATCTTGCGACCATTGAGCGTGTTCGGCTACGACGATGCGCCACACGGTCACATGGAAGTGCTGCTGAAAAACGTGCGCGTGCCGGTTGGTAATTTGCTACTCGGCGAAGGCCGTGGTTTTGAAATCGCCCAAGGCCGCTTAGGCCCTGGCCGTATTCACCATTGCATGCGCACCATAGGCTGCGCCGAGCGCGCACTTGAACTCATGTGCAAACGCTTGAACAGCCGCACCGCCTTCGGCAAAGTGCTGTCAACCCAAGGCGTTTGGCACGAGCGCATCGCCGAGTCGCGCATCATGATCGAGCAAGCGCGTTTGCTGACGCTTAAAGCCGCTTACATGATGGACACGGTTGGCAACAAGATCGCCAAGTCAGAAATCGCCATGATCAAGGTGATCGCCCCTGTGATGGCCACCCAAATCATCGACTGGGCAATTCAGGCGCACGGCGCCGGTGGTGTCAGCGACGATTTCCCGCTGGCCTACGCTTATGCCCACCAGCGCACGCTGCGTCTGGCCGACGGTCCGGATGAAGTGCACCGCAATTCCATCGCCAAGCTGGAGTTGGCCCGCCACATCGCCACCATGCCGCAAGAAGTGGACATGCCCGTCACCCGGGGCAGCTGAGCATGGCTAAGCACATGATTGATGTTTACAGTTGGCCGACTCCTAACGGCCACAAAGTCCACATCATGCTGGAGGAATGTGGCTACCGGCTCGGTCGGGACTGGCTGGCCCATTCTGTGAATATCGGTCAAGGTGAGCAGTTCACGCCTGAGTTTTTGACCATCAGCCCGAACAACAAAATCCCGGCTTTGGTTGACCCGGTCGGGCCCGATGGCAAGCCCATCAGCGTGTTCGAGTCCGGTGCAATTTTGTTGTACTTGGCGGCCAAAACAGGTAAGTTTCTGCCTAAATCCGACAGAGCCAAGTTTGAGGTGTTGCAATGGTTGATGTTTCAGATGGGCGGCGTTGGCCCCATGCTGGGTCAAAACCACCATTTCCGCACCTATGCGCCGGAAAAAATCCCTTACGCCATCGACCGTTACACCAACGAAGCCAAGCGACTTTACGGCGTGATGGACAAGCAACTGGCACTGGGCAAGTACATCGCCGGCAACAGCTACAGCATTGCCGACATGGCCATTTACCCGTGGCTGCGTAACTGGAAAAACCAGGGCATGGATTGGGCTGATTACCCGCGCTTGAAAGAATGGTTCGACATGGTGGGCGCACGCCCTGCCGTGGTTCGCGGATGCGAAGTGCTGGCTGCTTTGCGTAAGCCTTTGCAAGATGACAAAAAAGCCTTTGAAACCCTGTTTGGCAAAACCCAATACGAGAAGCGCTGAGCGGTTTGCAGATTTAAAACTGCAAGCCGAAACCAAGCAAAAATTCATGCCCGATTGACTTGGCGTTAAAGCTGTAAGTACCTACGGTGAAAATGGTCTCTGGCATGCGCGTGTGGTTGTATTCAGCAAACACATACTGGTAGTTATTGAGAAAAGACTTGTAACCGGCACCGAGCACATAACCGGAGAGATCAAAGTTATTTGCTGCTTTGGTGGTGGTCAGGCTGGCATAACCAAGCTTTGCGTACACCATTGAAAAATTACTCAACAGATAACCGCCTGTGAGTGAATAACGTTGCTGATTGGTATAAGCCAGGCTTTCGGTCGTTGAACTTCCAGTAGACAAGGTTGTTGAGTAAGTATCGACCAGATTTTTTTCATAACTCAAACCGACGACTGTCGATTGATTCAAGGACAAGCTGTATCCAAGTCCTAAGACCAAAGGGATAGCGTTGATATTTGAGTTTGAGGTGGTTTGGTTGTTGCTGTAGTTGTCCAGCGTCGGGGTATTCAACTGATAACCCGTGGCTATTTGAACATTGCCACCAATGAAACGGTTGGACTCAGCATGCGCTGCAAAAACACACAGCATAGAGGCCAGGCAATGACTAAAAAAGAGTTTCACAGAGAATTTCCTATGGTTGAAGACCAACATAACAGACCTTGTCTTTGACTTCGACAAATCCACAGGCTTCTTAAGTCACACTGATCGATATGAGTGCTTGGCAGAACAAACGGACAGTTTTGCACTTAAAAATCAAATTGACTCCTGCCGGGCAGATAAGGTATTTGGCGCATAACTTGCTTGGCTTTACACATTAAATAAATGTGTCTGCAAACCGATCAAATGTTGAATATGCATGCCTTGAGCGGCAATGTATTGCCGCTGTGATCAAATTTAGAGGATAAATCATGCAGGTCAGAAGGGTCAGTTACCCCAGCATTGCCAGTCCGGCAAGCCCCAAGCCTATGACATCAGCGCAAGCCTTGGCCGCCTTGAAAATAAATAGCCGCATGAAAGTATCCATTGCCGACACGGCTGAGAATATTGCAGTCAATCTCAAAGATTTGAATGCGGTGCAAACTCAAATCACTAAAGTCAATGTGACGAACATACCGGCCAAAGTCAATTTGACCTCCAGCCAGGCCAAGACATATGACAATCTGCTGGCTAAGTTTCCTGAAAACACCCTGGTTTTGAACGACGCGTTTGATGTTCTCAACAGTAATATTTCAACTTTGAGAAAATTGAATCCTCAAATAAACAAGATGATCATTACACCGTCATCTAGCCAAACCAAACAAATGATTTCACCTTGGGACAGCCAACTATGGTCTAAATCGGTTAACGGTAAATTTGAAGTTCAAACACATATTCAACCCACAGGCTCAGCGACCAACCCTGGCACCAGCACATCCACCTCGGTCACTTTGGTGCCGGGTGGCAGCTCCAAATTTGTAGGCTATGAAGATACCCAGGCTCTGGCTATCAATTACAAAGGATTAAAAGCGCTGGATGATATGGGCATGCTGACTGGCATTGAAGCTTTCAAAGGCACTGCCATCAATGCGACAGTGGCTGAAGGCAAGGCCTTGACCGACTTGTTCAATAAGTATTCCACCGATTTTTATTTGAATATCCGCGATACCAGCAGCAATATTTCCAAGAACATTGACTTCATCTCCAGCAGCAATAAAAAAATCGCCAGCATTACCCAGATCGGCAACATCAAGCCACTGCAAATCACTCAAGCTCAAAATATCAAGGCAGACAAGGCATTGTCCAAAATGAAAAATGCGTATTCCTTGTTATTCATCGGTTGATGACATAAAGCGCAAACCGNTCTGCCATTCAAACAAAACGGGCTTGCAGGCAAGCTCAATGCGTCGATAATAGTAAGCATGCCAAAGATTTCAACCCTATTTCTGTTCAAAAAAAGCTGCTTACTGGCTGCATGCTTTTTGGCAGTCGGCTTGTTGTCGGCTTGCTCAGACGATAAATCGGCCAAAGACAGCAAATTCCTGCAGGTACCGGATAAAACAGTCATCACCAGGGAAGAAGACTCGAATAACCGGTTGGTGGAATCTGTGCTGAACGAGGGCTCGCAAAGCAAAGAAGGCCGGGAAGAAGCCCCGCGCGCCTCTAAGGCACATCCTCCTAACTCTGGCAAAGAGCCTATGTTGATGCTGGACAAGAACAAAATGCCCTTGGGCGAAGTTGTTCACCACTCCGACAAGCTGGACTACTACGAGTGCAAAGGCATTGTGGCGCCCTGGTTTCTAGAACTTGTGGTCGCNGAAATGAACTACTTCAACGAATTGGCTGAGCTGTATTTTGTCGACCCTAAAACCTGCATCGTCACCGCAGGTACCGAAAAAAGCCTGACTCCGGGCCGAATCAGTATTCAACTTTATGAAAACAGCAGGCAGTTCGACCGATGCATACGAAACGAGGAATGCCCAATCTTCCGCACCGTCAACTTTGTCCCCAACAGAAATGCGCTTTACAGATCCTATTTTTTATCTGACATCAACCGCAAAATGATTCAACACCATTGCGTCACAGACACCGGCAAATGGCACAGGGACCAAACCTGCTATACCGTTGACTGATCGTTTCTTTAGCACAGTTGATTGCTCAAGACCGACCAGTTAAAGCCGATTACACATATACGTAGTAAACCCTAGCCCATGAAAAAACTGTTTCTTCTCTCTCAACAAGTGCTTTTGCTGCTGACATTGACTGTGTCTAGTGCAGCCATGGCCAATGAAGAAAAAGCTGCTCCCGCCAAGCCTGCGGCTGATGCACATAGTGCGCCGCCGAAAAAAGAAGAGAAAAAGGACGGNCAAGGCGCACCGGTCAAAGANGAACGGCCCAAACGCACATTTGAAGGCCAGGAACCGTTGTTTTACTTTGACTCCAAGCGCCGCCCTTACATCGAGCCTTTTCACAAAAGCGGCGACGAGGAATACTTCATTTGCCGCGGCGTCATTGGCGAGTGGTACCGCGAATTGCTGGCGCAGGAAGCCAATATGCTGGCTGAAAAAGACGGCATGGACAAAGTCACCGGCTCTACCTGTGCGGTACGTCTTGTTGCTACGCATCACGGTAAAAAACTGCCCATTATTTCGGTGGAGCTTTTTGTCAATTCCAATGTGATGCGCTCTTGCATATTGGGTGAAACCTGCCCGCAGTCGCGCACAGCCATCATGTACGTACTGAACAAAACGCTCTACCGCAGTTATTTCATCACCGACCGTGAGAGAAAAATCCGTCGCTTTTACTGCCTCGACAACAAGAGCAATATTTTGGCCAAGGAAGAATGCTGGTACCACTTCTTTGACAAGGCCGCCAAGGAAAAGCCGTCTGCACAAGGGGCCCATTAAAGCCTTGAATATGAGATCGCAGACTCACATATAGTTTGCGCATGAGCTCAGACACATCTCTCATTGCCTGCCAACGTCATTTGTTCGACATCCCGGACGATGTGGCCTATTTCAATTGCGCTTACCAATCCCCGCTGCTGCGCACCGCAGTGGCGGCCGGCGAAGCAGGTATTTCACTCAAAACGCAGCCCTGGCATTTAAAACCCGCAGATTTCTTTTCCTTGCCGGAACAAGCCCGCCAACTGTTTGCGCGACTCATTAATGCAAAAGCAGACGATATCGCCATCGTCGGCTCGGCGTCCTACGGCATAGAAACCGCCTTGAAAAACATTGCGCTGCAAACCGGTGACAAAGTATTGGTATGCGCCGAAGAATTCCCATCCAACCTGTACCCGGTGCGCCGGGCTGTCCATCAAGCAGGCGCAGAACTGGTGACGGTGCAGCGCCCGGCAGATGACGACTGGACTCGCGCCGTGCTGGCGCGCATAGATGCCGACACCCGCTTGGCCTTACTTACGCATTGCCATTGGACCGACGGCGGCCTGATCGATCTGGCAGCGGTTCGCCAGGCGCTGGACGCACATGGCGGGTTTCTGGTGGTCGACGCCACCCAATCGCTGGGGGCTATGCCGCTAGACGTCAGCAGCGTGCGGCCCGACTTTCTGGTGGCTGCCGGCTACAAATGGCTAATGGGGCCTTACAGCCTGGGTTTTTTATATGCGGCCCCGCACCTGCAACATGGCGAAGCGCTGGAAGAAAACTGGGTCAACCGGGCCGGTGCCCAGGATTTCACCCGCTTATTGGACTACCGCGACGGCTACGCGAATGGGGCCAGACGTTACGACATGGGCGAACGTTCGAACTTCGTCGCCCTGCCTATGGCCATTGCCGCGTTTGAGCAAATTTTGCAATGGCAACCTCAGCGCATAGCCCGTAGCTTGCGGCTTTGCAATGACCATATCGCCAAGGAAGCCGCCGCCTGGGGACTGCAAGCGGCACCCTCTGCTTTGCGCGCCGGGCATTTTCTGGGACTGCGCTGGCCGGGCAGCCTGCCGCCGGGTTTGACCGATGAGCTTGCAGCGGCCCAAGTCCATGTCAGTATTCGCGGCAGCGCCATACGCGTCACCCCGCATTTGTATAACAACGAACGGGACGTCGCCCGCCTGCTGCAAGTNCTGCAAGACATGGCCCTCAAGGTCTGAGATAGGCTTGACGGTGGCCGCCGCCTCCGGGGGCATAAGGCCGCACTTTGCGCAAATCCTTACCCTCGGTTAAGCTTGTTACAAACTAGCTGCCGGAGACTCACCATGCAACACAGATTCCGTCCCGTTTTGTCCAGGCTCAGCCTTTGCGCTCTGGTGCTGTTCTGCTCAAGCCATGCAAACGCCAACGACCCGGCAAACGCGTCTGACTACCGCCAAGCTCAAGAAGACGTGGCGCACGGCAACACGGCGCAACGTATCAACGGCTTGAATCGCTTGTCTCAAATCGGAACCGCCTCGGATGCTGACACTGTTTATCCTTTACTCAGCGATGCAGACCCGTCTGTTCGCAGCGTGGCGCAGGCAGTGATATGGCAACTCTGGGGCCACTCCGGCGATGCCGCCATAGACCGCGAATACCAGCAAGGTGTGGAATTGATGAGCGCAGGCAACTTGACGCAGGCCATCGATTTGTTCAGCCAAATCATCGAAAAGCAACCCGCATTTGCCGAGGCATGGAACAAGCGCGCCACCTTGTATTTCATGATCGGGCAGTACGATTTATCAATTCAGGACTGTGAAGAAGTTCTCAAGCGCGTGCCGCAGCATTTCGGCGCACTGTCGGGCTACGCCAGAATGCTGGTTAACAAAGGTCAGTTTGAACGCGCACTTGACTTCATGGAACGCGCTAATCTGGTGAATCCGCAAATGCAAAATGCCGCTGAAATGATTCTGCAATTGCGCAAAAAAATATCCGCAAGCAAGAAAAATATGGTGTGAAGGTTTTTCGTCCGGCGTTTGCCTCACCCCCGCCTGATTGGCCTGCCCGGAGGGGATCGAACCCCCGACCCACAGCTTAGAAGGCTGTTGCTCTATCCAACTGAGCTACGGGCAGAATTCATGAAAAAAGGCCTATAAGGCCTTTTTTTTAATGGTCGGGGCGATAGGATTCGAACCTACGACCCTCTGGTCCCAAACCAGATGCGCTACCAGACTGCGCTACACCCCGATCCAGTTATTCTAACCGCACTCACGATGCATCTCTTGTGATCTGCATTTTCTTGCATGGTGCATGGGCAATAATCCGCGCATTCTTTAGACACAAATATTTTTTCAATGCAACTCAGCAATGCAGATCACTCATCGTCGCCGCCGCAGATTGAAATCCCTGGGGTGTACAACGCTGCGGCCGATCTGTTGCTGCGGCATGGCGCTCGCGCTGGCAAAGCTGCTTATATCGACGCCCTCAGCGGCGCGAGCCTAAGCTATTCTCAATTGAACGAACAGTCGCACCGGTTTGCACAAGGTTTACTGAAACTGGGCCTGCGCCAGGAAGATCGCGTGCTGCTGTGCATGCACGACAGTCTTCTATGGCCGGTGGCGTTTTTAGGTTGCATCTTGGCCGGTGTGGTGCCGGTAGCGGTAAACACCTTGCTGACCTCGCAGGACTATGCCTTCATGTTGCAGGATTCTCGCGCTCGCGCGCTGCTCGTGTCTAAAGCCTTGTGGCCGGTTTTTGCTCCTGTGGCCGATCAATGTCCGCATTTGCAACACATTCTTGCTGACGCGGCAGACACCACGCAGGGATGCGTGGATATCGCTGAGTTGATTCAACACAACCCGCCGCTTGTACAAGCAGCGCACACACTGGCTGACGATGTGTGTTGTTGGCTGTACTCCAGCGGCTCTACCGGTTCACCCAAGGGCACGGTTCATTTGCACAGCCACATCATTCAAACCGCCGAGTTGTACGGTCGTGCGGTGCTGGGTTTGCGGGAAGACGACGTGGTGTTTTCTGCGGCCAAATTATTTTTTGCCTATGGCCTGGGCAATGCATTGAGTTTTCCGTTGGCCATCGGTGCCACCACAGTGTTATTAGGAACGCGTCCCACGCCCGCCGATGTGTTTCATGTATTGCAATCGCATCAACCGACGGTGTTTTATGGCGTGCCCACTTTGTTTGCTGGTTTGCTGGCGCATGAATCGCGTCCGACATCAGATCAATTGAACATGCGTGTATGCACCAGTGCAGGTGAAGCCTTGCCCGCCGAGATCGGCAACAAATGGCAAAGCGAATACGGTGTTGAAATTTTGGATGGCATAGGCTCCACCGAAATGCTGCATATATTTTTGTCGAACAAACCAGGACGTGTGCGTTATGGCACCACCGGCGAAGCCGTGCCTGGTTACCGGTTGCGTTTGATCAACGACGACGGTCATGAATGCGCTGATGGTGAGCTCGGCGAGTTGCAAATCAACGGACCCAGTGCTGCCATCATGTATTGGAACAACCGCGAAAAAACCAAGCACACGTTTGCCGGTGAATGGACACGCAGCGGCGACAAATACAGCCGGGACGCAGTCGGTTATTACACCTATGGCGGGCGTTCTGACGATATGTTGAAAGTCGGCGGCATTTACGTATCGCCGTTTGAGGTGGAAGCCTCATTGATGACCCACGCTTCCGTGCTGGAGGCTGCCGTGGTCGGTCAAGCCGACGAAGAAGGCCTGATCAAACCCAAAGCCTATGTGGTGCTCAAAGCCGGTCAAAGCGCGAGTAGCGCGGATCTGCAAGCCCATGTGAAAAGCCATTTGGCACCTTTTAAATACCCGCGCTGGGTAGAGTTTTTGCCCGAATTACCCAAAACAGCCACCGGCAAGATACAGCGGTTTAAACTGCGGTCTTGACTTCACGCCCAAATCCCTGTCTTCCCCGGAGAATTCCATGACCTCGCGCCGACAAGTACTGACCCGATCCGCTGCCATTCTGGGCGCGGCCTCTACCAGCCTGATGTTGCCGGCCCGTGCGCAAAACGCCAAAGTCCGCATAGGCATGATGTTTCCCTACACCGGCACTTTCGCCCAACTGGGACTGGCTTGCGACAACGGTTTTCGCTTAGCTTTGGAAGAAAAAGGCAACAAACTCGGTGGCCGCGAGATCGAATATTTCAAAGTGGACGATGAGTCCGAGCCTGCCAAAGGCGTAGAAAATGCTAACAAACTGGTACAGCGTGACAAAGTGGATGTGGTGATAGGCACTATTCACTCCGGCGTACAAATGGGCATACACAAAGTAGCGCGCGAAACCGGCGTGCTTTCTATCATCCCTAACGCGGGTTTACATGCGGCTACACGCGCACTCTGCGCCCCCAATGTGTTCCGCACCTCTTTCACCAACAGCCAGCCCACTTTGGCTCTGGGCAAAGTGATGATGGACAAAGGCCACAAAAAAGCCGTCTGGATCACCTGGAAATACGCAGCAGGTGACGAAGCCGGTGAAGGTTTCAAAGAAGGCTATCTGGCGGCCGGTGGCACCATCGTCAAAGAACTTGGACTGCCCTTCCCTAACGTCGAGTTCCAAGCCTTGTTGACAGAAATCGCCTCCATCAAGCCGGATGCTGTAGCCTGCTTCTTCTCGGGGGGCGGCGCTTCCAAATTCATTCGCGATTACGCGGCTGCCGGACTGGCCAGCAAAATTCCTTTGTACGGTTCAGGTTTTCTGACTGAAGGTTTGCTGGACGATGAGCTCGCGCCATCGGCCCAAGGCATCATGACCACGCTGCATTACAGCGCTTCACTGACCGGTAAACGCAATGACGGGTTCCGCCTGGCCTTTGCCAAACGATTCAAAATGCAACCCGATGTATACGCGGTGCAAGGCTATGACGCCGGTCAATTGCTGCTGCAAGGCGCAGCCGCAGTCAATGGCGATTTGACCAATAAAAAAGCCTTGTATACCGCCATGGAAAACGCGGTCATCGACAGCCCGCGCGGCAAATGGACCATGAGCAAAGCGCACAACCCCGTGCAGGATATTTACCTGCGTGTTGTCAAAGGCAAAGAAAACGTGGTGTTGGGCGTTGCTGCCAAAGCCCTGTCTGATTCCGGCGTTGGCTGCAAGCTGGTTTAATGGATCTCGCCAATTTTTTAATTCAACTGCTCAACAGCGTTCAATACGGTCTGCTGCTGTTTTTACTGGCAGCCGGTTTGACGCTGATATTTGGCATCATGGGCGTGGTCAATCTGGCACACGGCAGTTTTTACATGCTGGGCGCTTACCTGGCTTATGCACTCACCGGCGCCTGGGGTAATTTGTTTCTGGCCGTGATCGCAGGCGCTGTCCTCAGTCTGCTGCTGGGCTGGTTGCTGGAAAAAATCCTGTTTAAACATTTTTACCACCGCGACCACTTAGACCAGGTGTTACTGACCTTTGGTTTGATTTATATCTTTGAAGAACTGCGCTCTATGTTGTGGGGCGACGATGTGCACAACGTCGCCGTGCCGGAATCGCTGAACTGGTCTATCACGCTCACCGACACCCTCTCCTACCCTGCTTATCGTTTGTTCATGCTGGGTATTTGTCTGCTGCTGGCGCTAGGTCTTTGGGTGTTGATCAGCCGCACCAAAATTGGCATGAAAATCCGCGCCGGTGCATTCAACAGCGACATGGCGCAGGCACTCGGCGTGAACATTGTTCGCTTGCACGCGCTGGTGTTCGCGCTTGGTGTGGCGCTGGCTTCGCTGGCCGGTATGTTGACTGCGCCACTCTCCAGCGTCTACCCCTACATGGGCTCGCAAGTGTTGATCATGTGCTTTGTGGTGGTGGTGATCGGCGGCATAGGATCGGTGCGCGGCGCGCTCACTGCAGCGCTGTTGGTCGGTCTGGTTGACACCTTCGGTAAAGTGCTGTTGCCGCAATTCGCCAGCATGCTGGTGTATGTATTGATGGCGTTGGTGCTGCTGTACAAACCCGAGGGCTTGTTCAAACAATGAGTACACCGCAAGCCCATCTGGAAACGCTGCCGCGCAGCGTGCAAGTGTTTTTGTTCGTCGGCCTGATCGCCTTGCTGGCGTTCCCGTTTGCACAACAGGATTTTTATACGCAAACTGTTACCCGCATGATGATTCTGGCCATCTTCGCCATGAGCCTCGATTTATTGCAAGGCATTACCGGTCTGGTGTCGCTAGGACATGCGGCGTATTTCGGACTGGCTGGTTATGTGGTGGCCTATTTGTCGCCGCAAGACGCTGGTGCCAACTGGCTGATCGCCCTGCCTTTAGCCATGCTGGCTTCGGCCTTAGCGGCATTGGTCATAGGGTTTTTTGTGGTGCGCACGCATGGCATTTACTTCATCATGGTGACCATGGCGTTTTCGCAAATGATGTATTTCTTGTTTTTCGACAACAAGGCGCTGGGCGGCTCTGACGGTGTTTACATCAATGTGCGACCCGGTGGCTTGGGTCTAGACCTGGAAAACAAGTGGATGCTTTATTACTTCACGCTGGCTTGCATGCTCATCACTTATGCATTTTTGCGCCGCTTGTTGTGGAGCCCATTCGGCAGAACCTTGAACGGCATACGCTTGAACGAACACCGTACGCGCGCCTTGGGCTATGCCAGCTTCAGCTATAAACTCACTGCGTTCACCCTGGCCGGTGCGCTGGCGGGTTTAGCCGGATTTTTATGGGCCGCGCAAACCGGTTATGTCAACCCTGACTTGATGGGTTTTCATATGAGCGCGCACGCCATCATGATGGTTATTTTGGGCGGTATGGGCAATGTGGCCGGTGCGCTGATAGGCGCTTTCGGTTTTGAAATTTTTCTGGATGTATTCAAAGATTTGCCGAAGATTGGCAACTTTGACACGGCCAAGCACTGGCAGTTGTGGATGGGTAGTTTGATTGTGCTGGTCGTCATCGTCGCTCCGCAAGGCCTGATGGGTTTGTTGCGCAACAAAAAGGCCGACCATGAGTGAAGCCTTGTTGCAAGCCAAAGGTTTGAGCAAACGCTACGGCGGTTTGCTGGCGGTGAACGACGTGTCGCTGTCGCTGTACAAAGACCAGTTGCACGCCGTCATCGGCCCCAACGGCGCCGGTAAAACCACCCTCACCCATTTGCTCAGCGGCGATGTGCCTGCGACCCACGGTGAACTGTGGTTGAAGGGACAAAACGTCAGCGGCTGGCCGCACCACCGTTTGTCATTGCATGGCTTGGGCCGCAGTTACCAAAAGACCAATGTGTTTTTAGCGCTCAGTGTCTGGGACAACCTGATGCTGGCCGCTCAATCGCGCAGCGCACGCGCTCCCTACAACCCGCTGTCGTGGCTTAGCGATGCGTCTACCGACAAAGCGGTGCGCGATCGCGCCGAGCGCGCTTTGCAACTCGCCGGTCTGGCGCAGGAACAGCAAATCATCGCAGCCAACCTGAGCCACGGCGTGCAGCGTCAACTGGAAATCGCCATGGTGCTGGCCACCGAGCCGCAGGTCTTGCTGCTGGATGAGCCGCTGGCCGGCATGGGCGCGGCCGAAACCGAAGCCATGGTCGCGCTGTTGCACAAACTCAAAAAAAACCACGCCATGCTGCTGGTGGAACACGACATGGACGCGGTGTTTGCGCTAGCCGATGTGTTGACCGTCATGGTTAACGGCACGGTGATTGCCAGCGGCACGCCACAGCAAATTCGTACTGACTCAAAAGTACAAGCCGCTTATTTGGGCGAGGAAACCGCATGAGTACGCCCTTGTTACAAGTCAGCGGGCTGAATGCTTATTACGGAGCCAGCCATGTGTTACACGACCTGGATTTCAAAGTACAAGCTGGCCAAACGGTGGGCTTGATGGGCCGTAACGGCATGGGCAAATCCACGCTGCTCAAAAGCATCACTGGCTTGCTGAAACCGCGCAGCGGACGCATCGAATTTCAAAATACCGCTATCCACGGCAAAACACCTTACGACATCGCCTGGTTGGGCATGGCTTATGTGCCCGAAGGGCGCGGTATCTTCGGAACCTTAAGCGTGCATGAAAACTTGGTCATGTCGGCGCGCGCCGGCGTGCGCGGTCAACAGGACTGGACTTACCAGCGCGTGCTCGACACCTTTCCCCGTCTTGGCGAACGTTTGCAACACGGCGGCCAGCAATTGAGCGGCGGCGAACAGCAAATGCTGAGCATAGGCCGCGCTTTGATGACCAACCCGGATTTGCTCTTGCTGGATGAAGCCACCGAAGGTCTGGCGCCTTTGATCGCGCAAGACATTTGGCGTATTTGCGAGTTGATTGCCAAGTCCGGCATCAGCAGCGTTATCGTGGACAAAAACTGGCAACACGTGACCCGCATCACGCAGCGCAATTTGATTTTGGTCAAAGGCGAAGTGGTATTTGAAGGCAGCAGCGATGCCTTGCTGGCGCGACCGGATTTACTTAATCAGCATCTCGGGGTTTGATGATGACAACAAATCGCACCCGGGTCGCCATCATTGGAGCCGGGCCTTCGGGTTTGCTGCTGGGCGCATTGCTGCACAAAGCCGGTATTGAGCATGTCATCATCGAGCGGCAGAGCCCTGACTACGTGCTGGGCCGCATACGCGCAGGCATTTTGGAACAGGTGACGGTCGATTTACTCCATGAAGCCGGTGTAGGCGACGGCGTTAACAGTGCGGGCACGGTTCACCACAGCATTGAACTGGTGTTTAAAAACACCCGCCACCCCATAGACGTGACCGGCTTGACCAAGGGTAAAGTGGTCACCGCTTACGGACAAACCGAAGTCACGCGCGACCTGATGGCGCAGCGCAGTCAATTGGGTTTGCCGACGGTGTACGAAGCCGCGGATGTGCAATTGCACGACTTTGACAGCACGCACCCCGAGGTGACATACCTCAAAGATGGGGTTAGCCACACACTGCAATGCGACTTCATCGCCGGTTGCGACGGTTTTCATGGCGTGGCGCGAGCAAGCGTACCCAAAAGCGCGATCACTGAATATGAAAAGGTGTATCCGTTCGCATGGTTGGGTGTGTTGGCCGATGTACCGCCGGTCTCCAGCCACGCCATCGTCTACGCCAACAGCGAACGCGGATTTGCGCTGTGCTCGATGCGCAGCATGACGCGCAGCCGCTATTACGTGCAATGCCCGAGCAGCGACAAAGTGGAAGATTGGAGCGACCAGCACTTTTGGGACGAGATACGCAAGCGGCTGGACCCGGAGCTGGCAGAACGCATGCAGACCGGACCGTCCCTTGAAAAAAGCATGGCACCGCTGCGCAGCTTTGTGGCTGAGCCCATGCGGTTCGGACGTTTGTTTTTAGCGGGCGATGCAGCGCATATCGTGCCGCCCACGGGCGCCAAGGGTCTGAATCTGGCCGCCAGCGATGTCAAATATTTAAGCAGCGCATTGATAGAGCACTACAAAGAAAACAGCGATGCCGGTATTGACACTTACTCGCAACGCGCGCTCGCACGCATATGGCGCGCCGAGCGTTTTTCATGGTGGTTAACCACCTTGATGCACAGGTTTCCAGAAAGTGGTGCTTTTGGTCAACGCATGCAAGAAGCCGAGTTGGATTACTTGGTGCATAGCCAAGCCTTGTCCACATCGTTGTCAGAAAATTATGTGGGCTTGCCGTTGGATTTTGGGTGAGCAATTAAATGGGGACCGGCAATAAAAAATCCTTGTTCTAAGATCAACACAGTCAAATGATCTCCCCCTGAAAAATGCAAGAAAAATCAAACCCCTTCACCCCTTCCGACCAAAGCCTGCGCGGCGTTCGCGTCTTAAGCGTGGCGCTCAACCTGCCCGGCCCGGCAGCGGTCATGCGTCTGGCCGACATGGGCGCAACTTGCAAAAAGCTAGAGCCTTTGCCGCCGCCAGGTTTTCCCAAGGGAAGTTCCAGCGACCCGATGGGTAATTACGCGCCGCATGCGTATGCGCAAATGCATGCGGGTGTGAAAGTGGTGCAAGCCGATTTGAAGTCGCTCAAAGGCCAGGCCAAGCTAGATGCGCTGTTGTCCAAGGCAGACGTGTTGGTCACTTCGTTCAGACCCTCTGCGTTGAAAAAACTGAGTATGGATTGGCCCACTCTGCACGCCAGATACCCGGCGCTGATTCAGGTATGCATCGTCGGTGCCAAAGGCGCTGCAGCGGAAATTCCCGGCCACGATTTAACGTATTTGGCCGCGCACGGCCTGGTCAATGGTTTGAATTTACCGGCCACTTTGTTTGCTGACATGGCTGGTTCATCGCTAGCGGTGGAAGCTGTGTTGAAAGCGCTGTGGCAGCGCGCACGACCGGGGCGCACGCATGGCAAAGGCGTGTTCCACGAAGTGGCTTTGGAAGACGCAGCGGCCTATTTGGCTTTGCCGCGTCACTGGGGACTGACGCTGCCGCGTGGCAGCGTAGGCGGCGCGCATGCTGGCTATGCGGTGTATGCGTGCATCAAAGGACGCGTGGCAGTGGCCGCGCTCGAGCCGCATTTCGCCGCGCGTTTGGCAGAGGTAGCTGGCATCAAAGCCGCCAAGTCCGGGCAGGACTTGATGATCCTGGCTTCTACACACTTGAAGCTGAGTGAATTTTTTGCAGGCCTGACCCGTAAGCAAATAGAGAGGATTGCTAAGGAGAAAGATTTGCCTTTGCTGACTATGGCTTAAGTTACTTGTGTTTTCTCGGCGGCAACCCGGTGTGCTGGGTCAATATTTTCCCAGGCGCAGCTTTCACTCTTCCAGTGGTGACAGACGAGGTTTTGGCAGAAGCAGCAGTGCTGTTTTTGCGTCTACTGCTGGTATAGCCCTCGGTGTTGAGCGGCTGAAAACGCGGTATCAAATGTTGTTTGCCGTTGCCAATCAAATCCGCGTGTCCCATGGCCTTGAGCGCTTCACGCAGCAGTGGCCAGTTGTTCGGATCGTGGTAGCGCAAAAATGCTTTATGTAAACGGCGACGTTTATCGCCACGCACAATATCCACCGCTTCGCTGTCGCGCCCTACCCGCTTGAGCGGGTTTTTACCCGAGTGGTACATGGCGGTGGCCGTGGCCATGGGGCTGGGGTAAAAAGTTTGCACCTGGTCGGCGCGAAAACCGTTTTTCTTCAACCACACGGCCAAGTGCATCATGTCTTCATCACGCGTACCCGGATGGGCGGCGATGAAGTAGGGAATCAAGTATTGCTTCTTGCCCGCCTCGGCGCTGTATTTGTCAAACATTTGCTTGAAGCGCTCGTAACTGCCAATGCCCGGCTTCATCATCATCGACAGCGGGCTGCCCTCGGTGTGCTCGGGCGCAATTTTCAAATACCCACCGACGTGGTGGGTCACCAGCTCTTTCACGTACTCGGGGCTTTCCACCGCCAGGTCGTAGCGCAAACCGGAGCCGATTAATATTTTTTTCACGCCGCGTAGCGCACGCGCTTTGCGGTAGAGCTGTATCAAGGGCGCGTGGCTGGTGTTCAGGTTTTGGCAAATGCCGGGAAACACGCAACTCGGTTTGCGACAAGCGGNTTCTATTTCTGGCGTTTTGCAACCGATGCGGTACATGTTGGCGGTAGGACCGCCCAAGTCGCTGACCACGCCAGTAAAGCCGGGCACTTTGTCGCGTATGTCTTCAATCTCGCGCAAGATGGATTCTTCGCTGCGGCTTTGGATGATGCGGCCTTCGTGCTCGGTGATTGAGCAAAATGTGCAACCGCCAAAACAGCCGCGCATGATGTTGACGCTGAAGCGGATCATCTCCCACGCCGGAATTTTCGTCTCCGCATCGTGACCGCCCCTAGCGTCTTCGTACGCCGGGTGCGGGCTGCGCGCATACGGCAAGTCAAACACATGGTCCATTTCGGCGGTGGTGAGCGGTATGGGCGGCGGGTTGATCCAGACATCGCGAGCGGTGCGTCCCTCGCCGTGCGACTGCACCAAGGCACGCGCATTGCCCGGGTTGGTTTCCAAATGCAACACGCGATTCGCATGCGCGTACAACACCGGATCAGATTTGATTTGCTCGTAAGACGGCAAGCGAATCACGGAACGCTCGCGCGGCGGCACTTTGAGTTTGCCTTTGCCTTGCAAAGCCGGGTTGGGCACAAACTGCAAAGGCGAAGTAGTGAAGCCAGGATCGCTTTTCTTTGTTGACGCAGACACCACCAAGGTTTGCGCATCCGCCACCGCTTGCGCTTCGTCTTCGCGTGCACAGGTTTCTCCTTGCGCTTTGGCCTGATCGCTGACCATCAAATACGGGTTCACATGCGCTTCAATCCGCCCGGGTGTGTCGACTTCGGTGGAGTCAATCTCAAACCAATCGGCGGGCGCTTCGCGCACCAAAAACGCGGTGCCGCGCACATCGGTGATTTGCGTGATGGATTCTTTGGCTGCGATGCGGTGCGCCACTTCCACCAAGGCGCGTTCAGCATTGCCGTACAAAAGTAAATCTGCTTTGGCATCGACCAATATGGAGCGACGCACTTTGTCTTGCCAATAGTCGTAATGCGCAATCCGGCGCAGCGATGCTTCTATGCCGCCGATGATGATGGGCACTGCGGGATACGCTTCGCGGCAGCGCTGGCTATACACCAACACGCTGCGGTCCGGGCGCTTGCCGCCGACACCGCCTGCCGTGTAGGCATCATCGCTGCGGATTTTGCGGTCTGCGGTGTACCGGTTGATCATGGAATCCATGTTCCCGGCAGTCACACCGAAGAACAGATTCGGTTGACCCAGTGCCTGAAACGCATCCGCGCTGTGCCATTCAGGCTGGGCAATGATACCGACGCGAAAACCTTGTGCTTCGAGCATGCGGCCTATGACCGCCATGCCGAAGCTGGGATGGTCTACATACGCGTCGCCGGTGACCAGAATAATGTCGCAGCTGTCCCAGCCGAGTTGCGTCATTTCGGCGCGGCTCATGGGTAAAAACGGGGCGGTGCCGAAACGCGCCGCCCAATATTTGCGGTAACTGCTCAGCGGCTTGGCTGCGCGCTGGAAAAAAGAGACATCTATAGGGGCATTCATCAGCCAGTGATTCTAGGCCTTGTGGTGTTTTCTCTCTTTGCTGTGATGATTGCCGCATTTATCGCAATGACATTGCGTGCAACAGGCTTTAGAACTGCCACTGGTATTTAAGTTCGTAGTATTTGCCCGGCGATGTATCCAAGCTGGGGCGCTCTGACCATGCAGACAAATTCGGGCACCAATATTCGCGGTCATACGCGTCCAGACAGGGGCGTTCGGTCACTTTGCCGCCAAACCATTGGCCCCAAGAGAACATCAGGTGATGGTCACGGCTTAATTCAAAGTTTTTGGCCAGCCCAAGAAACACCGATTGTTCAATGCTGAGCTTGTCTGCTTTAGCGCCGGAGTCGTAACCGAATGACAGCAACCAACGCGTATCCGGCTCCAGGTAGTTCAGCACCCAACGATGACGCGTATTTGCGGTCTTGTAAAAGTCGCTGATGTTGTACGTGATGGTATCGTCATAAGCAGAAGTCGCAGTCTCGTTGACTGACAGCAAACCACGACCGGAACTGAGCGTGAAACTGCCTTGCTCGCGTTGCACATACATTTCAGTAACAAAGGGATAGTCCATCTTGAACTGAGCATCACGCGCAGCAAACAATATGCGCTGCACCATGTCGCGCTGCTCTTCGTCACCGGAGTACGCATTTGCCGTCAAAACCACCAGGCCGCACAGCAGGCTTAGGCGCATGCCACGCATGTCAACGCAACTTTCCCACTGGCGCTAACGCACGCGACAAACTGGCTTCACCCCTGCCGTAGATATTCGGATTGCAACCTGCCAAGGTTTTGTAGCAAGTCAGCGTGTCATAGCGCGCCGTGTCCAGCATGATGGACGCGGTCTGGCTGGCGCTGAGATTGGGAAATTTGCTGCGGACGATGGCCACCATGCCGGCCACGCGAGGTGCGGCGTAAGAGGTGCCGACGTTGGAGTAGTAAGAGTTGGTTGAGTTGATAGCAAGACCATTCACGGCCAAATCACCATTGCCGAAAGGCGTGGTGCCGCTGGCCAACAAATACCGGCTGTTAAGTGCCGGGTCAGTTCCTGCTGTATTGCTGTAGGAAGCTATGTTGACCGGNTNATTGACGTCCCCCGCCTGGGTCAGTGCACCAACGATCAATACCCGGTTACTTAAGGAAGGTATGCCGGTCATGGCCTTGTTGATGGGCTCCTTCTCAGAAGTCCGTCTGTCATTACCCGCAGCCTTGGTGATGACCGCATCCGTGTAATCGACTTGCCCCTGAAACGAGGCATTCATAAATCGTGAAGTCACGTCTTGGTAATCAGCAAGAGGATTTAAACCCACGTAACTGGCGTTCACCACACCGAGTTTGATCAACGCATCCGGTTTGATAGCAACGTTATTGTTGTCTTTGTCAAGCACTGAAGAGTTCAAGGTGAACGGATCGATATTCCATCCATAAAAAGTAGCTCCGGGCGCATAACGGTAAGCCAACAAGCCGGTGATAACGCCATGGTAAGCACCTTGGTAGTAGTAAAGAAAGTCCTCAATCAATACGTTCACACCCTTGCCGGTCCAACCCAGTTTCCAGGCATCCATGACTTCAGCCAGAGGCGCACCGATAGTNGGGCCGCATTGGCTAAAACAATTCTGACCACTCAGCGTCTGGGCCCAAAAATTTAACGGTTGAGGTGGACGCCAATCGCCATTTGCATAAAGTTCTGCGTAACCGGGTCCCTTAGGGTCAGGCACGGCCCAGCGCAAGTCGTAATCTGTCGCATAGAAGTTGGATGAAATACCAGCAGGAGACAAGTAGCCAGTTGATTGCCCTAGAGGCGGTGCACTGGAAGGTGACAATTTGCTGATACTGCGCACCACAGCGTTAGGGTCAGTGATAGCCACAGCGTTGAGTTCTGATTGCAAAAATGGTTTTTGCACAGAACCGTCTCGGACCACCTTGGTGCCATCTTCGTACACCGACTCTGTGGGGGAAACTTTGGGTGGTGTCACTGGTGTGTTGGCGTCCCAGTTCGACGGGTAACTGGCGGCTTGCAACACCGGTACTTTTTTGCTTACAGG
>JGI25911J50253_10000001_pt1 | contig 162168 bp, 145 predicted proteins | sample LauGreSBDMM110SD_3_FD_50253 | JGI IMG/M metagenome (IMG submission 50253) | reverse complement strand
GGCTGTCCGGCGTCTACCCATGCCGTGTACCACACACTACTTACCATTTGGATAGCGGCGCGCAGCCGGCGTTCTACCATTCCATTGAGGCTTTTGTGATATACCTCGCAGAATTTTCTGGCATAAACTTTAGTAAGCGTGCTGCCACGTTGTTCGTAGCTGTATTTTTCAGCGGGGCCAACTTGAATACTCGCTTGTCTTTCAAACTTCAAAACAGAGTCTAGGGCGGCATGTGAGGACCTTACAGCGGCCCAAATTTCTTTTTGGACCGAAGGTAGGTACTTAGCTTTTCCAATCCAGTAATTGTAATTTTCGGCTTGAAGCTCTATTAAACGGCTCTCCCAAAGGCCATGGATGCCATACTGATTGGTGAGTTGCCCATTGTAGTTTTCGGTGGTGTGCAGCGGTACATGCGCATCGGCAATGTAATGGCCAATTTCAGCAGCGTATTTCAAGACGAGTGAAAGGTTCAGCTCTTCAAAAGCATTTTGCAAACGGTATTTCATGCGCACTACATGCCAAGGTACAATTCCGAATGCCTGCAGGGTGTCTTCGGTGTGGCAATCAATGGCTTCTTGCCAATTTTGCGGGAGATTCCAAAAGGGGTCTTGCCCCTTTGAGTAATAATGATCGAGGTCTATGTAATGGCGTGCTGCTTCTTGCTCTACTGCATAACGGCGTTGGTCTGGCGCTACGGACTGACTAACGAGATAGGGCAGATGCTGTATAAAAACAGCTTGAAGCTCTGCAGGTAATAAATAAATAGCGAATTCGTTGATGCGCTGGTGTCCGGCAAAGCCCCATGAAGCGGCTTGTTTGGTCTGGCTGCGCGTAAAAAGTAGTCCTAGGAAGAGTAGGGTAAAAAATAGGCTAAGCCTTTTGTAGTTGAATAAGTTTGCCATCTTTAAGTATTGGAATGACCTCCGTTTGATTTGGAGTAAGGCAATACTTGATGTCTTCGTTGAGGTTTAGGTTTTTGAGCCTGCGGCGATGCGAACTCGACTTGAGGAAACCAAGGTAATTGTCCTTGGCCGAAAGGTATAAATACTTGGCAGCAATAGAAGAGTCTTCTTCTGAAATAAAAGTTCCTGTTCCGATTAAATACTGACAAATTGCCCCAGCACAGATGGTATCTTCAAGGTTGAATTTGTCTTGCCATCCAGAACACAGACAGAGTACATTTTTATCTTGTGTAGCTAACCATTTGCAGAGGGCATCTAGATTGAGAAAAGAGCCAACAACAACTGTTTCCGCATCTTTGGCTACGTCTAAAGATTTGGTTCCGTTGGTAGTGGTGAGCACCACATCTTTCCCTTTGAAATCTTCACGCATGTAAGAGAAGGGTGAGTTCCCGAAGTCAAAACCTTCAACGATTTGTCCTTTGCGTTCAGCGCCTGCTAAAAATCCTTTTTGTTTGTAGGCCCAAGCCTCTTCAACTGTTGGGACCGGAATGATAGAGTTGATGCCGTTGTCAAAGGCAGCGCAGATGGCAGATGTTGCACGCAGAACGTCAATCACTACAACTATTTCAAATTCGTCTTTATAGTAAGGGTATTCTCCTGGTGTGAAGCAAACCTCCACATGTTTTCTTAAATCCATGCTGCAAAGTTAAAAATAAAGCAATAAAAAAGGGGACCGAAGCCCCCTTTCAAAAATTAATTTGGTTCAATCAGTTTAGAATCTCCAACCGATACGAACAGAACCGTGTGCTGCACCAATGTTGGTGTAAGTCATTGAGTTTTCTGGAACATGAGCAGCTGTATTACCCATAACCATTACATGTGTAGCATCATTATTGATGCCGGTACTTGTAAGATTTAATTCAAGACCCATATAAAGGTTATCAGCTACGTAGTAGTCAAAACCTGCGCCTAAGCCCCAGCCAAACGAGCTGAAACCACCTGTGATACTTGCGTCGGTAATGGCTGCGCTATACGCTTCGCCGTCAGAATTGGCCCATGATTCTTCATATGAACCTGCACCGATACTAATACCAGCAGAAAAATAAGGAGACATTTTGTCGGTTCCAGTTAAATGGTATTCAGCACCTAAACCAAGATTCCATTGGCTACGAGCGATATCAACCGTACCAGTTGCACCAGTGCCGTCTGCGTTCTCATAATAGGTATAAGACTCTGAGCTAGGAACATTCACTACAGACGAACCGTCGCCACCGAAGCCGAATTGTAAGCGTGCTGCAATGTTGTCTGTAGCAAAATAACGCAAACGCAATGAAGGAGCTGCAAAACTCATACCNTCTGTGGTGTTGAGGTTAGCAAGACCTTCTAATGAATAACGTGCATCATCAGATGCAGGCTTTTGAGCAAACAAAGACCCAGTCAATGTTAATGCTCCAACAAAAATCATTAATTTTTTCATAGTTGTTTGTTTTATTGGTTTGAACGAATATACGCAATCGATTGCATAGATGTTTCAAAAAAAGACAAACAAATGACGGTTGAAAAAATAAAATTTAAACTGATTGTGAATTGAAAGTCAATGAATTATTAACTTTCAGCCCGACTCAAAGTCGTTTTTTCCTGCTCTAATTGGAATTGATACATATCAAAATAAGCACCTTTTTGCGTAAGTAAAGACTCGTGTGTGCCAGATTCAATGATTTGACCCTGCTCTAAAACTATAATTTTGGTGGCATTCCTGATCGAGGAAATACGGTGCGATACAATGATCGTTGCTCTAGTGACAGCTTCTTTTTGAAGTTCTTCTAAAATGATCTCTTCAGTTTCAGTGTCTACTGCGCTGAGGCAGTCGTCTAAAATGAGCAGTTTTGGCTTGCGCAACAAAGCACGCGCAATAGAGATGCGTTGTTTTTGGCCGCCACTCAGATTGACTCCGCGTTCGCCAAGTATGGTCTGGAAACCCTCTTGAAAATCTTGAATATTGTGCAGGACATGCGCTTGTTTACAGGCCATTTCCAGTTCTTCTATGGTGAGGTCATTTTGTTCGACCCCAAACTTCAGGTTGTCTGCTATGGTATCAGAGAAAAGAAATACGTCTTGAGGTACAACAGCGATTTGATGCCGATAATGCTGAAGTGAATAGGAGGGAAGAGGTTGGTTTTGTATTGTNACTTGCCCTTGNGTTGGGTCAAAATGACGGGCTAGCAAACTGCAAATGGTGGACTTGCCAGAGCCAGTGGCGCCAATGATGGCNAGTGTTTGNCCCTGTTGGATATCAAAAGTAATGTTTTGAAGTACAACGGTATCACTGTTAGGGTATGTAAAACTTACTTGATCGAATTGAAGACCCATTTCAAGAGGGCAGGGTACGGAAGAAAGATCTTCAATTTTAGATTTGCGCTTTAAAAATTCATTGATGCGTTGTTGTGAGGCTGCTGCACGCTGAATTATCGATGAGATCCAGCCAAGGCTCGCAAAAGGCCACGTTAAGTTGGTGACATACATAATAAACGCAACGATTCCACCCACTGTCATTTTCTTTTCAAAAGTGAGAAGGCCACCGTAATAGATGGCTATCATGGAGCTTAGGCCGATTAAAAAGATGATGGTAGGACTAAAAAAAGCATTGACCAATACCAAGCGCATGCTTTGTTTTTTGTAGCGCTCGGCTGATGCACTTACTTTATCGGTGATTTGTTCTTCGCGTTGGTAGGCTTTGATAATGCGAATTCCTGCAAAAGATTCTTGGGCAAGTGTACTGAGAAAAGATTGTTCTTTCTGAACCTCTAGGCTCATTTTATTCATCGTGGAGGATACTTTATAGATGAGAATACTCATGATGGGTAAAGGGAGCAGTACAAAAACAGTAAGGCTTGGCGATATCGTGATCATTTTGCCAACAATCAAAACAAAACTCACTACTAAATTGATCGTATACATAATGCCGGGGCCAGTGTACATGCGCACGAGTCCGACGTCTTCCGAAATGCGATTCATGAGATCGCCAGTAGCATTTTGCTTGTAAAAACTCTGATCTAAGGCCTGGTACTGCCCATAGATTTCTTTTTTGAGGTCAAATTCTATGTACCGAGACATCACAATAATTGTTTGACGCATTAGGAACAAGAAGAACCCCTTTAAAAGAGAAAAGCCCATGTAAATGGCGCCAAGTTCAAAAGCCAACCAGAGATAATCAGTAGGTTGGTTGCTTTTTATTTGCTGTTGAAATTGATCTATGGCCGAGCTAAAAAAAGCGGGTAGTTGTACGCCGAAGTAGTTGCTTACAATGGTAAAAAGAATTCCGAGTAGGAAACGCCATTTATACTTGATAAAGTATTTGTTGATGTATCGAAGGGACTTCATTGTTTTTTTCTACTTTTGCCGAGTTGTTTGAGCTTGCAAAGTTAAGTCAAATAAGAATTAGTGAACGAACTCATTTCAAAAACATGTCTGATCTGACAGTATCATCATTGGTAGATTCAACTTTGAATCCCATTCTTGAACCCATGCACGCCATGGGACACGAACACATCCTATTTTGTAACGATCACGCAACTGGGCTTAAAGCAATTATCGCTGTTCACAATACCGTACTCGGCCCGGCATTAGGCGGAACCCGTATGTGGATGTATCAAAACGAGCAAGAAGCCTTAACCGATGTTTTGCGCCTCTCGCGCGGCATGACCTATAAGAATGCGATTTCTCAATTGAATTTAGGTGGCGGAAAAGCCGTCATTATTGGCGACGCCAAAACGATGAAATCCGAGGCGCTATTTAGACGTTTTGGTCAGTTTGTAAATACGTTGGCAGGTTCTTATATTACGGCCGAAGATGTAGGAATCTCTCCGGCAGACATGGTGCATGTGAGCAAAGAAACGAAACACGTTGTCGGTTTGCCAGGAAAAAGCGGAGATCCATCTCCGGTAACTGCATTTGGTGTTTACATGGGCATGAAAGCCGCTGCAAAGCATCAGTTTGGTTCTGATTCACTTGCAGGTAAAAAAGTAGCTGTTCAAGGAATTGGACATGTGGGTGCTTATTTGGTGGAGCATCTTGTAGCAGAAGGAGCACGCGTAACCATTACCGATATCAACGAAGCCGCACTTCAGCAATTAAGTGCCAAATACGGTGTTTCGGTAGTTGCAGCCGATAACATCTACGATGTAGACATGGACATCTATGCGCCATGTGCTTTGGGTGCCACGGTTAACGATGCTACTTTAGCCCGCCTTAATTGCAGTATTATTGCAGGTGCAGCCAATAATCAATTAAAAGAAGAAGCCAAACACGGTCGAATTTTAATGGACAGAGGCATTATTTATGCACCAGACTTTGCTTTGAATGCAGGTGGCGTTATCAATTGTTTCTCAGAGGTAGAAGGCTTGTCTTTGGAATGGGCCAAGCAAAAAGCACAAGAAATTTATACTACTATAGATCATATCCTTAGCCGTTCTCAAAAAGAGGGCGTGCCAAGTTACCAAGTCGCTAACCAAATGGCAGAAGAGCGCATTCGTACCAAAGGAAGCCTTAATATTTAATATGCTCAATAGAAGACACCTTCGCATTAAAGTACTTCAAGTGCTTTACGCCTTTTTTCAAGGACATGAAAATGACGCACAAAAAGTGGAGAAAGAACTGCTGCTTTCCATCGAGCGCATGTACGATATGTACCTTTATCTCTTGCTTGCACTGCCTGAACTTCAGCGCGCTGCACAAAACCGTCAGGCCGAACTCAAAAAGAAAATGCGACCATGTGAGGAAGACCTTCATCCAAATATGAAGTTTGTCAACAACCAACTCATTTCAGCATTGGCCGCGCATCAAGGGCTCTACAAACTCGCTGAGCAACGCAAGGTCAATTGGTTGGGTGCTGAAAATCAAGAAATGTTCAAAAAGATGTATTTGCATTTACTTGAAACAGAAATGTATTTTGAGCACATGAATAATGGCGTTGTGGGCCTAGAGGAAGATATGGCGTTTGCCCTTCAGGTATTTAAGCATGAGGTGGCCAATGCTTCATGGTTGCAACATTTTTTTGATGAAAAATCGATCTATTGGTCCGACGACCTCGACCTNTGTGCATCTATGGCCCTTAAAACCCTAAANTTNTGGAAGCCAGGTCAGCAAATNGAGGTAATGCCGCTCTACAAGGCAGACGACGACGAAAAAGAATTTATACTTACGCTCTTGCACCAGACCATCAAAAACGACGCCCAACACGAGAACGACATCCTTGCACTTGCCGACAACTGGGAGTTAGACCGCATCGCTAAAATGGATATGCTGCTCCTAAAAATGGGCTTAACTGAACTGCAGTTTTGCCAAAGTATACCAACAAAGGTTACACTAAACGAATACATNGAAATTTCAAAATTTTACAGCACACCTAAAAGTAATGTGTTTATCAACGGTATACTAGACAAAGCAATTGCCAAGCTCACCCAAGAAAAACGCATTCAAAAAATTGGTCGCGGACTTTTAAATTAATTGTCATGAAAAAGCTCTTGTTTTTTTTAATTTCGATCTCCATCTTCTTGGGATGTCAGGATAGTACGAAAGTGGAAGTAGGTGCCGAAACAACAATGGTGTTTAAAAGCACTGTATTCAATGCCGGAACTGTCTATAAAGGAGAGGTGGTGAAAGCTGTTTTTGAGGTAGAAAACACCGGGAGTCATCCATTGGTATTTGGTGAAGTTCGGCCGTCTTGTTCTTGTACAGTAGCTTCAGCTCCAAAAGAACCGTTGCAACCAGGTCAAAAAGCAAAAATTATCGCTGAAGTGAATACAGATAATCTACATACCAAACGCATCCATAAGGTAGTAACGGTAATGACCAATACTTCACCAAATATTACCCTCTTGGAAATCAAGGGTAGAATAAAATAAGTACATTTGTCACCTAAATAAAATCAAAAAACATGGCAGGAGGAGCAAATCAGTTGATAATGATCGTTTTAATGATCGGTGTGTTTTACTTTTTCATGATTCGTCCGCAAATGAAAAAGCAGAAGGAGCTCAAAAAGTTTAGAGAAGGGCTTAAAGCCGGTGATAAAATTGTTACTATCGGCGGAATCCACGGTAAAATTCTCGAAATTTCCGATGCTACTGTCCTTATACAGTCTGAAGGCACCAAATTACGCTTAGAAAAATCTGCGGTTTCTTCTGCAATGGAAGACACCCTACAACCAAAATAAGCATCCGGGGATGTAGCTCAGTTGGCTAGAGCGCTTGACTGGCAGTCAAGAGGTCGTGGGTTCGAATCCCATCTTCTCCACTAAAAAAGTCTTGCAAACGCAAGGCTTTTTTTTATTTTAGCACCATGCAACTCACCAAACTCAACGCAGATAGCTCTTGGCTTTTGAGCCTAGATGGGGTCAAAGTGCTTGTCGATCCATGGTTTAGCGCCTCGCAAGTTGATTTTCATCCGCTTTTCAGTCGGCAGTTTCATCAGAGCCCCCAACCTCTGGTGCGCGAATTGGCAAGGCCAGATTACATCTTTATTTCACATCCATTTACTGATCATTGCAATAAAGAAACTCTTTTGCAGTTCTCAAGTGAGATTCCGCTTATTGCTTTGCCATCCGTTCTCAATAGGATTAAAAAATGGGGTCATTTCAAAACGCTTATACCCTTGGCCGCAACGCCTATTCCAATTAGCGTTTTAAAAACCAAAAATGCACTGGTTCATAAAGCGTATTTGATCGAGAGTTTGCAAAACAAAATTGTTTATGCGCCGCATGGGGCAGTGTTGAAGGAAAATTTAGATCTTCTAATAAATGCCGTTATAACCACCACGCTTCAGTATCAATTACCTTTCTTTTTAGGAGGCACCATTAATTTGGGCTTGGATAAGGCGCTNCAATTGCAAAAGCAAGTAGGAGCAAAGTACTTGCTTACTACGCATAATGAGGATAAAAAAGGGGAGGGATTGGTGTCGCTTTTTGCCAAAAGAAAATTTAGCCATGATGCCGGAGTAATCAGCCTTACCCCAGGTGAAGTATTTGCGTTTTAGATTTTAATCAGTAACCATCCTCCATTTGCAAGACTTACAATAAGTTGCTGATCAAGCATGGCCATGCTTAGGCTATTTTGATCAGAGATTTTCTTCCAGGTTTTGCCGCCGTTTTTACTGACATCGATGCCGTTTGTGCCACAAGCAAAATACTTATTTTCGGCGTAAATTACGCAAGAGCGATACCCTGAGGGGCCTTTTTTGGGTGCTTTCCAGGTTTGGCCACCGTCTGTGGTATAGAAGCAAGTGTTTTGCGCGTTGTTGGGCTCCAAATAATTGCCACCTACGGTCATNATTTCTTTTTCGGTTTGGANGGCCATGGCGTAGGGGCCGCAAGTAGGGCAAGACGGGTACGGGAGCTTGCTGGTGTTCCAAGTGTTGCCTTGATCAGCAGAAGAAATCAACCTCGACTCCAAACCACCCGACACAAAGTAAAAACAGCCATTGTAAATTTGATTGGTTTGGCCGCTTGCTGCATAGGCTGCTTCGCCTTCACTGGCGCTCACCTTTTGGTTTGTGGTTTTCCAGTGCAGTCCGCCGTCTGTAGATAGAAAAGTGCTGAAGAAACCATCTACAGGGTCGCCGAGCAGAAAAACTAAATTTTCTTGTGCACAAATACCATCTAAAAAGAGCGGTACTCTTTTACCTAATGGATAAATAAAGGTGTCGATTGCTAAAGCATTATTGAGCAACACAAGCCCGCTGGAGTCATGGCTTTGTAGGGCAATAAAACCATTTGGCGTTTGAGCAAGGTCTCGGATTTCTTTGAATTGCACCCCTAGTTGACTGTTTTGTAGCACTTGACCATTTGACCCATGAATACGGATATTGGCTTCATTAGAACCACTCAGGATTTGCCCGCTCGCCAAAGTAATGAGCGCGCGTTGGTGTTCTGTAGGGCTTGTTTTCGGAAAAAAGACTTGAATTTGCGACCACCCAAATAACGGTAAGCCAAGACAAACGATAAGCTTAAGCATGATTGCGAAATTTGGACTCAAACTTTTTTTCTAGTTCTCGACTTGTTAGGTTCCAATTGCTGGGTTTTTGGTGTTTCCAGCGCTTGTGTGACCACAGCCAGCGCGCAGGGTTATCTAGAATTTGTTGTTCGAGTTTTTGGGCATGCAATTTTGTTATTTCTTGGTAGGAAAGGTTTTTTGAATCTTTAGCTAACACTTCAAGTTGAATATTGTAAAAACCTCTTTTTGAGTTTGATATGTTTACATAAGCTACTGCGCAATTGAATTGATTGGCCATGTATTCAGGTCCAAAAATGACGGCGGTATCTCTGCCGAGAAAAGGTAGCCATAAACATTGATTTGCTGAGTTAGGTGCTTGGTCTGCCAAAACTAAAACTACTGGATTACGCGCATCAAATGCTGTTGGGTAGTTTTGTGCATGAATGACTTTCAAACCGAACCGTTCGCGTCTGGCCGTCAATTTCCAATTCCAAAAAGGATGGCTAAGCGGCATACCAATTCCAAAATTTGGTTTGTTGAACCGAAGCGCTTGAGCGGTAATTAGCCATTCCCAGTTGTTGTAATGACCTGCGACAAGTAGAACGGGTTTATCGAGCATTTGCAGTTGATGGAGAATTTCCGGATTTTCGAGTTGCATGCGTCCAAGCAATTGTTTTTTGGAAATGCTCAGATTTTTGATCGATTCGACTAAGAGATCAGAAAAATAGCGGTAAAAATCTTTTCTGATTTGTATTTTTTCTTTGCTTGATTTATTCGGAAAAGCTAGTGCTAGGTTGTTGTCAATTACCTTTTTGCGATAAGGAAGAATGGTGCAAAACAACAGAAAGAGCAGATTTGAAATAACATAGAGTATGCTTAACGGCAAATAGGACAACGGCAGTACAAGACCGTAATAGAGCAGTGCTCCGCTTAAAATTTGTATTTGTCTTGCCACCACTTTTTGATTTGATCAGCTATTTCTTGTTCTTTTTGGCTACTACCAGGTGCTATGAAATTGGTGCCGATGATTGCTGAAGGTAAAAATTCTTGGTTAATGAAATTGCCTGGATGATCATGGCTGTAATGGTATCCGACTCCGTAACCAAGTTCTTTCATGAGTGCGCTCGGTGCGTTGCGCAAGGGGAGCGGTATGCTAAGATTACCAGTTTGCTGCACGAGTTGTTGCGCTTTGTTGATGGCTATATAAGCCGCGTTGCCTTTTGGTGAACTCGCTAAATAAAGTGTGCACTCAGAAAGAATGATCCGAGATTCTGGCCAGCCTACATTTTCGACCGCCTGAAAACAAGCGTTGGCGAGTAAAAGCGCGTTCGGATTGGCCAATCCGATATCTTCTGCAGCTAAAATAATTAAACGCCGCGCAATAAATTTGGGATCTTCACCGCCTTCTACCATTCTGGCCAGCCAATAAACTGCTGCATTTGGGTCAGAGCCTCTTACTGACTTAATGAACGCAGAAATGATATCGTAGTGTTGTTCGCCGTCTTTATCGTAGCGTGCTAAACTTTGTTGGGCGTTTTGCAAAACCACTTCATCTGTAATTTCTATTTCAATTTGTTCTTGAAAAGTACCAACCATGATCTCAAAAACGTTCAATAGTTTTCGGGCATCTCCTCCAGAAATTCTGAGTAGTGCGTTCGTTTCGCTCAGGATAATGTTTTTGCGTCGTAAAATCGGGTCTTCGAAAATTGCCCTATCGATCAAAGCCAAAAGGTCTTCTTTACTGTGGTTGTTTAGCGTATAGACCTGACAGCGTGAAAGCAAAGCGGAAATGACTTCAAAGGAAGGATTTTCGGTGGTGGCACCAATGAGTGTGATGATGCCTTTTTCTACTGCTCCTAGGAGGGAATCTTGCTGCGCTTTGGAAAAACGATGAATTTCATCGATGAAAAGAATGCTTCCTTTTGGACTGAACATGTCGCCATTTTGCACTTTTGTAATGACCTCTCGAACGTCTTTAACACCACTCGAAATAGCAGAAAGGGTATAAATTGGGCGCTGCAAATGCTGGGCAATGAGCTGAGCAAGGGTGGTTTTACCAACGCCTGGAGGGCCCCAAAAGATCATGGATGGGATAACGCCGGCATCTAGGGCCCGCCTCAATGCTGCAGTTGGCGCTAAAAGATGCTGCTGACCAATATACTGATCTAGTGTGGTGGGGCGCATGCGTTCTGCGAGCGGAGCATTCATTACCCAAAGATAAGCAAACTAATTTTAGTATCTTCGTGGCAAAACAGTTTGAATGAACGTCTATCTTGACAACGCGGCTACCACCCCAATTGCACCAGAGGTGATCGAAGCTATGGTTCCGGTGTTGTACAATAACTTCGGAAACGCGTCCTCTACACACGCATTTGGCCGTCAGGCCAAGGCTTTATTAGAAAATTCTAGACGCAGTATTGCCCAAGTGCTCAATTGTTCGCCTTCAGAATTGATCTTCACCTCGGGCGGAACCGAAGCAGACAACATGGCGCTCCGTGCTGCGGTTACCCAACTTGGCGTCAAACGAATTATTACAACAGCCATTGAACATCACGCCGTAGGCCATACGGTCGAAGCGCTCAAAAACGAGCTTCAAATTGAACTTATTTACTTGACTTTGGATGCCAAAGGCAATATAGATTTAAAAGAACTCCAGTCGGTATTAGAGCAGGGCATCCCATCCATTGTGTCTTTGATGCATGCCAATAACGAAATCGCCACCTTAATTCCAATCCAAGAAATCGCACAACTATGCCGTCAAAATGGCGCTTATTTTCATTCTGATACCGTCCAAACCATGGGGCATTATCATTTCGATTTGAGCCAATTAGATATCGATTTTATAACTTGCGCAGCTCATAAGTTTCATGGTCCGAAGGGAGTTGGATTTTTGTATGTGAATAAAAAAACACGCGTCAATCCGCTCATTCATGGAGGTTCACAAGAAAGAGGCTTGCGTGGTGGTACCGAAAATATTGCCGGAGTGGTTGGCTTGGCAAAAGCAGTAGAATTAGCTTATGCCGATTTAGCTGAACACCAAGCGCATGTTTGGGGCCTAAAAAGCTACATGATTGAACGCTTGCAAGAACTTTTCCCCGATGTGCTTTTTCATGGTGAAACCAGTTTTGAGACGGCACTCTACACCGTACTTAATGTTTGCTTACCAGCCACGCCAAAGGCTGGCTTGTTGTTATTTACCCTCGATTTGAAAGGAGTGGCTGTTAGTGGTGGCTCTGCTTGTACTTCGGGAGCTGCTAAAGGTTCTCATGTATTAGAAGGCATTGGTGCAGATACTTCAAGACCAAATGCCCGATTTTCTTTTTCAAGATTTACCACCAAAGAAGAAATTGATTACGCCCTGCAACAACTCCAAGAAGTGTATCAAAAGAATCTGTAAATTCAGTCTATGCAAGCGCGGCCAAAAGTATTGTTTATTTCTAGTTGGTACCCAACGGTGCTGAGGCCAACCGAAGGTAATTTTGTGCAGCAACATATCAAGGCGGCCCAATTAGTTGCAGATGTTGCCTTGATTCATGTGGTATTAAGTTCGGAGCATCCGGAGCTTACGCATGAATTTAAAACGGACCCTTTTGAAGAACACCTCATTTATGTCCCCAAAAGTAGTTTGCCTATTTTAGGCGTTTTGGTCAATTATTTTCGTGTCTTTGCGGCCTATTTAAAATTTGCTGCACAAACGAATTTGGGCAAACCTGAACTCATTCATGGTAATGTGTTGTATCCAGTTGGTTTGGTAGGTATATTACTCAAATGGAGGTGGAGGGTTCCGCTTGTGCTTACTGAACACTGGACCTGCTACCACGACTACGCCCAGCCGCAGCCTTCCCGAATTCAACAATTTTTCATGAAATGGATTGGCAAGCGTACCAACTTGATCATGCCGGTTTCTCTAGACCTTGCAGCGGCCATGCAGCATTTTGGAATAAGCACCCCAATGAAAGTGGTTCCAAATGTTGTAGATACTAAGCTATTTAGTGCCCTGGATAAAAAACCGCATGGTGTTTTTCGTTTTGTACATGTTTCCTCCTTGGACCCCGAACAAAAAAACTTTCATTTATTGGTTCGGGCTTTTTATCAGCTCAAAAAGCAACAAGCAAAAGTAGAACTGCATGTGGTCTCCGATGGTGATTTTAACAAATATGGAGACCTGATCAAAGGATTTGAATTTGCACAGTCAATTCATTTTCACGGCAGACAAGATAGCGCAGGAGTTGCAGCAGTTCTGCAATTTGCCGATGCCTTAGTTCTGAGCAGCCGCTATGAAAATTTACCTTGTGTGCTCCTCGAGGCACTCTCTTGTGGCACTCCTATGATCTCGACAGATGTAGGTGGTGTTGGAGAAATTATTTCAGAAAGCAATGGAATTCTCGTTGCTTCAGAAAATGAAAAAGCACTCTTGACCGCCATGTTGGATATACAAAAGCGCCAATATTCAACCCAAGATATGCACGAGGAAGCGATGTTAAAATACAGTCCTTTGACAATTTCAGGCCTGTTTCTTGAGGCTTATCAAATGGTGCTCAAAAAAGATGTGGCGTAGTATTTTCGGAAATTTTGGGGTAAGGGTGCTTTCAGCGCTGCTCAATTTTGGATTGGTCATTTTGTTTTCACAGCTCACCGGAGCAGTTGGCAAAGGCGAACAAAGTTTACTACTCACCTCCGTTGCGATCATTACCATTTTTGATTCCTTGATTGGTGGCGCTGCGCTGGTCTATTTATCTTCGAGGTTTACTTGGCTTCGCTTAGTGGGTGCTTCTTACCTATGGATCTTTTTGGTAAGTCTAATTGCGTCTGTTGGTTTGTATCTTTTTAAGGTCTTTCCTAATGGCTACTTGATCAATGTAATTGTACTAAGTGCAATAAGTGCTTTAACGTCCGCTCATGCTTCCTTACTACTCGGACAACAAAAAATAGGCGCATACAACCTCATTCAAATTACGGTTCCATTATTCACGTTTCTAACCTGTTTATTTCAATGGACCACTCAAAATGAACTAGATTATGTGCTGGCACTTTACATTGCTTTTGGATTTTCTTTTGCACTGAGCGTTTTTTATTTATGGCGTTTTTTCCCGAGTTCTAAAGATGTTCAGCAAAGTTGGCAAACAGTTTGGCGCAGCATGTTTGCGCTGGGTTTTTTCAATCAGTTGGCGCACGTTTTACAACTCTTGAGTTTTAGAGCCAGTTATTACATCTTAGAACAATATCATGGCACGTATGAAGTAGGGGTGTATTCGAATGCGAGCTCCATTACAGAATCTATTTGGCTCATTGCGACAAGTATTTCTCTATGGCAATACGCAACAATTGCCAACACCCAAGATCAGCAATATACCATTCAAATTACGGAGAAATTAGCGCGTTTTGGCTTATTGGCTGCTTTAATTGGGGTCGTATTTTTCTTGTTATTACCCGCAGATTTTTACCGCTATGTTTTTGGACCAGATTTTGGCGAAATTCAACAGCTTATGTGGGTTTTGGCGCCAGGTGTTTGGGTGTTTACATATGCATTAGTGGTGGGTCATTATTTTTCTGGTCATGGTCGTTATAGGGTCAATGCCTTTGCTTCGGGTGTGGGTCTTGTATTTAGCATTCTTGCATCCTTTGCCTTGATTCCGAGTTATGGAGCTTTTGGTGGGGCCATTGCGGCAAGTATTTCTTATACGGCAACAAGCGCAGTAATTGTGTATTGCTTTTTAAAAGATGGCGCACTTTTTTCTATCTTCCCGTCTAAAGCCGAGCTCGAACAATTATTTACTCAAATACGCGTTTTGTGGCGTAAGTCTTAATTATGCAGAAAATTATCAAACTCTTTAAAGCAATTTGGTTGCTCTTAAAAAGACCAGCCTTGTTTAATTTAATTCTCAAAGATGAAGAGGTATTGAGGAATGAATTTGAAAAAGTGTTTCCAGCGCTTAAATTACAAGAATTTGATCCGTTTGCTTGGACAGAGGCTCAGGAGTTGAACATTGCACCCTATGCGTTTCTTTCCGGATCTTCCATGGTAACAGATTTTGCTTTTTTACAAATGCTTTGTCGAAAGTATAAAGTAGAAACTTATTTAGAGATCGGAACATGGAGAGGTGAAAGTGCAGCTAATGTGGCGCCGTTCGTCAAGGAAGTTTTTTCGCTCAATTTGCCAGATAGCACTTTGCGTAGCATGGGGCAATCGCCTAATTACATAGACTCCCATCGGTTTTTTTCAATAGACATCAAGAATATTACGCACTTATTTGGAGACTCCGCAACTTTTGATTGGCAGCCCTACGCTCATAAATGTGACCTCGTCTTTATTGATGGCGATCATGCTACGGAAGCCGTTTTACGCGATACACAAACCGCATTGGGTTTGAGAAAATCTTCGGATTCAATTTTGGTTTGGCACGATGCAAAGCAAGATGCAGAATATCCACGTTATGAAGTCTTACTGGGTATTTTCAAGGCCTTGCCTGCACACATGCATTCAAATATTTATTTGGTCAAACATGCGCTATGTGCTGTTTACCTTCCTGATGCTTTAATTGGGCAAGCCATAGACCTTAATGCCTTGCCGAAAAGAGCTTTTGAACTTCGGCTAACACAAAAAGAAGTTTAAGCGAACTGCTTGATGTTAAATTCATTGAGCCAAATTAAGTAGCATACGTAGCGAAACACAAAATTTTGTAAGTCGGCGTATTTGCTATGAGAGAAAATACGCGCTAAATCTTTGTGGAGTTGCACGTGATCAACGAGTTCACTTTTATCAAGGGCGCAATGGGTTTCAATTTGTGTGCTCCAGAAATGGGCTGTTTCCATTAGCCAGGCGCTTTCCGGCACCGAAAATCCTTTTTTATCTCGTCGCCATGAAATGGTACTTGGCAATTCTTTATCCAGCGCCTTTCTCAGTATATACTTTGACCAACCATTGTGAATAAGGTCTGTCAATTGAAGCGATCTAGCTGTTTGCAAGAGCTCGGTGTCGTCGGCAAAAGGCGTTCTGGATTCTATGCCAAATTGCATGGAGCAGCGGTCTTCCCAACGCAAAAGACTTTTTAATTCGTGTTCATGGCAATAAGAGGCCAAGTGTGCTTGTAGGCTAGAAAAACGCTGCCTGCTCCTATCTGGAAGCTGCTGTAAATAAGTGAGCGAAGGGTTTGCTGTTTTCGCCATAAATAATTGCACCTTATTTGGAAGATAAGTGATTAGGTCTTTGAGCCATTCTTTAAGAATGTAGTTTTTAGAACTTGGCGAATTGCCAAGTTGGCTCCATTCGCGTAAAAACAATGCCCAACGCCCTGTCCAGAATAGTTCTTTGAAAAAGGTGGGGTAAAATACTTGGTAACCTGCAAATAATTCGTCACCACCTTGTCCATCGATGAGAATTTTGATATTTTGTTGGGCGGCACTTTTCATAACACTGCTTTGCGCAAAAGTACTGGTGCTGAGCAGCGGAATATCTTGATAATAAATGAGCTGAGGCAATGCGTCTATCAATTGCTGACTGTTTAGTTCAGAAACATGCCAGGTAGCATCGGTGTGCGTAATCATTTGCTTGGCCCATTGGCGCTCATCGAGCGGAGAGTCGTTTGCGGCCGTAAAGGCATGAAGCCCATTGGCCAATGAAGCAACATTTTTGCTTTCATTGATTTTTGCAGCAAGGTGTAATAAACTGCTCGAGTCCAGACCGCCAGACAAACAAAAGCCAAGCGGAACGTCGGCTCTTAAGCGCAAGGTAACAGCGTTTTCAAGTGTTGCTTTGAATTGATCTTTGGCTTGTTTGGGCTCAATGTGCGTTGGAAGGTAGTATTTAGCAATTGACTTTTGCTGGCTTGTTAAATCATAGCTTAGCGTATGGCCGGGCCTAAGCTCGAATATATTTTTAAAAAAACCTTCGGTTTCCGTTTCAATTTTACTGCGTCCAAAATAGGCAAGTAGTGCTTTTGTGTTGGCTATTGCTTTGTGGCTCGGAATGGCTAATAAGGCTTTAATTTCCGAAGCGAAACCAAAATGGGTTTGATTTTCAAGGTAATAAAAGGGTTTTACGCCATGCGGGTCGCGTGCACAGAAAAGCGTGTTTTGTTCTTGATCATAAATAGCAAAAGACCACATTCCGTTGAAACGTTTTAGACAGTCTGCTCCCCAAAAGATGTAGGCCTGCAGCAGTACTTCTGCGTCGGAATTGCTTTGAAAGACCGCACCAAGTGCACAAAGTTCAGTTCGGAGTTCAAGATAATTGTAGATTTCACCGTTGAAACTCAGCCAGTAGCGTTCATTCAGGTACATTGGTTGTGCTGCTTTTTCACTGAGGTCAATGATCGAGAGACGTCTGTGTGCTAAACCAAATGCAGTGTTGTCGAACCACTTGAGGCCAGCGCCATCAGGCCCACGATGTTGGAGCCGATCGTTCATGCTAGAGAGAACAGCCGCTCCTTCGATGGAGGCTGTTGTGCTTTTACAAAATAAGCCTGATATACCGCACATTTGAGCCTGTACTATAGGTTTTTATCGAGTAAATAGACAAAGCTTGCAATGGCAGCAGCGCCCAATTCAAGTTCGCGTTTATTGACCGCTTCGAAAACATCTGATGGCGCATGGTGGTAGTCAAAATAACGCTGAGAGTCAGGGATAAAACCAAAAAGTGGAATACCGGGGTATTGTTCTTTGAGTGGCCCGATATCTACTCCGCCATATCCTTTTTCAAAAATATGGAGGTCGTAGGGTTTAAATAGCGGTTCAAAAGAAGCGAGGAGTTGGAGATAGGAATCAGGCCCATCTAGACCGAAGCCGCGGGGCGCAAAGCCACCACGGTCACTTTCTAGCGCTGCAATTTGTTGTTCGCCATTTTGTTTGACGTTTTTGGCATAGCCCTGGCCGCCCTTGTTTCCGTTTTCTTCGTTCATAAAGAAAACCACTCGAATGGTATGAGTTGGTTGATATCCTAGAATTTTGAGAATTCGGAGTGCTTCTAAACAATGTATGACGCCTGCGCCATCGTCATGGGCGCCCTCGCCGGTGTCCCAGGAGTCTAGATGCCCTCCGATTGTGATTATTTGGTTCGGGTACGTACTACCTTTGAGCTCTGCAAATACGTTGGCAGATAGCACATCGGGGTAGTCTCGACAATCCATTTCTAAATAAAATTGCACTTTGCCTTTTTGAAGCGCAGCAGCTAAAGCACTGGCATCGGTTGTGGCTAAAGCTGCAGCAGGTATTTTTTCAATACCTGCCTCATAGTGCATAGAACCTGTGTGTGGGTGTTCATCTTCAGGAAGCCCCAGAGAACGGATCAAAACTGCTTTTGCACCGAGTTTACCTGCCTCAACAGCGCCATTGCCACGAATTGCATAACATGCGCCATAGGCCTTAAAAGTTTGAATCTGACTTGCGTCCATTGGCTGGTTGAGAAATACGATTTTTCCTTTGACCTCTTTAGGGCTTGCTTTTTGTAAATCGGAGAGTTGTTTGAATTCAATGACCTCACCTTCGAGTAAGCCGTTCGTACCTACGGACCCACCTAAAGCCAGTAAATGAACCCTAATGATTTTTCCTTGATGGGTCTTGAACCAAGCCGCTTCTGTTGTGCCGCGCTCCCAATGCGGAACTAATACGGGTTGGCGGTCTGTGTGATCAAAACCATAGGAAAGCATTTTTTCGTAGCTCCAGTCCACGGCCATTTGTGCTTGAGCCGAACCTGATAGGCGTGGGCCTATGTCTTTACATAGTTGGCGAAGATTTTCATGGGCTTGCCCGCGCAAGAGCGCCTCGTCATAAATACGTCTGATAAAAATACTATCCTGGGCTATGCTCAACAGCTGCGGCCCAAAAATAAGAAGAAGAATGATTGCGTTTTTCATGCATTGAATTTGCGTAAAAATACCAAAAATAGACCGAAGCACGCCGCTTTTGGCTATCTTTACGCTCTGATCTAACAAACATATCAAATGGCTTTAAAATGCGGAATCGTTGGCTTGCCTAACGTCGGAAAATCAACTTTATTCAACTGTTTGTCAAATGCCAAAGCGCAGTCTGCCAACTTTCCTTTTTGTACTATTGAACCAAATCTCGGGACCACTTCCGTTCCCGATCCTCGACTTGAGAAACTAGAAGCATTAGTCAATCCCGAGCGCATTGTACCTACAACGATGGAAATTGTAGATATTGCAGGTTTAGTCAAAGGTGCATCAAAAGGGGAGGGTTTAGGCAACCAATTTTTGGCAAACATCCGTGAAACCGACGCTATTTTGCATGTTTTGCGTTGTTTTGACGACGGCAATATCATCCATGTCGACGGCAGTGTAGACCCCATCCGCGACAAAGAAATTATCGACATCGAATTGCAACTTAAAGATTTTGATACCATCGAGAAAAAAATCCAAAGTTTAGCGCGCGTCATCAAATCTGGAGACAAAGACGCACTCAAAGAAAACGAACTTGCACTGCGTATCAAAACGGGCCTAGAGCAGGGCTTATCTGTTCGAGGTTTAGGATTTTCTCAAGAAGAAATGGACACCATCAAAAATTTCAATCTTATTACTTCAAAGCCTGTCATGTATGTTTGTAATGTCGATGAATCCTCGGTTAAAACCGGAAATAAATACGTAGACCAAGTAAAAGCTTCCGTTGCTTCAGAAAATGCAGAAGTATTGGTTATTGGTGCTAAAATTGAAGCAGATATCACAGAACTCGAAACCTATGACGAACGTCAAATGTTCCTAGAAGAATTGGGCTTAGAAGAACCTGGCGTCAACAGACTCATACGCCAAGCCTACCATTTGTTGAATTTACAGACTTACTTTACAGCTGGTGTCAAAGAAGTGCGCGCCTGGACCATCCGCAAAGGCATGACTGCACCCCAAGCTGCTGGTGTCATTCACTCTGATTTTGAAAAAGGATTTATCCGTGCCGAGGTGATCAAATACAATGATTATGTTCAGTACGGTTCAGAGAATGCCGTAAAAGAGGCTGGTAAATTTAAAGTGGAGGGCAAAGAATACATCGTTGAAGATGGCGATGTCATGCACTTTCGTTTTAATGTATAATTTAAGTCGCTATGCAAATTACTGCCAACAACCCCGAACTTCGTTCTTGGATCGAACTAACTGCATCCTCTGAATTTCCTATTCAGAACCTGCCATTCGGAATTTTTGAAACGGCGTCAAGTACCAAGCGCGTGGGTGTACGAATCGGCAACCACGTTCTGGACCTCTCCCTTATGGCGTCTTTTGGCTATTTTGACGATTTGAACTTTACGGTTGCAGACTTCAGTCAAGAATTTCTCAATCCCATGATGCGAAAAGGCAAAATGGCAGTTCGAGCCCTGCGCAACCGAATAGCAGAATTGTTAGCAACTGATAATACGAGTTTTCAAAATAATACCGCGCAGCATCAGGCACTCATTCCAATTACCGAGGCTCAAATGGCTTTACCGGTTCAAATAGGAGATTACACCGACTTTTACTCTTCTAAAGAACACGCCACCAACGTTGGCGTTATGTTTCGAGATCCAGCAAATGCACTTTTGCCCAATTGGCTCTGGATACCAGTGGGTTACCACGGTAGGGCATCCTCTATTATCCCTTCGGGCCATGAAGTCATCAGACCAAAAGGTCAAATCAAGCCAGACGACAACGCAGACCCAATTTACGCCCCCTCGAGGCAAATCGATTTCGAACTCGAAATGGGTTTCATTACTTTTGACGGTAAGGCACTCGGACACAGTATTTCAACGGCTGAGGCTGAAGACTATATTTTTGGTATGTGTCTCTTCAACGATTGGTCTGCCCGCGATATTCAAAAATGGGAATACGTTCCGCTTGGCCCATTTTTAGGGAAGAATTTTGCCTCCTCTATGTCCTGCTGGATAGTCACTCTAGATGCCTTGCAGCCTTTTGCTTGTTCAACACCAACTCAAGACCCGGCTGTACTCTCGTATTTGCAGTTTGAGGGTAATAAATCATATGATATTCAATTAGAGGTGGCTATTGAAGCCCCCAATTGCCCAGCGCAAGTGGTCAGCCGTTCCAACTTTAAGTATATGTATTGGAATATGTCTCAGCAACTTGCGCACCATACAGTAAACGGATGCAATATTCGCTGCGGAGACCTCATGGGCTCAGGTACCATCTCAGGCCCAACCCCAGACTCCTTCGGCTCTATGTTAGAAATTGCTTGGAAAGGCACCAAGCCGGTTCAAATGCCAGACGGATCAGAGCGTCGCTTTATACAAGACCGCGACACCGTCATCATGCGCGGCTACTGCGAGCAGAATGGCATAAAAATTGGTTTTGGAGAAGTTAAAAGTCAACTCTTACCTGCCAATTAATGCAATACGACGGTCAGACACCCATAGATCTTGAGCAAGAGCGCATTGAAATTCTCAATGCCTTCAAAGGATTATTGCGTGCCACCAAAGACCGCAGCCGCGAAGAAACCAAGCTTATTCGAAAGGCATTTGATATCGCTTTAGAGGCGCACAAAGACATGCGTAGAAAATCGGGTGAACCATATATTTACCATCCCATTTCTGTAGCGCGTATTTGTGCTGAAGAAATGGGTTTAGAACCAACTGCAATTGTTTGTGCATTGCTCCACGACACCGTCGAAGACACACACATCACGCTACAAGATATTGAAGATCTGTTCGGCGCTACTGTTCGTAAAATCATCGATGGCCTGACTAAAATCCCAGAAGTATTTGACGAAAACACGTCTATTCAGGCAGAAAACTTCCGCAAAATGATCCTCACCATCTCCGACGATTTTCGAGTGGTGTTGGTCAAGCTTGCCGATCGCTTGCACAACATGCGCACACTTACGAGCATGAAGCCTGAAAAACAGCTTAAAATAGCCTCTGAAACTAAGTTTTTATACGCACCACTTGCACACCGTTTGGGCTTGTATCCTATTAAATCTGAGCTCGAAGACCTCTCCATGAAATACTGCGAGTCCGAAATTTACGAGCAAATTGAAGCCAAATTAAAGTCTACGGCTGATGTTCGCAATCGATTCATCAGAAGATTTGTTGCACCTATTCGGGCAGAACTACAAACACAAGGTTATTCCTTTGATATCAAAGCCAGGCCCAAATCTATTTCCTCTATTTGGAGAAAAATGCAGACCAAAGACGTACCTTTTGAAGAGGTTTTTGATGTCTTTGCGCTGCGTATCATACTCGACACTCCCCACGAACGCGAGAAATCAGACTGCTGGCGCGTTTATTCGGTCGTGACAGATTTTTACCAACCGAGTCCGGAGCGCCTACGCGATTGGGTTTCTACTCCAAGAGCAAATGGCTATGAGTCTTTGCACACCACCGTGATGTCGCCACAAGGCCGCTGGGTAGAAGTTCAAATCCGAAGCAAGCGAATGGACGACATCGCCGAACACGGCTTGGCGGCCCACTACAAATACAAAGAAGTCAACAACGATTCCAATAAATTTGACCGCTGGATTGCAGAAATAAGAGAATTATTAGACAACCCAGACTCCAGTGCTTTAGATTTTGTCAATGACTTTAAGCTGAATTTATTTAACGACGAAATTTATGTTTTTACACCAAAAGGTGAGCTCCGCGTGTTGCCCACTGGCTCAACAATCCTAGATTTTGCCTACGATATCCATACGCAAATTGGCAACAAATGTATTGGCGCCAAAGTCAACAACCGTTTGGTCCCCCTGAGCTATCAATTACAAAATGGGGATCAATTAGAAATTCTAACATCCAACAAGCAAAAGCCAAATGACGAGTGGTTGCGCTTTGTGGTTTCAGCCAAAGCCAAACAACGCATTAAGTCTGCACTCAATGAAGCGCACAAACTAGTGGCTACCGATGGTAAGGAGATTTTGGCACGTAAGTTAAAGCAATACAATATCCGCCATACCCCTGAAAATATCAAAGTACTTGAAAAGTATTTTCATGTGGATAGCAGCACCAATCTTTATTTTAAAGTAGCCAAAGGTAAAATTGATCTTTCCCTGTTACGTGAACTCAATATAGTTGGAGGCAACATCATTATAGAGAGAAAAATCCGCTCTAAAAAAATAAAGGGTTCAGACGAAGACCTCCTCAACGAAGGTATCAATACTGACACCGATACGGTTATCATTGGTGAAGATTTTAAAGGTTTTGAGTATACACTTGCCAGATGTTGCAGTCCTATTCCAGGCGATTCCATTTTTGGATTTGTTACCATCTCGTCGGGTATCAAAATCCATCGTTTCAATTGCCCGAATGCAGTACATTTACTCTCGAAGCTTGCTTATCGCTGCCTTAAAGCGAAATGGCAAAACAGTGCGCTGGTAGAACGTGTTGCAGCCATTCGAATCATTGGAATTGATCAACTTGGTTTGGTAAATAGGCTGACTGAAATCATCTCTAAACAGAACAATATCAATATGAAGAGTATCTCATTTGAGACCAATGATGGTGTTTTCGAAGGCAGAATAAAAGTACTGGTTTACGACACCGAACAACTCGAGCAGCTCACCAGGAAATTTGAACAAGTGGAAGGAGTCAAGAGTGTAACTCGTTGGGATGCAGCTGTAGATTCATCTGAGTTAAGTTAATCTTTTCGAAGATCAAGCGCATTTTTAGGTCTTAATCTAGGATTCCACTCAAACCCTTTGATTCGTTTTTCTTTGGACTCTATTCGATCCATAGGGTAAAAAATACCATCAGGCTGATTAAAATAGGTAATTTGCTTCACTTCACCTTTTTCAAGTTCAACAAATAGTCTTTCTGCAAATAAGCGATTGAGCCCTTCGCGTTGTACCTCAATGATGCTATCATTGATTTTTTTCTCTGATTCTGGATAAAAAATGGTCCAAGCCTGCCCGGTTGCATCCACATTTTGTAAAGATCCACTAGAATCGAAAAGTGCATATATTTTTTCAGCAGCCATTTGATTATAAAGACTATCCGTTGTAAGTTCAAATAAAATGCTCGCTTTTTCATAGAGTTCGAGGTGTTCTAAAAGCGAATCTTTGAAATATACTTGAGCGCTTTTACTCTTCAATTCTCCGTTATCAGACCACATGATTGGTCGCTTGCTAATAGTTAAGATTTTATCTTCAAAGGAATACATTGCACTATCGCCTATACCTTGAAGATTTGGGTGTAAAAAACGGAAGTTGTTATTGGCTATTAAATTTTTTGAATGGTTGAGGCTATCGCGCTCTAAAAAAAGAGTGTCAGCATGAATATAGAGTGTATCCGACTTATATTTCATGAAACCTAAGCTTGATCCGGTCACATACGCGAGATGTTGTGAGTCGCTAAACTTAGCTTGGTTGCCAAGAAGGGCTATGTGTCGAGAAACGTCTTTGAAATATACTGCCCCACGACCTTCGTAATCATTGAGTTGAAGATTGATGAATAAGGTATCTCCTTTGATAATGTTGTCTTTTTGGTAGATTTCTGCGCGCTTATAGAGTGCTCCATTTTTGTGCTCGACATCGTACCAGCCTTTTTGACAATAAATTTGAGTGCTGTCATTGCGCATCTGCGTTTGCCCAAGAAAATACAGTTTTTGTTGTTCGTATGCGAATTGTAAGGTGTCTGTTTTTACATCGAGATCAGCTTTGGAATAATGGACCTTACCACTAAAAAAGAAGGAGCCATTGGCTGGGTAGAAATATCCCCGTTCACATGTGATGCGCTCGTCGGATAGAATAGATTCTATTGTTCCAGAACTCTTAAATATAGCCCGACCACGTTTGGTATCGTAATCCATGGAGTCTGCACTCATTTTATAGGCGTCATCACGGGCTTTTACATGACCCCATAGTTTGGCATATTTTTGTTGTTCGGCATAAAATATAGAATCGGCATAGAGATTGATCCCATTCTTTTGAATATGGACATTGCCGTAGGCTCGAACCTGTTTTGCTTTATCGTTGTAATGAGCCGAGTCACAATACATGGTATTGCCTTGATAAACAAAGCTTACCGTGCCTACTAAACGGTGGACACCATTTTTTATAGCGTATATTTTCTGGGTACCGGGTAATAATTGGAGTTTACCCTGACCAACCAATGAGCCCCAACACACAAATGCCATCCAAAAGAGAGCAAAACGCATTTGAGGTGTTTTTATCATGTTAGTTATGAAGGGTCTGTTTACGATCGGGCCCTACAGATATAACGCGAATTGGAATATTTAATTGTGCTTCTAAGTAGTCGACGTAACTTTTCAGTGGAGCAGGTGCTGAGGCGTAGGTATCTAGGTCGGTGAGGTCGCAGTGCCAACCTTCAAGTTGTTCATAAATCGGCTCAATGTCGAGGTCTGTGACATCGTAAGGGAAGTTCGTTATTTTTTCACCATTAATGAGATAGTGCGTGCAGACATTTATGCGCTCAAATATGCCCAACACATCGCTTTTCATCATGGCAAGTTCAGTAACACCATTGACCATAATGGCATAACGCAATTGAACGAGGTCTAACCAACCACAGCGGCGTGGTCTTCCTGTGGTGGCGCCAAACTCGTTTCCTTCTTTGCGGATGAGTTCGCCAACGGCATCGGTGAGTTCAGTAGGGAAGGGGCCACTACCCACACGTGTACAGTAAGCCTTAAAAATACCGATAACAGCACCAATTTTTGTAGGTGCAATTCCTAAACCAGTGCAGGTTCCGGCAGTTACAGTATTGGATGAAGTAACAAAAGGGTAGGTTCCAAAGTCGATATCAAGCATGGTGCCTTGGGCGCCTTCGGCAAGTACTTTTTTGCCTTTTTGAAGCGCGTCATTGAGGTAGTGTTCGGAATCTACAGTAGGAAGCGTTTTGAGTACTTCAATGGCATCAAACCAAGGTTGTTCGAGTGCAGCAAGATCGTAAGTAAAATCTTTGTGGTGCATAAGAATACCTTCGTGTTTTTCGACGAGTGCACGGTATTTTTCTAAAAAAGTGGGCGAAAAAATATCTCCAACGCGCAAGCCGTTTCGACCAGTTTTGTCCATGTAAGTTGGTCCTATTCCTTTGAGTGTTGAACCAATCTTATCTTTTCCTTTTGCGTGCTCTGATGCGGCATCGAGTAATTTGTGCGTCGGTAAAATTAAATGCGCTTTTCTGGAAAGAAGGAGTCTAGTACTGAAGTCGATGTTAAAGGGCTTGAGTTTGTCTAGTTCGGCTCTAAAGACCACCGGGTCAATCACAACACCGTTGCCTACAAGATTGATGACCTTTGGGTGAAAAATTCCGGAGGGGATGGTGTGTAAAACGTGTTTGATTCCTTCAAACTCTAGGGTATGACCAGCGTTGGGGCCACCTTGAAATCTCGCGATAATATCGTAGGAAGGTGTGAACACATCGACAATTTTTCCTTTGCCTTCATCTCCCCATTGTAAGCCTAATAGTACGTCTACCTTCATGATTGTTGTTCAAAAAACTTTTTAATTTGTTCGAATTCTTGAAAAATACCAAAGATGTGTTCCATTCTGGTTAGTTCAAATATTTTGTTCAGTTGTGCATTTGGCCGGAACAAGACCGTATCTCCTAAATTGAGCCTAGAGCGGGTGAGGGTTTTAACTAAAAAAGCGATTCCTGTAGAATTGATGTATTCTAGCTCTGATAAATCAATGACTAGATTCCAGTTTTCGATTTGATCGAGGTGCTCAATGGCATTTTCTCGGTCACTTTCCGTAAAGAATCTTCCTTGGAGTTTGATAATGCTCAAAGGACCATTTTGTGATAGTTGTACTTCCATTAGTCGGTCGGATTTTTTTTAACGCCGTAAAAATATAAAGAATGGTGCTGAACGGAGACACCAAAGAGTTCTTCTATTGTCGCTTTAATTTGTTGTATTCTTGGGTCGCAAAATTCGATGACTTCACCGGTATCTGTAATAATAAGGTGGTCGTGTTGCTTGGATGCATGTGAGCGCTCAAATTGGGCTATATTTTTACCAAATTGGTGTTTGCGCACCAAATTGCAGGCGAGTAAAAGTTCAATGGTATTGTAAAGCGTTGCTCTAGAAACACGGTAATTGTGGTTCTTCATTTTGATGTAAAGGGATTCAACATCAAAGTGACCTTCGTAAGCATAGATTTCTGCGAGTATGGCAAAGCGCTCCGGTGTTTTTCGGTGGCCATTTTGCTCTAAATAAGCGGCAAAAATGTCTTTTACAGTTGTTGAAATTTGATTTGTACCCATCTTTCAGGTCCTAAAGTTAAGTATAAATTTGCGAAAGATGACATAAAAAAAGGGGGCCGAAACCCCCTTAATATGATTTGGATTGAGCTTATTCGCCACGTTCCATTTTTTCTTTTAATTCCGAGAGTGCATTGAGGTCACCAAGTGTAGATTTCTCTGCACTTTGGTTGATCGCTTTCACTGCTTGGTCGGTAGAATTGCCGCTTGGCTTCTTGCCGCCCTTGCTCGGCGTGGATGGTTTGTCTTCTCCTTCTTCGAATAAACGCGTGTGGGATAAAACAATTTTCTTAGCATCTTTATTGAATTCAATGACTTTGAAGTCAAGGGTTTCTTCTACTTTAGCGTTAGAACCATCTGCTTTGCGAAGGTGTTTAGCTGGGCAAATTCCTTCTACACCATAAGGCAAGGCTACAATACCAGACTTATCTTTCATGTCGATAATGGTGCCGCTATGAACGCTACCTTCAGAGAAAGTACTTTCAAAAACATCCCATGGGTTTTCTTCAAGTTGTTTGTGACCTAAAGAAATACGACGGTTGTCGCGATCGATTTCAAGAACAAGAACATCCATTGCGTCTCCTACTTTACAGAATTCTGACGGATGCTTGATTTTTTTCTGCCAAGAGAGATCGGAGATGTGGATAAGACCATCTACACCTTCTTCTAATTCAACAAAAACACCGAAGTTGGTAAAGTTGCGCACTTTTGCACTATGGCGTGTACCAACTGCATATTTGATTTCGATATCGTTCCATGGGTCTGGCATGAGTTGTTTGATACCCAAAGACATTTTGCGTTCTTCGCGGTCAAGGGTAAGTACAACTGCTTCTACGTTGTCTCCGATTTTAAGGAAATCTTGGGCAGAACGTAGATGCTGCGACCAACTCATTTCAGAAACGTGGATCAAGCCTTCAACACCAGCTGCAATTTCAATGAATGCGCCGTAATCAGCCATCACCACAACTTTACCGGTTACTTTATCACCTACGTTTAAGGTGGTGTCTAATGAATCCCAAGGATGTGGTTGTAATTGTTTGAGACCGAGAGCAATGCGTTTTTTGTCGTCATCGAAATCGAGGATAACTACATTGATTTTCTGATCTAATTCTAACATTTCTTCTGGATGCGTTACGCGACCCCAAGAAAGGTCGGTAATGTGAATAAGACCGTCAACTCCACCGAGGTCAATGAAGACACCGTAAGAAGTGATGTTTTTAACCACACCTTCCAAAACTTGACCTTTTTCAAGGCCAGAAATGATTTGTTTTTTCTGTTCTTCGAGCTCCGCTTCAATCAACGCTTTGTGAGAAACGACAACATTTCTAAATTCTTCGTTGATTTTAACAACTTTGAATTCCATGTTTTTACCAACATAGATATCGTAGTCACGGATAGGCTTGACGTCAATTTGTGAGCCTGGCAAGAATGCTTCAATGCCGAAAACATCGACAATTAAACCACCTTTGGTACGACATTTAACAAAGCCTGTAATGATTTCACCTGTGCGAAGTACGTCGTTCACACGGATCCAAGCACTGTGCATGCGCGCGGTGCGGTGAGAGACAATCAGCTGACCTGTCTTGTCTTCGAGGCAATCGACGTAGATATCTACGACGTCGCCAGCTTTGAGGTCTGGATTGTAGCGAAATTCGTTTGCTGCAACAACACCTTCAGATTTGTAACCAATATTGATGATTACTTCTTTTTTGTTGAGCATGACAACTGTCCCTTGAATAACTTCTTTTTCCGTGATAGAAGTAAGGGTGTTTTCGTAGCGATCTCCGAGTTCGGAGCGTTCTACCTGATTGTAGCCATCCAATTGGAGTGCTTCCCAATCAAAATCTGCAGATCCCTGCGGTTCAATGTTTTTTGCCATTTGGCGTCAAATTTGTATTTCTAACACCCTGAATATTAGAAAGTTGTTAAACATAAATAGTTGGCGTCTTCAGGGAACGCACTCAAAATGAGGTGCAAAGGTAGTAATAATTACTTGAAAAACAAGTGCTTTGAACACTTAATTGTCGGAGACATTTAACGGGAAATGCGCAAACAATGCAAGCTCTGGCCCTTGTTGGAGTAGACATTTTCTCCAGAGTTCTGTAGGGTTTTCTTTGAAGAGTTGAGTGTCTTTGAACTGAGCAGTGCATATCCATGCGTGATCGGCAATTTCGGATGATAGTTGTGTTGCACCCCATCCGGAATAACCAGCAAACAAGCGAAGATGCTCTTGAGGCTTTGGCACATCGTGCGCTTGTAAAAGAACTTCTTTCCAGTCACCGCCAAAAAAAAGATGGTCGGTTACTTGTATAGCACCTGGAATGGACGAGAAACGATGCAGATAGAAAAGTTGTTCTTGAGCAACCGGCCCGCCATTAAAAATAGGAAGATCTAATTCGATGTGTTCAAAAAGATCGCTTAAAAGAAGGTCGGAAGGGTGGTTGAGCACTAGGCCAAAACTGTCCTCTGTTTCGTATTTAACTAAAAGAATGGCAGCGCGCTGAAAGAAGGCTTCTGTGAGGTGTGGTTCAGATAAAAGGAGTGCACCTTGTTTGGGTGTTTCTTTGGTTTTAAAAACGTGTTGCGTTCGTATCTTCATAGACTTACCAACAAATAAACGAATTTTTTTGTTGTTTGCAATAGGCATTGTTTAATTTTGTGTCCATGACTTTTGCTGCTATCGATATCGGAACCAATGCCGCGAGGCTACTTATAGCTAATTTAAGCCAAATATCTGGACGTATTCAGTTTCAAAAAATAGCCTATTATCGCGTTCCGTTGCGCCTTGGTGACGAGGTATTTGATAAAGGTAAAATCAGTGCAAAGAAAGCCCTTCAATTTCAGCACTGTATTCATGCGTTTAAATTACTTTGCCAAACGCACAATGTTCAATTTTTAAGGACAGTTGCAACCTCCGCAATGAGAGAAGCTGTAAACGCCAAGAAAATCAGCAAACAAATCCAACAACAAACAGGGGTTGAAATCGATATCATCTCCGGCGATGAAGAAGCTCAATTGATTTTTAATTCTTTTGAACTCTTAAATCTGCAGCGCCTTCAGCAATTTGTAGTGGTAGATGTAGGAGGCGGCAGCACTGAAATCAGTGTTTTTGAGCACGGTCAGAAAGTGGCGGCACGTTCTTTTGATCTAGGTACGTTGCGAATATTAAAAGGAAAAACGCATCAAGATTCTTGGACTGAACTCTCTGAATGGATTGCTAGCCATGTGCAGCTCGACGAGGAGCATACGATTTATGCAACGGGTGGAAACATTAACAGAGCGCTTAAAATGATTGCGCCTCAAAAAAAAGACACCCTGAATATCAACCAACTTCAAGAATTAAATACCGCTTTATCGAACTTAAGTCTAGAGGAGCGTTGTGCTAAGTTTCAGCTCAAGCTAGACAGAGCAGATGTGCTCGTGCCGGCCCTTACTATTTACATTGCCGCACTAACTGCGCTCAAGCAAACCTCATTGGTCGTTCCAAGAATCGGCTTGTCAGATGGGGTTATATACCAATTATTTCTTCAAAATACGCAATTGTAAAAATGGCTCAAAAACCCGCAATCCCCAAAGGCACGAGAGATTTCCTCCCGACGGAAGTCGCCAAGCGCAATCATATGTTAGCCATCATCAAAGAAGTTTTTAGGCGCTATGGTTATGCGCCTATCGAAACACCTAGTTTTGAGCTCTCGACCACACTCTTGGGCAAATACGGAGACGAAGGCGATCGGCTTATTTTTAGAATTCTAAATTCTGGTGAAAAAATGCGAAAAGCAGACCTCGATGCTTTATCGGAAGACAATTTACCAAGATTTGCCAATTCTTTGGCTGAGAAAGCGCTGCGTTATGACCTTACCGTGCCGTTTGCGCGTTTTGTAGTTCAACACCAAAACGAGCTTACTTTTCCTTTTAAGCGCTATCAAATACAGCCCGTTTGGCGTGCAGACCGACCCCAACACGGACGCTATCAAGAATTCACGCAATGTGATGTCGATGTAGTGGGTTCTGATGCGCTGTTGTACGAGGTGGAGCTCATTCAAATTTTTGATGAAGTTTTGTCTAAATTAGGCTTGCCAGGTTTTAGCATTCAATTCAACAACCGAAAAATTCTCAGTGGAATTGCAGAAATTTGTGGTGAAGCGCAACGCATCGTCGACATGACAGTTGCCATCGATAAACTCGATAAAATCGGTGAAGACGGCGTCATTACAGAACTCGAGCAAAAAGGATTTTCTGCCGCCTCCATAGAAAAAATCAAGCCCTTATTTGCCTTTGAAGGAAGTAACGATGCCAAATTAAAGCTGATGCGTACGTATTTAGCTGAAAGTGAAATTGGCCAAATAGGTTTGGACGAACTGACAGAAGTGCTCGAACATATCAATGAGCTCGGTTTGCAGAAAGGCCAGCTTGTTTTTGACTTGACCTTAGCCCGCGGGCTCAATTATTATACGGGTGCTATTTTTGAAGTGAAGGCTCATGGCGTTAAAATGGGCAGCATTTGTGGCGGTGGCCGTTATGACGACCTTACAGCCTTGTTTGGTCTGAAAGGCTTGTCTGGTGTCGGTATTTCGTTTGGTGCTGACCGCATTTACGACGTCATGTCTGAGCTCGATTTATTTCCGAAAGAACTCGACCGCACGCTCGATCTTTTGTTTGTAAATTTTGGTATGGACGAAGCCAAGCATGGTTTAAAATTAGTTCAGCAAGTGCGCAACTTAGGCCTAGCCGCTGAGTTATACCCAAGCACTGCAAAATTGCAAAAACAACTCAAATACGCCAACGATAGAAAGGTACCCTATGTAGTCATTATAGGTGCTGAAGAGGCAGCTGCAGGCATGCTCAGTTTAAAAAACATGGAAACAGGCGCTCAAGAGCAGCTCTCAAGCGCCGATTTTCTTACCAAATGCGCGCAACTTTTTTGAGGTCGTTGCGCATTTCGCGTCCTTCCTGAATCTGAAATGCTTCAAAAAATTCTGGGCAGTTTTTGAGTGGGCCATTTACTCGGTACATACCAGGTGAGTGGGGGTCTGTTGCCAAGCGTTTTTTCATTTCAGCCTCGGTGTATTTTATTTTCCAGAGTTGTGCGTAGGCAATAAAAAAGCGCTGTGCGGGGGTGAATCCATTGACTTTCTGATTTGCTGAGAATTCTTCTGTGCGTTTATAGGCATAATAGGCCATTGTAAGGCCGCCTAGATCTGCAATGTTTTCACCCATTGTTAAATCGGCATTGACACAGTGATCTTCGATAGGGCAAAAGCCTGAGAAAGTAGCGCCGAGTAATTTTGTTTTTTCTTCAAAAAGTTGACGGTCTTCATCGGTCCACCAGTTGGTAAAGGAGCCATCTGCAGCAAATTTACTTCCCATATCGTCGAAGCCGTGGGTAAACTCATGTCCAATTACCATTCCGATACGTCCGTAGTTGACCGCGTCTTCGTAGGTTTCATCAAAGAAAGGAGCTTGCATGATACCCGCCGGAAAAGCAATCTCATTGAGTAGCGGGTGGTAGTAAGCATTTACCATGTGAGCTGGCATCCCCCATTTGTCTTTATCTACAGGCTTGCCTAACTCAGCATAGTTTTTTGCTACGCTGAAACGACTCATTTCTCTATAGTTAGCTGCATATTTGTCTGAAAAGAAGCGCAAGCTGGAGTAATCTTCCCATTTGCTCGGGAATCCGAGTTTACGGCCAATTGCATTGAGCTTAATAATGGCTTCTGTTTTGGTCGCATCAGACATCCAGTCCAATTGCTCAATGCGCTCTTTGTAAACATATAGCAGGTTGTCTACCATTTCATTGACGCGGTCTTGTGCGGCTTTTGAGAAATGCTTATCGACAAAAGCCTTCCCTAAGAGTTCGCCCACTTCTAAGTTGGTCATTTCTTCAATTGCCAATTCTTCAATGGGTTGTTGCGCGCGTTTACCTGACAAAACGCCTTCGTAGAAATCAAAATTAAGTTGAACAAATGCCTCATTGAGATGACCTGCATAATGGTTGATGACGCACCACTGTAGATAGCTTTTAATTTGGTCAATTGGGGTATTGTGCCAGAGTTCTGCTAAGGCTAAATTGAAGGCTGGGTTGCTTACAATAATGGTATCTGGTATGCTACAGGAAATATCAGCGAGGTATTTATTGAAATTAAAATGCGGCCCAAAGCTGAGTTGTACTTCTGTCAATGCTTGTTTGTTGTAGGTTCTTTCTGGCTCCCGTAGCTCAGACGGACGCAGCATGGGTTGGGCTAACTTAGTCTCAAAATCAAAGACCTGTTGCGCCGCTTGGGCTGCGTTTGCCGTTTGGGCAAGTGCAAATGATTTTTCAATATGCTGGGTGTAGGCGCTTCTTATTGCTGCATATTTAGCATCGTAATAGTAGTCTCTATTTGGTAAGCCAATACCCCCCTGTCCTAAATAGGCAACATTATTTGAAACATTTTTGAGGTCTTGCCCCACGCCAAAACCAAAAAATGCACCCACACCATCTTTGTGAAGTTTGGAAACAACGGCCTGTAAATCGGCTGTTTTTTGTATGGCTACAATATTTTGAAGATCTTCTTGAATCGCAATAATGCCTAATTGATTTCGACGCGACATATCGGTGTAAGATCGAAAATAAGCACCCAATAATTGGTTTTGAGATCCAATAGCGCCCGGGTTTTCTGCAGCTTCGTTTAGAAGCTTCACTAACTTTTTATTATTGGCTTGTTCTAGTTCGTTAAAACTTCCCCAACGGGATTCACTTGCAGGAATTTCTGTTTTGGCAATCCAGGCGCCATTCGCGAACAAAAAGAAGTCATCGGCAGGTTGGATGGTAGTGTCGAGTGCTGAAAGATCGATGCTTTGCAGCACTAGGCTCTGGCCTTTATTTATTTTTGTTTGCTTGCAACTTGCTAAAATGCCTCCAATGGCCAAAGCGTAAATCAATTGGTACTTCATGTCTTTATTGTTGTTTGATCATGTGAATATGTGGGATACCATCCTCTAAGTAGATTGCTCCCGTTGGTACAAAGTTGTGTTTTTTATAAAAGTTTTGCAAATGGGCTTGGGCCGACAGCACAATCGATTGAGGACCAAACCTTGTATGTATTTGCTCGATACAAAAGCGCATAAGCTCATGACCAAGATGTTGTTTGCGGCAGGCTTCGGCAACAATAACTCGTCCAATAGAAATTTCAGGATACGAAATATTTGCGGGCACGATTCGAGCGCAAGCGACTAATTTGTTCTCTTGTCGAACAAAAACGTGCAGCGACACTTGGTCTTTGTCGTCGAGGTCTTGGTAAACGCAGTTTTGTTCTACCACAAAGACTTCGCTGCGCAACTGTAAGTACGCATATAGTTCGTGGGGGTTTAATTCGGTAAAAGAAGTGATGGAAAAATGAAGTGACATTTTAAATTTATAGGATTAATAAGCGCCATGATATCTTCTTAGAAACCACTCTGCAACGAGTAAGCCACTTAATATTAAGAATAAAAGCAGGTAGTCTAAAAGTGGATCAAACTGGTGTGTTTCTGATCTTAAGGCCACGAGGTCTTCTTTTTTATCGAGCATTGCTATGAGCTGCTTATAATCTTTGAGCGCAACAACTTTGGCATCGGTTTGGTTGGCCAATTGATAAAGCGTGGAGTGACGGGCAGCAGATTCGAGTTGTTCTAGATCAATATCTTCGATAATGAATGCACCCGTTTTTGTGTATTTTTTTTGGTCATGGGTAGTATAGGCTTTCCAATAATAACGACCGGGCTTTAGTTTTCCAAATTGCTGTTGGTAAAAATCACCCCTTGTGCTAAAGGTTCCCTTCCGAACTTTCTGATGTTCATAATCGAGTTCCCAAAATATTTTTGGCGTAATAATGGCTTGAAGCGCTTCGTTATAAAAGGTTGCATTTAGGTCGCAGTTTTCTGACGTTGTGCGTTTTTTTGGTGCCTGAACCCTGAGGCCGCTCCCTTCCTTTTTGACCAAAAGGTAGGCGCAAATTTCTGCTGCAAAAGCGTCGAACGCCTCATGGTTCTGTTTTTTAATGTAATTGACCATTCGCCAGCGCCAAAGGCCTTCACCCAATAAACAAGCGCTACGTTTGCTGTTGCGGTCATTAAATACCAATAAAGGAGTTCCTTTCTGAATATTTCCGATGCGCTGCGTAAAAAGTACTTGAGTGCCCGCATTGGCCTTAACCTCTCCAAATTTTTTGGTCAGTGGCGGTAAGGTCTCAGTTAGGTTTAACCATTCAGAATTGGGTTGATACAATGCAAAACCATTGTTTAGCTGCGCTTGAACTTCTTCTAGTTGCTGCCTTAGCTCGAGTTGAAGACCCGTTTTTAATTTGGCAGCTATTTGTGCTTCGGTTTGCGTTCCTAAAATGTACCAAATTGGAATGTTTTTCAATTCAAAGGCGTCGAGGAGCGTTTGCTGAAAGCCCTTTCCGGGGTCGTGCCAAATGACCAGATCAATTGTATTTATTTTTACATCTTTGATTTGATCGGTATGACGCACCTCTACCTCGTAATTCAGGTTTCCTGACAAAGCTTGTTGCAGCGCAGAAATATCTGGATGCGGGGCATAGCTATAGAGTAAAATTTTACTGCGGCTATCTAAAACCTCTATGTAAACTGTTTTGTTATTATTTTGATAAGAAAATTCACCTTTTACTTTTTCAATAACGATTTTGTATTCGTGAATTCCCGGTTTTACGGCTTTGGTTTCAAATTGAATGGTGGCTTTGCTTGTTCGGCTCGGTGGTAGTTGTATGGATTGCGAACCGAGTTTTTTTCCATCTTCAAATAAGTGAACACGTACGTTTTTACCTGCGTAACGCTGCGCTTCTATATCGACCTCCAATTTAAAATTATTGTTTAGAAAGGCGAGTTCATTATGTACTACATTTGTCAGGATCAAGTCTTTCTTGACAGCCGTATCCCCAACGGCCAAACTGTACACAGCGGTTAGGGGCAGGTTGTCTGCGCTGTACATCGGGTGTGCGCCAGCATTATAATTACCGTCAGAAATCAAGACTACTGCTCCAAGGTTTCTGTTCATAAATTGGTTGGCAGCTTGGTTAAAAGCCATCTCCATATTCGTTTGTGCTGCTGTAAATCCTCGATCTGAAACTTCGAGGTTAGTGCCAAAATTCCAAGTAAGTAACTCGAATCGATTTGCTAATTTTTCTTGAAGCACAGTTTGATAGGCCTTGATTTGTGGCGCTAGTTTTTCACGGTCTTTGTAATTCATCATAGAAGACGAGCGATCTATGAGCGTGAGTACAACAGGCCGCTCCGTTTCAAAGTTGGTTTGCTCTAGCAGAAGGCCAAGAAGGAGCAGGCCAATTAAACCCAAACTTAACGCGCGCAAAATGACCAATGAAACCCGAAGCTGTTTTGATTTGGAAACCAGCCAGGTTTGCTTGCGGTAAAAATAAATGCTAATAAGGACGGCCAGGGCAAGAATTGGAGGTATCCACCAAAAAGAATAAGAAGACAGCAAATGCATATGTCAAAAATACATACATTTTTACTTAAATTCGTGGCTCCAAAACAATCAACATGTCAAAAACAGTTTATATTCTATCCGCAGTACGCACGCCGATTGGTTCATTTATGGGTGTTTTTTCAGGTGTATCAGCAACTCAACTAGGTGCAACAGCAATTCGCGGAGCACTTCAAAAAGCGCAACTCGATCCTGCATTGGTTGACGAAGTATTTATGGGCAATGTCTTGCAAGCAGGGGTTGGCCAAGCACCAGCGCGCCAGGCAGCAATGGCTGCTGGTCTGGGAAAAAACGTGCCCTGCACCACCATCAATAAGGTATGTGCCTCAGGCATGAAATCCATCATGCTTGGTGCGCAAAGTATTTTGGCTGGCGATAATCATGTGGTTGTGGTTGGCGGGATGGAAAACATGTCCCAAACGCCACATTATTTAGATGCCCGCAACGGCACCAAGTTTGGCAATATCGGTATGCTAGATGGCATTACCAAAGATGGCTTACTTGATGTAGACAACAAAGTCTCTATGGGCAATTGCGCTGAGCTTTGTGCTACAAAATATCAGATTTCAAGAGAAGCGCAAGACGAATTTGCCGTTGCGTCTTATCAGCGCGCTGCTGCCGCCTGGCAAGCGGGTCGCTTCACCGACGAAGTAGTAGGCGTTTCGGTTCCACAACGCAAAGGCGATCCAATTACGGTAATGGAGGACGAAGAATATAAAAATGTGTTTTTAGATAAAATTCCTGCGTTGCGGCCTGCTTTTGAAAAAGAAGGTACCATAACAGCAGCTAATGCTTCAACGCTCAACGATGGCGCTTCAGCACTTATCTTAGTGTCAGAAGAAGCAGTTGAAAAATACGGTCTGAAGCCAATCGCCAAAATTGTTTCTTATGCCGATGCAGCTCAAGCACCAGAATGGTTCACCACCGCTCCTTCACTTGCGATTCCAAAGGCCCTTGCAAAAGCGGGTTTAACTACCTCCGATATTGATTATTGGGAGCTCAATCAGGCTTTTGCAGTTGTGGGCTTGGCCAATATTCAAATTTTAGGTTTAGATCCTGCAAAAGTAGATGTAAACGGCGGAGCAGTTGCACTAGGGCATCCGCTCGGGAATTCGGGCTCGCGCATCATCGTTACGCTATTGAATGTATTGAAGCAAAATGGCGCCAAGCGAGGTGGAGCTGGAATCTGCAATGGCGGAGGCGGTGCTTCAGCTATGGTAGTTGAGCTCGTTTAATGCGCAATCTATTTTTCATCCTATTGAGTTCGGCGGCTTTTGCACAGCATAAGCCGCTAGATTTTGTTAGACCTTTCATTGGCACACAAGACGCTGGGCATACTTATCCTGGTGCTACGCTGCCCTTTGGTTCCATACAACTCAGCCCGGACACCGACACCATTCCTTTTGCAGTTAATGGTGCGTATCAACCTAATGTTTATCGATATTGCGCTGGTTACCAATATGCCGACTCTACAATTGTCGGCTTTTCACACACGCATTTTTCAGGAACCGGCCATTCCGATCTTGGTGATATACTTCTTATGCCAAACCGTGGCTCCATTCAATGGAATCCAGGTACGGCGGCAGCACCAGAAAAAGGTTACAGATCGGTTTATCACCACGACGAAGAAGCGCAACCTGGCTATTATGGTGTTTACCTCGATGAAATTGGGGTTCAGGCCGAACTCACCACAACACAACGCGTAGGTGTGCACCGTTACCATTTTGACGACGGCGCTCCGGGCCACTTCATCCTCGACCTCACACATGGCATTTACAACTACGATGGCAAGAATGTTTGGTGTTTTTTGCGCGTAGAAAACGACACCTTATTAACGGGCTACAAGCAAACCAATGGCTGGGGAAGAACCCGAACCGTTTACTTTGCCATTGCTACTTCTGTGCCGCTATGCTCCTTTCAAATTAAAGATTTCAAACCGAGTATGTACAAAGGTTTTTGGCGCAAATTTGACACCGAAAATCAGTTTGCCGAAGGGGCAGGTGAGGGTTTGAAAGCGGCTTTGTTTTTTGGCGCAGCCAAAGAAGTAGAATTTAGAGTAGCGCTCTCTGGTGTTTCCATTGATGGTGCCTTACTGAATCTTCAAACCGAAGCACCAATGTCGGATTTTTCCGCTTATCAGATTGCTGCTCAAGATCAATGGAATCNAGCTTTTTCGGTTGTACAAAATGCCAATTTTCTTCATCTCGATGACCAAATAAATTTTTATACCGCATGGTATCATAGTTTGTTAGGTTCGACCATTTACATGGATGTAGATGGTCGTTACCGTGGGCTTGACCAAAGAATTCATCAGGCCGATGGATTTACCAACTACACAACGTTTTCTTTATGGGACACCTATCGTGCGGCGCATCCGTTTTTGAATTTATTTTATCCTAAACAAAACGCAGATATGATTGAGTCCATGCAACAGCACTATTCTCAAAGTGTGCACCATATGTTGCCTATTTGGTCGCATTATGCAAATGAAAACTGGTGCATGATCGGTTACCATGCCGTTTCTGTAATGGCCGATGCGGTCGTAAAACAAAACCCTTATTTACACGAGCCTGAACGCTTCTTATTGGCAGCTCAGCACACGTCTAATCAACGTTTTTATGAGGGTTTGGGCGCTTACATTGATTTAGGTTATGTCCCAGAGGATCAAAGCGGCAGTTCTGTTTCCAAAACATTAGAATACGCCTATGACGACTGGTGCATTGCTCAAATGGCTAAATTATTTCATGCCGATAGCATAGCTGCTGTGTATCAAAAGCGCGCACTCAATTATCAAAACGTATTCGATGTGCAATCAGGCTTTATGCGCCCTCGACTGACCAACGGTAACTTTAAGTCTCCATTTGACCCAATGTCTACGCATGGGCAAGGCTTTATTGAAGGAAACGCCTGGAATTACAGCTTTTATGTACCACAGCAACCTCTAAGCCTTATTGCATTAATGGGGGGCGAAGAGCGTTTTGTGGCACACCTAGACTCACTCTTTGAAATGGAACTACCAGACGCTTATTTTGCGGAAACCGAAGATATCATGCGCGAAGGTATTATTGGTAATTATGTGCACGGCAATGAACCCTCACATCACATTGCATACTTTTACAACTTTACCGCTCAGCCTTGGAAAACTCAAGCGACGACACGTATGATTTTAGCCAAACAGTATAGTCTAAAGGCCGCCGGAATGGGAGGTAATGACGACTGCGGTCAAATGAGTGCTTGGTATTTGTTTACTGCCCTCGGTTTGTATCCGTTTGCACCGGGTTCTCCTGACTACCAACTCACGGCTCCGTTAGTCAAAGACGCAACCTTGCGACTCGACAACGGCCAAATACTGCGCATCAAGACGCTCAACAATTCAGAAAAGAATGTCTACATTCAAAAAGTAAGCTTCAACGGTCAGCAATTACTAAAGCCGTTCCTTTCACACCAAGAATTACTGAAAGGCGGAGAACTCCTCTTTGAACTTGGGCCAAAACCTGCCAAAAAAGCCTTTTAAAAACTTAAACATTTTTGGCGCTATCCTGTTTAAAAAGCATGTATCAACTCAATCGAACTCAATTTATTCCAACAGATTTGCAAACGTGTTGGGACTACTTCTCCTCACCTTTGAACCTCAAAGAAATTACGCCGCCGAGCATGGGTTTTATTGTCAAATCTGAAGTACCGCAAAAAATGTACGAAGGCCTCATGATTGCCTACACGGTTAAACCATTGGCCGGAATTCCAATGAATTGGGTAACTGAAATCAAAACCGTGAAAGATTTAGCATTTTTCGTAGATGAACAACGCGTTGGACCTTATAAAATATGGCATCATGAACATCACTTTAAAGCTGTTGCAGGCGGTGTCGAAATGACCGATATAGTGACCTATGTTTTGCCTCTTGGTATTTTAGGGCGCTTGCTGCACCCCTGGTTGGTGCGTCCAAAACTCGAACAAATTTTTGCCTACCGTTTTCAGAAGGTAGACCTGCTTTTTAAGTAACTCGAGTTACAAAGTTATTAATGAATTTATCTTAATATTCCACCATGGAACACCAAGCAATCATTGAAGTCAAAGGTTTGCAAAAATATTTTGGTTCGTTTGAGGCAGTGAAAAACGTCAGTTTTACGGTCAATAAGGGCGATGTATTTGGGTTTTTAGGGCCCAATGGCGCTGGTAAGAGCACCACCATGCGCTGCATGCTCTCTTTAATCAAGCCGAATGCTGGAGATATTCGCATTTTTGGAAAGAACTTATTTGAAGAGCGCAATGCGATCTTAGCCAAGGTGGGCAGTATCGTGGAAAAGCCCGATTTTTATAAGTATTTATCTGCCTTAAAGAACTTAGAAATTTTTGCACGTGTTTCCGGTGCCCAAGTAAGTCAGAAAGAAATCTACGAAACACTTGATTTTGTAGGTTTATTGGGTAGAGAAAAGGATAAAGTAGGAGGTTTTTCGCACGGAATGCGCCAAAGACTGGGTATTGCCCAAACCTTATTGCATCAACCAGAGCTCATTATTCTTGACGAGCCAACAACGGGTTTGGATCCACAAGGTATTATTGAGGTTAGAGACCTTATTTTGCGTCTTAAAAATGAGCAAAACAAAACGGTCATTCTTTCTTCGCATCAATTAGCCGAAATCGAACTAGTTGCCAACCGCATGGTCATCATTAATAAAGGGCAAACCATCATTGAAGGATCGGTTGCCGAACTTATGAACGCACAAGAAACACTTTTACACATCGAACTTGTCCAAAATAGCCAGGGTGCAGCTGCGCTTATTCAAGAAATTTTACCTCAAGTAAAAGTTCAGGTAAGTTCACCCAAAACTTTAGAATTAAGTATAGAAAAGAAACACATTTCAAACCTCAACAACAAATTAGTTCAGGCAGGCTTTGAGATCGTTGCCCTCGAACCAAAACGCAAACTAGAAGATTTTTTCATTCAAATGACACAAGCCTAATGCTCTGGAAAAACACGTACAACGAATTTATAAAGATTCTTGCCAAGCCTCGAAGCTACATTGGTTTGGCCGCACTCACCTTGCTCATCTTGATTATTCTTTTTGCCATGAAGGCAGATGGCCGCATGTACATTTCTTTTGTGACCGCCTCTTTTGAGCAAACGCTCTCTTTTAATGGCAATATCTTAAATGGTAATCTTATTGCGTTCATTATTTTGCAAATGCTGATCGTCCACATTCCATTGCTTGTAGCGCTCGTGACCGGCGACCTGCTTTCCGGTGAGGCAGCTATGGGAACCCTACGCATGTTGCTCACCAAACCAATCAGCCGCAGTCAAGTTGTATTTTCTAAGTTAATTGCTGCTGCTGTATATACTTTCATTTTAGTGATTTGGATGGGTTTTTTAGCCTTGGTTGTTGGTCGTTGGGTTTTTGGTACCGGAGATTTAATTGTGCTCAATTCGGACGGCTTGGTTATTTTGAACTACGAGGATATCTTATGGCGCTACGGCTTGGCTTTCTTGGTGGCTTATCTCGCACTTATGACCATTGCCACGCTGTCCATTGCATTTTCTGCTTTTGCGGACAATTCGATTGGCCCCATTGTGTCAACCATGGCAGTTATTATCCTTTTTACCATAATTGGTACACTAGACGTTAGTGTATTCGATCACGTCAAACCTTGGTTATTTACCACACACATGGCTTCTTGGCGCTCATTTTTCAGTGATCCTGTTCCTTGGTCGGCCATTTGGGATTCAATTTGTATTTTATTGGCCCATAACATCTTGTTTGTAGCCGTCGCTGTATTTAAATTCAAAAGAAAAGACATTACCTCATGAAGTACATTTTATTCGTATTCGCACTTTTCAGTGCAGCGCTCAGTTTAGCACAAGATCCAAATGAACTTGTTAAAGCCGTCCGATTAAAAATAGCAAAGGTGAAGGATTATTCTGCCGATGTACATATCAAAGCACAGGTCCCCATGATCAAAATTGATGAAGTGGATGCAAAGGTGTTTTATAAAGTACCCGATCAAATGAAGGTAGAATCAAAGGGCATTGCTATTTTACCTAAACAAGGTTTAGGAGACCTCAATAATTTCTTAACCAACGAAAAGGCCTACACCTGCGCTTTAAATGGCACTAAAATGCTCGGTGAAGTCAAAACTGCTGTAGTTTCTGTGTTGCCTCTTACCGATAACACGGATGTTATTTTGGTCAAATTGTGGATAGATCCATCAAGAGACTTAATCTTAAAATCACAAATTACGAGTAAAAGCAACGGAACCCTAGATATCTCCTATTTTTATGGTGCTCAGGCGAAATATGGCTTGCCCTACAAAATGATTTTTACCATCGATGTGAAGAAATTTAAATTGCCAAAAAGTGTTGCTGCGGACTTGCACCAAAATAAAAAAAAGCCCAAACCAACAGATGGCCCGCAGAATGGCACAATTATCTTACAAATGAGCAATTACAAAATAAATCAAGGTATTTCAGACGCTCAATTCAACAATTAATGGAATCCTTATCTTAATAAATCACCTCAATGAGGGTGGTGTCGAATGCAGTGGTATTCGTGGTTTTCTGGCCATTGTTGGCCGTATTAAGTTCCCAATAGAAAATGGAGTAGTTGGCGTTGCCATTATTGAGGCAATAAAAGGTGGTGTCCAAGGCCCCATAAAAGTCTTGAGCGGTAATTGGACAACAACTTAGGCAGCCTGCCAAACCCTCTTGTTTAATGTAGCGAAAATGATCTAGGGCAGCTGGATTATTGTTCTTGAAATGAAGTTTAGCCCAGGCCATAGCATTTGTCGATAAATTGACAATATTGGGGTCTTTGATACTTAATGAGGAGTAATAGATGTCTTCTTCTAAAGGAAAATATAAATCCTTACTTACATGTAAAATATAGCGCTCCATTTTTTCTCTCGGCACAATAAATTCATAATTACCATTGGCGGGAAGCACCATGCTTTTTACAAAAATTTCGTCTGAGGTTCCAATTGGAACCTTATAAAGCGCAGCAGTAGCACCTTGTAGCCCTTGATTAAAAGTATTGTCTGTAATGGTTCCTTTGATCAGGAATTCACCTGTTCCTTTTTCGCAACCGAGCAGCAGATAACAAAGGCAAAAGATCGTCAAAAGAAAGGAAAAAAGCGTGCTTAAGCGTTCCATTTGGTCATTAAGTTTTGTTTTTCTGCCGGAACAAAAAGGTAATCGCCACCAAAGTGTTTATCGGTTTCCAATTTGCATACCAAGCCGTCAAGGCCACAACGAACATAGTTTAATTCTCTAAAAAAGTTAAATAAGTAGTGCTCGTTTTTTGGGTCAATTTCTAATTGGACAATAGGTCTTTTTTCTTGTAAAACATTTCCGAGTAATTGAAAAACCTCCCATTCGTGCCCCTCAATGTCACATTTAATATAGTCGATGCGTTCAAACGTACGAAAGAAATCAGCAGTATTGACCATTTGCACTTCTTGTGTGCGTTCTTTCGTGTTTTGCTCGTCTGGTCGCATAATGTGTGGAAGTCCGGTGCGTATCATGCCATTGGTTTGTGGTAGCACCATTGTAATGCTGCCAGCTTCTATACCGAGTGCAACATTGTGGAGCTCCATGTTTTCTAGATGCCCAATAAAATGGTTCAGGACCGCATGAAATTGAGGGAGGGGTTCTATGGCAACCACTTTTCCATTTTTAGCAAGTCTGGTAAAGTTTTTGGCAAAGTAGCCTAAATTGGCACCAATATCTATGACGACAAAATCTGGCTCAATAATGCGCTGGACAAAATAATGGAATTTAAAAGCTTCTTTGTTCTTGAGCACTCTCAAATCATAGAGAAGGTAGAAGAAGCGGTGAAGGGTCATTAAGTAAGCGCGTTGGGGTAATAATACGTAAAGCAATTTCTTCATGCCGATTCTTTGACTCAAAAGTACAATTATTTCTATTTTTAGCGAATGAAAATAAGTATGTTCCTTGCTTTTGTTCTTTGTCTTTGCACAAAGGGCCTTGCACAGCTCCAACTCGATCAAATNATGAAGGGCCCAGGTTTTGTGGGTGCCTTGCCCGAGGCTCCGGAATGGTCCGTTGACGGTAAACTNATTTATTATTGGAAGAAGCACCCAGATTCCTTACAGAAAACTTTTTACAGTTACCACATGAGTAAAAAACAAACTGTGGTTTTAACAAAAAAGGAATGGCAAGACCGCTGGGTTTGGACGACTGGTGCAGGCCGATTAAATTACCTAAGGCTACATGATGAAAATCTACAATACCTCGATTCGAAAACACAGCAAGTAAAGACCTATCCATTATTTACCAATGCGATTTGGAATTTACAAGTTCAAAACAATGCGCAGACCGTTGTTTTTCAGCAGGGTCAAAGCTTATTTATTTTCGACCTCCAAAATGGTCTGGCAAAAAATTTAGTTACGTATCGAAAGTCAAAAGCAGAGACCCCATTGTCCGACGGTTTGTCTCAAACAGAACACGCATTTTTTGAAAGTATTCGAAAACAAGAATTGCAAAGTACCAAATTCGATTTACCAACCCTCAAATTCATATCCTTCGAACACCAAGGCGCCTTGCAAGTCGACCCCTCAGCTCGTTTTGTTTTGCTCAAGGATGAACAAGAGCCCAAAGAAAAAGCAACAGAGGTACCGCATTATATTTCCGCTGATGCCCATGTATACAATGAAAAAGCGCGCTCAAAAGTAATGAATGAAGAACCCACTCAGCGCTTATTTCTTCATGACTTACTTTCCGACACTTTAGTGGAGCTCGATTTTTCTAAACTCACCCAAATGAATAACAAAGACCGCGCGCTCATTATTCATCCGGTTATTTTTTCTCAAACAAAGCCTTTGGCCTTTTTTGATATTCGCAGCGCCGACAACAAAGACCGCTGGATCGTTTGCCTAGAACTAGAAACAAGCCGAATAAAAGAACTCGAGCACCAACACGATAGTGCCTGGATTGGTGGGCCGGGCATTTCTTCTTGGAATTTTGAAACGGGCACACTTGGTTGGCTTCAAGATGCCCAAACCATATATTTTCAATCAGAAGAAACGGGTTATTCCCATTTGTATACCCTTGATTTAAGTTCGGGAAAAAAGCAGGCCTTGACAAGTGGTAACTACGAAGTACATCAAGCGGTTTTATCATACGACCTCAAAAGCTTTTATTTGACCTGCAATAAAAATCATCCCGGAGTTCGGGATTTCTGGCGTCTGGATCTCCAATCAGGTGGGCTCATTCCAATACTCAATCAAACCGGGGCATATGAATTGCAACTTTCACCCGACGAAAAGCAACTGGCTTATCGTTTTAGTACCAGNACCCAACCATGGGAAATTTTTACGTGTAGTGTCAAAAATCCGAAGGATCAACTTCAAATTACTTCTTCAACAAGCGAAGCGTTTCAAAGCAATGCGTGGCAAAAGCCCGAAATTTTGAGTTTTAAAGGCTCAGACGGTATTGAAGTATATGCAAGGATGTACGCGCCCAAACCTGAGTTAAAAAATGGTGCAGCGGTCTTGTTTGTTCATGGTGCCGGCTATTTACAAAATGCGCATCATTATTGGAGTTATTATCAGCGTGAGTTTCTGTTTCATCAAATGCTTATTCAAAAAGGTTATACGGTACTCGATGTCGATTACCGCGCCAGCGAAGGCTATGGCCGAAATTACAGAACAGCTATTTACAGACATATGGGCGGCCGAGACCTCCAAGATTTTGTAGATGCCAAACAGTTTTTGGTTGCTAATTTCGAGATAGACCCAAATAGGGTAGGTATATATGGTGGTTCTTATGGCGGATTTATCACTTTAATGGCGCTCTTTACAGCACCCGGAACGTTTGCCTGCGGAGCGGCCTTGCGTTCGGTAACAGATTGGGCACACTACAACCACGAATACACCTCAAATATCTTAAATACACCCGCTGCGGACACAGGGGCTTATCAACGAAGCTCCCCAATTTACTTTGCGGAGGGCCTTCAAGATCCACTTTTGATTTTACATGGTATGATCGACGATAACGTCCAGTTCCAAGATGTTGTTCGGCTTAATCAGCGCCTTATCGAACTCGGAAAAAAAGATTGGTGGATGGCATTGTACCCTGTAGAACGTCATGGATTTGAGTACACAAGCTCATGGATAGACGAATACAGACGGATTTATGAATTTTTTGAAACCTATTTAAAATAAACGTATGGCGCTACGAACCAAATTTCTCTACGATAAAACACAGATTTTAGCGCATCTTGACGTGCTTCAAGAATTGTATCCGAGCCTGACTGCCGAGCAATATGACCGAGAACTTGACTTAATGCTACCGCATAATTATAGTCAGTTAGCGGTTTATGCCAACGATAAGTGTATTGCCATATGCGGTATTTGGATCGGTAACAAGCTCTGGATCGGCAAGTATTTAGAGCTTGATAATATTGTGGTATGCACCAGTCACCGCAGCCAAGGCGTAGGGGATTTAATTTTTAAGACTCTTGAGCAAAAGGCAAAAGAGGAAAACTGCAACATGCTCGCGTTGGATTCTTACACCAGTAATTTCAAGGCGCATAAATTCTTTTACAACCAAGGATTTGGTCCCAAGGGGTTTCATTTCATTAAGTTATTGAACCGAGAAGCCGTTCGTTGAATTAGTGACCTTTTGCAGCCAAATAGCGCTCTGCATCTAGGGCGGCTATACAGCCTGTGCCCGCAGCGGTAATGGCTTGACGATAGGTTTTATCGGCGGCGTCTCCGGCTACAAATACGCCAGCAACATTCGTTTTACTCGTGCCTGGTTGCGCATATTTGATGTATCCTGTTTCGTCGAGGTCAATGTAGTCTTGAAAAATGGCTGTATTGGGTTGGTGACCAATTGCTACAAAGAAACCCGTGCAGGTAATTTCGCTTTCTTGGTCGCTACTTCGGTCAATGACGCGGACACCCGTAACGAGCTGACCATCGCCCAAAACCTCTAGTGTCTCTGTATTGAAGCGGATGTCTATGTTTGGTGTGTTTTTGACGCGCTCAGCCATGATTTTTGATGCGCGAAATGCATCACGACGCACCAACATGGTTACTTTCTTGCAAAGTTTGGAGAGGTAGTGAGCTTCTTCGCAGGCCGAGTCTCCGGCACCTACAATGACTACTTCCTGGTTTCTATAAAAGAAACCGTCGCAAACTGCGCAGGCAGAAACGCCTCCACCTAATTTGAGGTATTTTTGCTCGCTTTCAAGACCTAAATATTTAGCACTAGCTCCTGTGGAGATAATTACTGTATCGGCATGGATTTCGTGTCCGTCTTCGGTCCAGCATTTATGGACGCTGCCCGAAAAATCAACTTTGGTAATAAAACCATTTCTAACATCTGTTTCAAATCTTTTTGCTTGCGCTTCGAGCTGCAGCATCATTTCAGGACCAGTTACGCCGTCTGGGTAGCCCGGGAAATTCTCTACTTCATTGGTGGTCGTGAGTTGCCCTCCGGGTTGCATGCCCTGATACATTACGGGTTTCATATCGGCTCTTGCGGCATAAATGGCAGCGGTGTAGCCTGCAGGGCCAGAACCAATAATCAGACAAGAAAGGTGTTCGATTTGACTCATAATGTTTTTTTTTGGCAAAAATAATGCTTTGCGCGTTCTTAATTTGTAACATAGCGTACATTGTTTTGAACGTTTTCTCCACAAAGTAACTTTTCAACAAGTTTTTCGTTGGCAGAAAATAAAATGTATTTTCGCTTACTCAAACTAAATAACTCATGACAAAGAACTTTATTCTGTGTGCCTTTATTGGTCTTTCTATGGTGTCTTATGCTCAAAAGAGCGAGACGGAAGGCCCTGAAAACCTCAATTGGTACCTCAAAGATCCAAAAGCCGACGGTGTCTATGGAACCGGCGCAACCAAAGCCTATGAAATGCTCAATGCTGCAGGCAGAACTTCAACTACAGTCATTGTCGCTGTTATTGACTCTGGTGTAGAGACAGACCACCCCGACTTAAAAAATGTAATTTGGGTCAATGAAGATGAAATTCCTAACAACGGTATCGACGATGACAACAACGGGTACATCGACGACGTTCATGGTTGGTCTTTTTTAGGCGGCCCAACTGAAGATATCGATCAAGAAGCACTGGAACTTGCGCGCATGTACCGTGCAGAAACCGAATATTTCAAAGATAAAAAAGCGGAAGACATTCCAAGTGCTGAACGCGTGCGTTTTGCTACCTATGAAAAAATTAAAATTGCTTTTGAAAAAGAAATTTTTGAAAAAGAAAGTTCCGTTCAAAATGTTAGGATGCTTGCAGACTACATGCAGCGCGTTGAACAGCAATCAGGTACGGCCTTTTCTAAAGAAACAAATGCAGCTTTTACACCTACCGATGAAATTGACAAGCGTATCCAAAATCGCATGAAGTCCATTTTACTCATGATTCCTGCTGAACAGCTCAGCACGGAGGTCGAAGGCGCGCTAAAGTCAATGCAAGGCGCACTAGATATGTCCAAGCGCAATGCCGATTCCATGAGAACTGCCATTGTTGGCGACGACCCGAATGACCTCAGCAACAAAATTTATGGTTGCAACCGCTATGAAGGTCCTGACGCCATGCACGGAACGCATGTTTCTGGAATAATTGCTGCATCAAGAGTTAACGGGATAGGCATCGATGGTATTGCAGACAACGCACGCATTATGGTTCTACGCGCAGTTCCGGATGGAGACGAGCGTGACAAAGACGTTGCAAATGCCATCATTTACGCAGTTGATAACGGTGCAAAGGTTATTAACATGTCTTTTGGAAAATACTGGACTCCTCACAAATTTTATGTGGATGCAGCCATTCAATATGCGTTAAGCAAAGATGTATTATTAGTACACGCCGCTGGCAATGATGCCAAAGACAAAGATATTGAAGATTCCTACCCGACGCGTCGTTTGGATAATCAAACGAATGCACCAAACTGGATCGAAGTAGGTGCGAGCAGCAGTGCTAAAAGCGGCAAAAAAATAATCGCAAACTTTTCCAACTTCGGTTTGAGCACCGTTGATTTCTTTGCTCCTGGTGTAGAGATTTATTCTACAGTACCAGACTACAACTATGAAAACGCGAGCGGAACATCTATGGCTTGCCCGGCCACTGCTGGCGTAGCTGCCATGATTAGAAGTTATTTTCCTGAACTTAGCGCTGCCGAAGTTCGAGAGGTACTGATGAAAACAACGGCAAAATACAGCAAAACGGTAGTAGCCCCTAACGGTGAAAAAGCCAAAATGAAAGACCTATGTATAACGGGTGGTTTTGTAAATGCTGCCAATGCGGTTTCCTATTTACTCGATAAGAAATAACCTTTTCTTTTTCTTATTGTCGAAAGCCGCATGAATTTCATGTGGCTTTCTTTTTAACTTTGTACAAACGTTTTTAAATGAATTTCAACCCTTGGTTGCTCGCTATTTTTGTGGTGGTTATTTTAACGATGCTCGTTATCGATTTGGGCCTCGCGAATAAAAAAACACACCAAATCTCCAATAAAGAAGCGCTTCGCTGGACGCTCATCTGGATTGGTTTATCGATGGGTTTTAGCGCGCTTATTTGGCTGCAAATGGGTTTTTCAAAGTTTGCTGAGTATCAGTCTGCCTATTGGATTGAAGAAGCACTCTCTGTGGACAACATGTTCGTGTTTATCCTGGTCTTTAAGTTTTTTAAATTGGAGGGTAAACTTCAACACCGCGTTTTATTTTGGGGTATTATTGGCGCTTTGATTTTTAGAGCAATTTTTATCTTCTCAGGAATTGGCCTGATCAAACTCACGTATTTACCCTCATTTGAATTATTTGGTTATCAGTTTAGCCTCGATCAAGGTGCGCATGCGCAGCCAGGTTTTTTCTTCCGGCCTAACCTTATACTGACTATTTTTGGGGCTTTCTTGGTGTATGCTGGTATTAAATCGCTAAGCGAAGGAGCTGACGACACACAAAAAGATTTCAATAATAGTTTGGGTGCTCGATTATTGAGAAAGGTCTTTCCGGTTACCAAAAACTACCATGACGCGCACTTTTTTATCAAAAGGGGAACAAAACGCTTTGCAACGAAATTGTTTTTAGTCTTGATGGTCATTGAAACCACCGATCTTATATTTGCTATTGACTCCATTCCGGCCATATTTGCGATTGCGCCGAATGACCCATTGATTCTTTATACCTCGAATATTTTTGCTGTACTGGGTTTAAGATCAATGTATTTTCTGTTGGCAAACTCTATTCATATGTTCTCCAAACTCAAATATGGTTTGGCTTTTATATTGAGTTTTATTGGGCTTAAAATGTTGATTGCTCCATTTTATCATATAGAAGCAAGTATTTCCCTGCTTATCGTTTTAGGTGCTTTGGTTATCTCCGTACTTGCTTCGCTGATTTGGAAAGAAAACACGACCGTTCAATAGTTAATAGCCAAAAGAAATCTTTAAACGATAAAAGACGCGCCTTCTTCGCTTAAACTGACACCCAATCTGAGTTTTGCAAAAAGTTCTCTTCCAAAACCAAACTGTTGGCTTGCTTTTTGTACAGCTGGACGAGCGGCAACAGTTTCTCCCTGAAGCACCTCCAATATACCGTTTTCGCTGTCTAAGCGCAATTGGTCTCCGGTTTGTATTTTACCGATTAATCCGCCATCATATGCTTCTGGGGTGAGGTGAATGGCAGCAGGTACTTTTCCTGAAGCCCCCGACATACGCCCGTCGGTTACCAAGCCCACTTTGTATCCTTTCTTTTGAAGAATGGTGAGTGCAGGAGTGAGGCTGTGTAGTTCAGGCATACCGTTGAATTTTGGACCTTGAAAAGGCACAACAGCAATGAAGTCTTTGTCTAGTTCACCTCTTTTAAATGCAGCAAGAAGATCAGCTTGTTCATGAAATACAATGGCTGGTGCTTCAACTAGACGGTGTTCTGGCGCAACAGCCGCTGTTTTGATCACAGCTCTACCTAAATTACCCTTGAGTAATTTGATGCCGCCATCTGCAGTAAATGGCTTGTTGGCGGGCCTAATTATCGATAAATTCAAAGATTGTGCGGCACCTTCTTCCCAAACCAGTGCGCTGTCCTTGATTTTAGGCTCTTTGGTATAAGCGCGCAAACCTTTTCCAATGATGGTTTGAACGTCTTCATGTAAAAGTTGATGTTCTAATAGTGTTCTGATCACAAAGCCCATTCCGCCAGCTGCATGGAAATGATTGACGTCAGCTGCACCATTTGGATACATGCGCGTAATGAGCGGCACAATTGCAGATAAATCGGACATGTCGTCCCAATTGATAAGGATGCCCGCTGCTCTGGCTATAGCAATGAGGTGTATGGTATGATTGGTAGAGCCGCCGGTGGCAAGTAGACCAATGATGCCATTGACCACCGTCTTTTCATCAAATAACTTTGCTAAGCTGCGCTCTTTTCCAATTTTTACATTTGCTACGGCTACTTTTACCGCTTCTTTGTTTAAAAGATCGCGTAGCGGCGTATTTGGATTGACAAAACTAGCACCCGGTAAGTGCAGACCCATGATTTCCATGAGCATTTGGTTGCTATTTGCCGTTCCGTAGAAAGTACAAGTACCCGGAGAATGGTAGGAGTCGGATTCACCCTTTAGTAATTCCTCACGTCCAATTTTACCTTCGGCATAAGCTTGTCTAATCTGAGACTTTTCCTCATTGCTGATACCGCTTGGCATTGGCCCACCCGGCATAAAGACAGCAGGTAAGTGACCAAAACGCAGGGCACTCATCAGTAGGCCCGGAACAATTTTGTCACAGATACCTAAATAAAGTGCTGCGTCAAACATGTTGTGCGAGAGTCCTATAGCGGAGGAGAGTGCAATTACGTCTCTGCTATACAGCGAGAGTTCCATACCGGGTTGCCCTTGGGTAACACCGTCGCACATGGCGGGTACACCACCGGCAACTTGCGCAACAGCACCAAATTCATTGGCATACTGTTTAATGGCTTTTGGATAATCTTCAAAGACCTGATGGGCAGAGAGCATATCGTTGTAAGCGGTGATAATTCCTAGATTCGGAATGATATCGGCAGCTAATGCGCTTTTATCGTGCTGGTTACAAGCTGCAAATCCGTGTGCTAAATTACCGCAGTTGAGGGTACTTCTGTGTACGCCTTCTTGAAAGGCAGCGTCAATTTGTTCCAAATATTCTTGGCGTGTTGGCGCACTTCTTTCAATAATACGAGCGGTGATTTCGGCAATTTTGGGATGAATCATGTTGCGGAGGTATAATAAGTTGCTTTGAGGGCTTCTTTGAATTGACCAATGGGTAGGTTAAGGTCAGTGCTATTGTTAAAAATATCTTTTTTCTGAGCACCTGTAAACATTAAATATAACGATTTGGTTCTTCTTAGCACGGGCCCATTGAATGTAATGCGCTGCGTGGGTTCTGAAGGAGCATTCGTATTGGATAGCAAGCTCCTTTCATCAAAGTTTGCGTGTTCAGAAGCGAAGTCATTTGGAAAAATAGAGGCTGTATGGCCGTCGGGGCCCATACCCAAGAGACAAACATCTGGTTCCGTAAAAATACGGTATACTGCTTCACTTTTTTTCAGATTTTCTTCATAGTTGTCAGCATCGACAACCATTGGATGGATGACTACATTTTTTGCTGAATTGGCAGCAATTGTTTCGTTTAGCAATTTATAGTTCGAGAAGGGGCTATCTGCTGCAACAAATCTTTCATCGACAAGACCAATAAAGACCTTACTCCAGTCGATGTCAAATATCGACAACAAACGATAAACACCACTCGGGGTGTTTCCGCCTGAAAGCAGGAGTGTGGCGCTTCCTTTTTGTTGAATAGCACTCGATAAATCTGAGGCAATTTGGGTAGCCAAGGCTTTTTCTAACTGTGCTTTCGAATCAAAAGTGATCATTCTCTCCAGGTTTTGGTGATCCATGATTCGTGGTCTTCTAGGATGTCGTCGCCAGGGCCCCAGGTACCCGCCTCGTAAAGTACGTTTGGCATGTTTGAGCTCTTCCAGCTGCTTGTAACAGATTCGATCCAAGTCCAGGCGGCTTGTAGTTCGTCTTGACGCATAAAAAGCGTTTGGTTACCGCGAATCACATCCACAATTAAACGCTCGTAGGCCTCCGGGAATCGTTCTTTAAAGGAGTCTGTAAAATCGAGTTTAAGTGCAATAGGCTTGTAGCGATAACCACCTGGGCCAGGGATTTTGGTCATTTGAATGAGCTCGATGCGTTCCTCTGGTTGTAGGCGTATGATCAGTTTGTTGTTGTTGAGTTTTTCTTTTGATGGGAAAATATTATGCTTTACCTCTCTAAAATTGATGACAATTTCTGAATACCGTTTGATCATGCGCTTTCCTGTGCGCAACAAAAATGGAACACCTTTCCAACGCCAGTTGTCTACATAGGTTTTGATGGCAACAAAGGTCTCTGTTTTGGAATCGTACTTTTCGATGTCTTCTAGGTAGCTATTCACCTGAATACCGTTGGATTTGCCGCGGGTGTATTGTCCTTTAACGGTATCGCGCTCCACGGTTTTTTTGTTGAGCGGGCGAAGTGCTTTCAGTACTTTAAGTTTTTCGTTGCGCACTTCATCGGCCTCGAGGGCAACAGGGGGTTCCATTGCAACCAAACACAAAAGTTGGAGCAAGTGATTTTGCACCATGTCGAGTAGTGCTCCCGATTGATCATAATAGGAAGCTCTTTTTTCCACACCTAAGCTTTCGGCGACTGTTATTTGTACACTCTCAATATTTTCTGCATTCCAGGCGCGTTCAAAAAGGTTGTTTGCAAAGCGCAATACCATGAGGTTTTGAACGGTTTCTTTACCCAAATAGTGGTCAATTCGGTAAATTTGGTGCTCCTCAAAGGCTTGGGTAATTTCTGCATTGATGGCATTTGACGAAGCCAAAGAGTGCCCAAGAGGCTTCTCTAAAACAACCTTGCTTCGCTCGTTGACTAAACCACAAGCTTTTAATGTTTGGGTAATGGGACCAAAAGCGGAGGAGGGCGTTGAATAATAATAGATATTTTGTCTTTCCGGAAATTGCTCAATATAATTTTTCAGTTCGGTATAGGCCTCCGGAAGTGGGGCTTCTGCCTTAATGATGACTAATTTTTTGAGGAATTTTTCGATCTCTTCTCGGCTATATTTGTGGTGGTCACTCACTTCTAAGAAAGGAATGAGCCGATCGTGAAACGCTTTGATATTAGGGTCTCTTCTGGTAATGGCAATAACGTTGTAAGGCGTATTGAGCTGCCCATCTAAATCTCGATGAAAAATAGCAGGTAATATTTTGCGTATGGAAAGGTCTCCGTCACCGCCAAAAACAACAATATTAAAAGGCTCGAAACGTTCTTGATGGGGGTTGTGATTAGTGTGGGCTTTCATGCCATTTGGGTTTAGTATGTGTCAAATTTACACTAAGTAATAATAAAAAGCAATTAAAAAAATTAAATTTAGCAACCTATCTTTGTTTATAACGTTTGAAAACCAATGAGAGTTTTTTTCTTTTTAATTTTTACTGCTAGTGCGCTATTTATCAATTATTTGCAGGCACAAACCTATGTCTTTGGCCAGCTTTCGGGCTCGCCTTTGATGAGCACTACAGGTTGGAATCTCAATGGCAACGCCACCATCGGAGACACCCCTGGTGACGTCGATAATTTTCTCAATGAGCTTGTTTTGACCAACACATTTGGTAACCAATCAGGGGGTATATTTTACAATACGCCAATCAACCTTTCTGTATGTCAGAAATGGACCGTCGAATTCGACTACAGAATTTGGGGCGGGAGCGCTGCCGATGGCTTGGCTTTTTGCTTTTTAAGTGTACCACCTACCGGATTTGTGATCGGAGGAGGTGTTGGGATTCCTGGAACAGCAAATGGTTTAAAGGTGGTGTTAGACACCTGGAACAACTGCGGTGGCCCGAACCCTGAATTACAGATCTACAGCGGAATTGGTTACAACGAATGCGCAGCGGGTATTGTTAAACTCGAAAACAATACTGGCAACTTGAACTTCGTCAGAAGCAATTCGTATCAGCCAGCCAAAATCACCTATGACAACGGCTTAATCACCCTATTTATCAATAATATACAATACCTAACGGCCAATTTTCCAGTGGGCTTCACAGGCTACATGGGTTTTACAGCGAGTACAGGTGGTGCAAACGACCAACACTCGATTCGAAACGTCATCATTTACACCGACCAGGCACAGTCGAACGCCGGTGTTGATGTTACTACTTGTTCTAATGAAGCCGTTACTATTGGTGCTGCAGCCGTTGCAGGCCAGGTTTATTCTTGGACCCCCGCAACCGGCTTGTCGTCTGCCACCGCAGCCAATCCGGTGGTATCAATGCCAAACACAACCGGAGCGCCAATTACCCAAACCTATACCGTCACATCCTCTTTGGCAAGTGCCCCAGGTTTGTGCCCCACAACCGATCAAATTGTAGTAACCATTCAACCTGAATATTCCTTGACGAGTAATCAAAGTTCATGTTCGGGGCAGTATACGTTTAACGGACAAGTGCTAACCCAGCCTGGTCTATATAACGATACGCTAACTACTATTCATGGTTGTGATTCTATTGTAACACTCAATCTTACGCTAGGGTCTACTCCGGTTATCAGTGCTGGGCAAGACCTCACCGTTTGTTCAGGAGAGCCTGCACTTATCGGTTCTTTTCAGCAGGCTGGACTCTCGTATAGTTGGTCTCCCGCAAGCGGCTTAAGTGCCGTAAATATGGCCAATCCAACGGCACAATTAAGCAACATCAATACGGGTTGGCCAATTGTTCAAACCTACACGCTCACCGTTACAGATACCTCCAATACTATAGCTTGCACTGCCACCGACCAAATAGATGTTACTATTTTACCTGCTTATCAAACACTGATTCAAGATACCCTTTGTAATGGCGGTCCGTTTGTCTACAACGGGAATACCTACGCCCAGACTGGAGTGTACATAGATTCATCCTTGACGACGGTGGGCTGCGATTCTATAACCACTATTCAAATCGCCATTTCGCAAATACCTGTCTTTGACATCAATGATACACTCATTTGTTTAGGCGCACAGGTCGATATTGTACCCGTAAGCAACTTCAGTAACATTACCTATGCCTGGCTGGCTCAAAACGCAGCGCTGCCAATTGTTAGTCCGCAACTCGTTGTGAGCCCTTCCCAAACAACTACTTACCAAGTAACTGCAATTGACACACTATTGTGCAATTACACTGATAATTTTACGATCGTTGTAGCACCGTTGCCCCTTATGAATCTCAATGCCAACGCCACAACTTTGTGTGCCTATGATACCTTGTTACTCAATGCAACAGGTGCTCCAAGTTATGCATGGAGTGGTCCGGTAGCTTTAAGCGCTGGATCAGCTCAGCAAGAGGTCCTTTTACCTCTTACAGGAACGTACCAAGTGGTTGGAACCAGTGTGGAGGGTTGCCAAGACAGCGTCAATTTATCAATTATTGTTCATCCGGCTCCGCTTGTAGAATTAACGCCAGATCAAGGAATTTGCCCAAGTTTTTCTGCAACTTTAGAGGTAAGTGGCGCAACAACATATACTTGGAATGAACCATTATTAAGTGGAACTACAATACAGGTAAGCCCTTCCCAAACCACGCTTTATACTGTTGTTGGAGCCAATATTTTTGGTTGTATTGATTCTGCAAATACAACAGTCACTGTTTACCCGCAGCCCAGCGCTAATTTTACAGCAAGCCCGCTGATCCTCACCAATGATGATCCTACGGTATCTTTTTCATCTAATGCAGTAAATGCAAGTTCTAGTATTTGGGATTTTGGGGATGGAACCATCCTTGAAAGCAGTCAAAACCAATTTGATTACACGTATCCTTTTGTAGAAGATCAAACATATACTGTAACGCTCAATGTGGAAAGTGCAGAAGGCTGTACGGCAGAGAGTCAGGTGCAAATTCAAATCAAAGGAGGCATCATTTATTATATTCCGAATACATTTACTCCCGATGGAGATGCATTAAATAATGTTTTTCACCCTATTTTTACGTCAGGTTTTGACCCACAAAATTACCACCTGACCATCTTTAATAGATGGGGGCAAGTCGTGTTTGAATCCTATGATCCAAAAGGCGGTTGGGATGGTAAAATAGATATTTATGACGCTCCTGAAGGAACCTACACTTACAGTATTGATTTTAAAACACTCAATACCGATGAAATAATCAATGTATCGGGGCATGTAACTCTTTTGCGTTAAGCTTATGGTAAAAAGTATACTAAGTTTACTTCTCATTTTTCTGATCTGCATTCAAAATAGTCATGCGCAATCTATCGGAGGAATCGTTAATACCTATGCAGCTGTAACCAACATGACTGCAAACAGTGTAACGGTTAACAGTACTGCAGGTTTTTCAGTCTCGGATCGAGTGTTGCTGATTCAAATGAAAGGCGCCACCATCAATCAAACGAATACAGCTAGTTTTGGGCAAATTGTGGCGCTTGGTTCGGCAGGCAATTTTGAATTCACCAATATTGCAGCTATCAATGGCAACATCATTACTTTTGTTTCCAATCTATGTAAGCCGTTTTCAGTAACTGGAAAAGTACAGCTTATACGCGTTCCCGTCTACAATCAAGCAACTATAAACGCGGTCGTTACCTCGAGCCCTTGGAATGGAACAACAGGAGGAGTAGTTGCCATAGAAGCCACAACAAGCATTACTTTTAATAACATGATCGATGTCAGTGGCAAAGGATTTGTTGGCGGAGGCGTTACTACAGGTTGGTTTGCATGCAATGACCCCAATTTTTCAAGCCCTGGCACTTCCGCAGGTAAAAAAGGGGAAGGAATTGCCGCAGCACCCCTTAATTTAGACGGTAATAGGGCACCACTTGCCAATGGCGGCGGTGGCTCGAATTCAGGCAACCCAGGAGCGGGCGGTGGTTCTAATGGCGGCGCAGGCGGCCGAGGCGGCAATCAATTCTCAGGATCTTGCCCGGTCAATACGTCATTTGGCATGGGAGCTTATGCCTTGCCTTATGCTACGTACAGAGCATATCTTGGCGGCGGCGGCGGCGGCGGGTATAAAGACAATGGGCTGAATGCTACCGAAGGTTCCAATGGTGGAGGTATTGTTTTTATTATTACGCCGACAATTATAGGCAACAACCAACAAATTAACGCAAGCGGACTCAACGTTATTGGCAATACCAACTCAGAAGGAGCCGGGGGGGGTGGTGCCGGGGGTTGTGTTTATCTTTTGACCCAAACGATCAATACCAATTTAACGATTGACGTAAAAGGCGGTAATGGCGGTAACATCTTAAGTACCCTTTGGTCCTCAGCTTGCCATGGTCCAGGTGGGGGTGGCGGTGGTGGTGCAATTGTTTTTCAGCAGGCAGCACTACCCCCAAATGTTTCACCAATTGTAACTGCCGGAACCCCTGGGTCGGTATTGCACACAGGACCAGCTTGTGCAGGTTCGAGCTTTGGTGCTCAGGCTGGCGCACCAGGCACACTTGTATACAATTACACAACACCTTCGCCAGGAAACCCGCCCAATATTGGGCCAGATACCCTCATTTGTGCTGGAACAGCGCTAACGCTGCAACCCGATACATTGTATTCCTCCTATTCATGGAGTTCTGGTGCAACAACATCGAGTATAACAGTGAATACTCCGGGTGTGTATTGGCTAGATGTGCCGAGCGGTTGCGGTTTGGCAAGAGATTCAATTGTGGTTTCGGTTCAAACACCTTTTGTAGATTTAGGTCCTGATACTTATCATTGCTTAGGTGATTCTAGTCTATTACAAACCACAGGTTCATACGCTTCTTATTTGTGGTCCACTGGTGCCAGTACTGCCACTATTTTTGTGCAGAATGCAGGTATTTACACCTTAAACATTACGGATAGCTTGGGATGTGTGGCTCAGGATCAAATCAATATTTCAGTTTTACAACCGGATACAAGCGCTTCTAATCTGAGTCTCTGCATAGGCACAAGTTTTTCTTTTTACGGACAAAATATCACCTCCGCTGGTATTTATCAAGCTACTTTGAGTAACAACTTCGGCTGTGATTCGTTGGTCTATTTAAATGTGGCAATGGAGGCCGATACCACCTTGCTTTCCATGACAATTTGTGCCGATTCAACATTGAATTTCAATGGATTGTCCATCACAATCCCTGGAGTATACACCGTACATTTGAACAATCAAAATGGATGTGATTCTATGGTTGTTTTGACCCTTTTTGAATGGGCCTTACCCGTTGTGACTGTTGCCGATACTTTTGTTTGCGCCAATACCTGTGTAGATCTTATTCCTACCGGGGCACTGTTTTATAATTGGAATATTCCACAAAATACAAATGGGAGTATTACAGTTTGCCCAAGTGAAACAACTACTTATTCGCTTACCGGAACAGATGTAAATGGTTGTACATCTTTGCCCGAACAAGCTACCGTTCAGATAGATCCTATTCCAGTACCCAACTTTTATATCGACCCTGACCAAGTCGAAATCGATAACCCAACGATTACAATTTATAATGTAACTGTTGGTAATTTAAACCATCAATGGAGCATCAACGGAAGTACATTTGAAAATTCAAATAGTAGTTTTAATGCTCAACTTCCTTTTCAAGAAGGAACATACAGTATTCTACTAGTAAGTTCTACAGACTTAGGTTGCACAGATTCGCTTTTACTCACAGCAACGGTAATGAACAATATTGCTGTATATATACCCAATACCTTTACGCCAGATCAGAACGAGTTCAATACGGTCTTTTTCCCCGTTTTTTCAACGGGATTCACACCAAAGGGCTATACTTTTACGATTTATAACCGTTGGGGCGAGGAAATTTTCTTTAGTCAAGATCCTAGTGCGTTTTGGGATGGTGCTATGGCCGACGGAACCGATTGCCCAGATGGCGTATATAATTACATGATTGAATACCAAGAAATCGAAAAAGGTGAGCCCAAGCGTATTTTAGGTTTTGTTCATTTGATACGATAAAAAAAAGCCCAGGGAAATCCAGGGCTTTCAACAATTGGTTCCATTGATATAATCAATATTCATCTTCATTAAAGAGAAAGTCTTCTCTTGAAGGATAGTCAGGCCATATTTCTTCGATGCTTTCATACATATCGCCTTCGTCTTCGAGGTCTTGAAGGTTTTCTACAACCTCAAGCGGTGCGCCCGTGCGAATTGCAAAATCGATAAGTTCTTCTTTGGTGGCAGGCCACGGTGCGTCTTCAAGGTAGGAGGCAAGTTCCAGTGTCCAGTACATAAGTCAATAATTTAGTTTATTTTTTGGCAAAAGTAATTTTTATTTCCAAAATTCCAAGTACCTAATAAAAAAACAAGATAAAATTAATGTCGGGGAGTCCAGGTATGTTCGCTGACACCAAGATCTAAGCTGATTTTTCTCGATAACATGAATAGGTAGTCACTCAAACGATTCAGGTAGGTGAGCACCAATGCTTCAACACCTTCTAATTCGTCTAAGATCACGGCCATTCGTTCTGCTCTTCTGCATATGCACCGCGCCACATGTGTGTGGGCACTTATGGCGTGTCCGCCTGGTAGAATAAATGCTGTAAGCGGCGCCAGCGCTTCATCCATTGCATCCATCCAGTTTTCGAGTTTTTCAATATCGGCCTCTAGTAGGTCTGGTAATTGCATCTTGGATTTTTCAGGGTCAGCTGCCAAATGTGAGCCAATGGTAAATAGACGGTCTTGAATTTCTTGTAATTGAAGAATATAAAGGTTGTCAATAGGCATGGTACTGACAAGGCCAATGTAAGAATTGAGTTCGTCTACAGTTCCGTAGGCTTCTATGCGCACATCTCCTTTGGAAACCCGTGTACCTCCGATAAGGCCTGTACTGCCTTGGTCTCCTTTTTTGGTATAAATTTTCATGGTAATGATTTAGGCAAAATTGGAAAGAAGTGTGCTTAACTCTTGCTCAGAATAACGCATTTGCAGCAGTTTGTTCATGACATTTTCAACAATGCTATCCGGACAAGAAGCTCCAGAAGTTAGTACAATTCTAACGTTCTTTTTGGATGGAAAAAAGTGAGCGGTTTGCTGCAATTGTTTGGTGTGGAAATTGAAATGCTGAATATGGTCAGGTGTAATTTCTGTGGTGTCTTTGATATAGTAGGTTGTAAATTTTTGCTCGAGCAATTCGACCAAATGACTGGTGTTGGAACTATTATAACCACCGACCACTAATGCAAAATCTGCATCTTGCGCCAATAAACCTAGCGTAGCTGATTGGTTGTCATTGGTGGCATAACAAAGGGTGTCTCGGGTATCAGCCATATGATTTTTGATGTTGCTGTCCCCGTATAGCGCTATATAACAAGACCTAAGATAGTCGGTAATTTCTTGTGTTTCAGAGGCCAGCATGGTTGTCTGGTTGACAACACCTATTTTTTGAAGGTCTTTTTGAGGGTCAAAACCCTTGCTCATTTTTCCTTCAAAAAAGTCAAAAAAGGCGTCGTGTGTTTGCGCACCTTTGATCACTTGAGCTAAAAACTGCGCTTCTTGCATATTTTTGATGATCAAGGCCGGACCATTTGCAGTAGCATGTGAAAAAGTAGCGCGTGTTTCTTCGTGGTCGTGCTTGCCATGTATAATAATTGTATGGGCAGTTTCGCCAAGTTTTTCGGAGCGGTTCCATACCTTTTCTACAAATGGACACGTGGTGTTGTAGGTATGAATATCGAGCCCTAGGTCTTTGAGTTGTTGTTCGATGGCTAGGGTCGTGCCAAAGGCAGGAATGAGAACGATGTCGTCGCTGCGTAGCGTGGAAAAGGGAATGAGCTGATTACCTTGCGTATCTTGCAAAAATTGGATGCCATTTGCAATGAGGTCTTCGTTTACTGCTGGATTGTGAATCATTTGACTCAGTAGAAAAATGCGTTTACCAGGGTTTTCTTGCAGGGCCTTGTAGCTGCGCTCGATGGCGTTTTCTACGCCGTAACAAAATCCAAAATGACGGGCAATAAGAAAGGTGAGCTCACCAATTTGAAGTACGGACGGCGTAAAATCTTTTTTGCGTGGATCTTCAACCTTGCGCTGCGCTTTGATTTTACTCAAAATTGGCGAGCGGTAAAACGTAGGTACTTCAAATTGCTTCATACGGCTTTAACACTTATGGTGAGTCTTTGGTTCGGTTCAGTTGCTGAGCTTGCCTGGATATTGCTCGAGTGCAACGCGCAAACAAGCTACCGCTGCTTTGAGATGTTCTTGGTTGAGAACATAGGCGATGCGCGCTTCTTGAAGCCCAGCTCCTGGGGTTGCATAGAATCCGTTGGCTGGTGCCATCATGACGGTTTGACCTTCAAATTCAAATTCCTCGAGCAACCACTGGCAAAAATGTTCCGCATTAGCTACCGGAAATTGAGCAAGGCAGTAAAATGCGCCACTTGGCTTTGGGCAAAATACACCAGGAATACTATTGAGTCCATCTACCATGATGTTTCGGCGCGCAACATATTCGGCAACGACCTCCTCAAAATAGCTTTGTGGGGTGTCTAGGGCTGCTTCTGCTGCAATTTGATCTACCGTTGGAGGAGATAGGCGCGCTTGACCAAATTTAAGCGCAGCAAGCATAAATTCTTGGTTTTTAGAAATGAGGGCGCCAATTCGGGCACCACACATGGAATATCTTTTAGAGACAGAGTCGATCATGACGACATTTTGATCGATTCCTTCTAAATTCATCGTGGAAAGAGGTTGGGCACCATCGTAGCAAAATTCTCGATAGACTTCATCTGCAAACAAATAGAGGTCGTGTTTTTGAACGATGTCGCGGAGTTGCTCGAGTTCTTCTTTGGTATAGAGGTATCCAGTAGGGTTTCCTGGATTACAAATCATAATAGCTTTGGTTTTAGCTGTAATTTTTGCTTCGATTTGTGCCACCGGTGGCAAGGCAAAACCGTTGGCAATGTGCGCAGTTACCGGCACCACCTTCAGGCCAGCCATGACGGCAAAACCATTGTAGTTGGCATAAAACGGTTCGGGAATAATGATTTCATCGCCTGGATTACATGCCGTCATGAGTCCAAAGACGAGTGCTTCGGAACCTCCTGTAGTAATCATGATATCTTCTGTTTTTACCGGAATACCTTGTTTTTGATAGCTCAAGGCTAATTTTTTTCGATAGGACTCAAACCCAGCTGAATGGCTGTATTCAAGTACTTTTTGATCGAGGTTGTGAATGGCGTCAAGGGCAGTTGCTGGGGTTTCGATATCGGGTTGCCCAATGTTTAAATGATACACAGTTTTGCCCGCTTTTTTAGCGGCTTCCGCGTAAGGAACCAATTTGCGAATTGGCGAGGCGGGCATTTCGATGGCTTTATGAGCTAGTGAAGGCATTTATTCTAATTTAGTGCTCAAAATTAATCAATCTTTTTTGCTGAATTTTTTATTTGTTGACAAATAATATATATATTCGCTGTATAAATTTAAAAAGTCGCCTATAGATCAATTTTACCTTTAACCGCCGAAATACATTTCAGCACAAAAGCGTAAATTATGATTTTAGCTCAATCAAGCGACTCTCAGCTCATTCAATCTTATGTTGCCGGTAATGAAGATGCCTTTGCTCAATTATTGCATCGCCATCAAGAGGCTATTTTTAAGTTTATCTACAATAAACTAAAAGATACAGATCTTGCCAACGACCTCTTTCAAGAGACTTTCGTTAAAGTGATACAAAAGCTCAAGCTAGGCGCTTATCAAGAGGAAGGAAAGTTTTTGCCTTGGGTTTTGCGCATTGCGCACAATTTGGTTATTGATCATTTCAGAAGACAGACCAAGCACCGAATGATCTCCGAGCGTCATTCTTGGTCTGAGGACTACAATATATTCCACAAAATTTCTAGCGATGATCCCAATTTTGTGCAAGCAACGACTGCCGAAGAAATTGCCGAACAACTCCATGTTTTAATGGCGCATCTTCCTGAAAGTCAAAGAGAAATGATTTACATGCGCTTATTCGAAGAGCGTTCATTTAAAGAAATCTCTGAATCTGAAGGTGTGAGTATCAATACAGCACTTGGAAGAATGCGTTATGCTTTGCTCAATTTGCGTAAAATGATCGATGAACACGCGCTTACAATGGAGCTTTCTTAGTCCAATTCAAATTTGCTGTGTATCTTTGTCATACACGTTTGAATTATGTTTGAGAATCTTACCGATAAGTTTGAAAGAGCCTTTAAAGTCCTCAAAGGGCAAGGTCAAATCACCGAAATTAATGTTGCCGAAACGCTCAAAGAAGTACGCCGTGCACTCTTAGATGCTGATGTCAGTTTCAATACCGCGAAGCATTTTACCAATATTGTTAAAGAAAAGGCACTAGGTAGAGACGTTTTGAACGCGGTTTCTCCTGGGCAGCTCATGATCAAAATTTGCCATGAAGAGCTCATTGAACTCATGGGGGGCAACGAGGTGGAAATCAACTTAAATGGCGCGCCTGCTATTATCCTGATGTCAGGCTTGCAAGGTTCAGGTAAAACGACTTTTACGGGTAAACTAGGGGCTTATCTCAAAAATAAAAAAGGTAAAAAAGTATTGCTTGTCGCTTGCGATGTATATCGTCCGGCTGCTATCGATCAACTTCATGTACTCGGCGAGCAACTGTCCATTGAAGTTTTTTCCAACAAAGAAGAAAAAAATCCAATTGCGATTGCGCAAGCTGCTATTGCCCATGCCAAAAGCAATGCATATAATGTTGTATTGGTCGATACCGCAGGTCGTTTGGCGGTCGATACACAAATGATGGATGAAATTGCGGGGCTCAAAGAAGCCTTGCAACCTTCAGAAACACTATTTGTAGTTGACTCCATGACCGGCCAAGACGCCGTTAATACAGCCAAAGCCTTTAATGAGCGCATCAATTTTGATGGCGTAGTGCTCACCAAACTCGATGGCGATACCCGCGGTGGTGCTGCGCTTTCCATCAAGGCAATCGTCAACAAACCGATTAAGTTTGTCGGTACTGGAGAAAAGATGGACGCCCTAGATGTCTTCTATCCAAAAAGAATGGCAGACCGCATCCTCGGTATGGGCGACGTCGTATCCTTGGTAGAACGCGCTCAAGAACAATTCAGCGAAGAGGAAGCGCGTCGTTTGCAAAAGAAAATCATGAAAGATCAGTTCGATCTCAATGACTTCTTAGCACAGCTCCAACAAATCAAAAAAATGGGCAACGTCAAAGACCTCATGGGCATGATCCCGGGAATGGGTAAGGCTATGAAAGACGTCGACATTCCAGACGATGCTTTTAAAGGAATAGAAGCCATCATTCTCTCCATGACGCCAAAAGAACGCGCGAATCCAGGTTTACTTAATCCATCGCGCAAAAATCGCATTGCTCAGGGTAGCGGCACCAATATTCAGGATATTAACAAACTGCTCAAGCAATTCGAAGATATGCGCAAAATGATGAAGCTCATGAGTAATCCGCGCAACATGATGGGCATGATGAGTAAGCTCAAAGGAATGGGCGGAATGCCAGGAATGTAATACAAATGGCAAGTCAAAATCCAGCAGATTGGTATGAATCCAAGCCGGTACTTGAAAAAGTAAAAGTCCGCAGTAATTGGGGGCTAACGCTTTTTTCGGTCTTGTTATTTGCACTGAGTTTTTTATATCTGTTTGCCGATGAGCTCGACTTTATCTTTTATCTGGTTTTGGTTCTTTTCCTCCATGAATCTGGGCACTACCTTCTCATGAAACTATTTAATTACCAAGATTTGCGCATGCTTTTTATTCCGCTGATGGGTGCTTTTGTTCAGGGAAGCAAAAAACATTATTCGCAAAAGGAAAGTTTTTTAGTGATTGTAGCGGGTCCTTTTCCTGGTGTCGTTTTTGGTTTAATTCTTTTGTTCTTGGCTAACCAATACCAGCAAACATGGCTCCTCGAATTGAGCTTTTTGTTTTTATTTTTAAACGTCATCAACCTTTTACCTATCGATCCTTTGGATGGCGGGCAATTATTTAAATTATTTGTGCGTCAAAAACGCGACCTTTTTTTGCTGCTTTTTGCTTTATTATCCTCCTTACTCATGATCAGTGTTGGCTATTTAATCGATAGTTGGATTCTTCTCGCGTTCGGATTATTGATGTCCTTTAAAGTGCGGAGTTTTCAGCGCAATTATCAACTCAGACAAATTTTAGATCAACAAGGCATTGACTACGAACTCAATTACGAAGATCTTTCAGATCAAGATTACCATCGGTTAAAAACTGTTATTTTAGAGGAGAACCCAAAACTCAAAAGCATGCATGATGCACACGGAGCTGCCGTCCAAGAAGTAGTAGCCAGTCATGTCAACGCTGTATTATCCGTTCCAATTACCAGAGACGCAAGCCTATTATTTCGAATCTTACTTGTTTGCAGTTGGTTACTTCTTATTAGTTTGCCCGTCTTTTTGTTAATTGGCCCATTTTTGGATTTCACTTGGTATTTTGAAACGCTTTAAAGTCACTCTTCTTTCTTTCTTTTTTGCGGCACTGACCAGTAATAGTTTTGCGCAGTGTGAGCAAGTATTGGTGAGTGGTAAAATTCTGGATACCCTGCGCTTGCAAAATTTCTACAATCTAATGGTGGTCAATAAAACAACCGGAAGAGGGGTGTTTGGGCAGCCCAATGGCCATTTTAGTGTGTATGCCAGCACAGGAGATTTAGTTGCGTTATCTACCAAAGGGTATCCGGTGTATCAATTTGTAGTGAAGCCAGACGAAAACTGCCAATCCAAAATTTTAGCCTACGTCGAGCGCTTGCCGCAAGAGGTCCCAGACATCATCGTAAGACCACTAAAAACCCTCGAGCAAATAAAAGAGGAGCGCGAAAACCTGGCACTTCGCGAAACACGAATGGTAACGGGTGTCAACGCTTTGGAGAGCCCAATTACAGCCTTGTACCAAGCCTTTTCTAAGAAAGAGCAAAACAAACGCTGGATTGCCGAGCAGCAATACAAAGATGATCAGCGCCGAATTGTACAAGAATTACTGAGGTTGTATGTTGCTTTTGACATCATCGACCTCACAGAAACCGAATTCGATGCGTTCATTACGTTCCTGAATATCGATGAGCAGTTCATCAAAACGGCAACTGAAATGGAACTTATCCTATTTATCAAGGATAAATACGATCATTTTAGAAGACTGTAAGGTGGAGCTACCGGTAAAGAAAGTTTATTTCTTTACTATACAAAATCATTTATTTCTTCCATAATACGAAGGGCCAAAGCGCTGGCTTTTTCTTCTGATGCCGATTCTGCATAAATACGAATAATTGGCTCGGTGTTGCTCTTTCTTAAATGCACCCATTCTTTGTCAATATAGATTTTCACGCCGTCGGTGGTGTCTACCTCAAACGCTTCATATTTCTTAGCCATCAGAACCAAGAGCTCGTCTACGTTGGTAGTAGGAGCTAAGTCTATTTTGTTTTTGGAAATGACATAGTTTGGATAGCTGGCTCTTAATACGGTCATGCTTAATTTTTTGTGTGCTAAATGACTTAAAAATAAAGCTATTCCAACAAGGGAGTCACGGCCGTAATGAAGTTCGGGATATATGATTCCACCGTTTCCTTCGCCACCGATTACTGCGCCAATTTCTTTCATTTTAACCACCACATTTACTTCGCCTACCGCTGCTGCTTCATAGCGCAATCCACGCATTTCTGTAATGTCTCTGAGTGCCCGTGTAGAGGATAAGTTAGAAACGGTTGGTCCGGGTGTATGCGTGAGTATGTAGTCGGCAACTGCAACTAAGGTGTATTCTTCACCGAACATGCTGCCGTCTTCACAGACCAAAGCCAAGCGATCAACGTCGGGGTCTACTGTGATGCCCAAATGTGCACCTTTTGTTTGGACGAGGCTAGAAAGTTCGGTAAGGTGCTCTGGTAGAGGCTCAGGGTTGTGCGGAAAATGCCCAGTGGGTTCGCAATAGAGTTCTTCAATTTCAAGAACGCCAAGCGCGCGCAAAAGCGCAGGAACAAAAGTACCACCAGTAGAATTAACGGCGTCTACCACCACTTTAAATTGAGCAGCAGCAATGGCTTTGGCATCTACCAAAGGTAAATTCAAGATGGCATTGATGTGTTGATCTAAGTAGGTGTTGTTTGGCGTGATTTTTCCTAGGTCGTCAACTTCGGCAAAATTAAAGGCTTCGTCTGCGGCAATTTGTAGCAAAGCCTCGCCCTCCGCACCGGAGATAAATTCACCTTTCGAGTTGAGGAGTTTGAGTGCATTCCATTGTTTGGGATTGTGGCTTGCTGTCAAAATAATGCCACCTTGCGCACCTTCCATTGGTACTGCAATTTCTACTGTTGGTGTGGTAGATAGTCCAAGGTCGATAATGTCGATACCGAGTCCGACAAGTGTTTGTTGGACCAAGCTGGCAATCATGGGGCCTGAAATGCGGGCATCTCTTCCAATCACTACTTTGAGTCTTTTACCCGGGTATTGTTGTTGCAGCCATGTTCCGTAAGCTGCTGCAAATTTGACGGCATCGATAGGCGTGAGGCCGTTGTCAACAGCGCCGCCGATGGTGCCGCGAATGCCAGAGATGGATTTGATGAGTGTCATGAAAGTTTGTTTTGAAGCATTTGAAGTACAGCAACCATGGCTTCGGTGCCTTTATTGCCATGTTGGCCACCCGATCGGTCTAGCGATTGTTGTTCAGTGTTGTCGGTGAGTAAGCAAAAACCAACGGGCTTGTCGTATTTAAGCATGACATCCATGAGGCCGTGAGTAGTACCACTGCACACAAAATCAAAATGACGGGTTTCGCCTTGAATAACCACGCCAATGGCTAGTACACCATCAATATGCTGCTGCTGGCAAAGCTGTTGAGCGCCTAAGGGCAACTCAAAAGCACCTGGAACATTCAGAATGGTGCGTAGACTGGCTTTTTGGCCAATAGTATCAAGTACATCAATTGCGCCTTTTAATAGGCGTTCGGTAATGTGCCCGTTCCATGCAGAAACAACAATGCCGATTCGAAAATCGGCACAGTTTATTAATATTGATGGATCAAAGGCAGAGAGGTCTTTACCTGCTGTGGCCATAAGCTCATTTATTTAGTTGCGCATCGAGCGATGTAACGATCGATGGTTTTGGTGCTTGCGTAATTTGGATAGTCGTCTTTGATGCGTTGATAGTGAACTGCTGCATCTGCTTTTTTATTGAGCTGCTCACAAACCAAACCTGCTTTAAACAAATACATTGGGGTTGTGAATTCGTTGTCTTCTTTATCTGCAGCTTGCGTGTATGAAGAGAGCGCATCGTTGTATTTTTTAAGTTGGCTGTAGCAGTCTCCTTGTAGGCCAATGCTCATGGTAGAAACATAAGTGTCTTTTAAGTTTACCCCATCTAGCATATTGAGTGCAGCTGAAAATTTACCTTTTTCCATGTATTGCGTTGCAAGGAGGTATTGTGCTATTTCACCACCTGTTTTGCCGTCGTTGCTCTTCACAAAAGGTTCTAAAACACGAATTGCTTGATCTGTAGAGTCTTTAGTGATGTAGTTGAGCGCAACCCACCAGCCGTCATTGGATTTTTCATTAGCTGGCCCCCAAATGAATTGGCGGTAAGAGAAATAAACCACCACTGCAGCAATTAAACCACCAATGATATATGTGCCAAGTTTGAAACTTTTGTTGGTATTGAATTTGTTTTTAAGGTCTTCGAAGCTCAATTGCTCTATCATAATCGAATTTTTTGAAACGCAAATATAAATCATTTTAGCAAATGAATTGCTTATTTTTGCGCTATGTTTCTACTCAAAAACACTCCTTTTTCATTCCTACTCCTTATTTTTTGGGGTTCAGGTGCACTTTGTCAGGCGCAAAACACCATTAGTGTCACCGGTAAGGTGCTTTCTATCGAACAAGGTAAAGCATTAGAATATGTGTCTGTTAAGCTCTTTCAAGCGGCAGATTCTTCTTTTCAAAAGGGCGTGTTTAGCGGCGCTGATGGTCGTTTTTCTATCAGTTTAAACCCCGGTAGCTATTATTTGCAACTCAGTTTGGCTGGATATGAAAACGAATTCATTGAAGCCTTTGAACTTAAACCAAGTCAAGCTAATTTTCATTTGGGTACAATCCGCATGCAACTTCCCAAAACACAACAAGTGAAAGACATCGTTGTACAAGGCCAAAAAGAAGTCATGGAAGCCGGTTTTGATAAGAAAGTTTATAACGTCGCAGAAGATTTAAATGTCAGTGGAGGTACAGCCAATGACATTCTCAATCGTTTGCCATCTGTTGAAGTGGATCAAGATGGGGGTGTTTTATTGCGCGGACAAGGGAGTGTAACAATATTAATCGATGGGCGGCCAAGTTCCATGAGTGGTGGCAACGGTAAAACCCTACTAGATGCCTTGCCTGCCAATTCAATTGAACGCGTAGAAATCGTCACCAACCCTTCTGCCAAATACGACCCAGATGGCACATCGGGTATCATCAACATCGTACTTAAAAAAAATAAACTATTGGGTTTTAACGGTATGGTGGCTGCCAATTTGGCAAGTGGAAACCTGAATGGCGGCAATGTTGGCGACGGAAGTGTTTCTTTGAGCTACCGAAATGGCAATATCAATGTTTTTGGAACCTACAATGCCCGTTTCCTAGAGGGTTACCGCAATAATTACAATGACATCCGTCAAGAACTGAGCACGGGCGTTTTTACGCTGGATCAAAACCGAACGGGTACAGATTTAGATGCAGGCCAAACATTTAGAGTAGGGGCAGATATCAATTTAAATCCGCGCAATACGATAGGTTTTGTTGCAACGGGTTCTATTACACAAAGAGATCGAACAGGTGATCTCTGGAATGCCCAATTAGACACCAATGCACAAGTCACCAATCTATGGCTGCGCAGTTCCTACGACCCCACTGATCGCCAAAATCTTGACTTGAACTTTAATTACAAGCACGACTTCAAAGAAGAGCGCGGCAACCTTATTTTTGATGTCAATCAGTCGCTCGGTTCTGAGGATATAGAAGGTTATTACGTCAATACCTACTACAACCCCGACACCTCGCTTTCATCGCTGCCTATTCTAGATCAACGTCTTTTTAATACCGACAAAAATAACATCACAACAGCACAGGCCGATCTCACTTATTTGTTTGCAAAATTAGGTATACGCACCGAAGCGGGCCTCAAAGCGATTTTAAGAGACCAACTCGTGGATACCTATTCAGAGACCCTAGACAACGCTTTAAATACATATCATGAAGACACACTTGCCAATTTTTTATACGGTTATAAAGAACAAATTTATAGCCTATATGGAGTGGTTGGAAAGCAAATTAAGCGCTTTAAAATGCAAGCGGGTTTACGTGCCGAGAAAGCCTATCAAATCCCGAATCTTATTTCAGATAGCATTCGCATCGTCAATGACTACTTTAATTTCTTTCCTTCAGCCTACCTTCGCTATGAGCTAAAGCCTAAGTCAGAATTAAGTTTGAGTTATTCGCGTCGCATCAGACGTGCTTCTGCCAATGAACTCAATCCATTCACCAACTATTCAGACCCGTTTAATTTACAACGCGGTAATCCTTACTTAAGTCCAGAATACATTCATTCCTATGACTTAGCCTATTCGCTTGAAAAGAAAAAATGGACATTATCTAGTGCTTTGTTTTATCGTCAATCAAATGGTGTGATTTCACGCTTTAAAGAATTTTATCCAGACAACACCAGTGCGGTGAGTTACATGAATATTGCACAAACCAAAGCGCTAGGCAGTGAGCTTATTTTGATCTTTAAGCCCTCTCCATCATTGCGCAGTACTTTATCATACAATAGCAATTACACCTGGTTTATTACCAATCAGGCCGAATTGCCGAATAGGCAAGGATTCAGTCATAATATCAAGTGGAACACCTCATATGAATTCTGGAAAAAGACAGCCACCTTACAACTCAGCGTCAACTACAATGGCCCGAGGGTGACGGTGCAGGGTATTGCACAAAGAAGAGGGCCCATTGACCTTGCTTTTGAAAAGAAATTAGCCAATGGCAATTGGACACTTGGAACGCGTGTCACTGATATTTTTGACCGTCAGGGCTTCTATTTTGAAGTAGACCGTCCGGGAGTTTATCAGGTCGGCGAATTCAAGTGGCTCACGCGTCGGGTTTATGTCTCTGCAAGCTACAAGTTCGGAAAGCTAGAGATTTCTAATAAAATTAAACAAGGAGGGTTGGATTCCGGCGGAGACCTTTAAGCATCCTGTAATTTAGACCAAACCGCTTTGTTCCAAGCAATATACTGCTGAAGCAGCAATGGTGTATTTTCGTTAGATAAGTCCTCTATTGATGTAATTTCTACTTTTTGTAATTCGCTTAGTAAGCCAAGTATTTGTTGGGGGTCAAATTGTTTGGATAACAATATTTCTTGGTCTTTGATGCCTGCACCTGCCCAATATTGAAAGAAGTCTTTTTGTTGCTCTAGCCAAAACTCGAGTAATTCTTTTAACAAGAGGGGAGATTTTCCGTTGTAAACCAACAAAGAAATCTTCACCTTTATTTGATACTGCGCATTAAATTGTGCGCGCATGGAAAGTTTCTTTGAATCGGAAACCTCTTTGTATTCCTTGAATAATGCTAGTTTTTCATCGGGAAAACCAACGCCGAGTGTACGTGCAGCTGTGTCTAGACGCGAGAGTTCTTTGATCCATTTTGGATAGAGCAAGAGCTGATCTAGTTGACGATAGATTTTCTGCTTGAGTTCGAAGAGTATTACCTCGATTTGTTCTTCGTAGGGGTCTTGATGGTTGAGATGAAGTAAAGCAAGTGCTTGCTCAGGACTCATTTTTGCTGGTTTTTACGCATGCGCAAATTCAGTAATTCAACAATTAATGCGTAAACCAATGCAAAATAGATATAACCCTTTTGCATGTGCTCGCCAAAACCTTCCGCAATCAATAAAACACCGATGGCGACCAAGAAAGAAAGCGCAATCATTTTAATGGTTGGCCGCTCATTAATAAATTTACTGATTGGTCCTGAAAAAACCATCATGACAAACATAGAGATCAGCACGGCTAAAATAATAATTACCAGCGGATTGCCGTGTGTTTCGTGCTGAATATCGTTGGTCATGCCGATCGCAGAAATAACAGAATCAAAACTAAAAATAAAGTCGATGATCACAATTTGCGTTACGGCAGCGGTAAAAGTGGTGGCTTGTTTTGCACTGGCATCATGTACGCTGCCTTTGACACTTGCGTGCATTTCGCCAACTGACTTATAAATCAAAAATAAGCCACCGATCAGTAATACTAAACTATGCGCAGTAAATGATTGACCCGCGATACTAAAAAGGGCTTCTCGGTCGAGGGTCATAATCCAGGAAACCAAACTGAGCATGATAATCCTGATGATCAAAGCCAAACTTAGGCCAATTAAGCGTGCACTGCGTTGTTTATTTTTGGGAAGGTTATCAGTGATAATCGAAATAAAGATAATGTTATCGATGCCTAGAACCACTTCTAGAAGGGTAAGAATAAGTAGGTAAGTTAGGCCAACTGAAGTACCTAGAATGGCAAAATAACCGATAAAACTATCCATTTTATTTTTTTACGAAATTAAAAAAGTCTTGCAATACCTGAGCATTGCCGTCTTGATGGGTTTGTATTTCCAAAAGTTGGTGGTCGTTCTCTAAGAAACTAACAAGCGTCGGTATGAGTTCTTGTTGTTCGACACAATATTGAACTTCAAAACCATAACCCTCGGCTATTTTACCCGGAGATTTTTGATGTGTGGCCTCAAAATATTGTGCTCTTAAGGGAGAATTTGCAGGTCCTTGAATGATCTGAAAAATGCCACCGCCATGGTTTTGAATGATGATTATTTTTAGGTTCTTCGGAAAAGGATCGGTCCAGAGTGCGTTGCTGTCATAAATAAATGAGGTGTCGCCGCAAATGAGTAAGTGTTGTTGATTTGGGCTAGCCAGTGCTGCGCCTACAGCCGTAGAAACGGAGCCGTCTATGCCGCTTGTACCACGGTTACTGAAATAGAGTAAACCTTCAATAGGATCAAAAAGTTGCGCATAGCGCACCACCGAACTGTTCGCCAAATGAAGAATGCATGGCGCGCTCAATGCTTCTTGCAAGGCTGCAAAAACATGGTAGTCATAAATTTGACCTGCATTGGTTTGAAATTCGGCTTGCCGGTCTTTTGCAATGTAGTCAATCGCCTTCCATTTACCCTGAAAGTTTAAGGAATTCAATTCAAGGCCTGCCGACAACAATCCCTTAAAAAATAAGACAGGATTGATAGGCAAACAGGCAGTCAGTAATCCAAAGGTGTTCATGTCCGGGAAATCTGAAGCCAAGCGCCAATGTAAGTGCAGGGGCGTTTGTCTGAGGTAGGCTTTAATGCGCTTAGACACAATGGCTCCACCGAGACTGATCAGTACTTCTGGCTGATAAGCGGCGTCTGAGTTGTCTATACTGTTTAAGCTTCTGTCAATACAAGCATTGAAGCGTTCGTTTTGTAAGTTAGAAGTATTTTCTACTAAGACGACTACATTGCTAAATTTTGCGAATAAAGACAGTTGTATTTCTAATGCGGGGTTTGGATCCATTTGACCCACCAACACCATGATTTTCTTGTCTTTTAAAACTGAGAAATCGGGAAGCGCATCTGAATGCGCTGCATTTAATACTTTCGGGAAGTCAAAATGCTGCATTTCAGTGTAGCCGTAGAGCGGTTCATTTAAACCGATATTTAAATGAATAGGCCCCTTCCATGGCTGTTGAAGATGATGTAGAAAATGGTGAATTTGCTCAATTGATGTTGGGCTCACAGTAAAATTATCTTCATCAAATCCGAGGTAAGCATGCGTATGGTTGTTGAATACCTCAGCCTGAACAATGGTTTGGCCATCGCCTTGATTGATCCATTTGGCCGGCCGATCGGCAGTGAGCACAAGCAAAGGGATATTGCGGTAATAGGCCTCTGCTATGGCAGGGTAATAATTAAGGCAAGCAGAACCAGAGGTGCAGCAGAGCGCCACGGGTGTTTGGGTTTGTTGCGCCCAACCCAGCGCAATAAATGCTGCAGCACGCTCGTCGTGAACGACTAATGTTTCGATGGCTGGATGCGCTTCAAAAGCTATTGCAAAGGAGGAATTTCTAGAACCCGGTGAGTGAATAACCCGTCGAACCCCATGATGGGCAAGCGCCGCAACCACCATCTGGACCAGTTCTTTGTCTGAGCTTTGCATGGCGCAAATTTACGGCAAATCAAAGCAAGCGCAACAAGGTTTGGCTTTTATTTTCAGTTTCTTCCCATTCTTGTTCTGCTGTAGAATCGGGCGTGAAACCACCGCCCACATAACAAAAAAGCTGTTGATCAATCAGGCTGCCACAACGTAGGTTGACGTATAGTTTTTGCGCGCCTTGACTTGCTCTTCCGATGATTCCTGCATACAAGCCGCGTTCATGATGCTCGGTTGCCGCTAAATATTGTAGTGCTACTTTTTTTGGAAGTCCTGCAACGGCTGGTGTGGGGTGGAGGTGCTTGAGTAGAAGTGGTAAAATACGATTTGGCATTTGCCAAGTAAGTTCTTGTAATAGGTGGGTCACTGGCCCTGGGCTGTATGTCTGAATAGCAGCAACCTGAACATTTGCACCTGGAATTTGACGAAGTTGACCTTCAATAAACTCAGTAACCATGGCGTGTTCGTTGTATTCTTTGTGGGTAAAATCTCGAGCGCTAGCCGTTGGTTTCGTACCGGCAAGCGCCATGGTTCTCCAATTACTTTGCGTACGTTCAATTAAGATTTCTGGGCTTGCTCCAATCCAAGATCCTAATGTAGTATCGTGGAAATAGTAAACAAGGGCATTTGGATAGTTCAAGAGCAGCTTGTCATATAATAGCTTGGGGTCCGTAACTAGCCGTTCTGATCTTTTAATTCTAGAGAGCACAATTTTATCGGCTATGCCGCGATTGAGGTCTTTTATGAGTTGTTGAGCTTGCCTCAAATAGGCCTCTTTATCGATGCAAAAAGGCGCGTTTTGTGCTATAATTGTTGGTTTGGTATCTGCAGCCCAAAAGTATTTATATTTTTGATCGAAATCAGTTACAATAAAATTATGATTTTCAATACTTTCTGTTTGAAAGAAATCACCTTCTAAGCACTGAGGTTCTTCACCGGGAAAGCGGTAATAAAGCATATTAATCTTCTTTTGGCAAAACCATAACGGTGTGCTTGCCATGGCAAATGAGGCGCTCGCTTAGCGCTTCTCTCACTTCGATAGTCCAGAGGTGTGTTTTGCGACCTGCATGCACTAATTTGGCAGTTGCAATAACCATTCCTTCTCGAACAGCGCCCACATGATTAGCGGCTATGTCTAGGCCCACAGCATAATGGGTGAGGGGGTCTATGAGTAAAACAGAGCCCAAAGATCCAACTGTTTCCATGAGTGCAGCACTTGCACCGCCATGCAGTAAACCCATAGGTTGCCTTGTTTTCTCATTGACGGGCATACTCGCCTTTACAAAGTCGTCGCCAATTTCAAGGTAGCGAATCTCTAGCGCTTCCATGAGCGTGCCGGGGTTGAGTGCGTGGAGTTGATCGAGCGGTACCTGCTTTAATTTCATGGTGCAAATATACGCAAGAGCTTTTGGATGCGTGTTCAGAATTTGTAATTTTGACTGATGAAAATGACCAAATCTATCGATGTTTTTTTAACAGATGGTTGCGGCCGCTGCTCAAAATTTGCTACCGACGCCTGTACCGTAAGGATTTACGCACCTGAAATTGAAGCGCTACGCAGCATCGCTTTATCTGTATTTCAGGAAGAAACGATGAAATGGGGAGCGCCTTGCTACAGTCACAACGGCAAAAATGTGGTTATGCTTTTTAGTTTCAAAGACAACTGTGGCTTTTCCTTCTTCAAAGGCCCGCTCTTGGCCGATGCCCACCAAATGCTTGTTGCGCCTTCCGAAAATGCTCAAACCTTTCGTTTATTGCGCTTCACCAAGCTCGCTCAAATTATCGAAAAGCAAGATGCAATCCGTTCTTATTTATTCGAAGCGCTCGAAGTCGAGAAAGCAGGCCTCAAGCTCAAACCAACTCCGGTAACCGAATTTCCAGTACCCGAAGAATTACAAGCACAGTTCCAATCCTATCCGGAATTTGAAGCCGCTTTTTACGCCCTCACACCAGGTCGCCAAAAAAACTACCTCCGTCATTTCAATGACGCCAAGCAAAGCGGCACCCGCACAGTCCGCATCGAAAAATACAAACCCTTCATTTTCAAAGGAATTGGCATAGATGAGGCCTGGAAGCTAAAATGAATTTGAAAAAAATCTTTACCTAAAGTACCTAAACCCCTTGTCAAAACCCTAAGTTTTACTACTTTTGCCCCGGAGAGTTGGCAGAGTGGTCGATTGCGGCAGTCTTGAAAACTGTTGAACCGAGAGGTTCCGGGGGTTCGAATCCCTCACTCTCCGCCAGGTAACAATACCAAAATGTACCAAAGCGTGTAAACACTGAGTTTACACGCTTTTTTTTTGTTCTTTAATGTCCTAAAATGTACCATTTTGTACCCCAACTGGGTTGCAATCTGGTGACCACTTTTGAAAATCGAAAAAGTGGTAACGGGTGTGAGTACATTTTGGTACATAATAGTACTGAAAAACAGTGTTTTAAATTTGTTTTGTAAGGTGGTGTTATTGTAGTTTTGTCATCAAAATGGGGGCGCAATTAATACTTACGCCATGTCGTCAAGAACATCGTTTGGGTTGACTTTTTACATCAACCGAACAAGAGAAAGAAAAAACGGGGAATGTCCCGTGATGCTACGCATCAACATTAATGGAGATCGAGTTGCTCTCCAAGTACATAGGTTTATTAAACCTGATGATTGGGACCCGGCCCGCTATGTAATGAAAGGACGCACTGAAGAAGCGCGCGCTTTCAATAATTACCTGGAAGCGGTTCGTTTAAAAGCGCATACCAAATACAATGAGCTTTTAACCTACACTGATGATGTCACACCGCAGATGCTCCGAGATGCAATCTTGGGAATTCATTCTGCCAAATCAAGACAAATCATCGAAATCTGGGAAGAATACGTGGCTGACCTTAAGAAACTAATCGGCAAGGAAATTACTTACGCTACTTTTCAAAAACACAATACGGCTAAAAACCATTTTCAAGCCTTCTTACAAAAGAAATGCAATTGCACAGACATTTCTATTAAAGCGGTTAATTATCAGCTCATACAGAAATACAGCATTTATTTAAAAACCGAAAAGGGCTGCGGCTACAACACGGCTGTAAAATTCCTGCAGAACCTCAAAACAGTTACGCGTCTGAGCATCAGAAGTGGTTGGTTGCTCAAAGATCCATTCAATGGCATCAATTTAACTTTGAAAGAAGTGGACAGGCCTTATCTTACTGAAGAAGAAATACAACGCCTCATAGAATTCAATTCCACTTTTGAAAGGTTGAACCGAGTGCGCGATTTTTTTATTTTCTCCTGTTATACCGGATTGGCATACATCGATGTCCAAAAACTCAAAAGAGCAGAAATTGAGGGCAACGATCAATCTGGCTATTGGATCAGAACCCGAAGAAAGAAAACCGGTGGCCGCGCCAATATTCCATTATTGGATATTCCCATGAGCATCATTAGAAATTACTGTCAATTAGAACTACTCGATGCAGAAGACCCGATTCTACCCATCCTGAGTAACCAAAAAATGAATGCCTACCTCAAAGAGCTCGCAGATTTATGCCACATTCAAAAGCAACTATCTTACCATGTTGCCCGCCACACCTTTGCCACAACAGTTACTATGATGAATGGCGTACCGATTGAAACTGTTTCAAAAATGCTCGGGCATAAAAACATTCACAGCACCCAACATTACGCCCGCATTGTAGACAAAAAGGTAGGCGACGACATGAAACTCCTTGCAGCCAAATTAAACGGCGCGAGCACCATTCAATTCAATAAAACAAATGTTGAACAAATACCGATAATATGATCAATGAACTTTTCAAAGTGCGGGCTTACGGCTTCGGTGAGCTCGCACAACTTTACTTCCCAAACATTACCAAGAAAAGCGCCTCCTGGCAACTCCGGCTGTGGATCAATGCTTCAAAAGGATTAACCGAAAAACTGGGCGAAACAGGCTATGTCAAAGGGAGGAGATTGTTAACTCCGATACAGGTGGGGTTGATTGTGGGGGAGTTTGGGGAGCCGTGAAAATTAGTTCTATCCTTTAAATTCTTTTTATTTCTTCCGTACTAACAATTTCTGAAATATTTACAACGCTCTATAATTGAAGTGCACGTGCAATGTCACCACGTTTACATGACTGCTTCCATTTAAACAGATCTTTAGATTGGATAAACATGTATTTAGCTCTAGAATTGCCAGCTTTTTGAATATTCATAGGGTCAATTAAAAGACCTGATAATTCCGTATTATTAGATAGCCTGAATCTAATATGGCGATTATGAAAGGGGAAAAATTCTAATTCGGTCATTGACTCTTAAAATTATTGATGGCTCACTTTTTTTTGTTTTTGATCATCATTTAACATTGCTTCAATAAAATTTTTTATAATTAAACGGTTGTTTTACAAGAAACCAACCATTCAGTTTATTAATTTTATGAAATCAAGCTTATTTTTATGATTCTATTGCTTCTTTTAAATGTTTTAAATTATTAATATCAAAATGATGAACTAAATTGATTTTTATTTCCTCTAAGGTTGGTAATGATTTTGAATTTTTAAACTGCTGTGTTTTAATCAGTAAAATTGGAATAAGATAGTCTTTTCCAGAGACAATCGTTAGTAAATTCTCAATATTGTTAGCCCATTTTGTATTAAGTTCATTAAACTTAATATTATAATTTTCTTCCCCATAATTTGTAATTATTTCATTTTTAAGTTTTTCTATATCCTGATCTACTAGATTGAAATCAAATGTATACTTTGCACCATTTTTTTTATGGTATTTGTTAACGTTATTTAATGTGAAATAACCCCCATAGAAGTTTAATATCGCAAAGTGAACGAATAATTGTATAAGTGACCCAGAATATTGGTGAAGCCATTTTTCATACTCAATTTCTACTGCTATTTCTTCTTTGGACCTGGTGCCACAATTTAAATAAATAAAGTTGCAAGTTGATTCTCTGTCAAATAAAAAATTTTCTATACAATATCTGTCTAGCACGAATAGATTTTCAACTTCAATTTTTTCACCGTTTACCAAAGCTATGTCACCATCAATGATAAATAGTTTTTTTCGATCTGATTTAGGTTCTTTTTTACAACGTTCTATAACTTTGTTTTTACATCCTAAGGGTGTAATATCATTTATTTTAATTCCAGGTTTAATTAGTCTAGAAAATAAAACTTTGTAAAATTCCTTATCCTTTTCCTCATCCTCAGTATAGATATCAATATCATTTCTAAATGCTAAAAAGGTTGATAATAGGCGTTTAGATTCGTCTGTATATACTAGCATATATTATGAATTTAATTTATTAAGGTCTTGACAAAATATTTCTCTCTTAACCTTAGAAATTATTGATGGAGAATGTGTGGCTAGAATAAATTGAGTCTTAGGACTTGCCTCCATAATCGAATCAACAAATATTTCTTGCCACGCAATGTGTAAGGATAGTTCAGGTTCATCAATAATGAAAACGCCATTAGGTTTTTGGTCTTCTTCAAAAATCAGGTGCGCAATCATAATTATAATTTGCTTTTCACCAGATGAAAGCTCGAAAACATTCGCTTCATTTCCATTCTTTAATTTTACTTTTATTTCACCATCATCTGCGATTTTAATTTGCTTTCCACCTTCTTCTAGGAATTTTGAAGTTATACTCTCAAGCCTTTTGATTGGTGATCTCAGCTCTGAAATTTTTTCTTGATAGGTTTGGCTGTAATTTATTATTTCATCAATCTTTTTAATTTGTGAGTTATTGTTTATCCACTTCATGAGCATTTTAAAACTCTCCTGGTTCAGTGGGTTTACATTTTCATCTTTTTCTGATTTATAATTATTTTGTTTGTTTTTCAACTCTTCAATTTCTATATTTTGAGATATTAAAACGGACATGTTATCAAAAAAAGATTTCGCAGAGTTATTTAAGAAATTTATGTCTAAATCTTTTAAAGCTGTTAAAACCTTATCTCTTTTCTCAATTAAAAAACTGTTTTCTTTTGGTATTGTTTCTAAATTATGATCATCATTAAATTTAAATGAAAGTTGAAAAATTTTCCGCTTAAATTCTTCACTAATTTTTGGCTGTTCATATGCAATTTTTCGGAAGTAATCAAAAATTAAATATTGAACATCTTCTAAACTACTATCAATTGCTGATGCGCCCGAATATCCTTCAAAGAACCTGCGTTTTGTTTTTTGATGGCCGTATACCCTTCTATTTCTGAAACGCATATCTATGTATTTCCCTTCGTATATTTTTCTATCCAAACCAAGGAATTTTGGTGTCGCTAACTCACGAATTTTCCTTGTTATTTCGTTTATTTCAAATTGTTCTTTAAAACTTTGCTCGGTTACCGATATTTCCTCTAAATCAAAAGTTTCATTTTCTGGCCTAAAATACCTTTGAAAAATTTGAGGTTCTTTGTAATATTCACTTGACCTAATAGACAAAGTGAAAGTATTTTTTTCTTTGTTTTGAGTAGCGGTAATAATTATATCTTGCTCTAATTCTGTTGTTGAACATTTTAGCTCCGCAAATTCGTAATCGATCTGATTTAAATATTGAAAAGATGGTGTTATTAAACCAAGTATCAATTTCAATGCACTAGTCTTTCCAGAACCATTAATTCCAATTAGAAAAGTAAGTTCACTAAAAAAATCAATGTTGTAGTTCAGATATCCATGAACATTTTTTGCTTCAAAAGAGTTAATTTTCATCTTACAATTTTTAAAAAAAAATTTATCTTACTACTTACTAATTTCTTTGACCTTTATAGGTTGCTTTTCAAAATCAAAAAAATTGAGTTCAATACTTATAGCATGAAGAGTAGATATTAATAATAATGATGTGTTACCAGCTTCACATATCTTATGTTTTTTAATTCTTCAGTCTTATGATTTAGTACTGTAAAATCAAAAACTTATTTAGAACTAATTTCTCGACTAACGCATTAAGAAATTCAGATTACTATATGGTATGATTTTAGCTAGTAACGATTAAATCAATTTAAGTTTAAAGATATCCCAAACTGAATTTGAGGTGCCGTAAAAAATAATCTCGAATAACTTTTTTTGAAACTATTAAAAGATGGTTCAAAAGAAGTTAGTGTTATATACTCGGAATAATATCCCCCGAGTTGTGCATAAAATAATCCAAAATTTAATTCTGAAAATATTTTCAATTCTTTTGAAATATTCATCTCTAATTGAATAAAATTGTTGAAGCCAATTAGAAATCCACCGTCAATCTTTTGCAAGGATTCTTGTCTGCTTATTGTTTGAAGTGTGGAATCTCTTATGTCCGTAACATTTAAGTAACTATAGGATGAAGCTAAGTATAGTGGGATTTCAAGACCTGCTATTAAAGTAAAATCTCCAATTTCTTGGGATTTGCCAATTGAAGGACAGAGTTCTAAATACGTCTGGTGTTCATTTATTTTTGTAAAAAAATTAGGGTAATCAATCTCTCTATATGCTTTGTGAATTCCAAGACCCAAACGAAATCTTAAACTTAAACTATCTTTCAATTTACTTGTAAGAATTAAATTGTATTTTAACTGTGTTGAGTTATTGTTGTTTATAAATTTTTCTAAATTGAATCCATTTGGAATTTCTAGGTTGTAAAAATTTGATATCGGATCTTCAATTTGTCCAAAATTTGATACGCTCAATCCTAAATTGACATTACATTGGGAGAACGCTTTTAAATTAAAGATAAAAATCAAAAATATAATGCCATTTTTCATTTTGTAGTTTTGATTATAATTAACTTATATTTTAATGAAACCTTTATTTTGATGGGAATTATCAGTGAATTCAATTTCAATTCGATATTCTCCAGAAGACAATAGAGAAACGTTTAAGGCCTTGTCTAAATAATTCATCTTATTCAATACTAAGTGATTATTTGAATCAAAAATCGTTATATTTTTGATTTTTTTCTCTGAATAAACAAATAATTTGTCAGTAGCAGGATTAGGGTATACAATGAGATTGATTTTTGTATTAATTGACACTTGTGATGGATTGTCTGAAAAACTATTATCTAAAATATAATTTTGTTCTTCAATTTCTTCATTTTGGATATCAGAGTTAGAAGGATCTACCACATCTAAAAATCCATTTAACATTAAACTATTATTGCAATTAAATAATTCTAGTGTCCAGAAATAAGTATCTTCGAGTACCATCTGCCCTGTACCTAAACCTACATTAATAATTCCATTCCAAAAAATTGAAGATGGGGTGTTATTATCAGGAGCAATAAATGGACAGCAAATTTGTGAATTGAAAATTTCCTCCTCTAAATGATAAACTATTGCACCTAAACTATTGATGACATAAAAATCAAATTTTGTAGCATTGAATGCACAAGTTTGATTGTCATTGTCTCGAAAGAAAAAAATATCATTAATTCCGTCATTATTTGGGGTAAAAACATTAGGCAACGGGTAATCAATTGTAAATCCATTGAAATTTTCACAACAGTTACTACAACCTGTCAAACAAGTTACCGGGTCGACTACTGCTTCAAATAAACCATCCTGTGTATCAAATGCAGGACCAATTTCAATATAATTCCCTGCTTGAAACAATACTGAATTATTTATTCCAATAAAATAATTTCCGTCAATCCCAGCAAGTATGCAACTAGCTGCTTCAATGAAATTAGGAGGTGCTGTAGTTGAATTTGAATTTCCATCGAGAGATATACAAATATGACAATTTTCACAAACAACATTAATTTGAAAAGTGTAAGTACTACTCAACGATTGGCCACACTGACTATTATCATTTACAGTAACATCAAAAAAGTATGATCCTTCATTTACATTATCCGTATTCCAACAGAAAATTCCATTCATAAGGGGCGATCCTTGTGTTGAAAAAAAAGCATCGGGAATACCGTTATCCCAAGTCATACTGACGGTTTCATTCGGGCTATCAAATGAACTAATATTAAAACAAATTTCATCGTTGGTATGTACGTATGCGATATATTCATTGGTATTATTTATACCAGAAAGATACGGTGGAAAATTAAAGCCTGATTGAACAGGTATATTGATGCTTTCTGTTGCAATACATCCATTTTGTGATGTTACTGTTAAAACGCATTCTGTTGACGGATAAACAGGATTAAATTGAACTGAATTTAATCCTAATCCTGTCTCTCCGGTACTCCAAGAATAAAACCAATTAGAGGATCCATTCGCAACAATTGTATATGGAATCCCCTCGCATAGTACGTCAGGAAGATTTTCAAAGTTAATATCGATGTTATCATAACAAAATTCGTATTCTGCCGTTTCTTTGCAACCGTTAAAAGTGTTTAATTTAATTATGAAACAGTCCCCAGGATTTGGTAAAAAATTAATTGAATTGAAAATTGAATTTATTTCAATCATGCCAGCCGAACCATTTTGTATTGAACCTGTATAGATTGGGGTTGGATTGTTGGATGGATAAATCTCCCAATTATAGCTTGTTTCATTTTGACTTAATGAACCGTCAAAAGTTATTGGTGAATTAATACAAAAACTATTGCTTACGGGATTAATCAGAGAATTTAAATTTTGTTGCTCAATATTAGCAAAACTGATATCTACATCATCTAAATAGAAGAAATTAGAAAAATTGGGATTTTGATCATTGTAATTTCCAAATATTACATAGTGTAAACCAGATTGTTCTGGTGTGAAACAGAATGTAACCTGATTATATTGATCGCCAATTGGTTTGTAAATGAAATCAGGTTGATTTATAGGATTAATTAGATAATCGGATACTGCATTTACTGGAGTTGATGAATTTTGAAGAAACGTTGGAGAAGGTACAATATTGGATATTTTTATTCCGATAGAAAGTGAATTTGACGGATTTGCATTTTTAACAAAACACGTCAATATATATTTTGTATTTGCTACTAGGCTTTCTGTAGTACCATAAAAATATTCAGAAAGTGAGACAAACTCTGAACCAAAGCCCGCGCAACCCTGACCGGTATGTTGGTTATTATTGGTATTTGTAATTTGGTTATGAAATAAATCTGGACTATTGTATATGGTATGCCATGCATTAGCGCGATCAATTGAAATCCCAATAAATTGATTATTCGTTAATTCAAACCCACCATTTTGCATAAATTGACAATTTGCTGCGAAATGAAAAAAAGTTATTTTCAGAGTTAAACAAATGTATTTTAGTTTATTCATTGACTATTTTTTTTAATGTTTCAATTTCTTCATGTTGATTAATAATATATTGTGTTAATTCTTCTATTTTTTGTAAAAGCAGTTTATTCATCTCAAGCAAGTCTATTCCCGTTTCTAATACTTCCTTTTCAGAAGGAATATTTGGTAAATGGTCATGGTTTTCGATAAACTTTTTCAATTCAGAAATTGGCATAAGTTTGTAATTCTCATCAAATACAAAGTCTGCCCATGAATCAGCATCAACTTTGATTCTTCGCGCATGTAATAGACCATCGTTGTCAACCTGTAGTAATTTTTGAGTTGAATTAGATATGATTAATGGGGTGACGTTTGCATTCCCGGTATGAATGATTTGACATTTAGATGTTAAAAGACCTTGATAATTTAATTTTAGTAATTCTTGTTGCTCAGATTCAATTAATAATTGAATCGCTATACTGTTTGATGGGGCAATTGTTTTCATGTGAAATTTCACAATTGAATTTAATGGATCAACCGCACCTAGTTTGAGTGAATTTGTATATGTTGTTCCTAAAACATCAAGATTTACTCGAGGTTGACTGGTGTTAATTCCAACATTTACTTGGGGACAGGCAACGAATATTTTATTTTCACCATTTGACCAAGTTGGGTTAAAAATTGGGCCTTCGTCACAGTATTTAGTTGAGTAAATGGCGTTAGAAATCTCAGATATACTGCTTTTAGATACCACACCTAGGCTATCAATTATTAATATTTCGTTGTTTGAATTACTGGTTGTCGATAATCCAGTAAAATTGATATTGTTTCTAAATAATACGTCCCCTGATACATCAAGCTTTGCGGTAGGGGTACAAATACCTATTCCAACCTTTCCGTCAGGCGAAATTCTTAATCTTTCAATGTTGTTACTTTTAAATTTTAGGGGATTGTTATTTTGAGTGCCAATGAAATGATCTTCAGTTGTAATGTTTCCATCAGTATTCCATTGATTAATCTCAGGCGTTTGAGCTTCGAATTGTGAGGTTAATACAAGGAAAAACATTAAGGTGCTAGTAACTTTTGACTTCATGGGTAGTTGATTAAATTTATGAATGCTTGCAATATTAGAAGACTTCTTTTTTTTATCCAATGGGGATAATTCTATAAAAACTAGAAATCATTCTAATTTTTTCTATTTTGGACGTAAATTGATTTTAGATTATCAATTTTGCGGCGTCATTGAATTTTAATTTTGTCGCCTAACTTTAAAATTTTAAATTATGTCTTTTAATGGAAATGAGGGTGAATTTATCACTCTAAGAGAAGGGTCAGAGATGACAAAGCGCTACAGAAACACAATTCAACCCGGAGAGGTAATTGGTGTTTTCATGGGTAAAGAAAAGATTAAACAGATGTTGAATCAAAATGGAAGCGAAGGATTAAGATTTTATTTTGCCAAAAATGAATTGGATAAATTAACGTTGGTTGTAGTGAGTGCGGATTCGGATCAAAATGATTTAACCGATGGTCTTATTGCGGATGGGCTATTCCCTTGTCCTGGTGGATGTGGTAATTCAAACGATTTAAATTCTTGACCTTAAATTTATTTTATATCGCATTATTGAGTGAATGGATTCCATTAGTTCTATTCATATGTCTAGGAAAAAACCTTAAAAAGACCCGAGATAATATCATTTTGATGTGGTTTTTAACCAAGTCAATTGCAGACCTAAGTTGTTTAATTGCTTATAAAGTTTTTAAATGTAATTTTTTTCCAATTTTTCACATTTCTGTAATTATTGAGAATATTTTAATGGTTGTTTATTTAAGTGATTTTCTAAAAATTCAAAGTCTCTTTAAGAAAGTCCTTTTTACTCTTCCAGTATTTATTTTTGGATTAGAGGTGTTTTTTTATGGTTCCTTTTTCGACTTGAATAAAATTGGTTTAATTAGCAATAATGCTGTCGTTTCAATTTTATTATTGATTTTATTACTGAATCAATTAAAAATTGAAAAAAGAGAATTTTTATTAATTCTAAACTTATTTGTTTTTCATTCTATCTCATTTGTTTATTTTCTTTTCGATCATATCCGTAGATATAATGATTATATAAGTGAGAATATTTATCCTGTCTATATTGTATTCGTTGTTATTTTAAACCTTCATTTTCTCTATTTCGTATGGTCCAGGAGAAAGAAATAGTCATCTTAGTTTTAATTTGTTTATTCTTTACTTTTTTACTGAGTATGGGAATTGTTCTTCTTGTGAAAAAAAACCAACGCATACAAGAACTTTCAGATAAACTTATCAAAGAAACTGAGGATAAAAAGGAACTAGAAAAACTGAAAGTTGCAATATCAGCACAAGAAAAAGAACGTGTTGAAATAGCGCGCCAGCTTCATGACGATATTGGCGCGCTTTTATCGTTTGCGCAGAAGAATTTGGTCAATTTTGAGGACAATTCTGAAGACGGAGAAGTTGATTTTAAGTCAATTGAGATGGCAAAGGTGTATTTGGCCGAGAGTATTCAATTGATTCGAAATATCGCCAAAGGATTAACACCACAATATTTGATGAAATTCGGATTAGTGAAGGCGCTTGATAACATGACCAAACAAAAATCAGGAACTCTTATAGAAACATTTGATTTTACGTCTGTTGTTCCTGAGGAGTTGATAATTTCTGAACAGGTTTCAACGCATTATTATTACATAGCTGGAGAACTAATTACCAATTTATTTAAACATAGTTATCCTACAGAAATAAACATGAGGTTGACCTACGAAAGGGAATTTCTAAAACTGAAAATCAAACACAATGGAATTGCATTGACACAACGTGATTTCGATCGCTTAATATCAGAATCAGATAGTCTCGGTCTCGAAAATATTAAATATAGACTGAATGTTATAAATGGTGAAGTATACTTTAAAAGACTCCGTGATTATGGAACTATTGAGCTTATCACTAAATTGGATATAAAGGAGATGTAAGATGGAGAATCAGCCAAACATTAGAATTGCTCTTGTAGAAGACCACGAGCTAATTAGAAATGCCTTGTCAAAAATGCTAGCAGAACTACCTTCATTCAGCTTTGTTTTTAACGCCGCAAATGGTCGAGAGTTTTTCGATAAACTCAAAGATAATACTATTGATGTAGTACTTTTAGATCTCGAAATGCCGATTATGAATGGGATAGAGGTCATTGAAGAACTAAAGAATATAAAATCTAAGATTAAAGTTATTGTACTAACAATGTATGCTGATTTAGACATGGCTTTTGATGTTTTGTCTTTGGGTGCACATGCATTTTTATTAAAAGAATCTTCAACACGTGAATTAACTTGTGCAATTGAGCAAGTTTTCTTAGGGAACGATTATACAAACTCTTTCATGAATAAAGCTGTAATTAATAATCTTGCTGAGAGTAGAAAAGCAAAAACTAGAGCTGAGCATCTAAAATTAGATCAAAGGGATTTAAGACTAGTCAAGCTGATTTGTGATGGTTTCTCAACTAAAGAAATTGCAGATTTATTGCCAGCTTCTAGGAAAAATGTGGATTTATTACGAACAAAATTGATGAAAAAGTTTTCCGTTTCATCCGGAAACGAACTCATACGTGTCGCGATTTTAAATAATTTATACAAGCCACGTACCAACAGAGAAATTTTATTAGAAATAGAAGATGATTCAAATGCAATGACCAAAAGAAAAATTTTCAAATTAAAAGAAAATCACATTAAAAATTTTGGCAAATATGATGACTAATAGGAGACATTAAAGAAACCAGCCATTGACTTTTGTGGTACTTCAAGAAGTAATTTATTAGTGTTTTTAAGTTGGATTGTGTAAAAATAGGTACCCTCTTTCACTAATTGATTATTCACTTTCCCATCCCATATATCGTGTTTTCCTGCCTCTAAGTTACCTTCAAAATAGAAAATTAGATTTCCATTTCTATTAAGTAAACTAATACTACACTCTACATCTAAAGTAAAATCTAAAGTAAAAAAGTCATTTATGCCATCATTGTTAGGCGTAATTATATTTGGAACCGAACAATATAAGTAAGGATATATGGAGATTTGCTGTTTTGTTGTATCTGTACAAGTACTGTCAAAATCAAAAGAAACAAGCTGAATTTGATATTCGCCAGGGTTAAGGAATTTTATTTTATTGTCTGTTATAATATAATTTGTATCATCTACGCTCCATATATAGTTTTCAGCATTTATTGAGTTATTATTAATTTGAATGTATTCATTTACAAAACCATATTCAGAGGAAAAGCTAAAATCTGAAATCGTATTTATAACTTGTTCAACTTCAACTACTGTATCGAGGTAACAACCATCCCCATCTGTAATACGAACTTGTTGTATTCCAGCAGAAAGATTTGTAAAAGTTGCAGTGTTTTGATGAGGGCCCTGATTAATTTGATAGGTTAAAGGAAGCGTACAATTTGTGTTTGTTTGAATTTCCAACGAACCAGTATGAGTTGCGCAAATACTTGGACTAGTTAGAATTTCTAAAATTGTAGGATTGTTTCTTACTTGAACACTAATGGGTCTGACTACTGAACAAGAGTCACTTGTCCAAATTCTAACAGTAATTAATTGAGAGGAATCGGATACAAAAATTGGGTTTGCACAATTTGAACAACTTAAGTTTTCTGATGGGCTCCATTCATAGGCAATTCCGTCGGTAGCATAAAGTTGCAAAGGTGAATTGGCACAAATCGTAGTATCATTTATCGTAGTTACTTGACTAGTTTCACAGGTGGTACCATGTTCAATAAAGAATTCATTATAAATGTTATACGGTGGGGATGGGGCGTTCATTTCCCAAGAAAGTTTCCAATTTAAGCTGTGATTCGGATTTACCAAGTTTTCACAATTAATTAAAGCATCGTACCCATTCACGTAATAATCGGGTGTATCATTAGAAAGTCCAAATAATTCATTATTTTCAAAATAGAAGCAGCCTTGAGGGCCATCACTCGTTAAATTCCCTTCGCCTTTTAAAAGACCAGCGTTATAAATCCCATTGTTAAAACTTAAAAAACTCCCATCGCCTGGGGTCCATTCAGATATTCTAGAAGAGCAAATAGCCCAACCCACGTCAGATGAGCTAGTAATTTCATTCATGTGAGTTAGTAGAAAATCTGATGAAAATTGTTCATCTTGATTATTAATAAGAATGTATGAACTAGTTAGATCAAGATTAGGATTTTCATACAGTATATATAAATAAATTGTACTAAATATACAACCAAAACAATCGCTAACATTTGGAATTCCGATTATAAATGTACTATCATCGGATTCAATACTTTGAGTAACGTCCAATGCGTGAATGTAAATATTTGGGGCAGTGGAAAGGTTACTTGCATTGAACGCACTTTTTCTTGATTGAGAATTAAAAGTAAAATTTGAATCACCAAGAGTGATATTGAAATTGATAAAAGGCAAGGAATTATTCCAATATTCTGTGCCAAATAAAAATGCTTTTTTAATAGTGCTTCCCGGAGCAATATGGACTTTCAAGGTGTCACTTCCTCCAGCCATCAGAGTAGAAAATCCTGCGCCGGTAACACCACAGTGACAATTATCCTGATAGTATAATATCTGAGAATAAATTGTCAGTGGGACACAAAATATTAGTAATTGAAGAATCCTCATTTTGCTTGCTAAACTTTATTTTTCTAACACAACTTTATTTCGCTCATGCTTTAGATCATTTAAAATAAACTCAATAACATATTCGCCATTACTAAGATTTGAAATATCAATTTTCGATTGTGCAGTTTCTTTGAAATTTGTAGTTAATACAAGGTTTCCTTTGATATCATATACGGCTATTTTTAGATCAGAAATCAATTCTTCAGAAATGAAATTGATTTCGCCGTTAGAAGGTATTGGGAAAACTTTAATTATATTTTTTGTCTCTGGATTATTTAATACGTTGTTAATTTGAGAGGATCGTGTGCCGTAAAAATCTAAAATATCAGGAGAGCTTGTCATGTTGCCATGGTAAGTCAATAATATATTTAATACCTCTTTCAATGCAGGGTCATTTGTCAGGCAATGAAGCAGATTGACACTATCAACAAAAGATGAAGATTCTACCATTATTTGATCGATGCTATTCGTGCCGTATAGACGTTTATTAATTTCAGTTAAAATTTCAAAATCTGATTCGCATTCACAAACTAAGCTCATAATATTATTAATTGAATCAATTTCATTTTGACTAATCATTAGGAAAATTAGGTCTTTTTTGGCTGCTTCAATATTAATTCCTAGAAGAGAATCCTTAATATCTAAATAAGTTAATGTGGTATCTGACATTAAATTACCAAAATAATTGGAATATTCCGCATCCAGTATCGATTTTACTTCACTAATTTCATTAAACAATTTCTGCATAGGTGCATCCCCTTGATTTAAGATTAATTCTAACTTAACTAGTTCCGGTAAATAAGAATTCATCACCTCTTGGCACATATCCGGAGAAAGTGGTTTTTGTAATTCCAAAAGCTCTTTCTTTTCAACATTTGAAGCGCATCCATGTAAAAACTCTTTCAGGGTTGAGTCTGAAAGGTACGGGCTTATTTCATTTAGTAATAAATACGGATTCAAAGAATTAGCTAATAATAGTAGTAAACTTTCTGTACTTCCTCCATCAATTTGAGATTGTAAAGAATCTAATGTTAATTTTAGTTGATTAATGTCGTTTTTTAACGGTTTGAGATTCAATTTTGAAGGACAAACGTTATATCCATAACCATTTACTAGATTATTGTTATACATCTGAGGAATTGTAAAAATACCGGGGCTAACATTGTTTGGGTCTTGAGTAGGATTATCTAAATAAATATAGCTAAATTGTTGTGAGTACTGATCGAGTTTGATATCATGTTCAAGTGGAGATGATTCATTTGTTAAAGAAAATGTATTTCTTGCAGCTGACTTTATTGAATTCTGAAGCGTATTACCGCCATAATTTCCTTGATGATAATCTATTATCCCCGGGTTTAAGGACGACCCAACAACTCCGATATCTGCAGTAGTGATTTCAGATCTAAATTGATTACAAATCCAATGTAAACCATTAGTGACTTTCGATACTGGGTTGGTTACTATGTTGATGCTCGTACCATTCTTATACATTGCTAAGCAACCAACGTTTAAATTTTGATAAAAATTATTGTAAACTTCATTATATTCTGTTCCAGAATTTCTGATGACGGTACCGTAAGTCATACCAATCGTAGAGCCGTCTTCTTCAAAGAAATCGTTTTCTTCAATTTTAAATCCTTTACCTCCATAATTATAAATGCCCGCTGAAAATGTATTTGAGAGCTCTGGAATCTGAAAATTTGATTCAGTAATCCTATAGTATCTGGTACCTGCAGCAAATACTCCAAATTCATTATCTTCAAATTCACTGCGATTTACAGTAAAATTCAAATTATCAGTAGAATAGGTATTAATGCCAAATTTTAATTTACTAAACTTCGATGGAATGTAATCGTTACAGTTTCCTCCGACACTTGGGATATAATTACATTTCGATTCTACACTAAAATTCGAGTTTTCAGAATAAATACCAATACCCGATTGTACTAAATTGGAATTATTTGATATGTCATTATTGAAATTTGACGCAATTATTCTTAATCCTTTTACTCCTTTTAGGTGAATGTGATAATTGAGGTAACTTGAATTGATATTGTCGTCCCATTTGAGCGTAGAGGTGGAAATTGTGGAAATATTATTGATGCCATTAGGTGAAAAGTATTTTTCAAACCGAATTCCGGTAATATTATTTTCAAAATTTGAATTACTTATTTTTACAATACCACCGCTATTTGTAGGTACAAATACATTACCAGAGACAATCTCTTGAGAAGGACAAAAATTTAAATTGTTCAATTGTCTTTTACCGACCAAAACACCAATTACTGCATCTTTAATAGTCGAGCTATTTTTCATGATTAATAGTCCTTGAGTGGTGGAGTTTATGTTTAATTGATTTAAATTTTTATTCCCCCAAACCTCGCAACCCAGCCAATTTGAATTGAGTCCACAGGTTTCAACAACTTTTAAGGTTGTGCCATCTAAAATTAATTTTCCACCTGGAGAATTAGATGTTCCATTTTCGACCACTATTCTAGCATCAGGTGCAAATTCTAATGTTAAGTTTTTGATTGTTAAGGTAACCCCGGGTTTTATATAAATAGATTTTTTAATTTGAAATACATTTCCTGCAATATTTGTAAATGGGTTTGTTCCTCCTTGTGCCCAATCTTCCCAAGTAGCATTAGAATTTACATTTATAATATCATTACTGTGGAAGGAAATATTCTCGATACAACAAGTCAAACTACCGTTTAAGTTATTATAATAATCAAAACCGTCAATTTGGTCAGGAAATAAATACAACTTAAAAAGGTTTGAAAATAAACTCACAGGCGATCCATTTGATTCAAAATTGTAAAAACCAGATTGAGTATTTAATGTGGTAACAGAACTGTTTGGATCATTGGAGTTATTTAATTTATGTAATCCTAAAAGACCTGAAAAATAAATACCATTATCGATTCCTCGTTCTAACATAGAATATTTGCAATCCAAATTACCTATATTGATGGGTGTAAGTATGTTACTTGGTGAATTAAAATCAAAGTATTCAAGCTGATTTGGTTGTAGTGTGTTAGTTGAGTGAGAAACATATAGTATATTACCATTTGATGAGAATTCGAGACCTTTTAATGCAGCGTCTTCAGATGTTTGAGGATTAGGTGATTTATAAAAAGGAATGTGATAAGATGAATTTAAATAACCAGCTGAATTCAATTCAGCAATAAATAACCATTCCCAAATTATATTATTTCCCTGTGTAACATTTTTGTAATAAGGACACGCAATTCGTATATTACCATTTGGAATTCTCACGACTTCAAGTTCTGATCGTACATGATATCCATTGAATTCAGTGGTGCCATTATTTAGAAATGGAATTACATAATTATCAAACTGAAAACCAAAATTTGAGACTTTGAATCTATAGATAAAATTGGCGTTAGAAATAAAAACAAAATGTGAATTTTGAGAATCCTTAGGAGTTGCCCCGAGAAATATGTTAGATTCCTTACCTGGAGAGGGGTCATTTTCGGTTACGAAAGGAGGAATTGGATCTGATGAATTTTCACTATTAATTAAAGAGGCAATACTTGTGCCAAAATTTTGAAAATTCCCATTTGAAAATCCAATTGGGACTAGTTGCCCAAGAATACATGCATTGGGGTTGTAAGCAGTTGCATTAATGTTGGCTATTCCCATGTCCAATAGAAACAAATAAGGCTTTTTGTTAGAGATTCCCACGTCTATTTTTGTACTTACAATATATAGTATTGTTGACAATTTGCTGGATTTGGGACAATTAGAATCTCGGAGGCGCCTTTGACCTGATTACTTTCAACTGAATTAAAGTCGTCTGAGGTTGTGTTAAGGTTTCCTAAACAGTACCCATCTTTATTATAGATATGTTGATCAATTATAAAAAAGAGTATTTGGTTATTTGGTGTTGTTACCAAATTCGAAGCATTTGTTGGAGACTGGCCTTGATAACTTAAGTAAGGGTCATTTGAATTTGGCATGCTAGTATTGCCGTAATCATAAGCTGGAATAGGAAGTGGTGTGGCAAAATTCCCGTTTAACTTGTAATTATTAATAATTAAGTTGGGATTTTGTGCTAAGACCTTAAATCCAAGGAATAAATAAAGTACAAGAAGAATTACGTTTTTGTGCGACATATCAAGAAATTAAATTTTAATTGAGGATTGCTAGAACAAAACAAACGAAGTATTTACAGATAAACAAGGCCTGTGAACTATCTCGATTAAAATAGAATTGTTTCTAAAATTGATTTATAATCGATATATACTTGCTTTTTTAATTGAATGCCTTTTAATACAAGGACAGGAAAATAGAAACATTACTAATTTGATTCTATTTTGCAATCTTTATCTTTTCAATATGTTGTAAATCAGAAAATGACTTTATTAATCCTTCAACATCCTTTCCACACTTTCCCATTCCCGAAGTTTGTTTCCTAATCGAAGCAAAACTTCATGTCTCAACATTCACATACTTCTATTTTCACAACAGCCTCCGGAGTTCTCGGAGGAGTAGCCAAAGCGGTAACCGCAAAACCTTTACTTTCTGAAATTACGTTGCCAGGATTGGCAAATGTGGTGATCTATGCTGCGGCATCAGCTGCGGCTGGTTACTTCGTCAAGCAGTTCATGGATAGCGTTGCTAGGCGCTTTAATAATTACTTCAATAAAACCGAGAAGAAGTAATGAATAAGGTCGTTGGAATAGCGCTTGGAGCTGGAGTACTTTATGGCATAGTCAGACTACTCAGAATGCAGAATGTCTCTGAGATGGCAAATGCTAGGCTTGTAAATCCGCGCATCCATTCGGTTACCCTTAATGGCATTTCTTTTAGGACGGAAGTTGAGATCAATAATCCTTCACGAGATTCTGTGAAGTTGACTAAGCCTGTGGTGACACTCACTAGCAAAGGTAAAATGCTTGCACAATCTGATGCTGAGGACACCATCATTGCTATCAAACCATTGGGGCTTACCAAAATCGACACCATTGAACTAGAACTCGATTGGTTCACCCTGAAAGGACTTGTGACCAATATTGTTAAAAACATCCCTAAGGCCATTTCAGCTTGGAAAGCAGGTGACAAAAAGAACCTGATGACCATTTTGGGAGTACCCTTGGAAATGAACTTCACCACCTATGTGAACGGCCTTTTTTATCAATCCCCTTCAGAAAAACTCATCTGATGAATGCGCTTGCACAAATACCAGCCAAAACCGTAACGAGTGGTTATCGAGCTATCAAAGATGGGAGCCGTTACAATCAGTATTTCCCCAAGCCGGAAGAACGTGATCGCGTGATCATTGAAGACGGCGAGGTTACGGATACTGTGGAGTTAATGGAGAAGGTCGTTTGGAAATACCTTGACGACACCAAGCGAATTGCTCCATTACTCCGACGGTCCACAACTGAGGCTACTTGCCGTGCGATTTGGGAATTTGTCTATGGCTACATTCAATACAAGCTAGACAAACGCGGCCTGGAACAACTCAGAAGACCAGCGCGCAGTTGGGCCGAACGAAATACGGGTGTGGACTGTGATTGCATGAGCATCTTTGTTTCAAGCATTCTCACCAACCTTCAAATTCCACACAAGTTTCGCATCACAATGTATAGTGGTGATTCCTGGCAGCATGTCTATGTGATTGTGCCACTTGGAGACGAAAACAACTATTGCGTGATTGACGGGGTGGTTTCTGAATTCAACTACGAGAAAAAATATACTAAAAAAATGGACTTTACTATGAGCTTAAACGGGATCAACGTAGCAGTATTAAGTGGCGTTTCTTCAAACGATCATTACAATGCCGTCATGGCAAATTCACTAACAGGACTTGGCGCCAGTTCGGGTGCGGAGCTCGATAAAATCTATGAAAACATCGTTGCAACTAGAAATGCGATTGCCCAGGATCCTTCTTTGGTATCATCTACTGATGATCCAAGAGCACTTTTACAAATGTTGGATTATGCCATTCAATATTGGCACACCGATAAAAGAAATCAGGCCTTGGATATTTTGGCTCAAAATGAAGCGCAATTGAATCTTCGAAATGGTGTGAAAACATTCAATGGCTTGGAATACGACCCAGATGAATTGACTTTGAGTGGTGTGAACGTGAAAGGCTTTTTTACAAACGTAAAAAAGTCAGTCAACACTGCAGGTCAAAAGGTTGGTGATGTAGCCAAGAAAGCGGTAAAAGCCGTTGTGAAATACAACCCTTTGACCTTGGCTGCACGTGGTGGCTTTCTGCTTGCCATGAAACTCAATTTGGGTAAAATGGCCAACAAACTCAAATGGGGATATGGGACTCCAGAACAAGCCAGAGCAAAAGGCATCGCACCGGCACAATATCAAAAAAGCAAAACGGCATTGACCAAAGTGGAGCATTTGTTTGCTGATAAACTTCAAGGAAGCCGTGAGGTATTGAAAAATACCATTTTGAATGGCAGAGCAGGTAATTTGAGTGGTGTTGTCATTGAACAACTACTTGGATACTTGGGTGACCCGGTAACCGCAAGCGCCATTGCAGCAGCAACACCGGTGATCATTGCAACAATCAACATCTTGAAGGATGCAGGCCTTGTCGGTAAAGACGAAAAACTAGACATCGATTCCTTGACCAAGGAAATGGATGCGGATCCAAATGCTGCAAGTGCGTTTTCCGAGATTCAACAAGATGATCAAGGCGCGGCAGCGCCAGAAACAGATCAAGGTGGAGGCGATCCAAAAGCCGTGACCAAATCTACTTCAACGGGTGGAGGGATCATGGAGTTCATTAAAAAGAATCCAGTTCCGGTTGCCATTGGTGGAGGTTTATTGGCACTAGGGATTTATCAAATGGTGAAGCCTAAAGCCAAAACAACAGGTTTGTCTGGAATTCGAAGCACAGCAAAGCGCAAAATACCAGCTAAAACCACGAGCCCCTCAAAATCAAAAACTAACAACAAGAAACCTACTGTGAAGACAGTAAAACTTTTTTAATCAAATAAATACGCAAACCATGGCAACAAAAAGAAGAACCAAAGCAAAAACCAAAATCAGTAGCCAAGCTGTGATGGATGAACTTAAAACCTTGGCTATGCTCACTGGCGGTGTTGTGATCGGCTCGGTGGGCGGAAAAATGATTGACAAGGTATTGGCCGTTGATCCAGCTGCAACCGCCTTCAATGTCAAAGCACTGGCACGACCAGTATTGATGCTTGGCGTTGGAACAGCAGGAAACATCATGCTCAAAGACCCTAACATGAAAATGTTGGCAACTGGAGTTGGTGCATCAGGCTTATTATCTGGCGTGAAAATCTTGCTCAAAAAAGATTTGTTAGCAGGGCTAGCAGACTTTAACCTTGCAGGATCTAGCGACTTAGGAGAACCAAGCATCTATCGCGAACCATTGAATTTGTCAGTGGAGCGCTACAATCCGGATCTTCCGGCACTTTCCTCACCAACTGCCTTCAATGTGGAGGATTTAGACATGCCACATGCTGAGATGTCACGTGGCTCACGCGTCGAGGATGAAGATCTGGCTTACATCGAAATCATTTAATCAATTACAAATCAAATAAACAATAAGTATCATGTTAACACTTGGACAAATCGAAAACAGCGAATACAACTTACTTGGTGCCATGTCAGAAGACGACTTCTTACAAGCACTTGAATTAGGTGCAACAAGCGACAAGCGCAAGTTATTTCGCAAAATGCAAAATCAGTCACGCGCCATGGCCACAGCAACCGGCTCTCGCTCACGTGCAGAGTTTGAAAAGCGCATCACTATGTTGCCAAAGGAAATCCAACAAGGATTGGCTACGCAGTCTTTACAGGCTGTGGATACGGCTTACTATGTGGTGAAAACCATTGGAGGCTCGAAGGTGGTAAAAATGTTCAAGGACGACGACACGAAAGTCGTGGGGACAAGCAACATTTCAAGCGGAAAGTTGGAGAAAGGAAATCACTTCTTGTTGTACGGCATTCAATTGTTGGGCGGTGTGAGTGAGTCAAAGGACGATGCTAGTCGTGTGAACTTTGATGTGGTTCCGGACTACATCCGCGATGGAGAGTTTGAATTCAAAGCCAATGGAACAATCTTGGTTCCCAATACTTCATGTGAGGTGTTCCAAACCACAGGTAAAGACACGTTTCGTGGACTTTGGATCTTGGACAACCCAAAGATCATTCGCGACCAGCAATCCATTGAATTGAACTTGGAATGGGCGGCAAACGCTCCTGAGAACACATTCTTGAAAGTTATCCTTCGCGGAACAGCAGTCATCAAAGCCTAATTCTGAATCGAGATGAAAAACCATAAGTTTCAACAAATACGTGTTCGTGTTACTGATTTTGGGGAATCAGTGCGCATCAATGCTCAAACCGATAAGCAGTACGCAAAGATCCGTGGGATTTTTGTCTCCTTGCCCGATGAGCAATTATTGATGGGATCCTTGTTGGGACTAAGGGTGAATAATCAAGAGGTCTTTGAAGATGCCCACGAGGTGAAGTTAATCACTAGCGGTCACCAAGTTGCTCCAAACAAGAAGTTCTTCTTCTTTGAGGAGCACTTGGAAGCTGGTGGTTCGGCCATTGAGGGCAAGTTTACCGACGGTGGAGAAGGCGTGTTTTCTGGCAACGCGGCAAAGCTTCAATTGATGAGAGATAGAAAGACTCAAAGCGGCTACCTCTATGAAGTGAAGATCTATTTATGGTTAACCAATGAGTAGGATTCATGTCAGTTACACGCTATTCCATTGTCAGTTTTTGGGTTCAAAAGCCTGGTGAAATCATTTCATTTCAGCACAAGATCCCGGCGTACTTAAAACACTGTACAGGCTTTAAGTTATCGCTTGTAGGGTCATTGGATTCAAGTCTTTTGAATTGCGAGATTGGAAGAATAAGTGCTTCATTTAACAGCTTGAAGGAAGAAGCCATTACAAGTGCTTTGAGGTACGAAGAAACAGTTACCCAGGAATTTCAAGAATTAGCTGTGGATTTACACCCAGGACAAATTGTGAGTGGTGTGTACGTAGACACAGTTCTTCATGAGGAATTCACGCCATACAAGGTGCAATTGTATTTGCGCTGCACTGACAAAGAAGGTCAAACTCAAAACCAAAAAGGCTCATGTTCGACCACTTAAACCATATACAGCAGCAGTTCAAACAACGAGAGATCAATATTGAATTGCAAGGCTTTAAGTCTGTTTATACTAGACCAGGGCAACTGCAATACCATATTGAGGCATACAACGAGTATTTGCTGCTTACGAACTGTTCGGTTTTGCCAGTAGGCACCCGGATTTTATCCGATACCAACAGCCTGGAGGTCAAAAAAGGGCATCGCCGCATAGAAGCACTGGAAGAATTCAGTGGACTAGTGTCCATTGAGCTACCAAGGGGAACGAATTACTTTCCCATCATCGAATTTATTCAAATCGTCAAGGAATGAAAAGAAGAAAGATTTATCACGTGATCGAGGTTTGTCAGAAGATGATCAAAACCTTCCCAAAACAAGGGCACAACAAAGTAACGTTCAATGCCATGTTTTACAGAAATGGCAAACGCTTGAATAGCATTGATCAGGCGGTGATTGAGAACTTTTCGCCACTGGTTAGAAGCTATGATAAATCTGAAAACCCTGACAAGGTAAAGGTTGAATTCAAGGATGTAGAAACGGGAATGCTCATTTGGGCAAAAACCTTCGAGTGGACAGATGTCGATGAAGAAATCCCTAAATCCCTTGCAGGCTATGCAGGTCTGGGAGAAGCAGAAGTCAATGAACTGGTTCAGCGCAAGTTTTCAGAAATGGAGCGTAGCCGTGAGCTGGAAAGACTTACCTCAGAACTACAAAGAGTATCTGCCTTGAATGAAGAGCTGGAGTTTCAAGTTCAAGACATGCAAAACTCTCTGGAAGCTAAAAAGCAGGTGGAGTATTATTCCAATATCATTGGAATGGCACTTCCGGGACTTGCGAAGTTTTTCACTAATTCACCCGTAGGAACGGCCTTTAATTTTCTAGCCGGAACCAATGAGGAAAAAAGCATTGAAAAGCCACTTGGTGACGCTTCGGACTCTCAGCGAGAAACGATTTTAGAGATGATTACAACTTTTGTTCAAACACTTGACAATCAAGAACTAGGAACTATTTACTTAATGTTATCTGAAATCGAAAAAGACCGCTCAAATATTCAAAAGATCCTGCAATTCATTACAGGTTCAACAACAGTAGAAACACCCATTCAAACTCATTAAAAACACAGAGAAATGGCAAAACACGAAATCAATGTCACAGTCAACGTAGCTACCGATTTAGAAGCTCGTCACGTGCAAAAAGCGTTGCAAACCATCGCAAACACCTTTAAGCCAAATGAGCTTGTGAGCATTTCCAAAAAGATTGAGATGCCACTAGTGAAGTTGAAAATCAAAAGCATGATCTAACCCATACAGACAATGGCATCCGCAAAAGAAAAAATCGTTCAAACTGTCCAGGACAATCAAAGTGTACTGATCAAAGGTGCATTGATTGCTGGTGGCATTTATTTGACCTATCGCGTGGGTAAGAACCTCATTGCAAAGGTCAATAAAAACAATGCCCAGAAAAATACGGATGACAAACCCGAGGTAAGACAGGCCATGTCCTTGCGCTCTTCAGTGAACCCATCGGGATATAGCTGGATGAAAAGCTTTGACACCACGAATGTAGATACAGTCATGGAAATTGCCAAAACGATTACCAACCTCGATAAGGTGCAAAAAGCCTACAAGGATTTGTATCAAGACAATTTGCTGGACGATCTACAAAGTGATCTTTCTACGAGTGAATACGAAGCCTTTTTGAATATCATCGCTTCAAACGCCAATAAGGACACCAGCAATGGTGGCGCACCACCGGTACAATACACCAAGAAGAATCAGTTGATTGTAGCCAAAAAGGATGTTACCCTTCGAAGCTCTCCGGATGCTTCCAATCACGGAGCATTTTATGAGGTATTCTCCGAAGATAATATTTACCGAGTAGCCAAAGCTGGAGAGTTCCTGGGTTATGCCACAGGGCAGCAACATTACGATGAAGTCAATAACGTGAAGTTCATCCAGGTGGCATATGTCATCAATGCGAAGTATGCGCCAACGGCATATAAAAAGAAAAACAAGGTGAAGATGGCTTTTTGGATCAGTGCCTCATCGAACTACACCGTGCAATTTCCAAATGCCAAAGCCATGATTTCCGCCTATCCAAAGACCAGCTCTACGGCAGCATGGAAAAAGCCCTTGGATTACTTTGACTTAAAAGGAATCCCAACACCGCGCTTATTGACAAAAAGTTCTGCGGTGATCCTAAACGAACAATTTGCACCCATCAATCATGCGAGTGCCAATACCATACTGGGGCAACTCATGATGAGCATGCAGACCAAACAAGGGGTGCTTTTAAAATTTAGAACCATCGATAACACCATTCGCTGGGTAGACCAACGATACATTCAATTACAAGAAACGCTATGAGCACAAAAACAGAAAATTACGTAGTCAACAACTACCCGTATGCCAAGAAAGCAGGCGAAAGGTTCAAGATGGATCCACTGGTGATCCTAGCCCAAGGGTCGTTTGAAAGTGCTTGGGGGACATCGAATTTGTCCACGAAGTACAACAACTTCTTTGGCATTACGGCCGGTGGATCCAAGAACGAATTTTGGAAAGGTGGGATTTACCAAGCGCAGAACAAGTACAAGTTGAAGTTTAGAACTTATGCTTCACCACAAGACAGCTTCTATGACTTTGCACGCCTGATTTCTAGCAGCTACAAAACGGCCCATGCCGCAGCGATGGATTACAAGAAGTACGCTGATAAGATTGCACATAGCCCTTATATCTCAGAGAGCAATGGTGACAACCGTTCGGCATACATGCGTGGTTTGATTGCCAACTACGAAAAGATATTGGACATCGCTAAAAAAAAAATCTTCTTGAAAAAGGAGGATTCACCCTCGGAGCAGCAGCCTTAGTCTTTTTGACAGGCAGGTTTATTTATAAAAAATACATTCAGAAATAATGGCATTTACACTTACACACATCAGAACAGGCGAAGACCAACTCTTCACCATTCAAGTTTTATTGGAAAAACTAGGAGACCCCATCAATGATGAAATCATCATCAACGGCGAAGCTTACCGCATAGCCTCTGTTCAGGAGGATGCTTCTTCAGGAGGCGGAACAGTTTCAAGCAATTGGGTACGAGAAAGCATTGAAGTGACCCAAAGCGACCAAACAGAATTTGAGGTGGACATCAATACCTCGGATCCAGAAGGATTGTTTTTGGTGGTCAATGGAGCCTTGTTCGATTATGGACAAAATGGTGCTTTTCACATTGAAGGAACAACGCTATTCTGGCATGGGAGTTTCAATCTTTCACCAACAGATCAAGTTTACATCAAATACTTAACTCTTAATTCATAACAATGAGCGAACAACTAAAAATCAAACAGATTGAAGGTCTGAGTGCAGACCTAGCCACAAGAGCCCTGGATGCACAGGTGCTAAAGATTGCAAACAATCTTTCGGATGTCAACGCCACGACTGCCAGAACAAACCTTTCACTTTACTCCAAATCCGAAGTGGATGCTTTGGTGGTGGGTGCAAAGAATGCTTTTAACGTAGCCGACACCACAGCGCGTAATGCCCTCACGGGATTAAAAGTCACCGACCGTGTATTTGTCAATGACGATGGCGACACCAAATGGGCATTGTATATCGTAACAGCCGTAACTACCGGAACTGGATCCACATCTACGTTCAAAAAGATCGCAGACGAGGACTTGTTCACCAACGCCCTGACAGCTGCCGCTGTAAAAGCAGCGTATGAAAGCAATGCCGATACTTATGCCTACAACGGCACAGCAAAAGGCAAAGTGGATAAATTGACCGTAAGTGCCAATATCAATTTGGATACACTTAAAACCACAGCAGACAACGCCTTGGCAAATGCTGCAACGGCGCAAACGACAGCCAATACGGCTAACACCGCTGCAACTGCTGCGCAAAACACCGCAAATAGCGCCACAACGGCTGCTGCCGCTGCTGCTACGAAAGCAGACCAAGGAATTGCTGCTGCAGCTGCTGCACAAACCACAGCGGATTCAAAGGAAGATGCATTTACAGCAACTACAGAAACCTTTACGGGTTTGACTGGTGCTGCAAACTCTGCTATTTCTTTGACTTTGGGTCAGATTCCAAAGTCAGGCTTCAATATCGATATTTTCTTCAATGGACTTCGTGTGAAAACACAAACGAGAACCAACGGATCAAAGACCATCACTTTTACGGTTCCTTACAGCACCGAAGTATCGGATGACATCATTGTTTCTTATTGCTATTAATCGTGGATAAGATCTTAGCAAAGCAAATTGAAGGGGTGGTGGATACCACAAGTGCACAGGTCATTGAAGGTGTGAAAACCTTCAGTGACCCACTGCATGTACTCAATATGCAGGATCGCAATTTTGCCGGAATGCGCATCGATGGACTTTTTATCTACTGGTTGCGCGACTTTCAACAGCTTGATGACGTAGGAAACATTCGCCTGGGATTTGATCCACGCACAGGAGCTTTTGCCTTGCAACAATTCACCAAACAGTGGGAAAACATAACACTTTAAACCATGAATAATCAGACAAGATTCAAACTCACGCTTTTTGCAGCAGCATTTCTGGCCTTGGTGACTCTTTTGGCCATTGGTTCCAAAATGGAAACCGTTGCAACGGCTGCTATTGCAGGCATCATGACGATTCTTTCAGCTTACATCTGGTCACAAACTCAAAGACCCTCACACAATGAATATGCTTCTAAACGTACTCAAAAGTCCCGTAGTGCAAAGACTGATCGGACTGCTCGTAGTGCTCGGCGCAATCCTGCTACTTTGGAAAAGTAACCAGCGCCTTCATGCGGATAACAAACGACTCAGCTCCAATTTAAAAACATTAGGAGCGGAACTCTCGATGGTAAAAACCAAGAGTGGCCAACTGGCTGCTCAGAGTGATTTGTTGGTGCTACAAACCAGAGAGCTAAAGAAACTCTTTCCAAAGGAAGTGAAGCAAATTGAGAACTTGGGTGTCAAGGTCAATAAGACCACCCAGTACAGCACAACGGTAGTAGAAACCAAAACAAATGTCCTTACTACGCTTAGAGACAGCCTCATTTTAGATACCATTCAAGTGCGCGTTTTTGATTATCAGGATCAGTGGTATCAGATCCGTGGGGTGATTGAAAAAGATACGCAGCGCCTTGTGATTAAATCCATGGATACCCTCACGCAAGTACTTTTTTATGGAGAGCGCCAAAAGCCTTGGCTTTGGTTTTTTTCACCAAGAAAGCTTCAGCAAAGAGTCAGTGTCACTAATCCAAATGCAACGATCAAGTATAGTCAAACCATACAAATTCAAAAACCATGAACAAACTCATCCTTGGAGCTGCGGCAGCAATTGCCCTGTATGCCTTCACAAAGAAGAAAGGTTCTACTACTGGAACCGACACCTCCAACTCGAGCGATCCGGCAGTGACCGCTATCCAAAAAGCAACCCGTTCAGTAACCTTTTACAAAGCATAATCATGGCAGAACTAGCAGTACCCATTCCAATGACTCCGCGTACATTCTATACAGACACAGCCTTGTCTCAAAACAAGGCTAAGATGGATGCCATTGGCAAGACTTTTTACAAAGAGATCAAACAAGCCGAGACCTTGACAAAGGTTCCTGGATCGTTGATTCTTTCTTTGATTTTCACTGAAAGTGGAGGTCGTCCTGCGGTCGTAAGTTCAGCAAATGCCGTTGGACTGATGCAAATGAAAACCCAAACTGCAAACGACATCATTTACTGGGAAAACAAAGCAGGACGTTTGAGCGCTGAAGAACTCGCTATTCTTAAAAAGCACTTGGGAGAGCGTGTCAACGGGCCCTTGAAACAAAAGTACTTGTCGCATAAAATCAAAGAGAACAACTATACGGGCAACGTCATTGTGAAAGCTGATCTGATGAAGCCAGAACTCAACGTCTTGTTAGGTTCGATGTATCTCGGAATCTTGATGGATCAACACCAAGAAGGAGAAGTATTGAGACTAGATAAAGTACTTGTTCGCTACAACCAAGGCTATTTCTTTAAGCCAGGAACGGGAAGCGTGGAGCAAACATTGGATTTAGTGAAAGGCAAAAGCAAGGAAGCCTATTCCTACATCTTAAAAGTAGTGGGTAAAAATGGACTATTGGAAACCCAGGGTAAGTAGTGAATCAACATGCGCTGAATACTGAAATCGAGGCTTTTATCCATCAAAAAGACAAAGCCAAAGAAGCGTACAGCGCGGCTGATAAGACATACATTGCCCGTTTTGGGGGAGCTGGAGGCCAAGGAAGCAAGGGCGCTTCGGGCGAAGGCTTGCTTTATGAGTTTTTCACCCCAGATTACATCTGTGAACTCATGTGGATGCTAGCTAAAAGGTATGGCTACGACGCTAAGGGAACAGTATTAGAACCAAGTCTCGGAACAGGGAACTTTCTCAAATGGGCGCCAGATCAATCCAAGTGCTATGGCTTTGAGATCAATCCCGTTTCAAAGCGCATTTGTGAAATTCTCTATCCAGAAGCAAAGATTTATGAAGGCTATTTTGAAACTGCCTTTTTACAAGCCCCACGTTTCACACAGCGTTTGAAAAGCCCAATGACTTGGCTTAGCGGCTATCCATTTTCACTTGTTATTGGCAATCCTCCTTATGGTAAATACAAGAACATGTATAGTTCCTATTTTCCAAAGCCAAAGATGCATCAAATTGAACTGTTTTTCATGTATTACTCCCTACAACTCTTAAAGCCCGGTGGGCTATTGGTGTTTATAACGGGCAGTAATTTTCTACGAAACGGCATTAGCTACCAGGGGGAGAAAATGGAACTTGAAAAGATATGCGAGCTCGTCGATGCTTACCGCTTACCACCGGTATTTAGTAGCACCAAAGTCCCAACGGACATTATTGTATTAAAACGAAAATAACATGGCATACAAAACAAACCAAGTAAAACCGCAGATGGTTTTTGACAAAGACACTTACTCCGAACTCGAGAAGGAGCTGGATGCCATAGAGGCACAGTTCAAGGTGCGTGAAATTGAAATCACCTTCAATAAAGAAGCGCTTTTCTTTGGAGACATCAAGTCCTCAATGGATGTCTATATGTTCTTGAAAAATAGAATTTTGAAAGGCATTGAAGTCCAGGAGCACTTTATTGCCATTTTTTTGAGTCAGGCAAATAAGATCATTGGCTATTACCACCATTCAACAGGCACGATCAATGCTACGATGGTAGACGTTGAATTACTTACAGCCGTGGCTGTCAAGACCTTGGCAAAGGCCGTTATTATATCGCATAACCACCCAAGTGGAAATCTTACCCCGTCTGATGCCGATAAGAGCCTTACAAGAAACATTGTCAAGGCACTCAAATACTTTGACATCTCACTTTTGGATCACATCATTGTGACTAAAAACGGCTATTATTCCTTTAATGAAAAGGGAGAGAGTAGCATCATGGGATACGTTCCAAAGCTAAGCCCACAGGAGCTTAGGCTTCGCGAAGAAATACTTACTCAACTCAAACGTGTAACCGGGGCCAATGCACCAAATTTGTTTGAAATGATGCAGTCGCCACAAGGCTATGAGCAAGTAGAACAGATGGTCATTGACAAAGTGCTGCACGATCAAATGGTGCCAGCAGCGGTGATTCCACTTTTAGAAACTGAACTTACGATGATCTAATGCACGCGGTAAGCCCGACATATCTTCGTGCGCGCTTGGATCTCATCCGTGAGAAACTCACCATTGCCACGGAATTGGAAGCTGCTTTGCTTCGCAATGGTGTTTTCTATGACCAGAAATCCATTGAGCAAAAGGCAAAGTCCAAAGCATATCCAACCGCACCATTGAGCTTCACGGAGCTCTGCACATTCAACACTTGGTTTGTGCTGCATCCTGAAAAAGTATGTGGCGAGGAAGTCGTGACTTCCAGTAAAGAATTCCCGGTGACCATTCAAGGTGACAAGGCACAAATTCTTTCTATAATCCAAAAACAACAAAGCTATTCGCTAATCGAAATAGAGGCCTTGGCACTCGAATACGAACTTCAAATCAATCAATTATGAGTTACTTAAAATCAGTTGCTAACATTCAGAATTTAGGCGCTTTAAATGCATATACTTCAATGAATATAAGAAGTAAATCACAGGCTATTGACAACGTACTCAAACAGGTCGATGCACTCAAAGGCTTGGGATCGACAGAAGGCAAAAAACTCTCTTTTGAGGATGTCATGGCTAAATACAACCAAGGCATAACTGAGCCTGAAATCAAGGCTTGGGTATGGTACAAACAGCACCAAGGCATCCCCATGACTGGTTGGGAAGCGTATCATCTGGAGGGTACTGGTAGGGTCTTGACTTCACAGTTGCATACCTTGGTGAGACAAGGTGCTTTGTTTTACCATGCTGGTGAAATGATGCCTTTTCCAATTTACACCTATGGAAATATGTATGACAGGCTTCAGCAGCTCGAAGTGGACAAAAATGAAATCCTGGAGTTTTTCGGTGAAGAGATATATAATCAACACAAAGAAGCACTGGAAAAAGCAAAGCCAGAGCTACTTTCAGTAGAAAACCCCGATGAAAAGGAGCGCCCAATTATTACGGCCATTTCAGATTTTGCAGTAAATCCTGACTTGTTTAGCATCACGGGTGTTCGCGAAGAGTTTATGGATTTAGAAAACTCAGAGGAACTTAGAAAGGTCAATGGTAAAATCGAGCGCAAAAAGGACAGTGACAAGATCCGCATTCGCTTTGATGGAGAGACCAAATACACCTTGCAAAACGTCTTTGTCAAATGGTTGTTTACACTCAATCCAGACACAGATTTTGAAAAGAGTTCCTCTATTGATATAGCAGATTATTACATTGCCAATAAAGCCCTACGCGATGACAGGCTCACAAAAGAAGAAAAGGCAGAGCTCAGAGCCAATGCGCGCATTGAAGGAGAGAAACTCTTTTCAAGGTTCCTGCACGAAGTTCTTGCTTTTGAAGATCAGCAAAAACTCAATTTTGCCTGGAACCGTGTTTACAATGGACAGTCTGATATCAATTACTCGAAAGTTCCCATTGGCTTTGAGTGTTCGGCGCGCTTTAAATCCGGAATCCTTCAAATCACCGACATTCAGCGCCAGGGAGTTGCCTTTATGGAGGCGATGGGTTCTGGGATCAATGCCTTTGATGTAGGCGTTGGCAAAACCATGACAGCCATCGTAAACCTTGCTCATAACTTGTATTCAGGCAAATGCAAACGACCATTGGTAGTCGTTCCAAAGCCAACTTACAAAAAGTGGATGAACGAAATCATTGGCTACACGGATCGCAAAACCGGTGAGTTTGTGCCTGGTGTACTTTCCCACACGGGCATTACGGTGAATGACTGGTTTAATCTCGGAAAGGACGTCGTTGAGAAAATCAATCTCAATAAAGCTGTTGCTGAGAAATCCATTACGATAGTGACTTATGAAGGCTTTAAGCGCCTAGGGTTTGGAAAGTCCGTATCGGATGAACTCTTCACAGAACTCGTCAACATTCTTGGGCAATCCAAAGAGAAATCCAACCGCGACAAGGAAATCGAGTACCAGAAGTTTCGAGAGATGATCGGAGTAGGGCTCAAGAACACCATTGCAGATATTGACATTCTAGGCTTTGACTACGCGGTGATCGATGAAGCACACCGATGTAAGAACGTTTTTAGCCAGGTGAAAAGTGATGATGAAGGAAACAAACGCTACAACATTCAGTCAGCTACTTCTGAAACCGGTCAAAAGGCCTTTTTAATCCTGAGTTTTATTCAAAGAAAGTATGGCAGAAACACCATGCTTTTGACCGCTACGCCATTTTCCAACTCTCCTTTGGAAATCTATTCCATGTTGTCGCTTGTAGCCTATGATTCATTGCGAGACAACGGTATTTTGAACCTAGATACCTTCTTTGATTTGTTTGTACTACCAACCGTCGAATGGACAGCAAACTACAAAGAAGAAATCGTCGAAAAGGAAGTGATTAAAAGCTTCACCAATCGAAGAGTATTGCAAAAGCTCATTTACAACCACATCCTTTACAAAACAGGAGAGGAAGCTGGAGTAGTTCGACCAAAGAAAATCAATTTGCCTTTGCTCTATGACTTTGAGAACACAAAGCAAAGACTACCAAAGGACAAGCAGGTCTTAACCTACATTAACATGACACCAAAGCAGCGCACAAACCAGGACGGAATTGTTGCGATGGCCAAGAAATCTACCCAAGGAAAACTAGATATGGGTAATTTGTTCAGGGCGCTGGCTTACAGTTTGGATAACGCGCTATCACCATATCTACTCAACGGCACTCCAGAAGACTACAAAGAGTTTGTGACAGAAAGTCCGAAGATTGCCTATGTCATGGATTGTATTGCTACGGTCAAAAAATGGCACGAAGACCATAAAGAAACAGCCAGTGGACAGGTCATTTACATGAACCGCGGCAAGCAGTTTTTTCCTTTGGTGAAAGAATACCTCGAGAAAGAGATTGGCTACAAAAAGGGCGTGATGTATGACCGCACACGCGTAGATGAAGTAGAAATCATCAGTTCTGAAATCAACGACACTAGAAAAGAGCTCATCAAAGAAGCATTCTTGGACGGAGTGGTGAAAATCATCATTGGAACGGCTACCATTCGCGAAGGGATTGATCTTCAAAAGCGTGGAACGGTCATTTACAACTGTTATCCAGAATGGAATCCAACAGACATTCGCCAGCTCGAAGGCCGTATCTGGAGACAAGGAAATCAATTCCAGTATGTGCGCATCGTCATGCCTTTGGTACAGGATTCCATGGATGTATTCGTATTCCAGAAACTCGAAGAAAAGACCTCGCGCATCAATGACATTTGGTTTAGAGGTGATAGAGGTAATGTCCTGGACTTAGAAAGCATGGATCCAGAAGAAATCAAATTGGCCTTAATAACTGATGTGGATCGCTTGGTAGCCATGTTCTTTGATCAGGCCAAGGAGAATCTGAACCGTGATTACAAGCGCGTGAATTTAGCCATTGACACCCTAAAAGCGGTTCAGAATGACATTCGCGACTATACTACTTACAGAGAAAAGTCACTGAATTGCATCAAGGCCTTTCATACGACTTTACTCAATTCCACTTTCTTACAAGAAACACCCAAGGTGGCTAACGATGGCGAGGTGGTCAATAAAAGCGTGAAAAAGGCGAAGGAGCTCAAAGAAGAGATAGAAGCACTTTTAAACGCCACGGATCAACAAGACAAGGACATCATTTCAATTGGAAGAAAAATCGATGCTTCCTACGCCTTGCTTGGGATTTATTTCTCGCAAGGATACTATGTGTCGTACTTCAAAGAATACGTGAGCAAAGTCAGAAAAACGGAGCGCACCTTGCTCAAACCAAAGGGATATTCACTCACAAGTGATTTAAGTCCTGTAATGGCACAATATGAAGCGGATAAGCAAGCCATCATAGCTCAGTCAGAGCTTTACAAAGGAGAGCAGAACTCGCCTATGTGGCAAGAGTTGAAGGTAGAAATCCAAGCCAAAAAGTCAGCCTTACAAGTTGAAGGACGAAGCGCCCAGGCTAGAGCTGAAGAATTCAATCGCTTGAATTACTTATTGGAATACCGCACCAATCTTACGCCGGTTAAATCTGCGCCGGCAATTGCCCTAAATGAACTGGAGCTAGAAGCCCTTGCATTTGAACTCGAATTAGAACTATTAAATTTTTAGACCATGTTAAACACAACAAACTACTTTCAAAAAACATCAAACATAGACTGGGAAAACGTTCCAGAAGCACTCGCAAAAGGACACCGTTTGGTAGAAGGAGCATCTCAAGAGAACTGGAGTCCTTACCGAACAAACGAAAACATCAAACGTGTGGTGGATGCTTACTTTAAAAAGCTTGATGAGTACATCACGCAAAACCCTGTGAAGCCAACAACTGAAAAGAAAGAGCCGGTTAAAGCAGCATCATCAAAACCTGTGAAGAAAGTTAGTACTCCGGTTAAAAAAGCAGCTCCTGTAATTACATACAAAACTGATAATGTCGAGCACCTTGATACAGATGTGCAGTTCATCAAACGCTATGCTGCCATGCATGGAAAGATCAAAAGCCAGGCGCAAATATTGACCTTGATCCACGGCCTTCAAAAAGCGATTTTGGAAAGACGGATCCGTAAAACGTCAACCTATGCCAATGAAATTGAAACCATGCAGCAGCAATTAATTTCATGTTACGAGCAAATGGGGGAAATGGCTGAAATCAAAATTGACGCTAAGAACCTCAAGCGCTATATGGAGATTGCGCATAGTCAAGCAGGTATGCTGTCCATTTCACTCTTAAAGGCCTATGTTTCCTTGAATGGAAAACGAGATGTAAAAGACAAGGCAGAGCGCCTGTTTAATCGCATCAAGAAGGCAGTAGAGCAAGGAAAGATCACAAAGTCCGACAAATACGCCACAAAGTTAGATGACGCCTTTCAAACGCTCAAAACCTACATCGATGGGGATTCTAAAATCCTCAACATCAACAAGGCGCAGCTCAATGGCCTGATGGGAATTGTAGGTGGTGAATTGTTCCCAAAGAATAAAGGCGTTTCTGGAATGGATGACAATGGCATGATTGTGAATTCTGGCGAGCTTTTAAAAATGGACTTTCAAACCATAGGCCTTCAAGGGAAATACCGAGAACTCATCGGTGATCCAAGTGTCGGGTTCTTCGCCATGGTATTTGGACTCCCAAAGTCAGGAAAATCCACCATGTGCCTAGACTTTGCCAATCACTTAGCAGCGAACCACGGTAAGGTGTTGTACTGCGCCATTGAAGAAGGTTTCGGATACACACTCAAAGAGAAAATAGAGCGCCTAAAAGCCAATCACCCGAACTTATATGTAACGGATCGCGTTCCGGAACACTTGGATCAATTTCAATTTGTTTTCATTGACAGCGTTTCCAAAGCAGGGCTTGAGGTAAGCGACATGGACGAAATGCGTAAAATGAATCCGAATACGTCATTCATTTTCATTTACCATACTACCAAGGAAGGTAAATTCCGAGGGGTGAACGCTCATGCTCATGAAGTGGATGTGATTATTGAGGTGGAAAAAGGCAAAGCAACTTCTACGGGTAGGTTTAATGCTGGGGGGAGTGTGGGGGTTTGAAATATGTTCATGAAATGATCGCTTTCAAACTTTTGTAACATGGTTTAATTAAAAAGAAACCTATTTCGATAAAAACAAATATTTTAGTTCGCTTAACCATTTTTTACTGGCAAATATTTTAATATTTTTAGTTTTCAACTTTTTAACAAGTAAAAAATAATGAATTAAACAAAACCTTTAAGAACAAGTAATAATATATTTGTTGAAAACGAATCAAATTTACATTTGAAATTTGTTGAAATAGAATTTAGAATTGCATTTAGAATCAAATTACTTATTTTTACAATATGGAAAAACGTTCAATAGAAAAGCCTGAATTAAAAGATTTCACAAATGAATACATTGAAATTATTAATTACACTGAGAACAGCGTAATTATTGAAACCCAATGGGAAAAAGAAGGAGATGTTTTTCAAAAACTTTCAATTTACGACAATTCCTACATTCCTGTAAAAACACTTGGAAGTACAACTTTAATAAACATATTTTAAATTATGCCAAATTGGAATGAAGTTATTGTTGAAATCCAACACGAACAACAATTAAATCCAAATGCAAATCCTCTTGACACAGTAAGAAGGAAATATTTAAAAAAAGTTTCACAAATTTCTGGTCGTAACACGATAGCTTATTATTCAGGTTGGCTTCAAAAGCCCCAAATTGCGGGAACTGCAGTTAGTGATAAAGATAAATCAGGATTCATGCTAACAATAAATAAGTTAGACAGACTAAAAGGTTTAGATTTAATTCTACATACGCCTGGAGGAGATATTGCTGCCACCGAATCATTAGTTGATTATCTATATTCAATGTACGGTAATGACATTAGAGTAATAGTACCTCAGATTTCTATGTCTGCTGGAACAATGATTGCGCTTGCCTCCAAAGAAATTGTCATGGGTAAGCACTCAAACCTTGGGCCAATTGATCCTCAAATGGGAGGATTAGCATGTCAAGCTGTATTAAATGAGTTTGAGCAAGCAAAACAGGATATTAAACAAAATCCTCAGTCAGCGGCATTGTGGCAAGTGATCATAAGTAAATATCACCCAACTTTTCTTGGAGCTTGCAAGCAAGCTATTGAATGGTCAGAAAAAATGGTTTATGAATGGTTGAGTAATAATATGTGTAACGGAGATGAGGATCGAGTTAAAAAAATAGTAAGTACATTTTCAAATCATACTGAACAAAAATCACATTCAAGACACATTTCTAAAAAAGAATGTGAGGAGGTCGGACTTAATATATCGTCTCTTGAGACAAATCAAGATTTCCAAGATGCTGTTTTGACAACTCACCACGCATTCATGCATACTTTTTCTAATACTCTTGGTGTGAAAATAATCGAAAATCATGATGGAGTGGCATATATAGAGCAAGCCGCTCAACCTAATCAAAATAAATAAATTCAAATAAGAAAATAATATTTATGTATATTGATTTTTTTAAATCGTAAAGTAACCTCAGTTTTATTGATGAATTTGCATGAAAAGTGTGCTTACAGTCTATTAAAAAACACTTTAAAAGAAATTAATTATTTAATACAACAATTTTTTTGCTTTGAAGTTGTCCATTAAAATATAACTTTAACCAATAAATCCCATTAGACAAATTACTAATGTCAAATGATTCAATGTCTGAGGAAATAATGAATTGATTAATGATTTTTCCGCTAAAATCAACAAGTTCAATGATTAGAGGTTGGTCTATTTTTACTGAGATATTTAGATTATTACTTGCTGGGTTCGGAAAAACGTTGAAGTCATGTTTAATTGTTAATTCATTCAAAGATAAAGTTGAGTTAAAATCAATTCCCCAAATATCAAAACTGCCATTCCCAGGACACGATTTATCATTTTCTGCGCCACCACTAGAGCATGCAAGAACGTTAATATTTAATGCGTTTTGTTCCAATTCAAAATCAACCACATTGTCATCTGAAGCTGTTCCTAATGTTTGATCTGCAATGAAATTGAAATTCGCATCAACTGCATACATCCAAACGTCCATCAATCCAATGTTTGCTTCGGTTTTAAAAGTATTTTGAGGGGAGTCAGAATTAGCAGCAACAACAATATTTCCATTCGCTAGTTCATGAATGCGACTTCCATAATCTTGACCAACGCCACCAATTGTTTTTTGAAATACAATGTCTAAATCATTATTTAATAATAAAAGCCAAGTATCCATCAAACCATATGAATTTTCAGATTTTAATCCAGAAATATTAGACCAGCTTTGAGACAAAATAAGTAGGTCCCCATTATTATTTAAAAGAATATCAGAAACTCCATCGATATCTGAACCTCCAATTGTTTTCTGTTGCTGAATGGTGCAATTTGTATCTAAATCAAGTACCCAAAGATCAGTTGACCCAAAGCAATTTTCTGTTTTTAAACCAGAAATATTCGATAACGATTCGCAAACTAGCTTTAGATGATTAGGACTCGACTGAACAACAATTGGTCTAGTATCAATTTCAGCACCACCAATACTCCAATCGTTAAGTATAGTACCGTTTGAATTGAGTTTTAGGCACCAAACATCGATCGAGCCATAACTCGAGGAGGTCTTATTTCCTGAATTACTCGATGCAGATGAACCAAATGCCATTATGTTTCCAGATGGAAGTTCAATTAAATCTGAGAATCCGTCCAATGCTGTTCCACCGTAATTTTTATCCCACAAAATGTTTCCTGAGCTATTCATTTTAATTAACCAAGCATCCCAAGAGCCATATAATGAATTAGTTTGCTCGAAACTAGTAGGCGATTTTGTAGTTCCTCCGATGTAGATGTTTTGATCAGAACTTATTAATAAGTCTGAAGGAAGGTCAATGTTTGTACCACCAATAGTTTTCTCCCAAACAATCTGATCATTCTGGTCCAAACAAATAACCCAAAAATCGTAATCACCCCTGCTATTCTCAGTTTTATCTACAGAGGCAGGGGAATTACTTTGAGTGAGTATGATTTTATTACCGTTAATAAGTTTTGCTTGTTTTATTGGAATATCGGAATTAAGGGCTCCTAAGCATAGTTGACTAGAAATATTAAAAGATTGTGAATAGATTAAACTAAAGTCCAAAACGACTATAACAAACAAAAACAATCTGAACATTTCTAAAATTTAATATAAAACTACAAATTAATTTTTATTGGTAATCTGTGTGTAAATCGAGCCGTCACCCATTGTGAATTTATGTAATAATATTCCGCTAGGCAAAGTCTGGTTTGGTTCAATTTTTATTGTGTATGGTTGATTAATAGATGTAGATTTGAATTCAATGAATTGCTTAAAAAGCACTTCTCCGTTTGAATCATGTAACTCATAAAGCATTTTACCACTAAATGGAGCACTTATGTTCATTGAGTAGAAGTCATCATTGTGCGGAACTGGGAAAATAACAACATTAACGAGATCCTTTTGTAATAAAGAAAAAGAAAATGTTTCTTTTGCATCAATAATTAATGGATAATAATTTCCTTTTTTTGAATGGGCTGTTAACCAATACAATCCTTCACTAAGAGAAAAGGTACTTCCAATACTTTCAATTCCTGAATAATTCCAAATAGGTGTCGTTGGAGTGGATGGATTTGTTGAATTTTCAAAAGGAACTAATTCAGCAAAGTCCAAATCTTCCCACCAAAGATTACTTTCTCCACCGTCCAGGCAATCATCTATTTGATTAAGAATGTCGAATGGACTATTACTCATGTCCACGACATTATTTAAAATTGAGGGTAAACAATCTGTATCAAAAACATCGTTTTCACCTATTGATAATGAAAAACCATTTCCATTGCAAACAAGTTGACTTCCGCCGTTTAATGTCAATGGACTTAATGAATTAATGGTATTTATTGAATATTGTAAGCTGAAATCACAATTAGGAAGATTAAAATCAGAAGTCTTCATGTAAGTAGCAAAATCATTCCAAGGTCCAAAGTCCTTTCTAATCATGTAATATGTTCCTGAAATATAATTGTTATATGGATCTTTAATAGTTACTCCGGAAGCCAAATTTGCTGTGTTTAATGGTCCAGAGAAATCATTTGGAGAGGAATTATGCAATGATTGAATTGTATTGTTTGGATAATTTTGAAATACCCAATCATTTGCTTGTGCAGGTGTATAATAGCCATAAAAAGGAATCTCGATATTGTTTTGGTTTATGCGATATGCTCCCATGGATGAAATAAATCCCATTCCTGTTAAATCATCATTCTCATCTACATATCCCCAAAGTCTATTGTCATAGGCATATGCATCTCCAAGCCAATTACCATCACAAACAGCACCACAAAGAGGAACACTTCTTTTTTGACCAGGAGGAGCGGGAAAGATACCAATACCAATATCTTCACCGAACATAATTAAATTATTTTGAGCATCAATTCCTGATATAGTTACTCTTATATCTCTGGTTTTGTCTGATGTGAATTCATCTGATACTTTCAAATAATTTTTACCACATACTGAAACACGTTCAATAAAATTTACATTATATTCATGTATACTATCTCCAAAATATTCCCTTTCAGAAAAATCAAAATTCCAACATTTAATTGGATTTAAAGGTTCTTTCAGTATTAGATATCCTTGACCATTTTTACAATTTTTAAGTAAAATTGTGTCAACTTGTGCATTTGAACTAAAAATTGTCCCAATTGCGAAATAGATTATTAAAGCTAATCTTGTAAATTGTTTTTTCATGTTTTTTTCTCAAATCTAGAAATACAAAATCTTTCTAGGCTAAAAGAACATTCTAGTTTTTATTAGAACAAATTCTATAATTTTTTTTGAAATGAAGAAAAAATAATATTCTACTTAGAAAAATCTGACGATCAGTAAAAAGAAAACGAAAAAATGAATAGTGAGTAATTAAATTTATTGGCTATTCGTGAGGTAAGTTTTATTTTTTGTCAATCCTACCTCACCAACACCACACTCCCCACAACCTCAAACTCTTTCTCAAAACCAGTTTCTACGAAATTGATTTTGTAAGTATACATGCCATCTGGTGACATGCTGGCGCCTTTTGTGGTGGCAATGGTGCCGTCCCAACCTTTCAACGGGTCTTGGCTTTCGAAGATGATTTCTCCCCAGCGGTTGAAGATTTGAAGTGAGTAGCTTTGAAGTGCAAGGCTAGGAGAGAAGATGGGTAAAAATACGTTGTTCAGCTCGCTACCGTTAGGTGTAAAGGCGTTGGGTACGTAATATATTGGGTCTTGCTCGATTTGCAGTATTTGTGTGGTTGCATCTGTACATCCGTTACTGTTGGCAATTTGTAGCGTTACGGTGTAGGCTCCTGCTTTTTCTGGGAAGGTATGGATAGGCGAGAACACAGTGCTTGATGCTGAACCATCACCAAAATCCCAAACCGAACTTGCGGCGCTTTGCGAAGTGTTTTGCAGAAGTGTTGTTGGGTCAATGATTGGCAAGGGGTTGTTTTGGATCTCAAAATCAGCCACCGGGTTCGGGTCAAAGCAAATGGCACTTGTTTGCGTGAGGTTCGCCGAACAACCAAACTGATTGGTCGCCGTGAGGCTCACGTCATAACATCCTGGTTGGGTATAAAGGTTAGATAGTGTATTTGCATTGCTGCTCGTTACCGCGTTGCCAAAACTCCAGTTGTAAATGGTATTGGCTTCAACCTGATTGTTGCTAAAAGCAATGCTCAAAGGCAAACAGCCCGACCATGCTGGAATGCTGAAGTCCAAGACAGGATTTGGGTTTACTATGAGGTGCAAATTCAAAATTGAATCACAACCATATTGGTTTGGGTAAGTCACTGAAGTGCTGGTAGCACTTGTTAACGTTTGCCCGTTCCAAACTAGTGGTAATTGATTTTGGCAAAGCACCACTGTATCATAAGAAACATGCGTTGGATTGACCGTCAAGTTCAAAAGGTAATCATATGCACAAACGGCAGCTACAGGCTGAAAAACGTAAGAAAAGCTACCGCTCTGTTGGCTTGAGAAAGAAGGTGTCCAGGTACCTGCAACACCATTATCTGAAATGAGTGGTAAAGTTAAGGCCTCATTTTGGCAAATGGTGCTTGGTAAACTAAATGTAGGATCATATAAGGTAGACACCACAATTGTTTGTTGCGCAGTGACTGGGCACAAACCTGAGCCAGGAGTAAAAGTATATGTGGTGGTGTTTTGATTATCAAACGCTGGTGTCCAAGTTCCGTTAAGCCCGTTATTTGAAATGAATGGCAAGACTAAACTAGCGCCCTCACAAATAGAATCTGGTAAAGTAAATGTGGGCGTAACAGGCGTATTGATCCCAATCGAATAAGTGCCCGCAATAGGGCACACAACACCTTGGCTAATCGTTGTCAGGCCAGTGCTATTTGGCGAAAAAGTATAACTAGTGGTTTGCTGATTGTTAAACGGCTGTGACCAAGCTCCCGAAAGCCCTTCATTGGATACTGAAGGTAAGTTATAAGTATCACCAATACACAAAGCTGTAGGCAAACCAAAGCTAGGCGTAAAGCTTGGCGCTACAAAAACGGTATGTGTGGCCGTTGCAGGGCAACCGCTAATGACATTGTAAGTTGTAGGCGTAAAAGTATAAGTACTTGTAGCTTGGCTATTGAAAGCTGGAGCCCATGCGCCATTAATGCCGTTTGTAGACTGTGCAGGCAAGGCATAGCTAGAGCCTTGACACAAAGAATCAATTAAAGAGAAAACAGGTTGGGTTTGCGGTATGATATTTACCGTATGTTGTGCAGGTACAGGACAACCAACCGCAGGTGTGGGTGCTGTAGGCGTCCAGGTGTAGGTTGTAGTGGCTTGGTTGTTAAAAGCTGGCGCCCAAGTACCAAAAGCCCCATTTTGGGTAGCAACTGGGAACACCAAATTGCCATTGACACAAACGTTTGAAGCAATATTGAAAGAAGGCGAGGAGTTGGGTACAATGGTTACCGTGACTTGAATGACCTGATTGCAAGTGGTATCGTTGGGCGTAAAAGTATAAGTAGTGGTAGCCTGATTATTAAACGCAGGAGACCAGGTACCCACAATATTATTCAAAGAAGTAGTAGGCAAAGTATAACTCGTTCCTTGACAAAACGGCCCCACATTCCCGAAGAACGGAAACACGATTTCGGTGAGGCTTATTGAAGAATCGTTAGAAGTGTTGTTCGTGAAATTACTTTCTGGGTAAACCCCCAACTGCGTCGCATTTTGATTCACCACCATACTCAAAGAAAACGGGCTTGAAATACCTGTTGGAATGGTCACCAGTGTGCTCAAACTAAGACTGTCTCCCATGAGAATATTCGAAGGCAACAAAACAGTAGAAATCAAGATACTGTCATTGACAAACACCGAAACCGGCGTACCTGCTAGTAAGGTATCGTTGGAATTGATGTTGTACACGGTATAATCCAAAGTCAAATCATGGTTCTGACAAATATCTTGACCCGTGATGCTGTCTAGTGAGATGGTTGCATCAGGAAGTTCAGATTGGATGGAGGTGATGATGGTGGAGATGAATCTCGGAGGGTTTGAATTTAAAGCGATTAATGCGCTAGTATCACCAATATTTAAGTAATTATTGACAAAATAGGTATCTACATCTATATTCCAATTGGTATTACTACCCGTAAAACTATTTGTACTGTTAAATGGGTTGTTTGCCGGGTTCTGAGCATTACTTAATATGTTATTATTAAATTTTATGGATTCTCCTGAAAATAAACCAGAACTACCATTGTATGCGATATATGTCATTTTTGCACCAACAGTGCTTGTCACATTTAAATTAGAAATTGGAATAAAAAAAGTTGTATTATTTACAACTGTGCCAACCATATGTTTAAAGCCTTCATAAATATTCAATTGCTTATTGGGGAGTGTAGGATTTGAATACACAACTACTATATTCCACCCTGAATAATAATTCATATTACTGCAGTAAAGAGGGATTAGTGGATTCAGATTGAAATTATTCACCTGATAAAGTCCATTACCAAAATTCTGTACGTATGCTGTAATATCCTTAACCGCAGAAAAATAGAGATAAGGGGTCCAAGTAGGTGGATGAATATTTGCGACATTGATCACATCAGGAATAATTGTATTGCCATTTAGGTTAAGGGTAGTACCGGCTCCATTACCTATACCTGACCAAACTAAATATGCACCTACGATAGTTTGATTAGCTGCTAATGAAAGTGATGCCGAAGAATTTGTCTGCATCATACAATTCGGCTGAGGAACAAGGACGATATTATCTGAAGTATTGTGTGACTTCCCGATTATCGTATAATCATATGGTCCGTTAAATTGTTGATATAAGGTTAAAGGAACAGAATTTCCCTGAGCCACACAATAAGTTGTGAAAGTTAAAAAAAACAAAACCAGATACCTCATTGAAGCTAATATACTTTGGATAAACAACTTAACAAAAATTAAGTTCACAAAAAGTCTTTGTTAGGAAGTCTACCAATCCTTTGTCCCTTCAGTAGGATTGGTAGACTATCAATTACTTTTTATTTCACAATCATTCTTTTTGAAATGATCTCTTGTCCATTTTGATTTAGACTATAGATATACATGCCCTTGCCAATTTCAGAAGCAAGAATTTCTACCTCTCCAGAATTACCATTTAACAGATAATCTCTAACAAAAGCACCATTCAAATTGAAAATTGATAATGTTGCTGATTCTACACCTGGAGCCAATTGGAATTTTATTGAAGTTCTATCAGAGAACGGATTTGGAACGTTTTGCTCGATTGAATAACCATTAACTGCAGGCGTATTTTGAATAATTTGCCCCCTTACTGCATCATTCGCTTTGTATTCATCAAGATCTTGACGAACTTGAATAAGTTCAGTATTTAATTCTTGGATTGCAGCTGTAAGAACTGAAATCAATCCAACATAGTTGAGAGCTTTAAAAGAAACTTCAGATGTGATTTTACCATTTTCATCAAAAACAGGTTTAACAACATCTTTTGTAAGTTCAGGAAAAACTTCAGCAATCTCTTGAGAAATAAATCCATGTTGCAGCGTTTGTGGCAAATTCAAACCTTCAACTTTGTTGTAGTTGTAAGTAACTGGTTTTAGAAGTGATATTTTTGTTAAAGCTGAAGTTTCTTGGTTAATGCTATTTTTTAATTTTGCATCAGATGGCCCATAACCTCCCGCAATGTAAACATCTCCATCAAAGAATCCTGACCAAAGATTTCCCGAGCCAATTGCCGAGCATTCACCAAAAACTGCCGCTGAAAAAAAGCTAGTCAATGAAGCCCTACCATACACACCAATTGACATTTCAAAAGCTTCCGCATTTCCATAAACTCCAATCGAATTAAATCCTCCTAAAACATTAGAATATACACCATAACCAAAATTACCTGCATAATCCAAACGAACATTAACTGCTTTTGGGTCAAAATTAGGTGGTACTTGAATTGGATTGTAAACATCTAGTCCACAATCATTCTCATTAAAACCTATACCAACCTTAGGGTTCAAAGAGGAAAATAATCCAAGTGCATATTTTCCAAAATAAGTATTTCCTTGAGGGGTCATTTCTGCGACAATGTTGCTACCAGTGCTTGTAAAACTACTAGCCACCCGAAATTCAAGATTTCCAGCTGTAGAGCCTCCATTATGTATCCACTCTATTCTGGGATTATTAGGATTTAACGAAGTATAACCCATTACTAATGCTCTGTCATCATACTGAAAGCGCTGTCCATATAATGTTTGTGAGGGTGCTGCAAATTGCCCTAAACTAAACCAGCGATCAGTTGGATTCGTCGTAAAAGTTGTTGTGGGTGGAATTAGTTGCCCTACAAATCCTGGTGCAAATTGAAATACTTGTTGACCAGCACCAGGTAATCCAAAATTCACGACGGCACCTTGTGATAAATTCTGACCAAAGGCCAAACTACAGCCAAAAAGGCTAAAAAATAATAAGTGTTTTTTCATAAAAGAAAATTTAGGTAGTGCTCTACTTTGAGTTGAGGAGTGTTCGAGTCAAATTTTTCTCCTGGTTCTAAAGTGGTTCTATTGCTGTCAATATATTTTAACCTGAAGTGGTTGAACCTACATCAAAATCATCACAAATAGAATCCTGTGGTTTTTCACTCTTGTAAATAACAAAATCTTGAATAATACATTTAATTAATTGTTATTCAGTATTTTATAATCATTACAAATTGAAAACCACTTCAAATTAGAGTAAAAAAGATTCAAAAAAAATAGGTGATTTTGACCGGTGAAATGGAAGGTTTAGTTGAGAATCAACTCAAAGTCTTAACAGTTCTAGCATAGCGAATAATTGACGCTAAAATCCATTTTCGAAAAAATAGAATCGATTCTAAGTAAAATAGAAAGGGTTCTAGTTTTTGTTAAAATGCATTTATCATATAGCAAAAATCGATATCGATATTCTAGGTTTACAACAAATATTTAAAAACTAAAAAAATCAAAACATCATGAAAAATTATGCAAACTTGAGTGGAAAGTCTAATGTAAAAGCATATGAAATAGGAGATGATTTTATTTCAGTGAAATTCATCGGTACTGAAAAAATCTATGTGTATAGTTATAGTTCAGCTGGGATTCAAAATGTAGACCATGCGAAACAACTAGCCGAATATGGCTCTGGTTTAAACAGTCATATTATGTTGAATATGAAAGACGATTTTGAAAAATAATCGTTATGAAATTACATAGATTAAAATTAGAGGGATTTAGAAGGATAAAGCAATCTGAGTTTCTATTTGGAGAAGCAACATTTCTAATTGGTCAAAATAATTGCGGGAAGAGTTCAGTTTTAAAAGCTATTGAAGTTTTGTTATCAGCTAAAAAACAATTGAATTCTAATGAATATTATTCGGTTATAGATGCTGAAACCGGTGAAACAAAAATAGAATCAAATATTGTCACGCTGGAAGCTGAATTCAGGAATCTGCCAAAAGAGGCTTTAAATTGGAGGGGATTCAAAGGTAGAATTTTTAATTATTTACCAAGTTCATCAACAGATTCCGGTCTTTCGATAACCTATCGCAAAACATTTGAACTTGGAAAGGATGTTATCGTAGAACTAAAGTCAAAAGAAAGAACATTAAAAACAGAATTCAGAAGTTTTACAAAACCCCAAGAATATATTGATTACGGACTTGACGAAGATTTGATTATTGAACTCTTCGGCGCTAATAATCGAGAAACACCTATAAAAGCAAAAGAACAATTTAAGTTGGAGGAAATAAATGATTTATGGGAGTTAACTGAAGAAGAATTTTGGTTTCAAAATCCAGGCGGCATACCAGGAAACGTTTTAAAAATGCTCCCTAGATATCTTTTAATTCCAGCAGAAACAGCCTCAAGTGAACTTGAGGGTAAGTCTGGAGTTTTAAATAATACTTTAGCTGAGTTGTTTCAAGATGTTAGGTCTACCTCATTAAACTATACACAAGCACAGCATTTTCTAAATGAACTTCAAAAAGAGTTAAATCCAAATGATCAGAATTCTGAATTCGGAAGGCTGATTAACGAATTGAATTTAGTTCTTTCATCAGTTTTTCCCGAAACAAAATTTCATGCATCTGCTGATTTAAGTGATCCGGAAAAGGTAATAAAACCATTGTTCAATGTTGAAATGTCCAGTAATATTCGAACAAGTGTCAACTTTCAAGGTTCAGGAATGATTAGATCAGCTGCTTTTGCGATGCTAAGATTTCGTCAAAAATGGTTGTCACGACGTGAAGATTTACATGATAGATCATTGATTATATGCTTTGAAGAACCGGAAACTTTTTTACATCCTGCTGCTGCCTCTCAAATGAGGGATGCCATATATGAGTTAAGCACTCAGAATTCACAAATTATAGCAACTACTCATTCACCTTATTTAATTGATTTATCTAGAAAACCGCGTCAAGTTTTGAACAGATTGAATCAAGTTGGCAATGAGGTTCAAAATAATCCATTTAGTGTCACTGAAGCGTATATCGCTCTGCAAGATGAAGATAAGGACTATGTTAAAATGCTTCTTAAAATAGATGATTACATTGCTAGAGTTTTCTTTTCAAATGATGTAATAATAGTGGAAGGAGATACTGAAGATATCCTTATTCGAGAAACACTAACTAGACTAGACCGAGATATTAATTTAAAAATAAAAGCAAACGTTGAAGTTGTAAAGGCAAGGGGCAAGTCTGCAATAATTGGTTTGGTTAAGTATCTTATTTCCCTTGGAATTAAGCCAATTGTTGTTCATGATCGCGACCAAGGTGTTCCAGGTGCAGAAGTATTTAATGAGCCTTTACGAAAAATTGTTGGTTCAAATGGAAGGATTGTAATGATGAAGGAAAATGTTGAAGATGAATTAGGATATGTGGCTTCTTATGATAAACCTTATAAGGCATACTTACAAACAAAGTCATGGGGTGATAGTTGGATAGAAATTCCAGAACCTTGGCGAAAAAAAATAAAGGAGATTTTTGGTGATTATTTAAATGGTATCTAAATGAAAATAAATCAACAACTCAACCGAGTTGAGGTCGGTGCATTTGAAATAGACAACTCAGTTGTATTTAACTACTTCAACAATCTAAAAGCCGAAGAGCGCGATGAAAAGTTAATTCGTGCAATCTACATTGGCGTATTAGCCATGATGGAAGACCGAATTTCAGCTTTTCTATCTAAGACAAGCAATGAACTTGGAACAGAGCTCGAAAGTTTGAAAATGATTTTTGAGATGAAAAAGGAATTATTTTACAAAACCACAATGAAAGGTATAGCAGCAGAAGAGGACATTGCTGAATACCTGAATACCTATTTCAAAGAAAAAAAAATCAAGGACATAGCTCGCTTAACGGGTAATGAGGCAGGCTCTCTTCAAAAAAATAAAACTGGAGATATTATTTGTTTAATCGATGGGCGCGATGATCTTAAAATTACCATAGAAGCAAAATTCGATAAAAGCATCAAGTTAGGCGATATAGCAGCAAAAGATGTCTTTATCCGTAAAACGGATACAGTATGGAGTCAGCTTATTGAAGCAGATGCTAACCGTGGTTCAAAAATCAGCATGATCGTTTTCGATATTTCTTTGGCGGATGCAAGTATTTTAAAAGTGATAGATTCTTGTGGTTTCATTCCGGGAGTTGGTTTTGTTGTTATAATTGATTCTCAAAAAGGTGATTATTCCAATTTGGTAATCGCCTACAACTTAGCCCGCGACATAGCGGTCAACGCAAAAAGTCTTGAACTAGACAAAGACATTCTTGCCATGATTGTTACACGAATTATCAAAGATATTAACGAAGTCGTTAAAATTCGCACACTTGTTCACGTCAATATTGATAATAATAAAGCCATTCTTAGCCAATTAGAAAAAAGTATTCTCTTAATGGAGTTTAACCAAGAATACTTAATGAAGTTCCTTAAAGAAGGAACATTAACTAAAAAGGATCTCCTCGACTTTTACGTAGGTGATGATGTGAAGGAGAGGTATAAAATAATTGAAAAAGAGATAAATAATCTTTAAGATGAAATTAGAAAAAGTTGTAAGAATACTTCCATTGGGCGCGGTTATATTAATCGGCTTAGGAATACTTAGAACCTCTATTTATTATAACTATTTTGGAATCGATATTATGTCTTATTTATCGACATCTGAAGTTTTAACTTTTTTTCTTAATGATTTCCAGCCATTGATTGTTATCGCAATTATAGCATTTATTCATATTGTATTTTCCGAGAGTATGGTAGAAAACATCGATAAAAAAATAGGATCGGATAAATTTATTCACGTAATTAGAAAGAAAAAAGGTTTGATTGTGGGAATAAATGCTGTTATGCTGTTTGTAATTTCAACTAATTTACTTTTTGACTTTCAAGAAATAAATTATGTCATGATTTATGCTTTCCCATTTTGCCTGGGTAGCCTTTTCGTCTTATTGTTTAACGGAAAAATTTATAAAAATTCTGAATTAAACGATTGGATAATGAATATTGGAATAGGCTTGATCACTACAACAATAATCCCTCTTTTTTCATTAAGAGATATACGACGTATAGAGAACAATCAAGGAAAAAAAGTTCGTTTGCTAACTACAAGAGACCAATTCATTTATTCCTCTAAACAAAATATCTATTTAGGAAAGGCTGGAGAAAACATCTTTTTTTATAACCCTGTGAAAAGATCAACGACAATTTATAAATTCGATAACATCCAGGAAATTAAAATTAAAAATTAAGATGTTTCTTGTCTTAAATCATGTTGTTTGTTAGAAAAACCAAAATCCCCCAGTAAAACCGAGGGATTCTTACCAGAAAATGGGGGTTGAACTGGTAATTTTGGGGTAATATTTTGGAAAATCCTAGGAGAATCCTGTAGAAAGAGAGTATTCCACCCTAATTCCGTTGGATTTTTCAATAATACCATTGTCTTTCATGAATTTGATGTAGTTTCTAGCCATGCGATCTTTGATGTCAAGTGCTTCCATGACTGCGTTTAAGAGTTCGGAATAGCCTAAAACTGATTTCTTGGCAAAGATTTCTCGGGCCACTTCTGAAAGTTCATTGATTTTTCGCGATTCAGATTCTTCTTTGCTTTTATTTCCCAGATATACGTGTCGACCTTGTGCTTTATCCCAGCCAAATTGAATAAGTGGGACGTCTAATGGTGAACCATCTCTTACTTTGAGGGCCTTCACTACGCTGTAGTTGGTATTGGTTTCTTTTTCAACGAGTAAAATTCCTGCTGCTTTTCGCTGCACTTCTGACCCTAAGTGTCCTCTGAGTTTCATTCCTGATGGCGCCATGTGCACAACGCAGAGAATACAGGTATTGTAAATTGCTGCCATTCGAAAGAGTTCTTCGATTAATTTAACCGAGCTTTCTTCGTCATTCACGCCATTGAGTAAATCGGCTATTCCATCGATGACCACCATGTGAATGCCTCCGTGCTCGTAATACAAACGATCCATTGATTCTAAGATAAGATTCATGCGTTCGTTTCTAGATATGCCAACTAGTCCAAAGGCTTTGAACCAGCGGGGCGGGGTGCTTCGTTGTGAACGGTCAATGATGTATGAAATATTCTTGAAGAGTTGAAACTCGGATTGCTCCGTATCATAAAGTAAGATCGCTTTTTCGCCTTCATTGGACTGGATGAAAGTGCCTAGCGTATCAACTGTTGTGTTATCGGGTTTTAATGCGCCAGACAACATGCCGCCAAGAAAGTTTGTCTTACCACTGCCTTCTGAACCGGCAATGCAAAGGATATTACCAGGTGTGCCGATTGTTACGTCGTTAATGGTGATCAATGGTTCGGGTGCTTTAGGCGGATTTTTAAAGTCAATTTCACAACTTCTCATAACTGAAATGGTGTCTTCATACATGCTATCCAACATTTCCATAAAGAGCATCATCAAATCTTCTGATGTGTGTTTCAATCTGAAGAAGTCTGAGACATCTTTTTCTTGTTTGGTTCCGGCAAGTGGGAGTAGTAGAGATTTGATTTTAAAGGATTTGTATTCCTTCGTTAGCTTATACATAGAATTTTTACCTGTGTCGTCTACATCATAGAGCAATGTGATGTGTTTGAATCGGTAATTTAAACCCCTCAGTAGGTTTTTAGGAATGTGTGCAGTTTCACTATTCAAACAAATGGCATTTAAACCATGAGAGGCCAAGCTAAGCACATCTTTTTCGCCACCTGTAATGAAAAGGATATCTCCACGCACGGGTAGTTGTTCAAAGCCGAAAATATAATTCTCAGTGATTTCGCCAGTGTAAAGAAAACGTAGTTTAGAAAATGGCCGGTAGAGTTTGGTATACCGTCTACCTTGATAGCCATAAATGGGTTGTTCGGGACTGCTCGTTAATAAAAATTCTCGTCCGTCTTTACTGATGCCATTATAGCTTTCAATGGACTGCACATTGTAGCGTTTGAGTGTATCTAATTTGATTCCATACTTACCCCAGTAATCCAATTCTCTGATGGTGAACTCTTTGTACTGAATGGGTAATTTATTCTTTGCTGTTTCAAAACCATCGTGAATCGATTTGATCTTATTAGCTAGTAAAACAGCACCTTTATTTTTCTCTATAATGTTCTGTATTTTAAGTTTTTGACCAATTGTATTTAAACTTAATTCTAGGTCAATCACTTCTAATATTTTGTAGAAATCTGAACGGTCTTCACAGCTGTAACCAAAAATTTTACCGACAAAAAAGAAACAATCCCCGCTGTATTCTGCATCGCCAAAATCCTTGAATTTATAGATGTTGGATTTCTTATCTAGGTAAACATAACAGGACGCCTTGTTGTCGTTGTAAAATGGGCTTTTAAATGATTTACCAACTCTTGAAAATCGACTTCCAAGAAAATACTTGAACACATCAAGGCCTTTGTTGGTAGAGAGCAGTATTTGATCTTTGCTCAATTTGAAGTTGTCTTGATTACTCATAATATCGATTTTTTAGAATGGATATAATTTGAGTTAGCATACTTCTTCAAATCAGAAATCAGGATGCGTCTTTGGCGACCAAGTGTTGTGTAGGCAATTTTCCCTTCGCGCATCAATGCGTAAATGGTATTTCTACCAACTCCTAGAAAGCGACATGAATTGGAAACATCCAAATACTTGTCTTTTTCTTGAACCAAATGATTTATTTCTTTGAGTTGCGAAATAGAATTTTCTACTTCAAGTAATTGACTCTTTATTTTGTTGAGTTGTTGCCAAATTTCCAGGTTTAAATCTTTCTCTGTCATCATAAGCTCGTTTTTAATTAGAGAGCAAGATTAAAGAGATGGCTTTGGAGGCTCACCATACTTAAATTTAAGTTAAATGAAGTTTTTTCAATTTCGCCTGCTCACCATTAGATTGTAAACACCAACGAGTTCCTTTAAATATTCACTTTCACGCTTTGTTTTGCGCTCCTTTCCATAACTCAATGAGCCTGGCCAGTGGGCAATTTTGATATTGAAAAACCACATCAGTAATGCCATGTAATCTTTTTTGGTAACCGGTTTGTTATTGGTACCGATGATTGCATTGCTTTCATGGACACTTATAAAAAGCTCAATGAATTCTATTTTGTCGCGGTTCCATTTCAGATTGGTGAATCCGCTATCAGGTGGGAATAAGCTGAGTTGCCCATTAAGAAAAGATGACATTTCTTGTTTAGTAGGCAAACGCTCTTGGTTCTGAAAGCGATTAGATTCCTTGGGTAGGATGTATTTATCGATGTAATGAATGCGATGTAAAAACAGTTGATCTAAAAGATCAACAAAGTGGAACTGCAAATTGAAAAAGTCTAGTATTTTTTTTTCAAAGCTTGATCCTTGGAGATATCGGTTCTGGGTGTTTTAACAAGCTCCACACGACTGAAGAGCAAGAGCTCGTTTTCCTTTGGAAAAAAGCGGTTTTTAAAGGCCTTGATTTCAAATCGGGAAAGGTCTAAAGATTTTTTTAGTTCAAGAGAATAGGGGGTAGCTTGATTAATTTCTAATTCGATTGACATCTTACATTCATCATAATACTTATCGAGCTGCTCCTGATACGAGTGAATGGATTTAAAGCCATTAAAACTGATTTCAGGTCCAGTTTCAAAATCAAATAGATTGACTTGCTTCCTTATTGAAAAAGAAAGCACTTGTACTTTAGCATTGCGCAATTGCTCTAATGTTGAAATAAGTGTTCTATTCATATGATTCAATTTTCCGTTTTTACAGTTTTTTCAGTGAATTCAAAATGATAAAATCACTCATGGCAATATGGCAATGGTATATATATACACATTGCCAATTGCCTTAATTGATATGATTTTATAGCGCCGATTATTTTTCAAATCAAAAGCCGAGAAAACTAATACTTTGGAATTTTGGTTAGAATAAATTCTAATTCTAATTAGGACTATGTGTTTAAAAAATAGAATCATTTCTATTTTTCACTTTAAACAGCATGAATCCGCTTCTTTATTTTAAGAATAATTCTCCGTGCATATTTTTGCTATATTTGACTAGCTGATTTGTCATCACTGAAATAGAGAAAAGCTCCCTGCTTTATAACTGGGATGCAAAATGGTGACCACATTAGCAAAACAAAGACAGAAACTCAGTAAATACAAGCTTTGGAGAGCTAGGTTCATTATCCTCACTCTCCGCCAACAAAAAAAGCAACCGTTTGGTTGCTTTTTTTGTTAGGAGAAAATTGGATGAGAACCCCAGGGTTCGACCCGACGACCGCTGGGAGGAGAGCACGCGTAGCGTAATCCCTCACTCTCCGCAGAGTCAAAGTTGTAAATCGTCAGCATAAAGTAAACGGCCTGCAAATTGGCTTATTCAATCGTTGTGTGGAGCTCAACGGTTTGCAAATTGGCCTCTGGAATGTCAATGAAAAGCGAAAGCTGCCTATTGTGAATTGGTGAGCGTAAGCTCAAAAAGATGTATTTTCGAGGCTGATTATGGTTTTCAGCAGTATCTTGTTCTTATTGTATTTTTTACCAGTATTTATGCTGGTGTATGTGCTGCTGCCACAAAAGGCTAAGAATTATTGGGCGCTGTTGGTTAGTATTCTTTTTTACGCGTGGGGAGCACCCAACTTCTTATATGTAGTGCTCAGCACGAGTATCATTGATTTCTACTTGGTTCAGGCGCTCTATAAAAGTGAGCAACAACAGCGTAAAAAGCTATTTTTGACTATCTCTGTACTACTCAACTTAGGTCTTTTAGCATATTTTAAATACGCTAACTTCTTTATTGAAAATGTCAATGCAGCGCTGGGCTCTCTTGGAATAGAGCAACTGGCCTGGACACAAGTGGCTTTGCCAATTGGCATCTCGTTCTTTACGTTTCAGACACTTACTTATGCTATTGAGGTTTACCGCAATGAACACGCGCCGTTTGAGCGCCCTGATCATTACTTGTTATACAAGCTGATTTTTCCGCATGCCATTGCAGGTCCAATTATCCGCTTTAAAAGCGTTGCCGCTCAGGTAGTAGATCGAAATGAAACGCCAGACGACCGCCTCATTGGCATGTTTCGTTTCAGTTTGGGTCTGGCCAAAAAGGTACTCATTGCCAATGTGCTGGCCAAGCAAGCTGATCTATACATGGGCGGTGACCTCCAAACATTGAGTTTTGATGAAGCTTGGGTAGGCATCATTGCTTATACTTTTCAGATTTACTTTGATTTTTCAGGTTATTCCGATATGGCCATTGGCCTTGCGCGCATGATGGGCTTTCGTTTTCCAGAAAATTTTAATGCTCCGTATAGTGCTCAAAGCATTACTGAATTTTGGCGCCGCTGGCATATCACACTCGGGGCGTTCATGCGCGACTTCCTTTACATTCCATTAGGCGGCAACCGCGTGGGCAACAAATGGCGTCTGTATGTCAATTTATGGTTGGTGTTTTTAGTTTCTGGCCTTTGGCATGGCGCTTCTTGGAATTTTGTCATGTGGGGGGCTTTCCACGGGTTTTTTCTGATTCTAGACAGGCTTTTTTTATTGAAGTTTTTAGAAAAAATCGGAAAGGTGCCTGCAGCGCTTTTCACCTTTTTTATCGTGGCGATGGCCTGGGTGCTTTTCAGAATTGAAAGCTGGGAAAACGCTCAAGTTTTTTATAGTCAATTATTTGATATTAAAGATATTAAATATATTGAATTAAATAAAAGCTTTTATTTTATTTTGCTGCTTGCTATTTTATTTTCCGTCATTGGGAGATTTCAATTCATGGAGAAGATTGCCCTATTTATTACTTCGGAAAATCCAATTTTGTCTGTTTCTAAAGCCACGTTAATAACCGCAATTTCAATAGTACTCTTATTCTTGAGTGTTGTTTTCCTTTCCGCATCGAACCTCAACCCATTTATTTATTACCGTTTCTGATGAAAGTACCTCCAAAAGATACCCTACTGAAGAACGCGCTATTTGGATTGGTACTTGTGCTGCTGTTGTTGCCTTGGTTAGAGCAAAACGAACATTTTTTTCAACCTAGGGCGTTGGGAGGAGTGCCTCCTTCTTCTGAGAATGTCCAATTCTCTCTTGATAAATGGCGTTCAGTCAAATTTCAAGAAGGACAAGAAGCCTACATCAAAGATCATTTTGGTTTGCGGCCATTTATGGTTCGTTTTTACAATGAACTTTTTGATCGCTTGTTTGACGAGTATCAAGCAAAGGGTGTAGTCATGGGTAAAGACGGCTATTTGTTTGAGGAGAATTATTTATTGGCAGCAAGTGGGCAAGATTATTTGGGTATTGATTCGATTACAAAAGTTGTTTCGGAACTAAATTTGATCAAACAAGACTTAGCCAAACATGGCAAGCACCTATTGGTTTGTCTAGCGCCAGGAAAAGGATCGTATTTCCCGGATAAAATGCCTTCAAGATATCAATTTGAAAAGCAGCTCCGCAACCATCCGTATTTTTCAAAGACCCTTCAGGACGCGCAAATTCCTGTATTTGACATTCAATCTTGGTTCTTACAAATGAAGGCAACTACGCCGCATCCGCTTTATCCAAAAACAGGCATTCATTGGAGTAGTTATGGAGAATACCTCGTTGCCGATTCCCTGATCAAGCGGCTGGCTCATTTGAGTCAAAAACCTTTTCCTTATTTAAAATTAAGCCACATTGAAGAAGATACCCAACCCCGCGACCGCGACGACGACATCGAGAATGGCATGAACCTCCTGCGCAATCTGCCTGACTTTAAAATGGCTTATCCGCAATTTAAAGTGCAGCGTTTAAGAGCAGGGCAAAAACCGCCACGCGTTTTGGTGATTGGCGATAGTTTTTACTACGGTATGTACAATTGGGGAATGATGCAGCGTGTCTTTAAAGGAGGTGAATTTTGGTACTACAACCAAGAAAGGTTGGTGCCTGATCAAGCAACTTCTTCTATTGCAGACATGCAGAATTATGTCTTAGAGGTCAATAAGTTTGATGTGGTGGTACTGTTACTAACCGAAGCTAATCTACCTAGATTTGGCTTCGGAATGCAACAAATGTATTTAGGTAAAATTAAGTAAGCGCAGGGGGTGTTTTGGGAACAATCTTGACATTCATGGCTACCCAACCTTTTTGACCGCGGCTTTTATCGAAAGTAACTTCATCGCGTTCGGCAATTGGAGCAGACAAATTGGCTGCGTGTACAAAGATGTTTTCACCACTGGCTTTGTCTTTGATAAAGCCGTAGCCTTTGGAGTCATTAAAGAAGATGACAGTACCTGAGTCAGAAGCGTCGTCTTCGTCGGATTCTTCTCGGCGTGGAATGCCAAGTTCAATACTTTCTGCATCGATTTCGATGCGTGTGCTTGGGTCTACAGGAGCATCAACGATACGGCCGAATTCGTCGACATAGGCCATCATGCTATCGAGGCCACCACCGCCAGAATTAGCTTTTCGCTCCTCTGAACGGATTAATTTTTCTTTTTTCTTTTTTGCTCTGAGTTTTTCTTTTTCCTTCTTGGAGAAGGTTTCTTTGGATTTGGCCATTTAATTGCGTTAAGATAAGTGCCGTGAGCAGAGTAGGTAGGAGGGCAACTTACAAGACGCAGGCGGAATTTGACTGCAAAGATACAAAAAACTTACTGATGACGCTTCGTAGGTTGCCAAACTGATGAACGAATACCGCCAAAAAAGCGAAACATGCCTATAAGTAAGGCTACATTCATACTGACAAAATGAATGAGGTAACGCAGCCATATGATTTGGACACCTCGCTGGCGCGATAAATAGTCGACAAAGAAAGCGATTGGAATCAGCCACAAGCCAAAGTACAAAAGCGACCCAAACCACGAATTTTCATGATTTTGAATGATGTGAAGCATCATAGCCAGCAAGAAAATAGGTAAAACCCAGCGCAGCACTTTATGAGAGAGAAAGGCAAATGAAACCCAGTTGAATTTCAAGAGCAAGCGCCAAAATCGTTTCAGGTTTTGAAAATTGCCAGAAGAAATCCGGATTTTTCGTCGAAATTCAATCAAGAGGTCGTTGGAAACGTCTTCGAGTACGATGGCCTCTTTTTGGTTTACACACTTGTACCCTTTTTCAATACAAGTCATGTTAATAAAGAAATCATCGACCAAAAAATGTGCGGGTATCTGTTCGAAACATTTTTTACGAAAAGCAAAACAGCCCCCAAAAGGCCCCATCATTGCGCCCCATAATTTTCCTTCAGCCTCTTTAATGAGCACCTCGCCAGCAATATAAGCAGACTCGGGTTTGGATATGCCGGTATCTTTAATACCATAGTGTTTCATGGTAGAGTCTACCAAGCCTATTTGCGGATCGGAGAAAGGCGCCTGTAGTTGCTGTAGCGTTTGGGCGGTAAATAAAACATTAGCGTCGGTCAGGATAATGATGTCGTGCTTTGCTTTTGGCACGAGTGCATTAACAATATTAATTTTTCCTTGGCGCTCCTCGAAGTTGAACACTTGACACGCCTTAAATTTTGTTTGGTATGCTTCGGCAATAAGCGCGCTAAAATCTGAGCTGCTATCAATTCCAATGAGTAGCTCAATTTGTTCCACAGGATAGTCGCAGTTTAGAATTGACTCTAGTTTTTCTCGCAAAACTTTCTCTTCATTATGGGCAGCAATAATGATGCTCAAGGACGGTACAACGCCCGTAATTGGATAAAGTGTAGCAGTCTGATTTTTTTGAAGTAAAAACTTCAGGAGGTAAGGATAAAAGACGTAGCTGTAGAGTAAAAAAACGAGCCCGACAACAAAGAGAAACTGAAGCATGAGGCAATATTAATCATTATTTTGAAGTTCTTCGAGCAAATGTAAGAGTTGTCTTTGGATTTGCTTGGCTTCAAAATGACGTTCAAAGTAGTGCAGAAAATATTGCCCGCGTTCTTCTCGTTTTTCTTGTTGTTCCAACAGTATTAAAATATCGCTAAGAAATGCAGCCTGATCTTGTTGAACAAGATGCTTAGGAAGCTCGGATAGGCCATCGGCAGATTTGTTACTCAGCACTATCGGTGCGCCAACACTCATGGCCTCAATGATTTTCATTTTAACGCCAGACCCAGATTGCAAACTACCTACAAAAATACCGTTCGAAGCAATGAACGCTTTGGCATCGGGTACAAATCCATGTACTACAACGCCGGGCAGTTGCCATTGCTTCCTATTTTCGGAACCTTTGCCTGCGATATGAAATTCGATTGCAGGATGCCTTTGTTGAATGAATAAAAACACATGGTTTAAAAACCAATCTACGGCCTCTACGTTTGGCTTCCAATCAAATGCCCCGATAAAACAAAGCTTATCAGGAGCCGCTGAGCTGAGCTGCTGAGGACGTTCGATAGAGGCAGGCAAATACTTGCATGCGGTGAGCGTTTGCCCTTCTATTTGTTGTAAATCAGATTGGGAAATTGTTAAGATCAAATCTAGGCCTCCTTGGTCTTCGCTCCAAGCGCTTCTTTCGGCCCACTTCAGGGAGTATGCCAACTGATTGAGGTACCACTTTTTAAAGATGTTTTTGGCATGCGTAGCGAGGTCTTTCCAAATTTGGTTTTCGATGTTGTGGGCTCTATAAATGAATTTTGCTTTAGAGAAGGAACGGAGTTCTGGTGCGTAAACAGCAGCAAATAAGCTTTCAAAGATGACAAAATCATAACTTTCACTTTGAAGATCTTGTTTAAGTTTCAAAAGAACTTCGTTACATTTAAAGCGCTTCAGGTTGTAAGATTCTTGTTTGAGTAAGGCTAAAATTGCGCCATGTATAGTAACTCTGGTATCGACAAAGTGGGGTGTTACTTTTAAGTGTTCATGCTTAAAAAACGCAGCTTTATCAAAAGGGTGTTTACTTGTTTCAATGGTGTGGTAGCTGATTTTATTGACCTTATCCAGAGAGCGTAAGTCTTCGAGGAGTCTAGACATCGCCAAACAACCCCCATCTAAGATAGGGTATGGTGGTTTATGACTGAGGATCAGGATATTCAAAATTGTCAAATTTAAACTGCTAATGCTTTCTTGGTAAAGAAAAAGGCAACAGGGGTGAAGACTACCGCCGCTAGCCACATCCCGATTGCGGGTGTAACAGTTCCGGTGTCAGCAAGGTTGTCGCCAATTGAACTCAAGATAAAATAAAGCATGAATATAAGTGCGGCAATTACTACGGGTGCTCCAAAGCCACCTTTTTTAATGAGTGCGCCAAGTGGAGCTCCAACGAAAAAAAGCACCACAATGGCGTAGGTTAAAGCAAACTTTCGGTGGAATTCTATCCAATACAAGTCGGTTTCTCGCTCTAGGGTACTAAGGAATTGTTGTTGGTTGTCTAATTGCTGTTGGTTGCGTCTGATCTTTGAAATAGCCAAATTATAAGCCAGCTGTTTGTCAGTGGTATTTAATTTGCGCATCGAGATGACCGGAATTTTTGGAGTTGACTCGGAATTCAAAAGAGGATCATTGGTGTTGCGTTTTTCAAGATTGGGACTCAGGCTCAAAAAACCAAGGGTACTTTGACCCACGAAATTTCCAAGCAGACGTTCTTTTTTAACTTGAATGGAGTCTATAGCGTCGCCAATTTGAAATACGTTGAGCATTTCATATTTGTCGGTGAAGAGGTCCTCCTTGGAGCGGTTGAGGTCGAGCCCTTCGAGGTCGAGCTTATAAACCCCTTGGTCAAATTTGGATACTCTGGATGGACGCTCAGATGGATTGCTAATGGTATTATTGGGCAGGTACATCGGATTTTGAATATCGAGTTCCTCTAATATGTGCCCATCTTTTAAATTCAAGAAAACATATCGACCGTTGACAGACTTGTAAATATTGGCTTCCTTGGCGCGAACAGTTCGCAATTGTGAGGGTTGTGTGTAATCGTGGATGGTAATGTCAAAACATTGATTGCCATCTAAGGAGTCGATTTTAATGGCATAACCTTCGAAATGTTTGGAATAGACACCAGGCGTGAGCATCGTTTCAATTTTTTTATTCTGGATATCGTAAATAAGGGTATGCCACTTTAGGTTTGCTGCCGGAATCACATAATTGGCAAAAAAGAAAGTAGCTATCGATATGAGCAGCACAATCGTAATAAGCGGACGCATGATTCTGAGCAAAGAGAATCCACTTGCTTTGAGGGCAGTGAGCTCGTTGTGTTCGGCTAAGTTGCCAAAAGTCATGAGCGAAGANAGTAATATGGCTAAGGGAAGTGCCATCGGGATAATTCCGGCTGAAACATACACCAGTAGCTCTAGGATCACCCAAACGCTCAGTCCTTTTCCCATTAAGTCGTCGATGTAGACCCAGAAAAATTGTAAAATAAGCATGAATATCGAGATCAGGAGCGTCACGATAAATGGTCCGGTAAAAGACTTCAGGCTAAACAGAACGATACGTTTCAAGCGCGTATTTTAGGGCAAATTTAAGCAATAAAGCCAAACTTGAGGTGCTGTAGGGTTTTAGGCGCCAATGATGCGCTTGAGGTCTGAAACGGCTTGGTGCCAGAGTGCAGAACTGCTTTCGAGGTCGGCAGGTGTTGCAAAATCGGTGATGTGTAAAATAACTGAGCTGGTCATTGGGTCAACGATATAGGCGAGCTCAAAGTAGGTATCGAGGCCTTCTTCTTCGTCTTCTATCCATTGAAAACGAATCTTTGAGTTCATTTTAAGTTGCAACAAACGGGCGGGTTCTGAGTTGCCATCCCACTCAAAGGTGTAGATATCGTCAGAAACTCTGACGTCGTCGGCAAACCAATCGGCGAGGCCGTCAGGGGTGCTAAGGAGTTTATCCAAGACCCTTGGGTTGGTTTTGAGAAGGAACTCAAGCTTGTATTTTTCTTTCATTGCCCCCAAAATTAATCGTTACATTTGCCATTCTTTAAATCTACAAAAATTTCGCCAATGTCTGAACAAAATCAATTGGAAAAGCTCGGAAATCAGTTTTTTAAATACCGTGGTCAGATTCCAGTACTCTTTTTTATCGTTGCTTTTGGCCTGATGCATTATTATCCAGAATATGCCAATTGGCGCAATTCAAATTACATAGGTTTGGCAATTGCTTTGGTTGTTCTTGGTCATTTCATTCGTGCACTTGCAGTAGGTAAACGCGCCGCGCATACCTCGGGTCGTAACCGTGACGAACAAGTTGCTGATGCCCTGAATTCAACCGGCATATATTCCATGGTGCGCCATCCACTTTATCTCGGCAATATCACTACCTACATCGGTTGGGCAGTTTTTACAGGGATTGATTGGTTGGTTCCGGTATTTCTTGTCTTATTTGTGGCCTATTACCGCCTGATTATTTATGCTGAAGAGCAATTCTTGACTCGTAAATTTGGTCAGGCCTACTTAGATTGGAGAAAGCACACACCGCTTCTTTTGCCAGCATTTTGGAAATATAAAGCAAATGTACAGCCGTTTTCATGGAAGGTAGTACTCGAAAATGAATACTCTGGATGGGCGGCCTCTATGACAACAGCATTTGTTTTAGTTTTGTTTCAGAACTATGTCTTAGGTGTGCTTCAAGACATGCTAAACATACATTTGGCTATGGGCTTGCTTATTGTGGTGTTTGGGCTNGGTATGCGCTACCTCAAGAAAAAAACACGTGTGTTTAAAGTTGACTAACGCCTCAAATTATCTTTTTGAATTGGCGCACTACTGTTGAAGCTCAAAAATTTGTCGCTGTTGTAAGCTGCGGCCCAAAGTAAGTTCATCGGCATATTGCAACTCAGAACCCACAGCTATTCCTCTGGAAATACGCGTCACTATTAATTCGTACGCTTTGATTTTTTTATAGATGTAGAAGTTGGTGGTATCGCCCTCCATTGTTGGACTCAGCGCCAAAATAATTTCTTTGGGAAGATCTTTCTCGATGCGAGCAGGTAGGCTCGAGATGTTCAAGGCTTGCGGACCAATGCCATCCATGGGNGAAATCAGGCCACCCAGCACATGATACAGGCCATTATAAGTACTAGTAGACTCAATGGCCATGACATCTCGAATGTCTTCTACGACACAAATAATGGAGGCGTCTCTTTTGGGATTGCTACAAATGCCACAAACAGGCGTGTCAGTGATGTTTCCACAATGCACGCAACGCAATACTTTATCCTTTAAAGCACTGAGCGCACCAACGAAATCGTCGATTTCAACATCTGTTCTTTTGAGTAGGTCCAAAGCGAGTCTGAGTGCAGTTCGGCGCCCTACACCAGGTAAACTTGCCAGTTGATCTACGGCCTGCTCTAAATAAACCGAAGGAATTTGCATTGGCTAAAATTAACGAAACTTTTGATGCGCACAGCTGTTCAAAACACTAACTTTGCAATATGGCTATGAAGGAGCTCAATATCCGAAACAAACGCGCGCGTTTTGAATTCCATCTCGACGAAGTATTCGAGGCAGGAATTGTATTGACCGGTACCGAAATAAAAGTATACGCAACGGAAAAGCCAGTATTCTTGAGTCCTACGGTTTGTTTGAAAAAGGGGAAGTATGGCTGCGCAACATGCACATCACGGCATACGAGAACGGCTCCTTTTACAACCACAAGCCAAGGGCAGACCGCAAATTATTGTTACAGCGCAAAGAAATAGTGCGCATTGAAAAGTTTTTAAAAATCAAAGGGCACACCCTAGTGCCGCTAAAGCTTTTCCTATCAGAAAAAGGTTGGGTGAAAATTCAAATTGCCTGTGCAACCGGAAAAAAACTCCACGATAAACGTCAAGACCTCAAAGAAAAAGACGACAAGCGAGAAATAGACCGCTTACTTAAACGTTAGTCCTTAATAACAGGGTAACCCGGAAATTTCTTTTTATCAAACACAAATTTAGTGTCTTCAATCTCTGGATTGGCTGAAAACTTGGTGACAACATACGTCATGACTGTTCCGTCTTTGGCTTTCATACTCGCCTTTACAAGTTCATTTTCTGTTTTAGAAATGAAAAGGATAATGGTATGATACTCCGCCTTCGAAGGCACCTTAGGATATAAGTTAATGACATGCACAGCCTCGCCGTTGTATTTGTCTTCGTGGTCGTATTTATTCTTGAAACCAGTTTCCCAGATGGTCATGAGGCGCTTAGGGTTGATTGATTCTTCATCGTCGGTGCTGGCGTCAGATTCATAAACAGAACGTTCGTCTTTGACAATTGTCCAGGTTTTAACGCCATTGCAAATCATGGTGTTTTCACCATAAGACGCATAAAATTTATTGCCTTTGACCCAGCCTTTTCCAATCTCATTTTCATTGGTTCCGTTGGTGCTGTTTTTGATACTTGCGTTGAATTCAATGTAGAAGGACTTCATGCCCTTCATTTTGGTCGATAATTTATCGAGTATACCCTGAGCTTTAGCATCTTGGCCCATGGCATTGATACTGATCAGACTTAAAATAAAAACAAGTAAAATACGCATAGTATAAAATTTGTTTGCAAATATCACAAATTATGCCAAATCCACGAAATCTTTATTGAATAACACTTTTAATCAATGATGATTAACGAATGATTGGTAATGAGCTGCTCACTATGAATTTGAAGAAGATAAGTTCCAGACCTGATTTCTTGCGGTAGTGCTATAGGTGCATTCATTTCAAATTGTAAAACCTCCTTACCTTTCATGTCGAGTAGGCGTGCAAAAGTAGCTTCGGCTCCTGACACATGAATACTGCTGCCAGGGCAAGCCGGATTCGGATAGATCATTCTTTTGGCTGCTTGAATTTCAGTTGTGTTAGCCAAAGAGCCTAAATTGATGTTGTCTAAATACAGGCAGTTGCCCCAGTCACCAATGTTTCGAAAGGCAATTTGCAAATTACCACTGTTGGCATATGCGCTTAAGTCTACGGAATCTTTGCGCCATTGCGCATTGGTCGGTATAAAAAAGGCCTGGTTATCAGGACAGGTAGCTAATATTTCTCCTCCTTTAAAGTACAAAACGTCTTCGGTGGCAAAACAATCTGACGAAACCACGACTTGCAGAGAGTCTGAATAGCCGCTACCCCAACGGGCATAAGCTACATCAAAATAAAGATAGGGTTGTTGCGACAAATAACCCGTTTCAATAGGCATGATTAAATCATCATAACTTCCTTGAGCGTCGATATCGTAGTTATTAAAGAATGTTGCTTGGCTAGAATTTCCAAAACCACCTGCCGAAGTAGAGAGGCCCCACGTACCATTTCCATTATGGTCAACAACACTCCATCCTTGCGGTAAAAATTCCTGCTGAAAATCTTCTTGAATACCCGGCTGAAAGTTAAACATGGATAGCGTTACGTATAAAGAATCGGTATCGGTTTGGCCAGTTCCATCCGTAACTTGTAAAATAGCGAGATGCTGCCCTGGGCTTTGAAAATAAACTGCCGGATTGCGTAAAGTAGAGCTGCTCGGACTTCCCGTCGGAAAAGTCCATTGCCAATTTGCACCTTGATGGCTTAAAAATGAGTAATCGTCAAAATAAAAGGAGTCAATGGCACAAACGGCGGTCTGACTCAGTTTATCTGCGGTAATTCGTGCAATGACCTCACTTGGGTTCTCGACTAAATTACTTTCATAAATGCCTTTGCCATAAGTGGCCATGCGAATCTTTTGATCTCGATAAAAAGGTTTAAGAATGTTTCCGTTGGTGAAAAGAGGCAAGCCATTATTCTCTAATGTAAAATCTGTTTGGTTATTGCGGTAGTATACTGCTTTGTTGGTAGCAACGTAAATTCCGCCGTCTGTCCCAGCAATATGACCCAGCGCTTGAACAGACTCATTATTGAGTAAACTATTCGTAAGGTTCGTCCAGGATCCGCCACCGTTCATGGTTTTGTAGACTTTAAAGCCATTGGCTCCGCTGGGGTAGGCCAGCCAAAGTTCTTGAGCGTTTGCAGGGTTGAGCGCCAACAACATGCGGCTTGAGTTGCCAGAAGGTATCGTAAGTTGGGTCCAAGTCAGACCTCCATCGGTCGTTTTCCAGAGTTTACCTATTCCACCACTTGCTGCTTTTTGATTTAAATAAATAATTTGTGGGTTATCTGAGGCGATTTCAATGTAATTAATGCGTGCATTGGCGTTCGAACCAAACGTTTGAACAAGTTCAAAAGAGGCGCCCTTGTCACTCGTGCGATAGAGCTGATGGTCTTTTCCTGTATAGGCAATGCTGTAACAATTCGGATGAAAGACCAATTCTGTCGATTCTGCTGCCCAATAACTTTCATTGGGGTTAATACCAAATGAAGCATTTTGAATTGCGCCATCTAAGGTAGCCGGAATGCGCTTGCCGTCGACATCTGAATAATAGGTGAGCTTGTTGTCTCCGGGGTTTACGTAGCCTGTTGGCGCCTCGCCGCCACCAAGTTCCAAGAAATTGCCTACCCCGTAGTTTTCATGGTAAGCCAAGTTGCCGTTATGGTAAAGCCCGCCAACCAATACATCCTCATTCCAACCGTTGTCAAAACCCCAATAATCTGAGCCATGTACACCAGACATATAAAAATCGGGTTGCGTGGTCATAAAATCGGTACTATGATAGATGCCGCCGTCTGTGGTGACCCAGGTGTGGTTTCCGATTACTCTAAAATCTTGGTTGTCGACGTGTAAACTAAGGGGTCCGCCGATATAACCCGAAACGGCAGCAAAAGAGCCAGCGCCATCTGAGCTACGGTATAAATTCAGACCACCAATAAGGAGTTCATTGGCGTTGTTTGGGTTGGCCACAAGCGCGCAATTGTAGAAGCCTTGGTGGTAGTTCCATGTTGGGGTACCCATGGCTAAATTAGGATGTGCTGTGGAGTAGGGGCCACCTACCTGGCCGTTGGGTAAGCCCCAGCTTTGGCCGCTGTTGTTGCTTCGGTATACACCGATATAACCGTAATCGTTTGGTTTGGAATTGCCAATCAGATAAGCGTAAACGATCTCGGGATCTGCGGGGCTCACTGCCAAGCGGCCACCGCCATCTATACGTGCAGGATCCGTGGAGTTGTACCATCCGGCATCTTGGAGCGTCCATGTCAGGCCTGCATCCGTAGAAACAAAGAACTCGCACCTAATGAGGCTCGGGTTGTTTTTAAGCATATACAGCGTTTGGCTGCTCCCGGGTTTTTGCTTGATATCGTAGCTTTTCTGAGTATATAATTGGGTCCAGTTTTGGGCAGCGTCCGTACTTCTGTACAAGCCTTTATCAGTAGCTGCTAAAATAAGGTTCGGGTTGGACGGTAAAATATAGATTTCATTGACATTTAAACCAGTACTTGGCAGTGTGTTGGTCCAGGTGAGCCCGCCGTCATCACTTAAAAACAAGCCTTTATCACCACCTGCAATGACGATATTAGGGTCAAGCGGATGCACTTCAAGCGCAGTTACACCAGAACCGAAATCTATCGTTTTTGATATGAGCACCCAGTTCAGGCCACCATTGGTGCTTTTGTACACCTCGCCAGGTTCGGTGCCGCAATAACACACATTGGTTTGCGCTGCACACTGATCAAAACTGTAAACATTGGTTTGACCAGAACCTTGCGCAAGGCCTTCTTGGTATGTGGTGATAGGTCCTACAATACTCCAATTGCTGGTTTTGAGGGTGTTTTGTTTTTTGAAATAGAGGGCGTCCTCATTTTGAAGTTGTACTTGAGTTGGCGTATATATAAAGCCCAATTCATCTATGAGATACTGATTTTGTCGCATCCAGCGCTTGTAGTACTGCGTGTGGTAATTTTTCTCAAAGGTGTGGGTTCTGTAGTAATCTTGGTAAGCTTGGCTGACCTGATAAACATTGGGGTTTTCACTATACATGAGTTGTGCCCATTGCGGCAGCTCAGCAATTGCGGTGGTGGAAGGCTTTTGCATTTGCTGTGCAAAAGCAGCAGTTGAAAACAACAAAAGTGCAGTAAAAAAAGTGCAGTAAAATTTGGACATAACTTCGTTTAGATGGTCCAATTTACGATATTTTATCCAATGAATCTCGTGCTATCTTCGGGTAGAGGCAAGTAACAACTTTCGTTTTTTCCAAACCACTTGTAGCGATGCTTTGCAATCAGGTCATAGATTGGATCTCGAAGAAACTTTGGGCATAACCAAGCAATTTGCGACCAATGAAAGCGACCAAAGAGGTCTTGATAGATGTATAAAACAGCGGTGCTTTTTTGAAACCAAGTGTCATTTCGCAGGTAAGAAATGCTGTCTTTAATATTCGACTGGAGGCCACTTTGATCTATGGAAACTGGAAGGCCCTGTAGCGTAGAGAACGTGAATATTTTGGTTCTATCTTTTTGAAGTATGCAATGAACAAAACGATTGCACAACATGCAATAACCATCAAAAACAAGCAAATGCCTAGGCATTATGCGCCGATTTTTTGTCGGGGATAGTGAGCTTTTTTGGCTCATTCACCAGTTCTTGGAGCAAAGCGATTTTTAAAACGTCGGCCATTTTGTCCACGTACTGAATATTTAATCCTTTGATATAAACTGGGGCAATTTCATCTACATCTTGCTTGTTTTTTCCGCATAGCAATAGATCGGTAATACCTGCTCTTTTGGCTGCGAGTATCTTTTCTTTGATGCCGCCAACTGGTAAGACATCGCCGCGCAAGGTGATTTCTCCGGTCATGGCCAAGTTTTTACGAACTTTTCGCTGCGTAAATAAGGATGCTAAGGCCGTAAGCATAGTGACACCAGCACTTGGGCCGTCTTTTGGGGTTGCTCCTTCAGGAACGTGAACATGTACGTTGTAATGCGCGAATACATCGGGGTTAAGGCCGAGTTGGTCATGGTGACTTTTTAGGTATTCGAGTGCAATGACAGCCGATTCTTTCATGACCTCTCCGAGATTACCTGTTAGGCTCAGTTTGCCGTTTCCTTTAGAGATTAGGCTCTCGATGAATAGGATGTCGCCGCCTGCAGCAGTCCAGGCCAGGCCTGTTACCACACCAGCCACATCGTTGTTGTCGTATTTGGTGCGCATGCGGCCTGCTCCTAAGAAAGTGAATAAATCTTCGGTGCTTAGCTTGGGTTGAAAGGCTTCTTCCATTGCATTTGGCGCGCTCGGTTGCGGACTAATTTGGCTACTATTTTATCTAGACCTCTGACACCAGATTCAAAAGTATAGGACTCGATAATGGTTTGCCATAATTTGTCAATTTGAATATCGCTTTTCTGGATGCCGTGTGCACTAATTTGCTTTGGTAATAAGTGGCGTTTGGCAATTTCTATTTTTTCTTCTAAAGTGTAGCCATTAACTTCAATGATTTCCATACGGTCTAGCAAGGGGCCTTGAATACTTTGAAGGTTATTGGCCGTAGCAATAAATAAAACTTTAGAGAGGTCAAATTCTGTTTCGACGTAGTTGTCATAGAATGCACCGTTCTGCTCGGGGTCTAGTACTTCAAGTAGGGCGGATGAGGGATCGCCGTGGTTACTNCGACCGAGTTTATCGATTTCGTCTAAGACAAAAACTGGATTAGCGGTTTCGGTCTTTTTTAGCTGCTGCATGATGCGCCCTGGCATGGCTCCAATATACGTTTTTCGGTGCCCTCGGATCTCCGCTTCGTCGTGAAGACCACCTAACGACATGCGTACGTATTTACGCCCAAGTGCTTCGGCAATTGACTTTCCTAAAGATGTTTTTCCAACACCCGGAGGGCCATAAAAACAAAGAATAGGCGCTTTCATATTACCCTTGAGCTTGAGTACGGCTAAATATTCTAGGATGCGTTCTTTGACTTTCTCCAAACCGAAGTGATCGCGCTCTAAAACGCGTTTAGCTGCATTTAAGTCGAGTTTGTCTTTGCTGTAAACATTCCAAGGGAGTTCTAGCAAAAGATCGAGGTAATTGAGCTGAACCGTGTATTCAGCACCTTGCGGGTTCATGCGCTGTAATTTCTCCAGTTCTTTGGCAAAAAGCTGGGCAATGCGTTGATCCCATTTTTTCAATTGTGCCTTTTTTTCAAGATCTCGTACATCTTGTATTTGCGGGTTGTCTCCGAGTTCGTCTTGAATTGTGCGCATTTGCTGGTGCAAGAAGTATTCTCTTTGTTGTTTGTCCAGGTCTTTGCGCACTTTGTTTTGTATTTCGTTGCGCATTTCTAAAACTTGCACTTCAGCAGTAAGGTGCTCTAGAACGAGCATCACGCGCTTTTTCATATCCATTTCTTCAAGCATCGATTGCTTTTTAGCAACATCGGCATTCATGTTCGAGGAAATGAAATTGACTAAAAAGCTAGGGCTGTCTATGTTACCGATAGCGAACTGTGCTTCGGAAGGAATGTTGGGGCTTTCTCGGATAATTTGCAACGCGAGGTCTTTGATGGTGCTGAACATGACCTCGAGTTCTTTGTTGGCAGCATCTAAAGGCTGTTCGGTAAGTACGCGTACTTTTGCTTTCATGTAAGGCTCCGTTTGGGTGGCCTGAACCATTTCAAAACGGCGTTTACCTTGAATAATCACCGTTGAGCTTCCATCGGGCATTTTGAGTAAACGTATAATTTGCGCCACTGTTCCAACCCGGTGAAGGTCTGAAAATTGAGGGGCTTCTATATCTTGATTTTTTTGTGAAACAACACCAATAATTTTGTTGCCTTTGTTGGCTTCTTGAATGAGCTTAATGCTCTTATCTCTTCCTACTGTAATTGGAATAACAACCCCAGGAAAAAGCACGTTGTTGCGCAAAGGCAAAATAGGAAGTTCTTCGGGGAACTCTTGCTTGTTCATGTGCGCTTCTTCCTCTGCTGTAATGAGTGGAATAAACTCTGCATCGGCATCGAAGTTAGATAAACCAAAAAAATCTTGGTCAAAAAGAATGCTCATAATAGAAATGTTTCAGACAGGCGATGTGTCAAGATACATGCCAAAGCCTAAAAAACTGCAAAAAAGTCAGTTCTTGGCTAAAAAATTAAAAATTGTGGTGTCGTGGTGGCTAAATACTTGCGCTCTACGAGCCATCATGGCAGAAGCAGCTTCGATGGCTTTGTCCAGAAGAAAGGTGCTGGTTTGCTCATCGGACACCCATTGAAAAGAGGGAATGAATTTTTGAGGAAACTTACTGCAGAATATATTACTGCTCACACCGACAACACTCGCGGTATTGAATTGAACATTAATGGCTGTCTTGCTGTGGTCTCCCATGGTNAGCCCCATGAATATTTCGGAGCTTGAAATTTGTTGTTGCTGCTCATAAGAATAGGTNCTGACCTTGCTGTAATTATTCTTGAGATTGGAGCAATTGGTATCTGCGCCCAAATTACACCACTCTCCGATGAGTGCAGAGCCTAAAAAACCGTCGTGACCTTTATTGGAAAAGGCTTGAAAAATAGAGTTGCTCACTTCTCCTCCGATGCGGCATGCTGGGCCTATAGTAGTGGCCCCATAAATTTTGGCTCCCATTTTTACTACGGCGCCATCTAATATCGCTAATGGGCCGCGTAGCATACTACCCTCCATGATTTCTACATTTTTACCGATGTAAATTGGTCCTTGTGAGGTATTGAGGGTAGCGCCTTCGATTTGAGTACCTTCCTCTATAAATAGTTCTTGTTTTGAACCAATGAGCAGATTGGTAGAGGATAGCGCCGTTGATGTTTTGTTTGTGGTGTAGATTTGGAAATCTTGACGCAGAATAGCGTCATTTTTTTTGTAGAGATCCCAACGGTTTTCTAAGATAATTAAATTTGAAATATTGCATTGGACGCGCGTCTTTTCCATGCCATTTTTTGCCAAAAGAAGATCGTTTTGGTATAGCGCTTGGCCATCTTGTAAATTGCATGTCATGTGGGCAAATTGCGCATTGGCAATACACTGTGCATTGATCCATATGCCATTATTTGCTACAAATTTTCCTGTTAAATAGTTTTCTGTTTCGTAGCCAATTTGTGCAGCGGGTACAAGCATTTGCCAACGTTCTGCGTTGGTAAAAAGACCGCAGCGCAACTCAGCAACAGGGCGTGTAAGCGTGAGTGGAGCAAAGCGTAAATGCAACTGGTTGTCAGATAGGAGAAGTTTCATTGGATGCGTTGGAATTAGTTACAAAACTACTGATAAACAAGAGTATAAAGGTAAATAAACCATTGATCAGCAACATTTCATTACCAAATTCATAACCCTTCCAAACCAAGTCAGCGTTTTCACTGAGTACGTAACAACTGAGGGGCGCAAGGATTACAATCCAAGGAATGAATAAAGCGGGTGCTTTTCTTTTGGTGAGAATACCAAAGGCAAAGAGCCCCAGGAGCGGGCCATAGGTATAGCCAGCAATCAAGAAAATCAGTTTGACAATACTTTTGTCGTCGTACCATTTGAAAAAGAAAACCAATAGCATAAACAAAATGGCAAAGCCGATGTGCACTATTTTTTTGAGGCGCATGCGCTCTTGCTCAGGTAAATTTCGACGCTCAAAACCGATAATATCTATGCAAAAAGAAGCCGTTAGTGCGGTAATGGCACCATCTACCGAAGGGAATAATGCGGATATAAGCCCGATGATAAATATGATAAAAACACCACCGGGTAAATAGGTTTGGATAATTTTTGGAAAGAGGTCGTCAGGGGTAAAGTCGAGTCCGTTTTTAAAGGCAAAATAACTTAAAATACTTCCGAGAAGCAGAAATAGGGCATTGACGAAAAGCAAGGTAAAACTAAAGACAACCATGTTTTTTTGGGCGTCTTTAAGGGTTTTTACACTAATATTTTTTTGCATCATTTCTTGATCGAGGCCCGTCATGGCTATCGTAATGAACGCCCCTCCAATAAAATGCTTCCAGAAGTAATCTCCTTTAGACGGATTCCACGAAAATACTTGAGTAAGTTGCTGATCTTGAAGTTCTTTCCATAGCGATGACCAAGAAAAATTCATTTGTTGTTGTAAGGTGACGATACATACCACCAAGGCTAACAACATGAAGAAGGTTTGTAGGGTGTCTGTCCAGACTATCGTTTTGACGCCACCTTTTAAAGTATAGGCGAGAATCATGAGGATAATCAAGAGTGTGGCTTGCCAGAATTGTAAGCCAATTGGTTCAAAAACGAAGAGTTGCAGTACATTAATAACAAGGTAAAGCCTCACCGTAGCGCCGAGTGTTCTCGATAAAATAAAATAACCAGCTCCCCATTGGTAAGCGCGTAAACCTAGCCTTAGCTCTAAATACCGGTAGATGGAGCTGAGCTGATGCTTGTAATAGAGTGGAAGCAGCACATAGGCCACCACGAAATAACCGGCAAAAAAGCCCAAAACAAGCTGATAATAATGCCAGGCGCTTGTACTTACTGCACCGGGAACTGATACGAAGGTTACGCCAGAGAGCGAGGTGCCGATCATGCCAAAAGCCACTAAATACCAGGGGCTTTTTTTGTCTCCAGTAAAAAAACTATGGCTACTCGCATTTTTAGAGGTGAAATAGGCAATTGCAAAGAGAAGTCCGAAATAGAGGAATAGAATGAGGGGAAGTAGCACGTTATTCATGGGGTAAAAATAAGCTAAAGCACTATATTTGCCTCAAAAATTTACGTATGACCTTCTTTTTTATTGTGATTTCTGTTTTAATGGTAGCTATTGTCGCTATTGTTTATTTATTTCTCAAACGACAGCAAGACCACGCTCTTCTTCAACTTCAAACTGAACTGAGTCTGCAGCGCCAAAATTATTTCTTACCCAGTAAATTCGAGGCTTACCAGCGTTGTATTTTATTGTTAGACCGTATTTCACCTGCCAACCTGACCCTCAGATCACTGCAAGTAAGTCAGAATGCAAAAACACAACAAAGTATACTTATTAAAACCGTGCGCGAAGAATTTGAACACAATATAGCCCAGCAACTTTTTATCTCACCCCAAGGATGGGCTATGCTCGTGCAATCCAAGGAAGAGGTGCTGCGCGTGGTCAACATGGCGGCAAACACGCTAGATACGAATGCAAGCGCAACAGACTTGGCCGCAAAAATTATAGAAATAGCAGCTCAACTCGAACAATTCCCGACAGAAATTTGCCGTTCTTTTTTACAAACAGAATTTCAGCGCTTTAGCGCTTAGTAAAGCGCTCTTTGAGAATGGCAATAAACATAGGAAGCAAGGAAAGCCCGATGATTCCAAAAATAACTGTTTCGAAATTTTCTCGAACAATCGTGAGATTGCCAAAAAAATAGCCCAGCAGGGTGAGCCCTAGTACCCATCCGATTCCTCCAACCACATTGTACTTCAAAAATACATGGTAGCGCATATTGGCTAAACCAGCGGTGAACGGCGCAAAAGTCCTGACTATCGGAACAAAACGAGCAATAATAATGGTTTTGGAACCGTGTTTCTCAAAAAAGTCATGTGTTTGTTGGAGGTGTTTTTCTTTGAGCAAGGCGTATTTACCAATTTTAATTTGCGCTAATTTTTGACCATATTTTTGACCGATCCAAAAATTGAGTGCATCTCCTAAAATTGCTGCGATGATCAAGAGGGAGAGGACCACAATTAGATTAAGCTGGGCTAATTCACCATCAATTTGAACTCCGGCGCAAAAAGAACCAGCAGCAAACAAAAGAGAATCGCCGGGCAACAAAGGCATAAAGACCAAGCCTGTTTCTACAAAAATGATCAAAAACAAGATGCCGTAAATCCAAGTGCCGTAGTCTTGAATAAGTACAAATAAATAATTGTCGATATGGAGTATAAAGTCGAGTAGGGAGGTGAGGGCGCTCATTTAATGACCGGAGATTTGGGTGGGGTTTTGTGCAATCCAAGCGTTGAGTCCGCCTTCTAAAATGTAAATATTCTTGGCGTGAAATTCGGTTTCCATGAAATTAGCTAAGGCTTCTGCACGCTTACCCGACTGACACATCAAAACAACTTGTGCGTAGTGCATCAATGATGGATAAGCATGGGCAAAATCACCCATAGGAATAGCCGTGCTATCAATGCTGTAGTTAAGAAGCTCATAGGGTTCGCGAATGTCGATCAGGCAACACTTGTCTTTGGCTGCTAAGGCGAGAAGAACCTCTTTAGGGCTGAGCATTTGCATGGTGTAAAATTTAAGCAAAGATAAAATACTTGCTCAAAAGACCTTTATTTTTTGTGTTTGCTTTTGTGCTTTCATCCATAATTTAAATGATTGTTTATGTTCGATACGCAATTGAACGTTCCGAAATCTTAGATTGGTAAGGCCTTTGTGCACTTGTTGATAAGCCACATTGCAATTATTCAGGTTTTCAAAGGTGCGCAGCAGAAAGTTGCATTTTTTCTTGGGTTTGGCACCAAATGCTATGGCAACTTTTCCCTCTCTAATGATGATTAGGCTATCCGAGCGATAAAAGAAAATTTCTCTGGTATATAAAAGTTGTTGCTTTTGAAAAACCATAATAAATAAGCAAAGCAAGCATAAACTTTTTAAGGCGTTATTATGGCCTTTTGGCCATGTATAATACCAAAGAAAAGTAAGCAACCAAAAGCTCAATACCCACCAAAATGGCAGGTCAAAACCTTGCGCAATTGCCCCTGGCGCCTCACTGAAAAAGCGCATGATACCTAGCATCCATTGAATGCATGTTTCTAAGATGTAGGCGCTCAGTTTATCTGTGTAAGGCAGCGCTTGCAGCAACGGAAAAAACATCCCTAAGATGAGTATAAAGCTCGAGAGGCTCATTAGGCACAAGTTGGCAATTTGCGCATAATTTGGATACAAATGAAAATGATATAAACTGAGCGGTAAGGTAGTAAGTGTTGCCGCCAAACCGAGTGCTGTACCGTCCCAAAGTTGCTGTATCCAGCGCCATCTAAACGCTATAGCCTCTTTGATGCGCTCGTAATACAAATAAATGCCTAGCATGGCTAAATAAGACAATTGAAAACCAAGGTCGAATAAATAAAGAGGGTCGTAGAGCAGCAAACAAAAGGCCGAGAAGAAAAGCGCATTTAAATTGCTCATTTGTTTTCCGAGAAGCTGACTAAGTAACAGCACACTGAACATGAAAACACTGCGCAGCACAGAAGCCGACAAACCGGTTAAAATCGCATAACTCCAAACGATTACAACGATCACAAAGAGTGCTTGTTTTCGGCTGATCCATCTCGACAACAAACCCAAAACTTTAAGTAATGCTAAAATAAGCAGCCCAATGTGCATGCCTGATACAGCTAGTATATGCATAGCTCCAGTAGCTAAAAAGTAAGCGCGTAGATCTTGATCTATTCCATCTCTTTCACCTAAAATAAGCGCCCTTGCAATTGCAGATGATTGTTGGCTTAAGGCAACAGAAAATAATCGGGATAAGTTTGTTTTGATCGCCATTAAGCTGGCTTTGATATCGGACTGATGCTGACCAAAACGTTTACTTACATGCAGGGCATCTTCTTCAATGAAAACCCGATGACTAATTTGTTGCAACTCATAGTAGCGTTCTTGGTCAAAAGCACCCGGGTAGGCTTCGTTTTGAATGAGGTCTGGTTTGCATTTGAGCGCGTATAATTTGCGTTGGTCAATTTGTATTCCCCCTTTACAGTATATTAGCATTTGGACCTCTCTATTAGGTCTGTTTTGCTTCAACTCAAAAACACCAATGATTTTTTGATAAGCACCTTTGTTTTCTATCGATTTCACTTTCAATAAACCTCGGACTTCGCGATCAAAGACTAGATTTCGCTGGGCTCGATACAGCGATTGTGAAAAGAATAAATGCCAAAAGCCAAGGTTGAAAAAGAGCAGTAAAACACCAAGTTGCCTGGTTGATTTGCGTACGATTAAACCCAAGCCAAGTGCACTAGAAATTTTTGCAAAAAGAAGTGTTTGGTACGTTAAAATACGGAAATCAGCGAAGTAGATGCCAATGATGAAAGGTAATAAAACGAGTAAGAAATGCCAATTTTGTTTGGGCAGTCCCTGGGTTGTAGACGCGTTCATAAGCGAGGATTAGAGGTAGAATTTTCCCGCTTTGAATTTGATTTTTTCAGTGAGTAAATGGGGGCGAATAAGCAGCTCTAGTTCAGCTCTTGAGCAAAGAAATTGTGCTTCTAGCGCTTCGATACTTTGGCCTTCTTGTAAAAAAGCAAATAAGGTCTCTTCGCTGAGTATGCTTGGCTTACAAACATCGCAAGATCCGCATGTTGCAATATCTTGCCCGAAATAATGAATGAGTTGTTGAGCGCGGCACAGCGGGGCTTCGCAATAGCGCTGCATGGCCGCAAGTTTGTCCTGAGCAGCTTTTTTGCGCTCTAAATAGATACTGGGTTTGAGATTCAGGTAAGATTCTGGCAACCTTTCCATGTTGAAATGCAGTATGGGAAGGTTACTTTTTTTGGTGAGTTCGATGATGCCGTTTTTTTGCATGAAGTCTAATTGTTCTTCAAAACGTTTATTGGAGGTTTTTAGTCTTTTTAAAAGTTTGTCTTCGTGCAGAATGGTCATTTGGTCAAAAATGCCAGGATAACTGCGCACAAGGGTGGTGCAGAGCTGATAGTAGTCCTCGTGCTGAATTTGAAAGTTATAAAGCACCTCATTATTGACAATAAACTGCAAGCGTGTAGGTTGATAGAACCCATCAGAAAGGCTAAAATTTCCGTTTTGCTCTAGAATCTTGAGCGCAAAATACACCTCGTCGTCTGGCAAAGCAAAAGTTCGACAAAATATTTTCATGTCAAAAGCATAACTCTCTTCCTTGCCAGATCCAATGGCAATTTTCAAATAGTTACAAACGGCACGATACACAAAAATGACACGTTCGGCACTAGGATAGCTTTTTTCCAGTTGCTGCTTCAATTTATTGAAGTCTTGCGCCTCATGTAATAAAAGCGCATAAGCAGGTTGACCATCTCGACCCCCGCGGCCTGCCTCTTGAAAATAAGCTTCAGGAGAATTGGGAATTTCATAATGGAGCACAAACCGAACATCTGGCTTATCGATCCCCATACCAAATGCATTGGTGGCGACCATAATTTGGTTTTGATCGGAAAGCCAATCTTGGAGCATTTGACTACGCTGTTCGGCATTCAAGCCTCCGTGATAAATGCCACAGCGCAAGCCATTTACCAGAAGAATGCGAGCTACTTCCTTAACTGATTTTCTGGTTTGACAATAGACGATTCCCGTTCCTTTTTCCCGCTTACAAATGTTTAGGATTTCTTGCATTTTATGGGTGGTTGGCCGCACCAAATAGGAGAGGTTAGCCCGGGCAAAACTCGACTCAATAATTTGTGCTTTAGGCATCTGGAGCTGATACAAGATGTCTTGCTGAACGGTTTTTGTTGCCGTAGCGGTGAGTGCTAAAATTGGGACTTCTGGTTGCAGTTGCCGGAGTTTGGCAATTTGTCTAAACGACGGTCTAAAGTCATGACCCCATTCTGAAATACAATGTGCTTCATCTATGACTAGTAGAGAAATTTTCATTCGTTTAAAGCGCTCCAAAAAAAGTGCGGATTGTATTCTTTCTGGTGATGTATAAAGGAAATCAAGCCCACCAAAACGCGCGTTGTCCAATGTTTGGTCAATTTCTCGATAGCTCAGGCCGCTCGTGAGTGCTCTTGCACGAAGACCTCTTTTTTGCAGGTTTTCTACTTGGTCTTGCATGAGTGCAATGAGCGGTGAAATCACCAAGCACAGACCGTCGCGCTGAATACCGGGGACCTGAAAGCAAATAGATTTGCCTCCGCCTGTGGGCAGTAGGGCAAGGGTGTCTTCGGCTGCCAAAGCCGCTTTAACGATAGGCTCTTGACCAGGTCTAAACGCACTAAAACCCCAATGTTTTTGAAGTATTTCCAAGGCTTGTGTGAAGGCGTTCATAACGCAAAGTTAAGGATTGCTTTTAATAAGGTCAAAAGGTTGTGTGCTCGACGATTTAGCCGTATATTCGCGCATCAATTAACAAGCTTATGTCTGGAATTCCCTTACAATTTCCTATCACACCCAATACAGATAGCCACTTGTATTCTGTCAACTGGGAAAACCTCCCCTTTGGCAGAATCTTCTCTGATCACATGTTCGTTATGGAATTTACGGACGGCAAATGGCAGCAAGGAGAAATCAAACCCTTTGGTCCAATTAGCATGCATCCAGCCATGTCAGCCATCCATTATGGGCAGTCCATTTTTGAAGGAATGAAAGCCTACCGAAACCAACACAACGAAGTAGTTTTGTTCAGACCGGAATTAAATGCACGTCGATTTGCTGAGTCAGCTGCACGCATGTGCATGCCAGAAATTCCAGAAGATCTATTTTTAGCAGCCGTAAAACAACTCGTTGCCCAAGATGCCGGATGGGTCACTGACAAACCTGGTTACGCTTTATATATTCGTCCTTTTATGTTTGCAACCGATGAATTCGTCGGAATCAAACCTTCAGAAAACTACAAATTTGTCATTATCACTTCTCCGGTTGGCTCTTATTACGCAGAGCCTGTTCGCGTCAAAATTGAAGAGCACTACACTCGTGCTGCCATTGGAGGCGTTGGGCGCGCTAAAGCGGCCGGCAACTATGCAGCATCTTTGTATCCGGCTAAACTTGCACAACAAGAAGGATTTCATCAGTTAGTCTGGACCGATGCCAAAACACATACATTTATTGAAGAGTCTGGCACCATGAATATCATGTTTGTCATCAACAACACCTTAATTACACCCTCTGAAGAGGCAGACACCATCTTACGTGGCACCACCAAAAAAACAGTACTTGAAATCGCAGCCTCTTTTGGTATTGCCATTGAAGAACGCCATGTAACTGTAGCGGAAGTCATTGGAGCTGCTCAAAACGGCACCTTACAAGATGTTTTTGGTGCCGGAACCGCGGCAACGATTGCGCCAATTGCATTGATCGGTTACCGCGATCAAAAAATCACTTTACCACCGCTAGAAGGCCGTGAAATCTCTTTACGGATTAAGGCGCATCTAGACAACTTGAAGTCTGGCGCAATTCCCGATACCCAGCACTGGATTCAAAAAGTGTGTTAAACTTGTGAAATTCCAAGTATTTTAGCGTCTGATCAATATGCGCTTAGTTGGTTTTTTGATTGTTTTTAATGCTGCACTTGTTGTTCAGTCTCAAACTTTAGTGGTCTCTGTTAAAGATGTTAAAACAAACGAGGCCATTCCCAATGTACAATGTAGTCTAGAATTTTTAAAAGCAGATGTCAGTTCCAATCGAGCGGGAATTTCTTTGCCTAATGGGGTTATTTCATTTGATTTAAAGGATTGCAAGTCCCTCACCAAGCTTAATCTGTACTTTTCTCACCCGATTTATCAGGGCGCGCATAGAACTATACTTTTTGACCCAAAGCAAGATACAACCCAGTTAGTGGTCTACCTTAAAGCTGAACGCGTCCAAGAGGTGCGCGCTATTGTTTTGCGCCCTAATCAACCCGACACCGTTTTTGCATCAAAAATTTATAGTGTGGCTGATTTTGAATTGGGCGCAAATGGCGAGCTTTTCTTATTGACGTATGAAAAGAACTTGCTCAAGGATGCGCAATTGCAATGTATCTGCAACAATGCCATTCTATTTTTACACAATATACCTGAAAGAGCAGTGGGGCTGAAACGAGATTTTCGAGGAAATATTCATGTAGAAACCCAAGTGAATATTTACGGTTTGCAAAGAAAAGATACTACGCTGCAATTGGGTAGTATCCCCAAAGACTACTTTTATAAATATATTGCCCCTATAGTAGACACAAGCCTTACGCAGCAGTTTTACTCTAGTTATATCGATATTTACCCGGCCTTCGAATACGGTGCATTGGATCAGCTCGATTCGACGTATAAAGCAATTTTGCATATTCAAGACGACCTCATGATGGAGTTGTATCGATCGGAATACAAATGGGTAGATGTTCGCACCAAACTTTGGGCAAAAAATCTAGAAAATCAAACTGGAATCGATGCGGAAATATACGTAGGCGCCAATGTATTTACCAAATCATTGTATTACCAGCCTGTGTATGCGCCGCTCTTTGTAGTAAAAGACACGCTCTACATCTTCGATTACCCAAAGGACATGCTGCGGGTGTATACCATTCAAGGTCAACTCTTGAAATCTATTCCTATTTTTCATCATTACCACGCCAAGCAAAGTGGGTTTCAAAAAAACTTGCAACAAGACAGAAAAACGGGTAAAATTTATGCCACTTTCGAGCAAGACGGAAATTGTTATATCGGCCTCATTGATTTAACAACTGGTGCGGTTGTTCAAAAAGTACTACTCTCTTTTCGGTATGTCGATAAGGTGAGGGTTGATAACAACCATGTATATTTTATTTACAGGCCATTTGAGTCTACGCAAAAGAAATTTCTGTACAAGCAAAAAATCCCGACAAAGGCATCATTACAATAATCCTAATTAAGGATGTAAAATAACTTGTATGGACACCGGAAGATGGTCTGAGTAACCCCCAAGATATGTGTTGCCCGCATAGGTTCTATTCGGAACAATTTGACCCTTGTATTGCGTAAGTAGATAGGTGAAACTATGAATTTGACCACTTTCTTTTTGAACTTGAAAATTACCCTCCATTGCATTCAAAGAAACCATAATGTGGTCTAAGACATCCCATTCATTCTTGTAATTATACGAGCCTCCAAAGCTGTTGCTTTCTTTGGAGATGAGGGGAGTTAGTTTTGTTGAAACATGCCGAGGAGCAACATCTTGTGGATGATCATTTAAATCTCCCATTAAGATGATTTTAGCTTTGGGGTCGTTTTGTTGAACAGAGTCTATGAACTGTGCTGCCATTTGCGCCGCTTTGAAGCGACGAGGAGCGCTTTGCTCGGCTCCACCTACACGACTTGGCCAATGATTGACGAGAACAAATATATTTTCTTTCTTGTAAGCGTATTTTGCCCAGACGATATCTCTGGAAGTAGGAAGGGTATCGCCAGGCAAGGTAAAACGTATATAACCTGATGTTTTGAGCTTTAAGATATCTTTTCTGTAGAGCATACCCACATCAATACCACGTGCATCGGGGCTCTCGTAATGGACAACTCCGTAGCGTTTGTCTTCGCCAATTATATCTAGTAATACACCTTTGTTTTCAATTTCACAGACTCCCATAATGATGGGCATTTGCAGCGCTTCCATGACTTGTCTGATTTGTTGAAGTTTGGCGTTGTATTTCTCGGTATTCCATTGTTTTGCAGCAGCGGGTAGAAACTCGGCGTCGTCATTTGGCCCGTCAATGGTATCAAACAGGTTTTCTACATTGTAAAATGCAACTGTTTGTATTTCTTGAGCCTGTATGACCGATAGATATCCGAATACAAGTAGGAGTAGAGATAATAATTTATTCATATCGCTTTATTTTTATTGCTAGACTAATTTAATGCTTTGAGGGTTTAATTACCAACTACCGCCTGAGCCTCCTCCACCAAAACTACCGCCGCCAAAACCACCAAAACCTCCGCCACCAGAAGAACCTCCGCCAAAACCACCTCCGAAGCCGCCGCCTCCAAAGTAAAAGAAGCCAGGTCCGGTGCGTCTGCCACCAAAAGTAGTTCCGTTATCGCCCCCGCCGCGCTTAATGAGTAAGAATAGGGCACCTAGTATGAATAATAGTGCGAATATACCGCCAACCCATTTGTCTTTACGAATGCCATCGCGGTAGCTTTTTTCATTGATTTCACCTTTAGCGAGTTTAAATAAGATATCTAGCGCTTTATTAATGCCCTGTGCGTATTGATTTTTCTTGAATTCAGGAAGTATTTCGTGCTGGACGATATCATGACAGCTCAGATCGGTGATCACTGCCTCTAAGCCCCGGCCAGGAGCCAAATAAACTTGACGTCCACCATTTTCTTGTGTGGGCTTAATCAAAAATACCAAGCCGTTGTTTTTATCTGCTTTACCGACTCCCCATTCTTCGCCGAGTTCGGTGGCATAATGCCAGGGTTCATCGCCATTGAGGTCGTCTATGATGACAACAGTAATTTCATTGCTGGTTTCTTGCTCGAAAGCATCGAGCCTTTGTTCGATTTGCGCTTGGTCTGCGGCACTTAATACCTGAACTTTTGAAAAGTTATGAAGGAACCGTTCTGCTGACGTAGGTTTGGGGTATTGACCGAAAAGTGAGCAGCTGAAGTAAACAAGAACGAATAGAAAAATAAAGCGTTTTTTCATCCGAAACTGATTTGATTGGGCAATTCATTTTGATCGTTTTCTTGAGGAGGAAAAAAATGAGCAAGTTGAGACCCTGCTTCGTTTATGCCGGCACAAAGCCCTTCGGCCAAACGCCCTTCTTTGAAATGCGCGAGCATGAGGTCTCGGGTGCTGTCCCAGAAGTTGTGTTGGACACGGGTATTGATACCTTCATCGCCGATGATAGCGAGCTTGCGGTCTGCAAAGGCCACATAGATGAGTACGCCATTGCGCGCTGCTGTGGCTTGCATTTCGAGTTGATCAAAAATATCGATAGCCCGCGCTACTGCATCAATTTTGCACTCGGCCTCTAGATGTATACGCAATTCTCCGCTCGTTGCAGCCTCTGCTGCTGCAATGCAGTCGAGCACCTTTTGTTGTTCAAGGTTGCTGAGCATTAAAACTTCACCTTTGGAGCGTTCTCTGAACCACTCGCGGCTACAAAACCTTCTTTTCTAGGGAATTCTTCTCCGTTTAAGAAAAAGCGGGCAAAGAAACCACGGATGTGTGTGTTGTATTCTTTGACTGCTTTGTTGTAGTTATCCCGCTCTGTCTTGATGCGGTTTTCAGTGCCTTCTAGTTGACTTTGAAACTGACTAAAATTCTCTGTAGAACGAATCTGTGGGTAGGCTTCGTAAGCTAAATTAATGGCGGTATTGATTTTACGACCCATAAGTTCGAGGTCTTGGGGTGTTTTGGCACCCACAATTCCGGCACGCGCTTGCGTTACTTGGGTAAGGATATCTTTTTCGTTTTGAGCAGCTCCTTTTACGGTTTCCAATAAATTTGGAATGAGGTCGGCACGGCGTTGGTAGGCAGATTGGACATTTGCAAATTTTTCATCGAGCCCTTCTTGATAGCCAACGGCTTTGTTATAAAGGTTGTAGTATCCTAAGAAGCTAAAGAGGAGTATGGCGCCTACGGCAGCTAATACGACATAAAGTGGTTTCATTTTTTACTAATTTAAGTTTGTTTGACCTATCCATCAAATTGTGTTCCAAGTTACGAAAATGACATATTGGCAGTTCTTTTTTCTTTCTTTTTTATTTGTTGATAACTTTTGATTATATATTCGTCATTTTATTGATGTAATATTAATCAAAAATGTTAATTTTGACGCACCAACCAATCGAACTTTTATTGTTTTACCTTTTAAATGACCGTACCTATGGCCACACGTCGTTCGATTGTTCATATGGACCTCGATACCTTTTTTGTTTCCTGTGAGCGCCTTCTAGATAGCCGCTTAAATCAAAAACCCATTCTCATTGGCGG